>VFQQ010001289.1_pt1 | contig 36616 bp, 28 predicted proteins | sample 3512341 | NCBI WGS metagenome assembly VFQQ01 (sample SAMN10412373, study PRJNA504923) | tailings metagenome | isolation source: Relicate 2 Philex TSF1 revegetated site | place: Philippines: Tuba, Benguet | collected 2017-08-29 | reverse complement strand
GCGGACAGAAATGTCCGCGCCGACATGAGCCCTCCCTCGGCGCCAGCCGGGGGAGGGTTGGGTGGGGGCGGTGACGTCTTGTTCGGCCGCGCACATGCGGCAACCGCCCCCACCCCGACCCTCCCCCACGCTGCTGCGCAGCGCGAGGGAGGGAGGCTCGACCTGGCCGAAGCCGGCCCGGAACAGGACCCGATGGGCGCCGCGCTGGCCAGAACTGGCTCGAATTGGCAGGGTTAGGCTACCCCGAGAAACCGGCGGATCCGGAAAAGCTTCGCCCGATCAGCGACTTGCTGGAGAAGCCGATCTTCCCGGCCGAAACGATCGATCCCTCCCGCCGTCCTTCCTGGCTCAACGGCGTCTCCGCAGCGGCGCTTGCCAGCGGACAGAATTGTCCGCCGCCCGCTCTTGCCGCCACGGCCCCGGCTTCGCCTATGCTGGCGGACGGATGAAGTCGTTGCCGGGGGGAGTCCGATGTCGAGTGCGCTGTTTTCGCCGATCACCTTGCGGGGCCTGACCCTGACCAACCGCATCGTCGTCTCGCCCATGTGCCAATACGTGGCCGAGGACGGCACGGCGAACGACTGGCATCTGATGCATCTCGGCCAGTTCGCGCTCGGCTCCGGCGGTCTCGTCATCGTCGAGGCGACGGGCGTCACGCCGGAAGGCCGGATCACGCCCGGCTGCACCGGCCTGTGGTCGGACGCGAACGAGGCGGCGATGAAACGCATCGTCGACTTCTGCCGCCGCTACGGCGTCTCCGCGATCGGCATCCAGCTCGGCCATGCCGGACGCAAGGCCTCCTGCCGCACGCCGCTGGCCGGATCGCAGCCCCTGACCGCGGAGGAAGGGGCCTGGACGACGCTGGCACCCTCCGCGCTGCCCTATGGGAACTGGCATGTCCCCAAGGCGATGACGGCGGACGATCTCGCCGCCACCAAGGCCGCCTTCGTGCAGGCGACCGCCCGGGCGGCCCGCATCGGCTTCGACCTGATCGAGTTGCACGGCGCCCACGGCTACCTGCTGCACCAGTTCCTCTCGCCGCTCTCCAACCGGCGCACCGACGCCTACGGCGGCAGCCTCGAGAACCGCATGCGCTTCCCGCTCGAGGTCTTCGCCGCCATGCGCGCCGCCTGGCCCGAGGACCGGCCGCTCGGCATCCGCGTTTCCGCCACCGATTGGGTCGAGGGTGGCTGGACGCCGGACGATACCGTCGCCTTCGCCAGGGCGATCAAGGCGCTCGGCTGCGATTTCATCGACGTCTCCTCGGGCGGCATGGACCCGCGCCAGCAGATCAGGATCGGTCCCGGCTATCACGTGCCCTTCGCCGAGCGCGTGAAGCGGGAGAGCGGGCTTCCCACGATCGCCGTCGGCCTGATCACCGGGGCGCGTCAGGCCGAGGACATCCTGACCGCCGGGCAGGCCGACATGATCGCGATCGGTCGCGCCTTGATGGACGATCCGCATTGGGCCTGGCACGCGGCGGCCGAGCTCGGTGAGGATATCGCCTATCCCAGCCAGTACGTCCGGGCTCATCCCGCCGGCTGGCCGGGCGCAGGGCGACGCTCCGGGACGTGAGCGGCAAAGGCGTTGTAACCGGGCGGTTCCCCGTCTAACGTCCCCGCATCGATACAAGGGCCGCGACGACCTCCGGGCGATCACGGCCGGCAGGGAATGACTTCGTTACCGGTAGTCGGGTGTAGCCCGAACCGCTGATGGGAGAGCACCGCGCAGGGGGATCCGTCCGCCATGCCGGTGGTCGTGGAACCGTTTCCATGTCGCGACGCGTGCGGGTCGCGGCGCTCCCGAAGCCGTCGGGTCGATACGGATGCGTCCGGAAGACAGGCGCCGCCTCGTCTCCGGCCGTCGGTGGTTCGGATGACCGCGCATAGGGAACAGGGAGAAGCCAAATGAACAGGAATAAGCTCGGCAGGGCCGTCATGGCCGGCCTCGTGGCAGGTGCCTTCGCCTGGGGAACGGCCGCGCCGGCCGCGGCGCAGGACAAGAAGGTCCGGATGCAGCTCCAGAGCAATTTCGCCTCTTCCCTGCCGGTCATCGGCCAGGCGGCGAAATACGCCGCCGAGACCATCGACAAGGTTTCCGGCGGCAGCATCGACGTCAAGTTCCACGAGCCGGGCGCGCTCGTCCCGGCCGGGCAGTCCTTCGACGCGGTTGCCGCGGGCTCGCTCGACGCGGCCTGGGCGACGCCCGGTTTCTGGACCGGCAAGGACATCGCCTTCGCCCTCTACGCCTCGGTGCCCTTCGGTCCGAATGCCGGCGAGTACCTCGCCTGGATGAAGTGGGGCGGCGGCGAGAAGCTGATGAAGGAGTTGTACGGCAAGTACAATATCGAGGCGATGCTCTGCGGCATGATCCCGCCCGAAGCCTCGGGCTGGTTCCGCAAGGAGATCAAGTCGATCGACGACATGAAGGGGCTGAAGATGCGATTCTTCGGCCTCGGCGCGGTCGTCATGCAGAAGCTCGGCGTCTCCACCCAGCTCCTTCAGGCGGGCGAGATCTTCCAGGCGCTGCAGCTCGGCACCATCGATGCGACCGAGTTCTCCATGCCGGCCTCCGACCTGCAGCTCGGCTTCCATCAGGTCGCCAAGCACTACTACTTCCCCGGCTGGCATCAGCAGTCGACCTTCAGCGAGCTGATGGTGTCGAAGAAGAAGTGGGGCGAGCTCTCGGCCACGCAGAAGCTGCAGGTCCAGGTCGCCTGCGATTCCGCGCTCATGTACGAGTTCAGCCTGGGCGAGGCGTCGCAGTTCAAGGCGATGCAGGAGATCAAGGACAAGGGCGTCACCATCCACCGCTGGCCCGACGACATCCTCAAGGTCTACGAGAAGGCCTGGCTGGAAGTGGTCGAGGAGACCAAGGCCAAGAGCCCGGAATTCGCCAAGGGCTGGGAGTCCTATTCCAAGTTCCGCGCCGACTACGCCATCTGGCGTGAGAACGGATACCTGAAGTAACCGATACGAAGACAGGGGAGGGGGGCGGTGCGCCCGGCGCCGGCAGTGCCGGTGCCGGGCGCATGGCCGCCGGTCGCGACAGCTTCAGGGGCATGGGATGCGTGGTCTGCTGCGTGTGAGTGACGTGATCGATCGCGGGCTGGAAGTCGTCGCCCGCGCAACGGGATGGCTCTTCGTCGTCCTCGTCGGGGTCATCTTCTTCGACGTCGTCACCCGGAAGGCCGGCTTCCAGCTGCCCTATTTCGGCTCGACGCGGCTGCAGGAACTGGAATGGCACCTGCACGCCTTCCTGTTCCTGGGATGGCTCGGCTACTGCTACGTGCGCAACGTGCATGTGCGCATCGACGTCTTCACCGGCGCGCTGCCGGAACGCAGGAAGGCCTGGCTCGAGATCTTCGGCATCGTCGTCTTCGCGATCCCCTATTGCCTGGTCGCCATCTACTACGCCTACGGCTTCTTCGAGACGTCCTTCCTGCAGAACGAATCCTCCGACGCGCCGAACGGGCTTCCCTGGCGCTGGATCGCCAAGTTCGCCCTGTTCGCGGCCCTGGTCACCGTGCTGCTCGCCGTGGTCTCCGTCCTGTTCCGCAAGCTCGTCCTGCTGTTCGGCCCGCCCGACCTGACGGTCGGGGCGGCCGGACCGGCCGGCGGTCACTGAGGCGGGGAGACGACCATGCTGGAATGGCTCGCCGATCACCTCTCGGTGATCATGTTCGCTGTCCTCACCGTCATCATGTTCTGCGGTTATCCGGTCGCCTTCGTCCTGGGCGGCATCGGGCTCGGCTTCGGCGTCCTCGGCATCCTGTTCGACGTCTTCAGCCCGCTGCAGTTCTTCAACATCATCCCCCGCATCTGGGGGCAGGCCGTGCAGAACTCGGCGCTCATCGCTGTTCCCATGTTCATCTTCATGGGGACGATGCTCGAACGCTCGGGCGTCGCCGACGACCTGCTCCGGGCCCTTCAGATCCTCACCCGGCGCATCCCGGGCGGTCTCGCCATGTCGGTCACGCTGATGGGCACGATCATGGCGGCCACGACCGGCATCGTCGGCGCCTCCGTGATCATGCTTACGTTGATCGCCCTGCCGACGATGCTCCAGGCGGGCTATTCCAAGGAGCTTTCCGTCGGCACCATCGCTTCGGCGGGCACGCTCGGGATTCTCATACCGCCGTCGATCATGCTGGTGATCATGGGCGATCTCATGAGCATCTCGGTGGGAACGCTCTTCACCTCGGCGATCGTCCCGGGGGTGATCCTGTCCGGCATCTATCTGCTCTATATCGCCGTGCTGGCCAAGGTGAACCCGTCGGTGGCCCCGCCGCTCGATGCCGATATCGGCCCGAAGACCAGGGCCGAACTCCTCACCATGATCTTCAAGAGCTTCCTGCCGCCCTCATTCCTGATCCTGGTGGTCCTGGGCTCGATCTTCGGCGGCCTCGCCACGCCGACGGAAGCCGGCGGCATGGGATCCATCGGCGCCATCCTGCTCGCCTGGTGGAACAAGCGTCTCAACATGAAGACGATGAACGAGGTGATCGAGAGTTCCGCCCTCACCAACGGCCTCGTGTTCTTCATCGTCTTCGGCGCCACCCTCTTCTCCTATGTCTTCCGGGCGCTCGGCGGGGACGACGTGGTTGCCGAAATACTCGAGGCGATGGGAATCGACACCGGCTGGGAGATCATGGCGTTCGTCATGATCCTGGTCTTCATCATGGGCTTCTTCTTCGACTGGATCGAGATCTGCCTCGTGGTGCTGCCGATCTTCGCGCCGATCCTGAAGGAGGTGGACTTCACGCCCCATCTCGCGGCCAACAAGGACTTCCTGGTCTGGTTCGCGATCCTGATCGCGGTCAACCTCCAGTCGGCCTTCCTCACGCCACCCTTCGGCTTCGCGCTCTTCTACATGAAGGGATCCGTCCCGCCCTCGGTCACGATGGGCCACATCTATCGCGGCATCATCCCCTTCGTGGTGCTGCAACTCTTGGCGGTCGCCGTGTGCATGATCTGGCCGGAGACGGTGCTGTGGCTGCCAAGGCTCGGAGGCTTCCTGGATTGAGTGCGCCCGCGGGCTCGATGCGGCTGCTGCTTGGCCTCAGCCGCCGCATCGATGCCCTCCTCGGCCGGATCGCCGATTGGACCGGCTGGCTGATGCTGGTCCTGATGGCCGTCATCGTCGTCGACGTGATCTCGCGCAAGGCGGGCTACCAGTTTCCCTATCTCACCTCGACCCGGCTGCAGGAGCTGGAATGGCACCTGCACACGGTGATCTTCTCCGGCTGGATCGCCTATTGCTACGTCATCAATGCCCATCCGCGGGTCGATTCCGTGACCGCCCATCTCGATCTACGCCGCAAGGCCTGGATCGAACTCGTCGGCTGTGTCGTCTTCGCCTTCCCCTATGCCTATGTCTGCATCCACTACGCGGTGCCCTTCCTGGTCACCTCCTATGCGATGGGCGAGATGTCGGACGCGCCGAACGGTCTCCCCCACCGCTGGGCCATCAAGGCCGTCTATGTGGGCGGCCTGCTGCTGATCCCCTTTGCCATCCTCAGCATGTTCATCAAGTGCGTCGTCGCCCTTTTCGGCGGCCCGGCGGCGGATGAGGCAAAGCCGCCGCTCGACGCCGTCGCCCTCGACGTCTGAGGGCGCCATTGATGCTGGAATGGCTCGCCGATCATCTCGCGCTGATCATGTTCCTCACCATGTTCGTGGTGATCTTCACCGGCTATCCGGTCGCCTTCGTCCTCGGCGGCACCGGCCTCGCCTTCGCGCTGATGGGCTGGGCGCTCGACGTCTTTCCGATGCAGGGCTTGAGCAACATCGTGCTCCGCATGTGGGGCGGGGTCGCCATCGATCCGGTGCTGACCTCGATCCCGATGTTCATCCTGATGGGGACGATCCTGGAGCGTAGCGGATCGGCCAAGGACATGCTGATGGCGACCCAGGTCCTGCTGCGGCGGGTTCCGGGCGGACTCGCCGTCGCGGTGATGGTGATGGGAACCATCCTGGCGGCGCCGATCGGCGTGGTCGGCGCATCCGTCGTACTGCTGTCGCTGATCGCGCTGCCGCAGATGCTGGGCCGCGGCTACGACACGCGCCTGTCGATCGGCACCATCGCCTCGGCCGGCACGCTCGGCATCCTCATCCCGCCGTCGATCATGATCGTGGTGATGGGCGAGATGCTGTCGACCTCAGCCGGGGCGCTCTTTGCCGCGGCGACCATCCCGGGCTTCGTGCTGTCGGGCCTCTATCTCGTCTACATCGTCGGCTACGCCATCCTGAAACCCGCGGCCGCGCCGCCGGTACCGCCGGAAGCCCTGCAGCAGACGCGGGGCGAGTTCTGGCGCGAGATGTGGCACGGGCTCTTCCCGATGACCTTCCTGATGGTGGTCGTGCTGGGCTCGATCTTCGCGGGTTTCGCCACCGCAACGGAAAGCGCCGGCGTGGGCGTGTTCGGCGCCATCCTCATGGCCTGGATGAACGGCTGCCTCGGCCGCGACATGCTGCGCGACGCCATCCGCAACGCGGCACGCGCGAACGGCCTTGTCTTCATGATCTTCCTGGGCGCGACGGGTTTCTCCTACGTATTCCGCATGCTGGGCGGCGACGACCTGATGCTGAACACGCTCGCCGGGTTCGGGATCGATACCAAGTGGGAGATCCTGATCTTCGTGATGGTGCTGATCTTCCTGCTCGGCTTTCCCTTCGAATGGATCGAGATCTGCCTGATCGTGCTGCCGGTCTTCTACCCGATCCTGGCCAAGCTCGATTTCTCTGACCACATCGGCGACAAGGCCTGGTTCATGCCCTGGTTCGCGACCCTGGTCGCGGTCAACCTGCAGACCGCGTTCATGACGCCGCCCTTCGGGGCGACGCTCTTCTACATGCGGGGCACGGTGCCGGCCGGGGTGACGATGTCGGACGTCTATCGCGGCATGACGCCATTCGTGATCCTTCAGGTGGTGGGACTGGTCCTCTGCATCGTCTTCCCGGGCCTGTCGCTCTGGTTGCCCCGGGTAGCGGGCCTCCTCGATTGAGCATGGCCGCACTTCCGCCTAGCCTGTGGGCGATGACGTCTTCTCCGTTCAGCTCGCCCAACGCGGGCCTGATCGGTGTGCCCGGCTCGCGTTCGCGGCTGGCCACGCCTTGCCTCGTGCTCGATCTCAAGGTCTTCACCCGCAACCTCGAGGTTATGGCCGACTATGCCCAGCAGAACGGGCGCGGGCTCCGGCCCCATTTCAAGTCGAACAAGTGCCTGGAGATTGCCCGCCGGCAGATGGCGGCCGGTGCGGTCGGAATCTGCGCAGCCACCATCGCCGAGGTCGAGGTGCTGGCCGCGGCCGGCATCCGGGGCATCCTGCTCGCCACGCCGATCGTGGGCTCGCCGCGACTCGCCCGTCTCGCCGCGCTCCATGCCGCCGGGGCCGACGTGACGGTGGCGGTCGACCATCCCTCGATGGTTGCGCCGCTCGCCCGCATCGGTGCCGGCGGATCGAAGCCCTTGCCCGTCGTGGTCGATTTCGATCTGGGCACCCACCGCACCGGCGCCGCGACCGTGGCGGCGGCGATCGCGCTCGCCGGCGACGTGGCCGCCCATCCCGCGCTTCGCTTCGCCGGCGTGCAGGCCTATGCCGGCCATCTCCAGCACGTGGTCGCCTACAAGGAGCGCGAGGCGCTGGGCCAGGCCGCGCACCGGCGGCTCCGGGAAGTGGTGGAGGGGCTGAGGGCGCGCGGCTTGCCGCCCGGCATCGTCACCGGCGCCGGGACCGGGACGCATGCGATCGATTCGGCGGCCGATTCGCCCTTCACCGAACTGCAGGCCGGCTCGTATCTTTTCATGGACGTGGACTACGATCGCGTCGAACTGCGCGAGGGTGCGAACGAGCAGCCCTTCGCCCCCTCGCTCTTCGTCCGCTCGACCGTGATCAGCGTGAACCAGCCCGACATGGTGACCACCGATGCCGGGCTGAAGCGCTTCGCCACCGATGGTCCCATGCCGCATGTCGCGGCCGGCGCCCCCGAGGGCGCCACCTACCGCTTCTTCGGCGACGAGTTCGGCCGCGTGCTGCTGCCCGAGGGTGCGGCGCGCCTCAACCTCGGCGACGCGGTCGAACTGGTGACGCCGCACTGCGATCCGACGGTCAACCTCTACGACGAATACCATGTGGTGGAGGGCGACACGCTGGTCGCCCTCTGGCCGGTCGACGCGCGCGGGCTGATCTAGCCGGACTGCGCCCTTCGGCGCTGGCGCATCAGCACGCTCTCGCGATAGGCCACGTAGATCCCGCTGCCGACGATGACGGCCATGCCGGCGAGGGCTACGGGGTCGGGGAAGTTGCCGAAGATCAGGTAGCCGTAGGTCAGCGACCAGATCATCGCCGAATAGCTGAACGGCGCCAGGACCGAGGCCGGCGCGCCGTTCAGTGCCTTGATCATCAGGTAGTGGCCGACGCCGCCGAGCACGCCGAGCGAGACGAACATGGGCAGGTGCTGCCAGGCCGGCATGACGAAGACGAAAGGAATGACGATCGTCATGACTCCGGCGCCGACCAGCGAGGTGTAGAACAGGCTCGCCATCGGGTTCTCGGTGGCGGCGATCTTGCGGGTCAGTATCTGATAGACGGCGTAGGTCACCGCGGTGCCGAGGGGCAGCAGCGCCGCCGGGGTGAACAGGCTTCCTCCCGGGCGCAGGATCAGCAGCACCCCGGCGAAGCCGACCGCGACGGCCGTCATCCGTCGCCAGCCGACCCGCTCGCCCAGCATCGGGATCGACAGAAGGACGAGGAGGAGAGGGGATACGAAGCCGATCGCCGCCGCCTCCGCGAGCGGCAGCAGCGAGACGGCGGTGAAGAAGAAGGCTGTGGAGAGGAGAAGGAGAATCGACCGCAGCATCTGCAGGCCGAGCCGGTTGGTCCTGACGAGCGTCCGCCCGTGGCGCGGTCCGAGCACGGCGGCCATCAGCAGGAAATGGCCGGCATAGCGGGCCCAGATCACCTCGGACACCGGATAGAGGGCGCCGAGATACTTCGCCTGCATGTCGAGAAGCCCGAACAGCGCGATTCCGGCGAGCGCGAATCCGATCGCCTTGAGGCGGCCCGAGGCCTCTTCGGCGCTATTGCGGTGGGATGTCGTCATGAATGTGGCGAACCGGCTCCGTAGTCTTGCCGAAAGGTGAATGAAAAACGCGCGCTGTCACAAAATTCCTCTTGCGCCCCCGCCGCTTCGACTTATAACGCGCTTTCAGACGCACCCGCACGTGCCTATGGCCCCTAGTGGTTATGCAACGACGTTAGGCGTCCTTTTTGGAACGTCCGGCCCTGGCCGGTTCTGAGAGGGAACTTATCGATGTTGGACCAGCTGGGCCGCAAGGCCGGACGTGTCCCCGATATCGTTGTGGTCACGCGAGCGACGGCACGCCGCGCCGGACGCATGGGCTATCTCGCCCTGATCGGGCGCCGGAACCCCAGGTCGAGTATGCGCGCGCGGCAGTGACCTGACACTGCCGCGGGGCCAAGGCCGGTCGTCATGACCCGCCCGTCCGCTTCCTCCTTTGCTCGTATCGTTTCTAGCCGCCCGGTCGATACCGGGGCTGGAGGGTTCTGACATGACCGACAAGATCGCCCGCTTCCTGGAAGAACGACGTCCCGCGACCCCCTGCCTCGTCGTTGATGTCGACGTGGTCGAGGACGCCTATTTGCGCCTGCGCGACCTGCTGCCGGCGGCACGCGTCTTCTATGCTGTCAAGGCCAACCCCATGCAGGACGTCATCGAGCGCCTCGTGCGGCTCGGCTCCAGCTTCGACACGGCCTCGCGCAACGAGATCGACCTCTGCCTCTCGCAGGGGGCGACCGCCGACCGCATCTCCTTCGGCAATACCATCAAGAAGGAAGCCGATATCGCCTACGCCCGCAGCCAGGGCGTCGACCTCTTCGCCTTCGACAGCGAGGCGGAGCTGAGGAAGCTCGCCCGTGTCGCCCCCGGCGCCCGCGTGTTCTGCCGGGTCCTGATGGAATGCGAAGGCGCCGAGTGGCCGCTTTCGCGCAAGTTCGGCTGCTCGCCCGCCATGGCCGCCGACCTGATGGTGAAGGCGCGCGAGTACGGGCTCGACGCCTATGGCCTGTCCTTCCATGTCGGCTCCCAGCAGACCGACCTGGCGCAGTGGGACAAGGCGCTCGGCGCGGTCGCCGGGCTTTTCTCGGTCCTGCGCGAGCGCGACGTCGATCTTCGCATGGTGAACCTCGGCGGCGGCTTCCCGGCCCGCTATCGCGCCAAGGTGCCGCCGCTCGAAGCCTATGCCGAGGCGGTGAACGACGCTGTGCGCAAGTATTTCGGCAACAACATCCCCGAACTGATCATCGAGCCCGGCCGCTCGCTGGTGGGCGATGCCGGCGTGCTGCAAGCCGAGGTGGTCCTGATCTCCCGGAAGGACGAAGGCGAGGACAAGCGCTGGGTCTATCTGGATGTCGGCAAGTTCTCGGGTCTCGCCGAAACCATGGACGAGAGCATCAAGTACCGTATCCGCACCCCGCGGGACGGCGGCGCGACCGGGCCTGTCATCCTGGCGGGTCCCACCTGCGACAGCGCCGACGTGCTGTATGAGAAGACCGCCTACGAAATGCCGCTCGATCTCGACATCGGCGACAAGGTGGAGATCTTGGCAACGGGGGCCTACACCACCACCTATTCGGCTGTGGCCTTCAACGGCTTCGCGCCCTTGAAGACCTACTGCATCTGATCGCGCCTGGATTGCGTTAGAGTAGCGCTGTCGGTTTTTTCATCGAGGTGAAGGCACCGTGGCCCGGTTCCCATGGCAGGGACCGGGCGCGGTTATCGGAGGTATTGCCATGGAGAGCTACAAGCAGCACGCGGCCCTTGCCGGCCGGTTGGTCATCATCGGGTTCGGTAGCATCGGTCAGGGGGTCCTGCCCCTGATCCTGCGCCATCTGGGCATCGACCATTCCAAGATCTCGGTGATTACCGCCGATGAGGATGGCGCGGCCGTGGCGCAGAAGTACGGCGTGTCGTTCCGGGTGGAACCGCTGACCCCGGGGAACTACCGGGCGATCCTCGGACCGATGCTGGCCGAGGGGGATTTCCTGCTCAATCTCTCCGTCGATGTGTCGAGCATCGATCTCTTCAACTTCGCGCTGGAGAAGGGCGCCTTCTATCTCGATACCTGCATCGAGCCCTGGCCCGGCGGGTATACCGATCCGAAGCGCAGTCTGTCCGAGCGCTCGAATTACGGATTCCGGGAACGCGCCCTCGGATTTCGGAAAGAGCATGCCGGGTCGGCGACCAAGGTCCTGGCGCATGGCGCCAATCCCGGCCTGGTCTCGCATTTCGTCAAGAAGGCGCTGCTCGACATCGCCCGCGATACCCGGGTGGAAGCGGCGCCCGCCGACCGTGCCGGCTGGGCGGCGCTGAGCCACAAGCTCGGGGTCAGGGTGATCCACATCGCCGAGCGCGACACGCAGGTGATGGACCGGCCGCGCCAGCGTGGGGAGTTCGTCAATACCTGGTCGATCGACGGCTTCATTTCCGAAGGCGCCCAGCCGGCCGAACTCGGCTGGGGAACGCATGAGAAGGGGTTGCCCTTCGACGGCGTCCGCCATTCCTACGGCTGCGACGCGGCGATCTATCTGAACAGGCCGGGCGCGTCGACTCGGGTACGGACGTGGACGCCGCTGGAAGGGCCTTTTCAGGGTTTCCTCATCACCCATAACGAGGCGATCTCGATCGCCGACTACCTGACCCGCAAGGAAGGCGGGCGTGCGGTCTACCGGCCGACGGTCCACTACGCCTATCATCCCTGCGACGACGCGGTGGTCTCACTGCACGAGTTCGCTGGCAAGAATTGGGCGGCGCCGGAGCGCCAGCGTCTGATGATGGACGAGATCGTGTCCGGCATAGACGAACTCGGTGTCCTCATGCTCGGGCACGCGAAGACGGCCTATTGGTACGGGTCCCGGCTGTCGATCGGCGAGGCACGCAGCCTCGTGCCCCACAACAATGCGACGTCGCTTCAGGTGACCTCGGCCGTGCTCGCGGCGATGGTCTGGGCGCTCGAAAACCCGCGCGCCGGGATCGTCGAGGCGGACGATCTCGATCACGAGCGCGTGCTCGGGATTTGCGCGCCCTATCTCGGAGAAGTCGTCGGCGTCTATGGAAACTGGACGCCGGTGGAGGGGCGCGGCGTCTTGTTCCCGGAAGACATCGATTCCGCCGACCCGTGGCAGTTCCGCAACTTCCGGGTCCTCTGACAATTCCGTGATTAACCCTTCAATTCGGCGGGTTTTTGGCGAAATGGGTTGATCGGGCGTGGCGGGAGCGCCCGATCACCTTCCGTTAACCCTTTGCCGGTTTGGTTGACACTGCGGTGGGGCGCCAATTAGCCTCACGAATCGAGGCGGTTACGGTTGGCGCGCCGATATCTGGGGGCGGGGCATCCGGCGGCGGGTAGGGTCGTCGGGGTGTTTCGGGCGCAGGTCCCGGATGGCGGTTTGTGCGCCGCGTACGTTCGGGGTCGGGGGTCGAATGGCCGAACGCTTTACTGTTGCGATCATCGGATCGGGTCCGGGCGGCCTGAGTGCTGCGGCGCGCGCGGCGAAACTGGGCGTTTCCCATGTCCTGCTCGAGCGTACGGACCACGCCTCGGACACGATCTACAAGTACCAGAAGGGCAAGCTTGTCATGGCTACGCCTGACATCCTGCCGCTTCGGTCCGATTTCGATTTCAAACTCGGCATTCGCGAAGACATCCTCGGAACCTGGGATCGCCAGCTGAAGGAGCAGGGGGTCAACATCCGCTACAAGGCGGAGGTGACGGGCGTCTCGGGAGAAAAGGGCAACTTCAAGATCACCCTCGCCGACAAGTCGGTGATCGAGGCCGAGAATGTCGTCCTGGGGATTGGCCTGCAGGGCAACATCAACAAGCTGACCTGCCCCGGCGCCGAACTGCCTCATGTGGAGTATCAGGTCGACGACCCCGACGCATTCGACGGCGAGACCATCTTCGTGATCGGTGCCGGCGACGCGGCGATCGAGAATGCCGTCGCCCTGGCGAAGCAGAACAAGGTCGCGATCGTGAACCGGTCGGGCGAGTTCGCGCGTGCCAAGCAGGGCAACCTGGACCTCATCCGTGCCGCCATCGACAAGGGACTGGTCGATGCCTACTACAACGCCGCACCGGTCAGGGTGACGGAGAAGACCATCATCCTGAAGACCGCGGATGGCGAGGTCGAAGCGCCCTGCAACCGCATCATCGCCCGTCTCGGCGCGGTCGCGCCGCGCAAGTTCGTCGAGAGCTGCGGCATAAAATTCCCTTCGGCGGATCCGAAGTCGCTGCCGGAAGTGAGCTCGACCTATGAAAGCAATGTCCCGGGGCTCTACATCATCGGTGCGCTCGGCGGCTACCCGCTGATCAAGCAGGCGATGAACCAGGGCTACGAGGTGATCGAGTTCATTCTCGGTCACAAGTTGAAGCCCGCCGACGAGCCGCTGCTCGAAAAGGTTTTCGCCGCACTCGCTCCCGCGACCGTCGACGACGTGCTCGGCCGCATCCGCGCCAACGTCCCGCTCTTCGCCGAGCTGAACCCGCTGGTGATGCGCGAGCTGATGCTGGATTCGACGCTGCACACGCCGAAGCCGGGCGAGGTCATCTTCCGGCGCAACGACTACACGAACACCTTCTTCACCATCGTCGACGGCGAGGTGGAGATCCAGGTGAACCCGAACGACCCTAAACAGGTCGTGGTGCTCGGCCGCGGCGCCTTCTTCGGCGAAATGGGCCTGATCGCGGGACGCCGGCGTACCGCGACCGTGGTGGCTCGCAACAACTGCGTCCTGGTCGAGACGGCCCGGCGCACCATGCTGAAGCTGATCGCATCGAACGCCCCCGTGAAGCGCGAAATGGATCGCGTGGCCATCATCCGCCAGATCCAGACCTACATGGCGCCGAACACCTCGGTCGACGACCTGATGGAACTGGCCGAGACCGCGACGCTGCAGCGCTTCGGCAAGGGGGAGACGCTCTTCAACCAGGGCGATGCCGGCGACGACATGCACCTGATCCGGACCGGATCGGTCACCGTGTCGCGCCGGATCGGCGGCCGCGACACGGTGCTGAACTACGTGGCCTCCGGCAACTACGTCGGCGAGATGGCGCTTCTGACCGACGCGCCACGCTCGGCCACGGTCAAGGCCGCGGTCGCGGTCGAGACGGTCAAGCTGCAGGGTCAGGCGTTCAAGAAGCTGGTGGCGAAGGACGAGCGCCTGCGTCAGGAACTGGAGGGCCGTTTCCGCGAGAGGCTGGAGAACAACGCCCGCATGGAGGCCTTGCCCGAAGCGGGGTCGATCATCGAATTCCTGATCAATCAGGGCGTCGGGGAAGCGACGGACGTCCTCCTGATCGACGAATCGCTCTGCGTGCGCTGCGACAATTGCGAGAAGGCCTGCGCCGAGATCGAGTCGCACCACGGGATGTCCCGGCTCGACCGCGAAGCCGGCCCGACCTTCGCCAATCTGCACGTGCCGACATCCTGCCGGCACTGCGAGCATCCTCACTGCATGGCCGACTGCCCGCCCGATGCGATCCAGCGCGCGCCGAACGGCGAGGTCTTCATCTCGGACGCCTGCATCGGCTGCGGCAACTGCCAGCGCAACTGCCCCTACGGCGTGATCCAGATGTCGGCCCCGCCGCCGCACAAGCCGGGCCTCTTCTCGTGGCTTCTTTTCGGTCTGGGCTACGGGCCCGGCGAAGACAAGTCGCTGCGCAAGGTGAAGAAGGAAGGGGTGACCAAGCACGCGGTGAAATGCGACATGTGCAAGGATGTGGAGGGCGGCGCCGCCTGCGTGCGCGCCTGTCCGACGGGCGCGGCCATCCGCGTCGATCCGAAGCAGTTCCTAACCCTCGCGGCCTTGAGATGACGGGGGCATAGGGGGACCGCCATGCATGAATCGATCGTCGTCTACAGCCGCTTCCGCTTCTTCAAGATCGCGGCCGCGCTCGTCCTCGTCTCGCTCGGCCTCTACATCTGGGACAGTCCCAAGGGAGGCATCCCGAACGGCGGCACATGGCTCGGCTATGGCCTCGGCACGATCGGAGCGCTCCTCATCCTCTGGCTGATGTGGTTCGGCGTCAGGAAGCGCCGGTACGGCGGCGGCACCGCCAGGCTGGAGAGCTGGCTGTCGGCCCACATCTACCTCGGCCTCGCCCTGATCGTGGTGGCCACGCTGCATACCGGCTTCCAGTTCGGCTGGAACGTCCACACCCTTGCCTACACGCTCATGATGCTGGTGATCGCCTCGGGCGTCTTCGGCCTCTACGCCTACCTGCGCTATCCCCGGCTGATGACCGAGAATCGCAAGGGCATGACCCTGAATGCGATGATGCAGCAGATCGCCGACATCGACCGCGAATGCAGGGAGTCCGCCCTGCAATTGGGCGAGGAGATCAACCGCGCCGTGCTGGACGCGAGTCAGAACACGAAGATCGGCGGCGGAATGTGGAGGCAGCTCGCCGGACACGATCCGCAGTGCGCGACCTTCGCGGCGTTGCACCGTGTCGAGGAGCTGGCGAAGAAGGCGAGCGGCGCCGATGCGATGGAGCTGCGCCGGCTCGTCACGCTCATGACCCGCAAGGTCGACGTGCTGCGTCAGGCGCGCAGGGACATCCAGTTCATGGCGCTGATGCAGATCTGGCTCTACCTGCATGTTCCGCTGTCCTTCGGCTTGCTGGCGGCTCTGATCACGCACGTGATCTCCGTCTTCTTCTACTGGTAGGCGCGCGATGAAGGCTCTCGTCAGCTACCTCACGCGCAAGGCCAAGGGCGGCGTCGCCCGCAAGGATGACGCCGTCGAGACAGATACGCTGCGCTTCGGCCGGGGCGCCGATTGCGAAGTGCATCTCGTCGATCCGCGCGTCCAACTGCACCACGCCCAGATCGTCGCCCGGCCCGGCGGCTATTTCCTTGAGGGCTTCGGGCAGGCCGATTTCGAGGTCAACGGCCAGCGCACCCAGGCCCATCGTCTCGCCGCCGGCGAGAAAATCCAGATCGGCCCTTACGAGGTCGAGATCGTCGGCTCGCCGGACGGACACGACATCGCGCTCACCGTGGAACTGGTGCGCCCGCTGGGCGACGATCTCGAGATGCTGAAGGCGCGCAGCCGGGTCCAGTTGGCCGGTGGCGGCCTCGGCAAGCGGGGATGGTCCTGGCTGCTCTTCCTGGTGACGGCGGCGATCTTCCTGGCGGCCCCTCTCTATGCCTATGTGACGCATACGCCCTATTCCAAGAGCGACCCCGCCAGCGTGCCGCATGGCGCGCTGGCCACCGCCGACAGCCTGTGGATCAGCGGCCCGATGTCCGGACCGCACAAGTTCTTCGGCGTGGCCTGCAACGCCTGTCACGAGAAGCCCTTCGTCCAGGCCCGTGACGAGGCCTGCGTTTCCTGTCACACCGGCATCGAGCATCACGCCGATGCCGGCAAGTTCGCCTTCGCGAGCTTCAAGGACCAGGCCTGCCAGAGCTGCCATAAGGAGCACAACGGCGACGCCGCCATCGTGCTCAAGGCCGATGCCTTCTGTTCGGATTGTCATGCGACGTTGAAGGAAAAGGCGGCAACTGCCGGGCTCGAGAATGCCAGCGATTTCGGGCGCGACCACCCGCAGTTCCGGGCGACCGTCCCGGTCGACGCCGCAGGGCGCTTCGACCGCGTCTCCCTGGCCGGGCGGCTGAAGCCCGCCGAGCAGGTCGGCAAGGCGATCGAGGTATCGAACCTGAAGTTCCCGCACAACGTCCACCTCGTCGAGCGTGGCGTGCGGCATCCCGAGAAGGGGCCGCTGAAACTCGAATGTGGCAGTTGCCACGTGCCCGACAGCGGCAAGGTCGGCATGAAGCCGATCACCATGGAAGGCAACTGCATCGAATGCCATTCGCTGCGCTTCGACCCCGGCGCCCTCAATCGCGAATTGCCGCATGGCAAGCCGGTCCAGGCGCTCGCGGTGATCGGTGATTTCTATGCCCAGCGGGCGCTGCAGGGTGGAGTCGAGGAGGCGAACGCCCCGGAAGTCGTGCGGCGCCGCCCCGGCAAGGCGATCGAGACGGAGGCCGAGCGCCAGGAGGCATTGGCCTGGGCGAAGACCAAGACCGATCAGGTGGCCGAGCGTGTGTTCGGCAAGAGCCTCTGCGGCTCCTGCCATACGGTCACGAAGCAGCCGGACGGTCAGTGGGAAGTCGCCAAGATCCGCCTGATGGACAGTTTCCTGCCGAAGGGCGTGTTCGATCACGGCCGGCACCTGACCGTCGCCTGCGGCGATTGCCACAGCGCGAAGACCTCCGAGCTCGCCACGGATCTCTTGTTGCCGGGCGTGGAGAATTGCCAGGGTTGTCACGGCGGCGAGAAGGCGGCGGACAAGGTGCCGTCGAATTGCATCAGCTGTCATGAATTCCATCGGCCGGGCTTGCCGGCGATGCGTGGCCCTGCGAAGGCCGCGGCGCTTGGCCGATGAGGGGTTTGATTGATACAGTCTGACGGAGTGGGTGGGGTGAGGCGTCGCGTGGTCGGCTGCAGACGAATGATGGGCCTTGTGGTGGCTGCGGTCGCGATGACTGCGGTGAGCCCTGCTTTTGCCGCCGACACGCTGAGCGCGACGGGCGCACGGTTGGAATCCGAAAAACTGGCCGACGTGACCCGAGCGGTGATCACCCGCACGGTGAACCTCGACGGCGACGTCCCGACGGCGACTTACGTGATCGCGCGGGGTCTGACCAACGAACTGCTGCAGCGGACGAACGACGGCTACTGGGTACCCTGGGACAGCCGGCAGTCGACGCTCATTGACAACAAGTTGACGGTGCAGGGCGGCAAGCTCGTCTACAAGGTCCTTTCGGAAGATCTGAGTGGCGCCTTGTTCCCGTTGTCGATCACGCTCGCCTATACGGCCGGCGGTACCTTCAAATACGGCGTCTTCGCCGTGGAGAAGCCGTGATGGGCCGCACGATACGCCTTCTGGCGCTGTTGCTCGCGCTCGCGCCGCTGTCGGTCGCCCGCGCGCAGACCGACGCGCTGACCGCGGGCGAAGTCCTGCAGATCATCGGACAGGCGGAAGCGGAAGCCGCGGCGCGGACGACCCCGGCGGTCATTGCCGTGGTCGACCGGGTCGGCAACGTGCTGGCCGTGTCCAGCATGGCCGGCGCCCCGGCGACGATCGCGATCGGGTCACAGCGCATCCCGGGTGCGGGGCTGAACGGGCTCGAGAACGTGCCGGCCGGCATCATCCCGACCACGCTCGGGGCCATCGCCAAGGCCGTGACCGGCGCCTATCTGTCGTCCTCGGGAAACGCCTTCACCACCAGAACGGCGAGCCAGATCGTCCAGGAATTCTTCAATGTCGGGGAGAGGGGCCAGCCGGGCGGCCCGCTTTTCGGCGTGCAGTTCAGTTCGCTACCCTGCTCGGATCTGGTGATTTCGGATCCTACGCTGACGATCGGCCCGAAGCGCACGCCACTCGGTCTGTCGGCCGATCCCGGCGGTTTCCCGCTGTACAAGAACGGCTTCGTCGTGGGCGGCATCGGCGTGATCGCCGACGGCCAGTACGGTCTCGACCTGACGATCCAGGATTTCGACCGCAACGTGGACGAGCTGATCGCGATCGCGGGACAATTCGGGTTCGCGCCGAGCGTCGACATCACGGCACAGCGGATCACCGTCGAAGGCAAGACGCTGCGCTATTCGGATGTCAGCACCCGGCATCTGGTCACCAACCCTGCGCTCGCGGCGCCGAGCGCCGCCAATCTGGTGGCTGTCGCCGGCTACAAGCCGGCGGCGCCTGCCACGGCCGGCACGAACTACGGTGACCCCGGTGGCGCTTCGGGCTATCGCGCCGATACCGCGGGTCTCTATCCCGGGCTGACGCCGACCCCCTTCGTACTGGTCACGCCGGGCAACGTGAACCGCTTCACGCCCAAGGCGGGGGCCGCGGGGGTCACCGCCGCGGGCGGTGTGTCGGCTCAGGCGCTGACGGCGCCCGAGGTGCAGCAGGTGATGACGAGCGCCCTCGGCGTCGCCTATTCGGGCCGTGCCCAGATCAGGAAGCCGCTCGGCAGTTTCATTCAGGTGACGATCAGCATCGTCGATGCGACCGGCGATGTCCTCGCCGTCGCGCGGACGCCCGACGGACCGGTCTTCGGCACCGACGTTTCGCTGCAAAAGGCGCGCAGTGCCGCCTTCTTCTCCAATCCGCTCGCCGCCGCCGACCTGAACGCCGTGCCCGCACGCACAGTCGGCGGCCTCATCCCCGTGCCTGCGCTGTCCACCTACGTGACGCAGATGCAGAATTTCTTCGGCCCCGGCGCGCTCGCCAACGGCATCGCCTACGGCGCCCGGTCGATCGGCAACGTGCACCGTCCCTTCTTCCCCGACGGCGCGGCCTTCGGCATTCCCGGACCGCTCAGCAACCCCTACGCCACCTGGAGCCCTTTCAACGTCGGTCTCCAGCTCGACCTCGTAATCGAGAACATCGTGACGAACGCGCTCGGCGGCAGTCCGCCCGCCGCCGCCCCCTTCTGCACCCCTCTCGCCCCGCAGCCCTTCGGCGGGACGCGGCTCGCCAATGGCGCCCAGATTTTTGCGGGCGGCGTGCCCATCTTCAAGAACGGCGATCTGGTCGGAGCCATCGGGGTGTCGGGCGACGGTATCGACCAGGACGACATGATCTCCTTCCTTGGTGTTCATCGCGCCGGCCTTATTCTGGGATCGGGCGTCGGCAATGCGCCGGTGGGTCAGCGGGCCAATACGCTCAAAGCGTTCAGCCGCAGCCTTCGCTATGTCAGCTGTCCGTTCGCACCTTTCCTCGGGTCCAAGGAGCAGGCGCCGTGCGACGGGAAGTGACGATGCGCAGACTCATCGCCATGACGGTCGCCGCCGCGGTCGCTCTTCCGCTGGCGCCGTTGCCGGCCATGGCGGGCAAGGAGCAGATCCACGAATTCAAGCCGGCGGGCGACGGCGTGCTCATGGCGCAGGCCGACCGGCGGCGTCCGGGCGTCGTCCCGCCCTCGGAGAAGGACGAGGATCTGCCGCCGATCGATCCCAATGCGGTGCCGCCGCCGCAGCCGATTCTGCCGCGCGAGACCATCCCGATCCCGGACCGCTGGCGCCTGATCGAGAACGTGGGCGTGAACGAACGCTGGTGGGATCCCTATAGCCAGAACACGCTGAAGGGCGACCGGCCGATCTTCGGCGGCGACTGGTTCATCAACCTCTCGCTCATTTCGGATACGATCTACGAGCCGCGGTCCTTCCCGACCCCCACATCGCCGGCGACCAGCGCACGGGTCGGTCAGTTCTCCCAGGTGTCGCAGAACGTCTTCGCCACGACGCTCATTCCCTCGATTTCGCTGATCAAGGGCAATACCGCCTATAAGCCGCCGGATTGGGAATTCCGACTGACGCCGGTGCTCAACTACAACCGCGCGGCCGCGCCGGAAGAGCGTCTGCTCCGCATCGACGCCTTCGACGGCAAGGTCCGGACGGATCAGTTCATCGGCCTGCAGGAAGGTTTCGTCGATTACCATATCCGTAACGTCTCCGATCGCTACGACTTCGATTCGGTACGCGTCGGCATCCAGCCCTTCCAGTCGGATTTCCGCGGCTTCCTGTTCCAGGACGCGCAGCTCGGCGTGCGCGTCTTCGGCAACCGCAACAACAACCTTTGGCAATACAATCTCGCCGGCATCTGGCGGGTGGAGAAGGATACCAATTCCGGCCTGAACGACGTCACCAAGGAGCTTCGCGACGACTGGGTGCTACAGGCCAACCTGTACCGGCAGGATTTCCCGTTCCTCGGCTTCACCAGCCAGGCGACGGTCATGTGGAACCGTAATCGTGAAGACGATTCCTCGCCCTACTTCAACCGCAACGGCTTCCAGGAGCGGCCCGCGCCGATCGCCTCGCAGCGTCCTCGCGGCTACGACGTGGTCTATCTGGGCCTGAACGGCGACGGCCACTACGGCCGCTTCAACCTGACCACGTCCTTCTATGCGGCACTCGGGCGCGATCAGGCGAACCCCTTCACCTCGCAGACCGACAAGGAGAAGGCGGACATCCGGGCTTTCTTCTTCGCCGCCGAACCCTCGATCGACTTCAGCTGGATCCGCTTGCGCGGCTCGTTCCTCTACGCGTCGGGCGACAAGGATCCCTACGACGACAAGGAAACGGGGTTCGATTCGATCTTCGAGAATCCGCAGTTTGCCGGCGCCGATACCAGTTACTGGATGCGCCAAGCGGTGCCGCTTATCGGCGGCGGCGGCCTGCAGATGTCGTCGCGCAACGGGTTGTTGAACTCGCTGCGGACGTCCAAGGAGCAGGGCCAGTCGAATTTCATCAATCCCGGCCTGCTGCTGATCGGCGCCGGCGCGGATTTCGACCTGACGCCGGAGATCCGCCTGACGGCCAACCTCAACCACCTCTCCTTCGCAGATACCAGCGTCATCGAGGAACTGCGCATGCAGCCCTTGAAGAGCAAGGAGATCGGCTGGGACGCCTCGCTCGCGCTGATCTATCGCCCGGGCTTCATCCAGAACATCGTGCTGCGCCTGTCGGGCGCGGTCCTGTTCGGCGGCGATGCCTTCGACGAACTGTTCCTCACGGATGGCAAGACCTTCTACTCGGTCCTCGCCAACGTGACCTTGACCTACTGACCAGGCGGACAGGGAATGATTCTCCGGCGGATTCTGGCGGCATTCGGGGCGGTGGCCCTGCTCGCGCTGGCGGGCGGTGAGGCGCTGGCCGCGAGTGGCGAGAAGCCCCGCGACATCAAGTACGTCACGGCGCCCGACGTGAAGGCCGGCCTCACCATCGAGGAGGCGAAGAAGTCCTCCGACGGCTGCATGTCCTGTCACGAGGTGACGGACGCGCCCTCCATGCACGTCAATCCGGGTGTCATCATCGGCTGCGCCGACTGCCATGGCGGCGATGCGACCGTCTTCCGTCCCTCCGGCACCAACAAGGGCGACAGCCGCTATTTCGCCGCGCAGGAAAAGGCCCATGTCCTGCCGCGCTATCCGGAGACCTGGCACTATCCGTCCTCGGCCAACCCCGCGCGCACCTACACCCTCCTGAACAAGGAGGCGCCGGAGTACATCCGCTTCGTGAATCCGTCCGACTATCGCGTCGCGCGCGAGGCCTGCGGCGCCTGTCACCTGCCGATCATCCAGGCGGCGGAACGGTCGCTGATGGCGACCGGCGCCATGCTGTGGGGCGGTGCGGCGTACAACAACGGCATTCTGCCCTTCAAGCGCTACATCCTGGGCGAAGCCTATACCCGCGACGGTCAGCCCGCCGCGATCAAGAGCCCGGGGACGATCGAACCCTGGATGACGACCAAGCGCGGCGTGCTGCCCCAGTTCGTGCCGATGCCGGCCTGGGAAGTCATTCCGCCCGGCGACATCTTCCGCGTCTTCGAACGCGGCGGTCGCAACATCATCACCCAGTTTCCGGAGATCGGCCTGCCGAATTCGCTCGGCCTGCTTCAGCGTCTGGAAGAGCCCGGCCGCCCCGACATCCGCCAGTCCAACCGCGGCTCGGCGACCGGTCTGCGCATCGCCGTGCCGGTCATCAACATCCACAAGACGCGCCTGAACGACCCGTTCATGTGGTTCATGGGCACCAACGACCAGCCCGGCGACTTCCGGCATTCCGGCTGCGCCGCCTGCCACGTGGTCTATGCCAACGAGCGCGACCCCCGCCACTCCGGCCCCTATTTCAAGTTCGGCGCCACCGGCACGACCCAGACGGTCGATCCGACCATCGCGAAGAACGAGGTCGGACATCCGTTGAAGCACGAATTCACCCGCTCGATCCCGACGTCCCAGTGCATGAACTGCCACATGCACCAGCCGAACATCTTCCTGAACTCGATGCTCGGCTACACGATGTGGGACTACGAGCCCGAAGCCGACAAGATGTTCCCCAAGCAGCAGAAGTATCCCTCGAACGAGGAGATGCATGCCGCGCTCGAACGCAATCCCGAGGAGGCGGTGATCCGCGGCAAGTGGGCCGACGTGAACTTCACCAAGAACGTCTCGGCCATGAATCCGGATCTCGAGCATACGCAGTTCGCCGACTATCACGGCCACGGCTGGAATTTCCGGGCGATCTTCAAGCGCGACCGCAAGGGCAACCTGCTCGACGAGAAGGGCAACAAGGTCTCCAACGACGATCCCGACAAGTTCAAGAAGGCCGTGCACATGTCTTCCGTGCATGTCGACGTCGGCATGCACTGCATCGATTGTCACTTCGCCCAGGACAGCCACGGCAACGGCTACATCTACGGTGAAGTCGCGCCGGCCATCGAGATCCGCTGCAAGGACTGCCACGGCACCGCTGATGAGCATCCCGCGCTGCGCACCTCCGGCCCGGCGGCGCCGCCGGGCGGGCACGACCTTTCCCTGATCCGCGTGCAGGACGGACGCCGCCGCTTCGAATGGCGTGGTACCGAATGCGACAAGCCCCGCGCGGCGATACGCGACTGCCAGCTGTTCCAGCGTTCGGCCCTCTGGCCGGAGCTGGAATGGGAAGTGAGCCTGACCAAGGATACGGTCGATCCCGACAACCCCCGCTACAACCCCAAGGCCGCGCGCGCCAAGCTGATGTCCAAGGGAACGGAGCAAAAGTGGGGTCCGGGTGTGAAGCCCGAGGACCGCGCCCACAAGGACGCGGAGATGGAGTGCTTCACCTGCCACCTGTCCTGGACGACCTCGTGCGGCGGCTGTCACTTGCCGATCCAGGCCAACTGGAAGACGACGCGACACCACTACGAAGGCGGAGAGACCCGCAACTACGCCACCTACAATCCGCAGGTCGCGCGTGACGAGATCTTCATGCTGGGCCGGCACCAGACGATCAAGGGCAATACCTTCGCTCCGATCCGCTCGACCTCGGCTCTGATCCTGTCCTCGACCAACATCAACCGCGAGCGCATCTACATCCACCAGCAGCCGATGGCGGCCTCTGGGTACTCATCCCAGGCTTTCGCGCCGCACTATCCGCATACCGAGCGTAAGACGGAGACCAAGACCTGCAGCGACTGCCACCTGTCGGACAAGGGCGACAACAACGCCATCATGGCGCAGACGCTCATGCTCGGGACCAACTTCATCAACTTCGTCGGCTACAACGCCTGGGTCGGCGCCGCCGGCGGGGTTGAGGCCGTGCAGGTGACGGAGTGGGACGAGCCGCAGACGGTCATCGGCAGCTGGATGCACAAGCACGTCTATCCCGACTACTACAAGCAGCACCTAGACCGTGGCCGCAAGCTGATCCACGAGGAGGCGGCCCTCGGCGCCTTCACCCATCGCGCGGGCGGCGATGTCGGGTGCATCCAGCTTTCGGGCGAGTATCTGCTGTCTTCCGAGGGGCCAGGCGGCTTCCGGGTCTACGACGTGGCCTCGATCGCCAACAAGGGTATCAGCCAGCGGATCATCACCGCGCCCTTCGGTCCCCTAGGCCACGACACGCATGTCGCTTCGAAGAACGCGACCTGCGTCGCCATCCCCTCGGCGTCGCAGTCGGTCGCCCCGATGCGCCAGAAGAAGGACGAGGCGACACGCAAGCTGATGTTCGAGGTGAACGAGGAGCAGCCGTTCCACGACATCTACGACTACGCCTTCATCACCGACGCGGTCGAAGGTCTGATCCTGGTCGACATCAACACGCTGCGCGACGGCGATCCGCTGAACAACTTCCTGAAGCGGACGCTGACCTGGAACGAGAACGGCATCCTCAATGGTGCCCGTCACATCACCATGGCCGGCACGAACCTCTACATCACAGCCGATGCCGGCGTCGTCGTGATCGATATCGACAAGGTGGCCGCGCCTCGGGTGCGGGCCGTGATCCCCTTCAACAAGGCGCATTCGACCGCGCTGCAGTTCCGCTATCTCTTCGTAACCGACGCGGAAGGCATGCATGTGGTCGATGTGACCGATGTCGACAGGCCCGCCAAGGTGCCGGGCGCCGTCGTTCCGCTGAAGCAGGCGCACCGGCTCTATATCGCCCGCACCTATGCCTATGTCGCGGCGGGATCCGAGGGGCTCGCCATCATCGACGTCGAGCGGCCCGAGAAACCCAGCGTCTACATGATGTATACGGCCGACGGGCAGATCAGCGACGCTCGCGACGTGATCGTCGGGTCCACCAATGCGACGGCCTACGCCTATGTGGCCGACGGCAAGAACGGGCTGAAGGTCATCTCGCTCACCGCGCCCGACCGGCAGCCGAACTTCTATGGCTTCACGCCGGACCCGAAGCCCGATCTGATCGCCTGGTGGCCGACGTCGTGGCCGGCGCTGTCGCTCTCCAAGGGCGTGGATCGTGACCGCGGCGTCGACGAGACCGGTCACCAGATGACGGTGTTCGGCCGTGTCGGCTCCCGGCCCTTCAGTCTCGCCGAGATGAAGCGCTTCTATCTCGACAAGGACGGGAAACCCTGGGTGACGTCCGACGATGTCCGGATGGCCGATTTCCTGGCCGATCCCAACCGCAAGCCGCGGCCTGCGGCGGCCTCGCGGGCGGTGGAGGCGCAGGCGATCGAGGCGCCTTCGGGAGCGGGAGCGGCAGGTTTCCGTTTCCGACGCTGAAGTGGATTCTTGCTGCGCTGCAGTAAAAGGTGAGTTTTCGGCGTTCCTTGTCCGCCGAATCTTTTATCGGCTGATCATTTACTAGGCCTGTTCTTTCCCATTGCTGTGCTTTGTGGCAGAGTATGTCCTGCGTGTGTCAAGTTCGCGCAGGGTGGCAATGGAACAAGAAGTGGGGGGCGGCGTCTCGGCGCTCGAGGTGATCTTCACCATCCGGGGCACGGTCAAATGGTTCAACCCAGCCAAGGGGTTCGGCTTCGTCACGCCTGAGGACGGTTCGGGAGACGTCTTCATGCACCTGTCGAGCCTGCGCCAGTCAGGCTTCGAAACGGTGCCCGACGGTGTCGGTATCGTCTGCGAGGCGGCTCGACGATCCAAGGGCGTTCAGGTCGTCCGCGTGGTCGAACTCGCCACCGCCCAGGCGCCGGATCTCGGCGATCGAGGCGAACAGCAGCCCTGCGCCAAGACATTGGAGGAGCGCTCGAAGTCCCGCTTCCCTCCGATCGTGGCGGAGGGGGATTTCGAGCCGGCGACGGTCAAATGGTTCAGCGTGGTGAAGGGCTACGGCTTTCTCACCACGGGTGAGACCGATCCGGACATCTTCATCCATGTCGCGATCCTCCGAAGGCACGGCGTCAGCGACCTGATGCCCGGACAATCGGTCATGGTCCGCATCGGACAGGGACCGAAGGGACCGCAGGCAACGGACATCCGACTCTGAGGGCCACGGAGCCCCCGGTGCGCTTTACGGCGCACCGGGTAGTTCCACCGCGTAGTCGGAGACCGGCAGTGCCTTCGGGATGAGCCCCCTGGCGGCCAGGAAGCGGGCGAAGCGAGCGTAGCGTTCGGTGTCGAGCGCCGCCGGACGATGGGCGAAGCGCGGCAGCGTGTCGGCCCAGGCGCGGCGGTTCAACTCGTCGTCCAGTTCCTTGCGCCCCTTGATGAACATGAACCAGGCCTCCGGCGGGTGGTTGATCATGTAGCGGGCGCCTGCTTCGACGGCGTCGACGAAGCGGCGCAGCCGCGGGTCGGCAAGACGATCCGCCTTGGCAACGAAGATCAGTTCGTCATAGGCCGGTACGCCTTCCTCCTCGACCAGGAAGGCGCGTCCCGGCCGCTTCTCGATCTGCATCTGGTTCAGTTCGAAATTCCGATAGGCACCGATCACGGCATCCACCCGTCCTGCGATCAGGGCAGGCGACAGGCTGAAGTTCACGTTGACGAGCGTGACGTCCTTCAGGCCGAGCCCGTGCTTCTCCAGCATGGCCCCCAGGATCGCCTGTTCGAACCCACCGACCGAGTATCCGACCTTTCGGCCCTTCAGATCGGCGATGCTCCTCACCGGCCCGTCGGCCAGCACGACCAGCGAATTGAGCGGTGTCGCCACCAAGGTGCCGATCCGTCGCAGAGGCAGTCCCTCGGCGACCTGAAGATGAAGCTGCGGCTGGTAGCTGATCGCGACATCCGCCTTCCCGGCGGCGACGAGCTTCGGGGGGTCGTTCGGATCGGCCGGCGCGATCAGTTCCACGGCCAGCCCGCGATCCCTGAAGGCACCCATCTCCTGCGCCACGTACAGGGGCCCGTGGTCGGGATTGATGAACCAGTCCAGCATGACCGTGAGCTTGTCCTGCGCCGTCGCGGGTGCCGCGAGGAGAAGGGTTGTGAAAAGGACGGCAAGTCGCATGGCGAAATCCTTCACGAGTGACGGTTGACGGTCGTATCGGCCGCCCAGGGGAGGGCGCGGGCCAGCAGGCGATCGATGGCGAAATAGAGACCCAAGGCCATGACTGCGAGGACGAAGAGGGCGGCAAAGAGCAGGTCGACCTGCATGCGCGCATTGGCGTGCAGCATGAGATAGCCGAGCCCGCCCGCTGACCCGACCCATTCACCGATGACGGCACCGATCGGCGCGACCGCCGCCGCGACACGCAGCCCCGCGCCGAAGGCCGGAAGCGCAGCCGGTAGGCGCAGGTGGACAAGCGTTCGCCAGGCGGCGCCACGGCGACCACCGTTCATGGTGCGGGCGAGGTCGACGAGGTTCGGATCGGTGCGCCGTAGGCCGTCGAAGAAGGCGACGGTGACCGGGAAGAAGATCACCAGCGCCGCCATCGTGATCTTCGATGGCAGGCCATAGCCCAGCCACAGCACCAGAAGCGGCGCGATGGCGAAGACCGGAATCGCCTGGCTCGCCACCACCAGCGGCATCAGCCAGCCTCGAATGCGGGTGCTGGCCGCCAGGGTCAGGGCCAGACCTGCGCCAGCCAGCGTCCCCAGGACGAGGCCGAGACCGATCTCGAGGGCGGTGATGCCGGCATGCCGGGCAAGGATGTCGTAGCGGTCGGCGAAGGCGGCCGCGATGCGATGGGGCGGCGGCAGGATGAAGGGCGGCACGCCGGTGAGCAGCACGACGGCTTCCCATCCCAGCAGCAGCGCGGCGGCGACGATGAAGAACCGAAGCAGACGGCTCATTCCGACTCCATCAGCGTCAGAAGATCGCGATAGGCCTCGGTCAGTCCCCCTGCGTCCGCTTCGCGTGGCGGCACTCCCGTAGGTGGATGCACAGGCAGCAGCCGGGGGGGCTGTCCGCGCAACAGCAACAACCGGTCGGCCATGCGCAGAGCTTCCAGCGGATCATGGGTGACCTGCAGCACCGTGCGTCCCCTCAGCGCTCTCACCGCCTCCGCCTGCAGGCGATGACGGGTCAGCGCATCGAGCGAGGCGAAGGGTTCGTCCATCAGCACGATGGGCCGGTCCTCGTAGAGCGTACGCGCCAGGGCAACCCGCTGGCGCATGCCACCCGACAGTTTCGCCGGCGGCAGGCGGAGCGCTTCGGCGAGGCCGAGACGGGTGAGCAGATCGATGGCGCGGGTTTCATCCGCCGCTTCACCGCGCAGGCGCGCGCCGATCGTCACGTTGCCGACCGCGTCGGTCCAGGGGAGCAGCAGCGCGTCCTGCGCCATCCAGGCAATGCGACCCTCGGGCGGGATGCCGTCGTCACAACGCACCTCACCGCCCGCGTGAACCAGCCCTGCGATCGCCTTCAATAGCGAGCTCTTCCCCACCCCGCTCGGACCCAGAAGGCAGGTCAGCGTTCCGGCGGGTAAGTCGAAGGACAGGTCTCGGAAAAGCGATCGCGCCTCATAGGCCAGGCTCAGATTCCGCACCGAGACGGAATACGAGCGTGTGCCGCTGGCGGGCGAAATACGGTCCTGCATGGCCTCACGCATCCCTACGCCGGTGCTAACCGGATCAGGTTCGAGGGGTCGTTCCGGGAGTGGAACCTCTCAGCCGCGCGGGGCGGCTCCCCCAGGTGATGGCGCTACTATGTCAGCGCAGCCGGGACGGCGCCAGATCGTTTATCGAGACGCCGCGATCGGCAACGTCGGACGGCAGGCCCCGGCCGCGCGCCAGCGCGGCGACGATGCGGCCCATGGCCGGAGCCGTCTGTATGCCGTATCCGCCCTGGCCGGCGAGCCAAAAGAACCCAGGCACCACATCGTCGAAGCCGACGACCGGTGTCTTGTCCATCACGAAGCTGCGCAGGCCCGCCCAACTATGGGCGATGCGGCGAATCTGCAGCGTCGTCGCCGTCTCCAGCCGGTCGACGCAGATGGCGATGTCCAGTTCCTCCGGCTGCGCGTCGCAGGGGGGCGAGGGTGTCTCGTCGGCGGGAGAGGCGAGGAAGCGGCCCGCATCGGGCTTGAAGTACCAGGTCTCGTCGGCGTCGATGACCGCGGGCCAGCGCGCGATGTCGATGCCCGTTGGCGGATCGAAGGTGATGGCGGTGCGCCGTTTCGGCACCAGCCCGATCGGCTTGGCGCCGGCCTGCTCGCCGATGACATCGGCCCAGGCGCCGGCGGCATTGATCACCACGGGCGCGCTGAAGGCACCGGCCCTGGTCTCGACCGTCCAGCCCGCGGCCGTGTGGACAAGGCCGGTCACATCGGCATCGATAACGACCCTGCCGCCCCGCGCCCGCAGGCCCTTCAGATAGCCCTGATGCAGGGCATGGACGTCGATATCCATCGAATCGGGTTCGGCCACCCCGCCGATCACGTAGTCGGATTTCAGGACCGGCACGGCGGCCAGCGCTTCGGCGGCACTGACCTTCCGCACGCTCGGCAACAGTTTCCGGCTTTCCTCGAACAGGTGTTCGAGCTGGCCGCGCTGGCTCTCGCTGCCGACCATGATCGTTCCGCGAGGGCTCAACAGCACGTGGTCGGTGAAACCCGCCGGCGGATCGACGTAGAAGCCGCGCGAGGCGGATGTGATCGCCCGGATCGGGAAGTTGCCATAGGTCTCGGCATAGAGTGCCGCCGACCGCCCGGTGGTGTGATAGCCCGGCTGCGGCTCGCGTTCGAGTACGATCACCTTGCCGAAGGCGGCGAGTTCGTAGCCCGCCGAAGCTCCGGCCATGCCGGCGCCGACGATGAGGAAGTCGGCCGATTCCAAGCCCATACGCGTCGCTCCTGATTGCCCGCAGGCGATGTCCGCTTAAGAATGCAAGAAGCGGACACAGTCTAGCGAACGGAGAGCAGAACTTGAGCACAGATCCGGCCGACCTTTCCGCATACGAGCTTATCGAGCTGTACAGGTCGAAGGCCCTCTCTCCGGTGGAAGCCACGAAGGCCGTCCTCACCCGGATCGACAGGCTCAATCCCGTCGTCAACGCCTACGTCATGGTGGACGCGGAAGCGGCGCTTGCCGATGCGAGGGCGTCGGAGGCGCGCTGGGCCGAAGGCGCGCCGGCGGGAGTGGTCGATGGCGTCCCCACCTCGATCAAGGATCTGGTACTGACCAGGGGGTGGCCGACGCTTCGCGGATCGAAGACGGTGGACCGCGACCAACCCTGGGCCGATGACGCCCCCCTGGTCGCTCGCCTGCGTGAGTCTGGTGCTGTCCTGCTGGGCAAGACGACCACACCTGAATTCGGCTGGAAGGGCCTTTGCGACAGCCCGCTGACGGGCATTACCCGCAACCCGTGGTCGCTGGCCCACACCACCGGCGGCTCCAGCGGCGGCGCCGCCGCGGCGGTTGTCTGCGGCATGGGTCAGCTCGCGTCAGGCAGCGACGGCGGCGGCTCGATCCGCATCCCGGCCGGCTTCAGCGGTTGCTACGGCATCAAGCCGAACTTCGGCCGCGTGCCGGCCTGGCCGCTGTCCGGCTTCGGCACCGTCGCCCACAACGGGCCGATGACGCGGACCGTGCGGGACTCCGCGCTATTCCTCAATGTCATCCAGAAGCCGGATGCGCGCGACTGGTACGGCATGCCTTACGACGCGCGCGACTGGACCGCCGATCTGGAAGCCGGCGTAAAGGGCATGAGGATCGCCTTCAGCCCGCGCCTCGGCTACGCCCATGTCGATCCGGAGATCGCAGAGTCCGTCGCCAAGGCCGCCAAGGCCTTCGAAGGGCTCGGCGCTCATGTCGAAGAGGTCGATCCCGGCTTTGCCGATCCCTACGACATTTTCTGGACCTTGTGGACGGCCGGTGCCTTCAACACCTTCGGCAGCCTGCCGAAGGAGAAGCGCGCAGTGATGGAAGAGGCGCTGAACGGCTGCATCGAGGCGGGCGCGCGGCTGTCGCTGAAGCAGTACCTGGACGCGGTGACGGCGCGCCAGAACCTGGGCGGGCTGATGCGCATGTTCCACGAACGCTACGACATCCTGCTGACTCCTTCGCTGGCAGTCCCCGCGCTGAAGCATGGCGAGATGGTGCCGGCCGGCTGGAAGCATGGCGATACCTGGCCGACCTGGACGCCCTTCAGCTATCCCTTCAACCTGACCCAGCAGCCCGCCGCGTCCATCCCCTGCGGCTTCACCAAGGCGGGCCTGCCGATCGGACTCCACATCGTCGGGCCGTTCTTCCGCGAGGACCTGGTCTTCCGCGCCAGCCGTGCCTATGAAACCGTCTATTCCATCGCGACGAAGGCGCCGACGTTGCAGTGAGCAGTCCCGCCGATCTCACCGCCCTCGATCTCGTCGGTCTCTACCGGGCGAAGACGCTCTCGCCTGTCGAGGTGGTCGAGGCGGTCATCGCCCGCCATGCCGAGGTGGAGCCGAAGGTGAATGCCTTCGTCGTCTTCGATGCCGAAGGCGCGCGCGGCGCCGCGAAGGCGTCGGAAGCGCGCTGGCTGAAGGGCGAACCGGCCGGCCGGCTCGACGGTGTCCCGGTCTCGATCAAGGACCTGAACGTCGCCAAGGGTTGGCCGACGCGGCGCGGCTCGCTGACGACGCATGCCGCGCAGGTGGAGACGCAGGATGCGCCGCTGCCGGCTCGCCTGCGCGAGAGCGGCGCCGTGCTGCTCGGCAAGAGCACGACGTCGGAATACGGCTGGAAGGGGACGGGCGACAGCCCCTTGACCGGCAGCACGCGCAATCCTTGGAACCTCGCCCATACCACGGGGGGATCGAGCGCCGGTGCTGCTGCGGCGGTGCTGACCGGCATGGGACCGCTCGCCAGCGGTGGCGATGCCGGCGGTTCCATCCGCATTCCGGCCGCCTTCAGCGGCTGCTTCGGCCTGAAGCCGTCCTATGGCCGCGTGCCCGCCTGGCCCTTCGGCGGTCAGGGGACGCTGTCGCATGTCGGGCCGATGACGCGCACCGTCGCCGATGCGGCGCTGTTCATGGACGTGGTGGCGCGGCCCGACCTGCGCGACTGGTACTCCTTGCCTGACGATGGTCGTGACTGGCTCGCAGCAACGGAAGGCGGGATCGGCGGGTGGCGGGTCGCCTATTGCCCGCGCTTCGGCACCGGGCCGATCGATGTGGAGGTAGCCGCCCTGGTCGAGAAGGCCGCCAGGGCATTCGAAGGCCTGGGCGCGCATATCGACGAGGTGCCTGCCCCCTTCGATGACCCGATCGAGACCATGATGCCGTTCTGGCTGACCGGCCTGTTCGGCCCGTTGGGCGGTCTTCCCGAAGTGGAACTGGCGAAGCTGGATCCCGGCCTGCGTGCCTGGGTGGAAGATGGCCGGCGGGTGACGCTGAAGCAGCATTTCGACGCCACCACCGCGCGAGCAGAACTCGGCGCCCGCATGCGCCGCTTCCATGAGGATTACGACATCCTGCTGACCCCGTCGGTGGCGGTGCCGGCACTGCCGGTCGGCGCGATCGTGCCGCCCGGCTGGCCGCTCGGCGACAACTGGCTGACCTGGACGCCGTTCAGCTATCCCTTCAACCTGACCCAGCAGCCGGCCGCGTCCATCCCTTGCGGCTTCACCGGGGCGGGGCTGCCGGTGGGCCTGCAGATCGTCGGCGGGCACCAGCGGGACGACAAGGTGCTGCGCGCCGCCCGCGCCTACGAGGGCGTCTACTCGATCGCCGCGCTGAAGCCGCCTCTCGCATGAACGAGCTGCTGCGCGTCGCCGAAATGTATCGCGCCGACGCGTTGGCGATCGAGCGCGGTACGGCAGGTATCGAACTGATGGAACGCGCCGGCGCTGCGATCGCCGACGCCATCCGGACGCGCTGGTCGCCGCGGCCGGTCGGCATCCTCTGCGGGCCGGGGAACAACGGCGGCGACGGGTTCGTGGTCGGGCGGTTGCTCGCCGCCGACGGCTGGCCTGTGCGTCTGTCGCTGCTGGGGGAACGGCAGAAGCTCAAGGGCGACGCGGCCCTGGCGGCCGAGCGCTGGAGCGGGCCGATTGTCGCCGACGCGCTGGAGGGCGCGGGGCTGATCGTCGACGCGCTGTTCGGCGCCGGGCTGGCGAGGCCGCTCGACGGGGCGGCCAAGGCCCTGGTGGAGCGAGTGAATCTCGCCGGTGTGCCAGTGGTCGCCGTGGATGTGCCGAGCGGCGTGAACGGGGATACGGGTCTTGCCGAGGGCGCCGCCGTGGCGGCCGATCTGACGGTCACTTTCTTTCGGCCGAAACCCGGCCATCTCCTGATGCCGGGCCGGCGGCTCGCCGGCGAGGTCGTCGTCGCCGATATCGGAATTCCGCAAGCGGTGCTTGAGGTTATCCGTCCGCAAGGTCGCGCCAACGCGGCGCCGATCCTGCCGGATCTGCAGGCCGAGGGGCACAAGTACGCGCGCGGGCATGCGGTCGTCGTGGCGGGGAATGCGGCCGGCGCGGCGAAGCTCGCGGCCCTGGCGGCGCTGCGCGTCGGCGCCGGACTGGTCACCGTCGCTGGCCCAGCACTCACCATGACCACGCTTTCGGCCTCGCTCACCTCGGTGATGACGCGCGCGGTGCAGGGGACGCCCGGGCTGAAGGCCTTCCTGGCCGACCGGCGGCTGAACGCCGTCCTGCTCGGACCCGGCAACGGGATCAGCCCGATGACCCGGGCGAACGTGCTGACCGCGCTCGACCGGCCGGCGGTGCTGGACGCGGATGCGATCAGCGCCTTCCGGGACGAGCCGGAGACGCTGTTCGCCGCCATCCGCGGGCCCGTGGTCATGACCCCGCACGACGGGGAGTTCGGGCGGGTGTTCGACGCAAGCGGGGACAAGCTGACCCGGACCCTGAAGGCGGCCGAACGGAGCGGGGCGGTGGTGGTGCTGAAGGGCCCGGACACGGTCATCGCGGCCCCCGATGGACGGTACGCGATCAACGCGAACGCGCCGCCCACCCTGGCCACGGCGGGGACGGGCGACGTGCTGGCCGGACTCTGTCTCGGCCTCCTGGCGCAAGGCATGCCCGCTTTCGAGGCGGCATCGGGGGCCGTCTGGCTGCACGGGGCGGCGGCGCAGGGCTTCGGGCCTGGCCTGATCGCCGAGGACCTGCCCGGGCTGATCCCGGGGGTGCTGGCTGCCTTGAAGGCGTCACCGGCATCGACGACACTGGCGCCATGAACCAGACGCTCGCCGCCTCGCTTCTCGACCGTATCGGCCGCGCCTTCCGCGACGTCACCCAGACGGCGCGGAGCTGGCGCGGCGCGCCCTATCGCGAAGACCTGCCCGAACAGGACAGCGAACGCCTGATCGAGCAGATCGACCTCTGCCTCGAAGGCAAGGGCGGCGAGGTGTCGGTGCGCGCCCGCGCGGCCGCCCTGGGCCGCGCCTATCTGGAGCTGAACGAGGAGGGGCGGAAGCGCTTCCTGACCGTGCTGGTCGAACGCTACGGCCTGGACCGCGAGCTGGTGGCCGAGCGGGTGGAGGCCTGGCGCCGCGCCGAGGACGCGGAGGCCGAGGCGAAGGCCGTGGCCGGCCTGCGCGACGCCCTCGACCCGCCGGCGGTGAGGCTTCTGGCGCAGTTCACCGGCCTGCCGCAGGGGGTGAAGTTCCTGGTCGACCTGCGTGCCGACCTGATCCGGCGGGCGGCGGAGGATGCCCGTTTCGGCCGCCTGGCGGACGAGTTGCGCCGGGTCCTGGCCGGCTGGTTCGACGTGAGCTTCCTGAACCTGGAGCGGATCACCTGGTCCTCGCCCGCCATCCTGCTGGAGAAGCTGGTCGAGTACGAGGCGGTGCACGAGATCCGGTCCTGGAAGGACCTGAAGAACCGGCTCGATTCCGACCGCCGCTGCTTCGCCTTCTTCCATCCCCGCATGCCCGAGGAGCCCTTGATCTTCGTCGAGGTGGCGCTGGTCGACGGGATGGCGGGATCGGTGCAGGTCCTCCTGGACGAGAGCCGCCCGGCGGAGGATCCGCACGAGGCCGATACGGCGATCTTCTATTCCATCTCCAACTGCCAGGCGGGTCTCGCCGGCGTGTCGTTCGGCAACTTCCTGATCAAGCGGGTGGCCGACGAGCTGCAGCGCGAACTGCCCAACCTGAAGCACTTCGCGACGCTGTCCCCGGTGCCGGGCTTCCGCGCCTGGTTCGAGAAGCAGGTCGCGGCCGGGGCGGCCGATCTGCTGACCCGCGAGGAGAAGGAGGCGCTGTCCTCGCTGATCCCGGGCGAGGTGACGGCGCAGTCCTTCGCCCAGGCCCTGGCCCGCAAGGACTGGACCGAGGTGCCCGCGCTGCGCGACGGCCTGCAGGCGGTGCTGACCCGGCTCTGCGCGCGCTATCTGGTGCGCGAGAAGGCGGGCCGGCGCGCGCTGGATCCCGTGGCGCGGTTCCACCTCGCCAACGGCGCCCGGGTGGAACGGATCAACCCGCTCGGCGACACCTCGCGCAAGGGGATGAAGCAGGCCTTCGGGATGATGGTGAACTACCGCTACAAGCTCGACGAGGTCGAGGCCAATCACGAGGCCTATAGCGAGGGGCGGGTGATCGCGAGCCCCGCCGTGGCGAAGCTCGCGCGCGCCTGATCCTTCGCAGCCCTACTTCTCGAGCCGGGCGACGACCTGGCCTTCCTTCACCGAATCGCCCTCGGCGACCAGGATCTCCTTCAGCTTTCCGGCGGCGGGCGCCAGCACCGGGATCTCCATCTTCATCGATTCGAGGGTCAGGATCGTGTCGTCCTCGCCCAGCGCGTCGCCGGGGGTGGTGTCGAGCTTCCAGACCTTGCCGGTGATTTCCGACTTCACGTCAACAACAGCCACGTTCTTTACCCTTCCCTAGACTTTGTCTCGTCGGGCGGGTGGACGTCGCCGCCCCCACCCTGGCCCTGCCCCCGGCATCGCACGGGGGAGGGACGTCGTTTCTACCTCAGCCCGCGGCCGCGCGCGAGGCGCGCTTGCGGTCGTTGGGATCCAGCAGGCGCTTGCGCAGGCGGATCGACTTCGGCGTTACCTCGACGATCTCGTCGTCCTCGATATAGGCGATCGCCTGTTCCAGGCTCATCTTCCGCGGCGGGGTCAGCCGGATCATCTCGTCATGGCTGTGGGTGCGGATGTTGGTGAGCTGCTTGGCCTTGAGCGGGTTGACCTCGAGGTCGTTGCCGCGGTTGTGCTCGCCGATGATCATGCCCGGATAGACCTGGAATCCGGGATCGATGAACATCGGCCCGCGATCCTCGAGGTTCCAGAGCGCATAGGCCACCGAGGAGCCCTCGGCATTCGAGATCAGCACGCCGTTGCGCCGGCCCTGGATGGTGCCGCGATGCGGCGCATAGCCGTGGAACATCCGGTTCAGCACGCCGGTGCCGCGGGTGTCGGTCAGGAATTCGCCGTGATAGCCGATCAGGCCGCG
>VFQQ010001288.1_pt1 | contig 36633 bp, 69 predicted proteins | sample 3512341 | NCBI WGS metagenome assembly VFQQ01 (sample SAMN10412373, study PRJNA504923) | tailings metagenome | isolation source: Relicate 2 Philex TSF1 revegetated site | place: Philippines: Tuba, Benguet | collected 2017-08-29 | reverse complement strand
TATGAGCCTCGCTGGCTCCGAAACCGCTTTGTAAGTCAAGTCAAGTCAAGTCAAGGCTTCAGCCGTGCAGCCTTCGCTCACCCTGCTCCGCCTAGCCGTGCAGCGTTGCTGCTGGGGGCCCAGCCGGACGAGTTGCGAGCGCTGGAGGCCGCCAGCATCGTGGCAGGGCCTTGGGGCAGCCGCTGAGTGGTTGTGAAGACGGGCAGGGCACGCAGGAAGACAAGCAAACTATGCAGAGGGAGGGCGAATTTGACCAGCGGCGACAGCCAGCGCTGCATGGGTGCATGGGCTGATCGCAATCAGCCTTCAAGCGCTGCCGGGGACCAGACTGCCTGCTGGCTTTTAAAGCAGTTTACACGTGCGGCCGGCAACACTGTTGCATTTATGCAGGTTCAGGGACACATGTTGGTACAACAGCAAACGCCACACATCGACGCCTGTTGGCAGGGTTCGCAGCAGGCGATGGATGTACAAGCAGCCCGAAGCATCAGAAAGAAGCTGAAATGTACAGGTCGTGGTGCTGCTGTTGTGGGTTACACAGTTTGGTGCTGGTGGCTGCAATGCCGCCAGCCGGTTTGGCGGAAGGCTGCTGCGCATTGGTGCCAGCAGCACACGCTCCTCCACAGGCAACAGCTGCCGGGTGGCCAAGGCGTCTTCGCGCATTACGCGCTAATGTTACAAGAGCCGCCGACCGGTCAGCGCCCCGGCCGCATCTCAGTGGCCCATGTTGCGCCACATGCTGGCTGCCATGCTGCGCGAGATGTCGCCCTGGTTCGCGTGGATCCAAATCGCATTGTCGCCTGGGAGTGGATAAGCAAGCGCAGGGTGTGAGCGGGCGGCTGCATTTGTTGGGTGGGTAAGCTCCAAGCCACTGCAGTTGATCATGCGCCATATGGCAACACCAGCCATGTTGGCCCTGCCATGCCAGCGCCCAGCCATCCAACCAAGCCAGGCGCAGCGCACTCCCACGCACAGCGCACACCCCCACGCCCAGCCCACCCACCATACAGCTGCTCCAGAGTGGGCACCGGCGCCCCTGCCGCATCCGCCAAGTTGATGTATTCCCCGCCTGCGCCGCCCGCCGCCCCAGCCGGCGCCGTGCCGTCCACCCAGGCTGCTCGGCAGAGCGGGCAGGTGGGCTGCGCGCCCTCCCGCCGCCGCTTCTTGACCCACTCGCCAATACACGCGGAGTGGCAGTTGTTGCCGCAGGCTGGGGGGAGGAAGGGAGGGAGGGTGCAGGAGGGCAGTGAGACACAGGCCGGCTTTGGTTAGGCAGGCGTTGAGCAGGACTGTGGCCCTGTGATGCACAGCATGGTTCCTGCCGCTGGCAAGATGGGCAGCAGGCCCCTGCACAGCACTGCTGCTCATCAGGTTTGGCCCTGCCTGCTTGCCCAGGGCCATTGCATGGGCCTGCATGGGCTCACCCGCGCAGAAGCTGATCTTCTCGCTGGCCACCTCCAGCCGCTGCAGCACGTTGCAAGAAACGCAGTTGTTTGGATGGTCGCTGGACGGCTCAACCCAGCCAAGCCGCCGATAGCGCAAATCAGGCAGCCCAGCTGCGGCACCCGCCCGCCGCACCGGTGGTAGGCACATGAAGCATACACACGCCACAAGGCCATGCTCGCTGCAGGCACTGCTGCACCCAGTCCGCTTCTTTCATTCCCAAACTCCCCCTGCCTCCCCTCACCTCGTAGCAGATGGGGCAGTCCGCACCCTCAGCCGAGCGGCGCAGCGGCCCTCCCTCCTCTCCCTCCACCCCCGCCTCGCCGCCCAGCGAGGCGCGGCGCCGGTACTGCTGCCGCACCGCCTCGGGTGCCAGTACCTCGCCGCCGCCCAGCGTGCGCGGCAGGCTCTTGTGCCCAGCCAGGATCTGAGACAGAGGGTTGGGGTGGGAGGTCAGTTGTGAGGCTGGGAGTCAAGGAACTCGTGGGCGACAAACGGTCGAACCAGCAAGGCAGCAACCAGCCGCACAATCAGCGGAGCAGCAGCAGTGCCCAGCAGCTGCTGCCCCACCTCGTCCACCTCTGAGGCCAGCAGCGCCTTCTGCCACACCAGCGGCTCGTCTGGGGACATGTGCAGCACGCGCAGCAGGACAAACAGCACGTGCTTGCAGACATTTCCCTGCGGCAGCGGGCAGGTGGGGGCAACGGCTGCATGCAGGAATTGGCGGGGTTTGGCGTTGACATGCGTCAGCACTGGCACTGCAGCTACAGGACAATAGCTGCATGCGCCTCACGCCACACAATGCGAGCCAGCCGGCGGCCCCACACCTTGGCAGCATCAGGGCAGGTGCAGTTTGGCTGGCGGCAGATGGTCACGGTATATGCTGCAGGCAGGCGGGCGGCATGGTGCCGGCAGGGTGTATGAATGGGCAGCATCACGATTCAGTGCCTGCTGCATAGCAAGTTGACCGGCTGGTGGACGTTCCTTTCAGAGCAGGTCACACTGGTTACTGGGCTCCGTCCTGCCTCGTGAGCCTCTCAAACAACGTGTTCAGCACTCACCGTTGCCGGTGGCGCCATACACAGCAAACTCCTCGGCGGCGCCGCCCTCCGCTCCCAGCAGGCGCACTGGCTTACGTGCCACTGAGGGTGCAGGGGGAGTTGGGAGGGGCATGGTGAATAGCAAGGTGAGGATGCAACACGCGAGGTGCGGCACATTTGCCGGTGCCATGGAGCAGCACCTGCTTGTAATACTGGAGCTTGATGTCAGCTTGATTGGAGCCTGATTCAGTCCCTGCTGCACATCACACTCTCCCCAGCCAGCTGGGAGCGGAGCACTCACGCAGCATCAGGCGGTGGCCGCCCTGCGCCCGTGCAATCCTGGTCAGCACCGCGCTGGACGCCTTGGGCCGCCAGCTCACTGTGTTGCCATACTCGTCCTCCCGACGCTCCTTGTGGGCCTTCTTTCCAGCTGGCGCACCGCTGCCGCCACCGCCATCACCGCTGCTGCGCCGGCGCCGTTTTGGCGCTCCCGCTGCTGCTGCCGCGGCTGCCGCTCCCAGGTCACCCAGCGGCTGGCCTGCTCGAGCTGCTGCTGCCGCTGCAGCAGCGGCCTGCGCTGGAGACCTGTCGGGGCGTGCACCAGCAGGCTCGCCTGCAGCGGCGGAGGCGGCGGCAGCCGCTGCCGCTGTGTTGCTGTCGCGGCGCCCTCTCATCGGCCTGCGGCGCGAGCTCTTCTCTTCCATCTCGCCGTCCGACTGCGTAAGGTCCACCAGGTCCGCCTCGGCCTTTGCGGGCGCGCCGCTGCCGCCTCGGCGCCCCATACTTCACAGCACGCGGCTGAGCAGGTCACGGAAGGAAGTGGGTTTCGCGATCTGCCGGGTAGAGGGTGCCGCGTGCTCCTCTGTGCTGGTGCCAGCACCGCCGCCTAGCTGTCGCCGCCACTGAGCGGTCCGCCGGATGGCCTCGACTGTTTACACCGCCTGCCTGTAGCTGCACTCAAGCGCGTGGTGTGGATCGGTTATTACACTAATTCATGAGCCTGAGGCCGTCAGAGAGTCGTAACTGATTTGAGTGCCAAGGTCGTGCATTTTGGGGAGGGATTGTGGCACAGTTCGAGCAGCACGCAGCAGAACAGGAGCAGAAGGCGTGCTAAGTACAGGTGCGCGTGGGTGATGCTTGTGCAATTGAAAGGACAGGGCGGTGTTGCGCAGGAGGTGATGACATGCTGAAAGATGCAGGATGGGGGCAAGGCAGCAGCGACGCAGCAGCAATCAGCCTGCTGCCGCCTGCGGTGGTCCAAGATGAAATTCGTGCCAGTCGCGAATACTAAAAGAGGCAGAAACGCGTTAGAAGGTGGGCAGGGAGTCGGAGATACAAAAAAGTCTTGAAAACCATCACTACGACATCTGAAGCGCGGTGGGTAACAAGGAGACTGCAGCCAGTACGAGTGGCTGAATGCCCAGCTTTCGCCTTGAAAACCTACTCGTTCTGGTTGCCAGCCCTGGAGCTCAGCGCTTGCCAGCAGCAGGGGCGGGCGGCAGCGCTGAGTTGGTGCCCCAGCACTGCCTCTGGCCGGTCAGGCGCCCGGTCCACTGGCCTGAGCCGCACTGCCGGCAGGTGGCCTGCCCCGTCCTGTCGTTGAAGCTCTGCAGCGGCAGGGAGGGGGAGCAGCGTGGGTGAGAGGGTGCTGCGGAGCGCAGCGATCTGTAGTGGTGTTTAGTAGCGGCCATGCAGCAATCGCATCGTCATGCCCTATCAAGCACCTCCTCAGTGCTCACATTGACGGGGCACTTGGTGCATGCCGTGGCGACCGAAGCGCCCAGGTTGCGGTTGAAGGTGCCGGCGGGGCAGGGGATGGCATTGATGGTCTTGGTGTTGGGGCAGTACGCGCCGGCAGGGCAGGGCTGCAGGAGACAGAAGGGCAAAGGAAGGCAAAGTCTCAGCAAAGTCTATCCAGTGCATCAAGCGCCTCGGGCACAGTGGCGCCGCGCTTTGAGCCCAGGGCTCCAAGGCCAGCTGCGCATGTCACATGTACGCCATGCGTATATGTGATGATTACACAGCTGCCTGCGCCTCCAGCTGCTCACCTTGCAGGCGCGCTGGCCGGGCTGGTTTTGGAACTGGCCCTTGGGGCACTCGCGGCAGAAGGGCGCCTTCATGTCGGCAAAGAAGCCGGCGGCGCACTGCCGCGGGCGCGTGGAGCCAGCGGCACAGGAGTTGCCAGGTGGGCAGTCCTGCGATGGAGGAGAACAGCAGGGATGGCAGTCCAGGGGAGCGGTTCAGGAAGGGTGGCGCAACGGCTGGTCAACCTGTGCACTGCGTGATGCACAAATCTGCTTCTGACGTTTTACACACTGCATGCCCCTCCCACCCAGCCTTGCCCCGCCGCCCACCTTGCAGGAGCCCTGGCCGGTCTTGTCCTGGAAGGTGCCTGCCAGGCAGGGTGTGAAGCCATCGTTGCCGGTGCCCTCGGCAAAGTTGCCGGCGGGGGCGGGCTTGCAGTCAGTGACCTTCTGCGCCCCCGACATCTCGTTGTAGGTACCCACGGGGCACTCGATACAGTTCAGCTGTCCGGGCTTGTCCTGGTAGGTGCCCGGCGGGCAGATGTCGCACAGCTGCAGGACACATTGGGGAGTTCAGCAGGCGGGTGAGCGGCGGCGGCAGAAGGGAGTAGACGGAAGATCCATACGCCACACCAGGCTGCTCAGGCAGCAAGCCGACCCACTGCACCTTCCCCAAAACCCACCCACTGCCACACACCTGGTTGCCGGTGTCTGAGACGGCATAGCCGGCAGGGCAGGCGGGGCAGGTGCCGCTGGTGCCCGGCCGCTCCGCATAGCTGCCACTGGGGCACGCCGTGCAGTTGATGCTGAGCTGCTGGGTGGTGGCGTTGGTGAGCAGGGAGGTGCCTGGGATGCAGGCGGTGCAGGTGGAGGCGCCCGTCTCCCGCCGCGTCTCACGGCCAGCCGGGCACTGGGTGCACACGTTGGGGGAGATGATGGAGGGGCGGAAGCTGCGCCGCGGGCTGCAGGACAGGTGGCATTGGGCAGGGGCGGGAGGAGGCAGGAGGGTTGATTTGTGGCTGGTTTCATGCGCACGGTGGCATGCTTGTCACTCTGCCGACCCATAAGGCCTTCCCATAGCAATGCTGAGCAACAACCTACCCGCCTCGCCCTGCCTCACCAGGCCACACACTGCGTGCCTCCCGTCAGACTGGAGTTGCCCAGCCAGCCAGCCTGGGGCGCAGCCGGCAGGCCCGCCGCCCGGGCGCTGACAAAGCCGGCGGCGCACTGTGTGCAGCTCTTCTGGCCTGTGCTGTTGGTGAAGCGACCCGGCTCGCAGGGCGTGCAGCTGATGCTGTTGGGCACAGGGGAGTAATGGCCCGCGGGGCAGGCAGTACAGCTGTCGGCGCCCAGGGTCGTGAGGGTGGCGTAGCCAGAGGGGCAGCTGCGGGTGGGCAGGGGGAGCAACGGGGGATGGTGTCATCTGGTGAGGTGTGGGTGGCAGTTGAGAGGCTTGCAAGTTGAAAGCGTGTTGAGAAGCTGGCATTGCAAGCGGCCACCGTGGCCCGCCCACTCCCTCACATCCAGCTTCAACCACCCCGCCTCACCTCTGGCACTTGTTGTCGGTGGCATTGGCTGTCTTGTAGGTGCCACGCGGGCACTGCACACACACCGTGGGTCCCACATCGCCCTGAGTGGCCAGCGTGTACCGCCCCGCCCCGCAGGCCGTGCAGTTAGTGGCGCCGGTTGTGTTGCTGATGAAGCCGGGCTCGCAGGCGTTGCACTCCTGGCCACCCGCCACAGCAGAGAAGGTGCCGCGCGGGCTGCATGGCGGGGCGAGCGGGGGAATGGGCAGTTGGGCGGGTACGCGTGATGGGCAAGCATGCGCATGGAGTGGAGGCGCAACATCGTGGGGAGGCACGTGCCTGCGGTACTGAGGCAACCCAGCAGCCTGCAACCGAATATCAGCACAGACCAGTGCTGCCCTCTTGCAAGCAGTGCCAGCTCCAGCTGCCAGGCCTCACCAGCTGGCGCAGGCGGTGGCGCCCTCCTCCTCCGAAATGCTGCCGGCCGGGCAGGCGGTGCAGTTGGCGGCGCCCTCACCAGCCGCAAAGTAGCCTGGGGGAGGAGGAGCAGGGGGTGGCGGGGTGCAGGCTCAGCGCCATGCATGGGCACTTGCTGCAATCAGCGCTACTGTCCTGTTGCGCTGCGGCTGCTGCGCTGAGCTCATGTTGCCCGTGCAGCGGCAGGTATGTCTGACCTGGCTGGCAGGGAGTGCACTCGGTGCCATCGCCGCCCTCTGCCTCGCGTTACGTGCCGGGCTTGCACCTGCGCAGCAGTTGGCAGGACGCAGGCTTGTGTGGTCAGCACTGGCTGGCACAGCAATAAATGGGGCTGCTGCAATCGTGAAATGCCCAGCCCAGGTCAATGCGCCTTGCTTCTCACTCCTCTGTCCCAGCAGCCTCACTTGATGCAGGGTTCGCCGGGGATCTTGTTGTAGGTTCCCGCCGGGCACAGCTGGCAGGTGGACCGATCCGCAGTGGGCTCCGTGCCTGGGGCGCACTCCTGGCAGGTGGTGGCGCCCGCCAGCGAGGCCGTCCCATTGGGGCAGGCATTGCAGGTTGTTGCTCCCAGCAGCTCGGTGTGGGTGCCGGCCGGGCACTGCTGGCTGAGAGCGTTGGCGCCGCCCTGGCAGGTGCTGCCGGTGGGGCAGGGCTCGCAGGCTGTGTACTTGAACACGGGGACGAATGGGTTGCTGGTGTTCTGCGGCGAGATACGGGTGGAGGGCAAAGCTGGGGCGTGTTGAATGGCCAGCCAGCCTGCGATGCGTGCATACACACTCATCAGCAGAGGTGTCGTTTTGGTGCCCTGCAAGGAAGAGTACCAGACATAGACAGCTCTTTCGGAGGAAGCTATCCCACCTGCGAGTGGATTCTGAGCAGGGTGCCGCTGGGGCAGCCGTCCTCAGCTTTGGCGGCCGGCACTGTCAGCCGCGTGGTGCACGTCTGCTGCGGGTTTGCTTCATTGATGAAAGTCAGCTCCATCAGCGGGCCTGCTGTGGTTGCATTGAAGCTGGTGTTGTCTGTGTTGCCGGGCATGCGTTCGATCGTGTAGATATCTCGATACACGCTGCAGGGTGGGAGCGGTGGATGTGCGCAGCAGGTGAACACGTCGGTGTATGGGCAGTGCAAACCAGAGCAGAACATTAGTGAGCATGCATACGTCACATGCATGGTGGAAGCAGCAGTGCACAGCATGCACGGCCCTCACCCCTCGAAGAACGTCAACTGGTCATGATCGGAGCAGCCGGGATCTCCAACCAGATAGATGGTGACCTGGTGGGACAGTCAAGAGAGCAGGCAGTGCATTGTTGAATCAATGGATGTCGGTCAAGGGTGCCTGATGGGCTTCCCAGCCCCAACAGCGCAGCAGCCCGGTAAGAAGCTCAGCGGGCAGCAGCTAGAGCTGGCTAGCTAGCCGCCGCACCTGGCAGGACTGGTCCGTCTCAAACGCGATGGTGCGGCCCGCGGTGACGTTGCAGTTGGACTTGAAGGGGTTGGGGAAGGCGCAGGTGTCCAGGCTGGTGGCCAGCGTGGCGGTACGGAAGCCTGTGAGGTTGGTGAGCGGGAGCCGGTTGGGCAGGGTAGCTCTTGCAATGCCAGGCTTGCCCACGTCATGCGTGGTGGCGCCGCATGCACAGCGGCGCCCAACCAGCAGTGCTACCCTCTTGCCTCCCGCACCACAAAGTGGCACCCTGCCCCCGCGGACACTCACCCTCGCGGGCCTGCTCCGCGGGCATGTTGAAGGGCCAGAAGCCGTCGTCCTTGCCGGCCACCACCTTGGGCTCGCCAAAGTAGCTGCGAGTGGGTTAGGACGTGGGATTGGTGAGGCGAAGAGATGCACCATACATTTGCGGCTGCCGCCCTCTTCCGCAGTAGCTGCTGCCGCCATGCCCTGCGCTCTCCTCTTCCTCACCATGCGATGCAGCCCTGTGCGCCTGGGAAGTACGAGAATGAGTAGGTGGGGCAGGGCTTGCACTCCACCAAGCCGGTGTCATCGGCGTAGGAGCCCGGGGCGCACTGCACGGGGGGCGCCGAGCCGCCAGCGCAGGAGCTGCCCCGGGGGCTGCAGGGCAGGGAGCACAGAGGGTGCGGGTAAACGGGCTTGGCTCATCCTGTCAGGAAGCTGCAGCACATCGGCAGTGAAACGTTGTGCTGAGCCTCCGTGGTACGAACGGTACGATTGCCACCTGTCTTCGCACTCACCAGAGCTCGCACAGCTGTCCCAGCGGGAAGCGGCCAGGCACGCAAGTGATGGGGTCTGCCGGCGGCTGGGAGTTGCCAGGTGGCGGGGGGCTGCCCAAAGGAGGCGGCGGGCTTGCGGTTGGAGGCGGCGGGCTTGAGGTGGGTGGCGGGGGGCTGACGGTGGGCGGCGGGGGATTGAGGCTGACTGGCGGCGGAGGGCTGCTGGTGGGAGGGGGCGGGCTGCTGGTGGGTGGAGGCGGGGAGGGGCTAGGGCTCTGGCCGATGGGCTGGCAGGGGCCGGAGGGGCACTGCTGGTTGGGCGGGATTGTGACCTCCTTATTGCTGAGGTAGGGAGCGGCCACAACAATCTTGTCCTTCCAAAACTTGCTCTCCCACTCCAGCCGGAAGCCGCCCACGCCGTTGCCTTGCTGCGCGATGGCAAGGGTGGATGGGGAAGGAGTGACATTTAGCGTCGCCCGCCTGGAGCAAACAGTGCCAGCTGCCTGGCTGCATGCATGCCCATCGGACTTGCTTGCCCAGGTGTGGGCCTACAACCACCGCAGCGCTGCGGTAGCACAGCAAGCATGGCCAGCAGCTCCTTTGCAATACCGGCCCTCACCTGAAAGAAGTCGAGTTGGAACTTGTGCCGGCCAGCGGCCAGCTTGATCTTGCCATCCTTCTCCTCCCGGTTCTTGCGGATACCACCTGCAAGCGATCACCCGACCGGCAAAAAAAGCGCCGGAGCTCGCAAGACAACAAGAGACACAACGTGCGCCGCCCCTTGAGCTTGCATGCTGTGCAGCTGTGGCGTGGCGCCCAAGCTTACGTGCAGCTGGCATGCAAGCACAAGCAGGAGCTGCCACTGCCAAGTGGCTGTGGCACACCAGCTGCAATGTGCCTACCCCATACGATCAGAATGGCTCACCATGGTCGATAACAAGCTGGCCGTTGATGTAGAGGCGGGAGCCGTCGGCAGAACCCAGGGTAAACTCATACTCGTCCTCGCCAGGCACCTGAATGTAGCCAGTCAGCTGCGGCACAGGAAGGGCGGGCAGGCAGGAGGCAAGAGGCAGGGGTGGGGTGGCTGGCATGCCGGTGAGTCAGCAGAGCGGGTGGTATGCATGCACAGGATACAAGCCGGCCAGCCAGCTTGGCTGCGAATGCCAGCTTCTGCAGCCGTCCCTCTACAGAAGAGGGAAGGGCGCCGTGGAGCTAGCTGCCCCATGGCACTGCAGTCAAAGCTTACCGACGCCCAAACATCGTGCATCAGGGAGGGGGCGCACTTGGCCATGGGCCAGCAGTCCACCTGCGGGGGCAAGGAAGGAGGAACGAGTTTCTATGGGCACAAGGCGGCCGGGTGCAGGGATATAGGAAGCAAGGGCGGCGGTGCGATGCGGTACAATCCGCAACATCCAAGGCACTTCATACATACATGTATATCCAACCACACCCTTACCAACCCCACTCTGAATGCTCATGTCCCACCCACGCACCTGCGTAATCGTCTTCTCAAGCCGCTTGGCGCCGGCCAGAGCAGCATAGTCGCCAAAGCCGCTGGGGATGTTGCCGTTCTTGTACACAGTCAGCTGCAGGCCATCGGCAACTGCAGCAGGGAGGGCAGGCAAGAGGTGGCAGCATGCATTCAGCTCAGGTGATGCAGCAGCAGGCGCTGGAAAGCCAGGCGCTGAGCTGGCTAGTGTGGCATCTGCCCTGCGCTTCGTTTGTTGGCGTATGCTGCCCCAATCCTGTCTGTCTTGCTGTGCCTGCTGCACAGCCCGCCGCCACTCCACTCACAGCTGACGACGGGGGTTGGGTTGGGGTTGGACGTCTTGAGCAGCGCTCCGCTCACCACCGTCTTCTCCTTAATCCCCTTCTCATCGCTCTTCCACCGGAACTGGAGCACCGTGTCATCGTCGTCGTCGTTGAAGTACTCGATGCGGACTGCATTGAATGATGAGGGAAAGGGCTGAATGCGTGAGTGGCGGGGGTTCCCCAAGCGGGCAGATTTGTGGCGCCCCAGAGGGAGTGGCGCCGACAGCGCGGCCCCATGCTGGCCCTGGCCACAGGTGGCTGCACCCCACCCGCCCCGCCGCTCACTCTTGTGCATGCCCTTCGAGAGGAACATGGAGACGAACAGCTCGCGCTCCTTGTGCTTGAAGTCGTTGTCCACAACAAGCTCGTCATTCACATACAGAGCAGAGCCGGCATCGGAGTTAAGGTACAGCCTGCGGGTGTGAACCAGATCAGGACAGGGCCAGGTCGGCGACTGTACACGCAGCTTCCAGCCTTGCCTGCAGCCCTGCTTGCGGCAGGCACAGTGGGCGGGCAGGCACACCCATGTCCAGCGGTATAGCTTGCATTCGGTTGACCAAGCTGGGCGAAGGAGGTGCTCACTCGTAGGTGCCGTTGGATGGCACGTCCAGCCAGCCCTCGTACTGCACCGCAATGCACTCGCCATCTGCTCGGGGGTGGGTGCGCACCATACATGCTGATCAAGCGGCGCAATTGTTGCACTTTGCTTTGATGCAACACTCCAAACGGGTTCAGTGCCAACCGTAGCGACGCTTCCACCCACGAAACCTCGGGGACCCTGTTTCTCACATGTGCCATCGATGCAGGTCTGAACGCCCTTGTCGCCAACCTGCGACTCGCGGCACGCAAAGTTGGCATCCGCCACAACCTTGGTCTGGTCAGGGTCGCCCTGCAGGCGCAAGGAAGTGTGGAAATCAAGCGGATTGAGCCAGATTCTAGCTGCCCTGTCGTTTTCGAATTCGTTGCCAGGCGCATGCATCCAGCTGTCGCCAGCACTCTAGTGGGTCACACTGATTGCGCAGGCCTCACCAGCGAGGAAAAGGCGGGCATGTCCTCAAAGCAGTTTTTGCTGGGGGCGCGCCAAATCTTGCGGGTCAGGCCGCTGCGCAGCGGGTGGGGGATTGGGAAGCAGGGGACAGGGCGGTCGGCACGCCTGCTCAATGCGCAGCAGGCGGCAGCCTGTGCACCAGGCAAATACGCTCCTGTCCAAAACACTGCAGGCGGCGGTCACCACACCAGGGGCTCAAATGTGGCCCATGAAAGAGGACCACTGCAGCTCAGCCTGTCCAGGTGTGCGAGGGGAGTCCGGCAGCACGCGGGGCAGTACCCACGCAGGGGGCGCAGGCGGCGGGCCGCGGCAGCGGGTGCAAGTGCGCCCAAGCTAGGTGCAGCTACCACAGCAGCATGGCACCTGGATCTCTGCTAAGGGCGCATCACTCACTTGGTCTGGGCTTGGCACGCAGGCAGCGCCGCCAGCAGCAGGCAAGCCAGCGTCACGAGCGGAGCGGTGGCGCCGAGGCGGAGGCGCCGCGGGGCGCCGCCGCCGCTGGAGGGCGGGCCTGCATGGCTGCCCGCCGATGGGGTCATCGTTCCTGCCTCCTCGTGCCTCGTTGCGTGAGCGGTGTGTGGGAGACTGGCCGTCGCGTGGAGCGCTTGGTGCGCTCTGCACTCGCTTGGGTCAAGTGCCGGTCTGGCGTCGCGGCGCGGGAGGGATTCAGAAATAAGCTTGCACAGCGATGGACGTGCAGTTAGGGGACGGCAATTGCGAGGACCAAGCTGGCGCTTTGGGTACAGGACGGTGCTTTGGGTAGGACCCCCCCGCACGCACGATCAGCTGTGCATGCCAATTGGGATGTTCTGAAGCGTCACTGGAGTGCAATTGGCGCCCGACAAGCCCTGGGGAGCTGGTGTGATGACACGGCTGGCGCCGCCGCCGCCGCTGCCGCCATTGCGCCGCTCGCCGCTCCGGTGCCAATGCTGCCACCAGGGGCTTTCCAAAGCAACCACCATGCAGCACAGATGCTACATGACATGTGCAGTGATATGCAGGTCTGCCAATAGATGGTTGGCAGCTCGGATGGAGGGGTGACGGACTGCTGGCGGCGGCACCCGCTCATGCCGCCGCCGGTGCTGAGAGCTGAAGGCCAGCAAACAGACAACTGAGACTGCCTATCATTTCCTGGTCTTATTGTGCTGTTGTCAAGTGATTGCAGCACTTGTGGGCAGCGCCGCAGCCCAGGGGGAGGGCTGCAGGGGCCATGCAGCAGCCCTGCCGCCACCGCCGCCGCCGGCTGTGCATCACCCCTGGCCGGGGGCTGCAGGCTTTCCTGCCCCGCTGCAGGGTCTTTTGCTACGGGGTGTGGCGTTAAACATGAAGAGGAAGGGCGCCGGGTAGTGACCCCCGCTTGGGTAGCGTGGCTGTGCAGCACCATCAACAGCCGCATCGCATTTAAGACGATATTGCAAAGCTAAAATGGTGTTCTGAAGCACCGCGGGCGCACAACCGTAGGCTTAGAACAGGCGGTGCCGCCGGCTGAGCGGCGCTTGCCGCGGGCGCCATGCAGGCGTGCGTGCCTGGCCTGCAGTCCACGCATTGGGTGGCCCTGCAAGCTGGATCGTTTTGATGTGAGAACACTACCAACAGGTGGACGGCGTCTTGGCGCCCTGCAACCAAACAGGAGTTGAGCACAGGCACTTCCAGCGGGGCCAACCCCCAACCCACGCAAGCGAGCAGGGGAAGGTTGTTGAGTGGAGGATGCCGACGGCCACCACTGAAAGTAGTTTACACACACGCAAATGACAGAAATGCATTCAGAAGGTGGCATAAACGAAGGACCGATAACAGCAGAATGAGTTTATCCAGGTGGGCAGGGGCGGCAAGGGCCGGGGAGGGCCGCGTGGGTGGGTCCCTGGGCTTTGCAACCTGTTCAACCATCTAGTAGCTGCCGCCGCCGCTGCTGCTGCTGCTGCTGCAGCTGCTGCTGCTGCAAAAGCACCTAGGCTGCGGGCTAGCTGGCCTGCAGCTTCCCTGCGGTGCGCTGGCATGTCTGTGCCTGCTGCCTCCCCGCAAAACGGCCGCCAGTCTGCTCCGCTGCGCTCAAGATATGTGTCCCATCAACTTGAGTTGGGCGCTCGTGAGCTTACCCTGATCTGCCTACTTTTCCTTGCCATCCTCCTCGCGCAGGGGCGACAGCGGGGTGTCCCCCTTGTGAGGCGAGGCCACACTCCTGCAGTGTGTGTGACATGAGCGGTGGGCAAGGTGAGTGTGCTGTGGCGAGGGCGGCGGCGGCGGCAACAGCAGCAGCGGCAGCAGCAATGCTCCAGCCGCGGAGCGGAGCAGGCCGCGCCAACCAGGGAGGAGCACACATGAGCATGCCAGTGGGAAAAAGGTGCACATGGAGAGCAGCAAGGCCTGCAGCGCAGCACAACAGCACGAGGAGGGCACTGACGAGCCGCTCACTTTTGGCGCAGGACGCTGATGCGCGCAATCGCTTTTTCCTTGGCCCGAGCCTTGCCCACAATGCTGGCCTGCAGGGCGGAGCGGGCAGAAGAGTCGGCTTGGCAGCGGATGCAACAATGCAGCCCAGCAAAGGTGCGGCCACAACCCGGCCACCTGGTGCAGCTCAGCAGCAGCAGCCCAGGCGCCGCACGGCTGCCACCACTACGCATGCCAGCGCAGCAGCATCTCACCAGGGTGCCCCGGACGTTCAGCAGCGCCAGCCTTGCACCGCCAACTTCCCTGCGCAATTCTGTAACGCAGCATCCTCTCACCAGGGTGCCCCGGAAGTTTTGCAGCGCCATGAACAGCATCATGAGGCCGGCCAGCGCGACGCCGCGGCTGCCCCACAGGTCGCTCTCCTTGGTTTCCAGGTCCTGCACACAGTGGTGGTGGGACATTTGTGGGAAAAGCAGCCTGGCGGTGGCAAATAAACTTTCTGAATGCATACGTGTCGCCCTGCAGCGGAGCCAGGCTACTGGGCGCTGTGCAGTGCAAGCGCTGCCCTCCACACGCTCTTGCAGCCTTGCAAGCGTCCCACAGCTGGCCAGGCCTGCAGCCCTCCCATACAGCCCCTCCCGCATGTTGGCTGATCAGTGAGTTGCCGGCACGCACCAGGTAGCCCTCAGGGGACAGGAAGGCCCAGGCGTTGGAGGTGACCATCTGCACGCCAATCACGCTCTGCAGCGCAGCGCAGCATGCACAGCACAGCACAGGAGGTCAGGGCAGGAAAGGACACGGCGAGTGGCTGCAAACACACAGCCAGCTGCCGCATCAAACATTCTAATGCGTGCCTTGCTAGCTCAGCGTCGCCTCCTGCTGCGGTCTGTGGCCCTCCTACCAGCATCCACCCCTGACCCGCACCTGCAGGCCCTGCAGCGTGAAGAGCATGGGGTAGAGCACCCACAGCTGGCCGGTGGAGGCGCTGCTCTCCCCTCCCACCACGTCCATGGCGCTGCTCTTGCCCAGGGCGATGCGCGTGTACATGCGGCGCCGTTGGTAGCTGCGAGCGCGGCAGGTGGGGTGGGGGTGGACGCATTGTGACGACAAGGCAGCAGAGTGGGCGATGCACTGTAGCATGCAGGTGCACAGCCTCCTGGCAAGTTCCAACTGAGAGCACATCTGAGAGCAACAGCGCCTTGCAGAATTTGTTGTCAGCCAACCAACCCAAGCAGAAGCATTCTGTCACCACAACGGCACAGCGGCAGCGCAGCACCCCTCAGCAGCCCGCCCTCACCGGTTCTGCATGACGATGACGGCCCCCTGCAGGATGGCCCACCACATGAAGGTCTGCACCGAGCGCGCCACCGAGGGCGAGTCCACCGGCAGCGACAGCATGAGCATGGCGGTACCGATGGACCAGTAGTGGTGGTGGATCCACCTGCAAGTGAACGGGCAACCAGGTAGGGCGGATGGCGCAGTGTTCAATCGACAGTAAGGCAGTGCCTATGGACCAGTAGTGGTGGTGGATCCACCTGGGGGCAAGCAAATGTGGAACAAGAAATCGGCAATGTTGGCAGCGACCAGAAGCTTGACCTATGATGCGAGTTGCTGAACAGGTGATTTTGCTCAGCGCACACAAGGTGTCCGCCTTGGTGATATGTGTCAGCTGCTGACAGGTATGCCACGCTGGAGAGGGCAATCCAGGCCAGCCAGCGAAGCTAGTCAGCACAGCGCACCAGGGGCGGATGTGCGAGCCGTTGACTTTGAGCACGCTCTCGCGCATGGCCGACGCGGTGTAGAAGTAGAGCAGCCAGCAGAGGAAGAACTGGCAGCCCACTGCGGCGAGGGTAGGGCGGGGCGGGGTGGGCAGGTGAGAGGAAAGGTAAAGCAGCGGCGGCTCACTTAAGTTAGGCCCAGGCTGCTAGCAGCTCAGCTGGCGGTTGTTGCATGTGCTGAGCAGTGCCTTGCGAGCAGCAAACCACGTGATCATCCCGCGATCCCGCTGGCGCACAGTGCAGCAGTGCGCCCCACCTATGAGCAGGGGGGTGAGGGTGAACGCCTCGTGCGCCTCGGCCTTGGCCTTGGCGCGCATCAGCCCCGCCTGCAGCAGCCCCGCCAACGCAGTCATGATGTAGGCTGCGGGGGTGGGAGAGAAGGGAGACAGAGGAGGGTGGAGATGAGGTGGAAGAGGAGAGTGAAAGTGAGCGCTGGCGGTTGAAGCACACGGGAGGGCGGCTGGGAGGGGAGATACGAGGTTGGGGTGCAGAGGCCAAGTCATGGTGGCTGAAGCTGCAGACACTGCCATGCAAGCCGCCGGCCCGTTGGTTTAAACGCAAAGTCAAAGGTGCGCCAGCAGCGCACCCGAGTTGTTCCTGAAGCGGTGGTACTCCTCCTTCAGCTGGATGCTCTGGTCCTGCAGTGCCAAAGGACCATTCACACAGGCAGAGGAGCATGAGACCAGGTTGGGCACCAGCAGGACGGCTGCCTCTTCCATGGGTTGGCAGGGCATGGGTTGACAGGCCCTCCCAGTTACCAATGCAGCAGCAGCGGCTGCCCCCGCAGCTCCTCCTCCACCCCTTGCCTTGCGGATCGACACCACGTTGGAGCAGGGCCCCAGCAGCAGCTGCAGGATGGCCGGCTTCTTGGTGGTGCTGAACTTGCGCCTGCCGGGGGGCAGAGCAGGCCGCGTAGGGATTTGAGCGTATGCTGTGCCGGCCGCACCACACCCCTCTGCCCACATCCCTCGCTCACAGGTCTCCGCCAGGGCCGCTCCCCTTCACCACGCTGCGAGCCGTCTCCAGAGCCTGTGTCCAAGTGAGCACAGCAGCAAGGAATTCCGCATCGACAAGCCGCTTGCCACGCACCAGCTGGTACCACGCCGCCGTGCGGTCAGCCTTGGCCAACCATCTTTCCATAAATGCTGCCATGCTTAGTGGCGAGATACCCCTGCAATTCGTCCAATCCCTCACTTGGATGGCATCCAGCCAGTCTGGGTCGTCGGTGCTCAGCCGCTTGGCCGCGCTCTCCAGCTGCCGGTCAATGCTCTTGGACAGGATGGACACCTGCAGGCCAGGCAGCAAGCACAAGGTTTGCAGGTCAGCTGCGCAACAGCCAGGCGAAAGAGCCGGCTGCGACAGCGTCCCTGCAAATGGAAGAGCTCCCTCACAGCTGTGCTCTTGCCACCCGCCAGGTTTGGTGCCGCTACGCTGCGGTTGGTGGGCACTGGGCCAAAGCCCCACACTGTGCAGCGCACCTCGTCGGCCAGCGCATCGCCCTCGCTGGTCAGCTTCTTGGAAAAGCCCGCCACACGCTGGCTCAGGTTGCGCCTGCACCACACAGGAAGGGGAGGACGGCAAGGGACCGCTCCGCACGTGCCCAGGCGAGACCGGCGGCGGCGGCAGCAGCGGCAGCGACGCGGACTCAGACCGCGTGCTGCGTCGCCAGGCGCCGCGCCACGAGACTCCCAGGACCACAAACAACCCCACTCACGCTTGGTTGAGCAGGCGCTCCGCCTCGTCCAGCGCCTCGTGGGCCTGCAGCAGCCAAGGTGCCGGCAAGGTGAGCCCTGACGGCTCAGAACAGTTTTCGAGCGCTCTACGTGCCTCCAGGTTCCTGCAGCGCTCACCATTTCGTCGGGAGGGCTTTGGTCGAGTGGGCGAGCGCGCAGGCTCGAGCTTGCAAGCGCCTCTGGACGCTCCCCGAGATTGTCGACAGCGATCAAGTGCCGGTGCAGCCGTGATCGGCAGCAGATGGGCGGCCCCAGCACTGGAGGTCCATGCAACACCATGCACGCCCTTCACCCGGCGCCATCGCGCCCATCGCGCGCACTAGGGAGCTGCATTGACAACCAAAATGGCGGCCGTGGCATCCTCGCAGCGCGCCGTGTGCGCAGCCCTGCGCACCACTGCGGTGCAGCAGCACCGCAGCGTGACGGCGGCCCCTGCCCCCGCCCGGCAGGCCGCCGTGTTTGCCCCCAAGCGCTCCCTGGCCGCCAAGGCCCGCCGCGCCTCCACGGTCGCAGTGCAGGCCTCCAGCGGTGGCCTGCCTATTGACCTGCGCGGTGAGGGGGAGGGGCGTGGGGCTCCCAGAACGCCATGCACGCCGCCGATGCGATCCAATTGCTAACAAGGCGCCGCCGCCGCCGCCCGCCCGCCCGTAGGTAAGCGCGCCTTCATCGCCGGTGTCGCTGACGACCAGGTGCGAATTGCAGGCCCTTGCTGTGCTGCCGCTGTACCGCTGCATTGATGGGCAGCAGTGCAGCCAATCACAGCTTGGGTTTGGCGCCAGTCAGTGACCTTTGGGCCACGCCGACGTGCGGATTGGGCGCTGCCTCCGATGCCAGCTCCTGCCAACCACCGATGTTGACCAGCGCGATCGCCGCCCTGCTGCAGGGCTTTGGCTGGGCCATCGCCAAGTGCCTGGCGGAGGCCGGCGCCGAGATCAGCCTGGGCGTGTGGGTGCCCGCCCTGAACATTTTTGAGACCTCCTTCCGCCGCGGTGCGCGCTCAGCTGGGCCGGTGAAACACAGCTGGGGCCTTGGAAATTAGTTAGGGCCGCATGCATGCTGAGGCTCACAGGATTGGCTGGGGCATTTCAAAATGCGGCGCTTGCAGCTGGCAGCCCCGCAGGCGCAATGCATGCGTGCCTCGGGGCGCAGATATTTGTAGCTTTGGGCACACAGCCCGTGCTGAACTTATCAGCTCTCCATCCCCCTCCTCTGCAAGCCCCACCCACCCTCATGCGCTTCCCAACCCCTTCTCCCCCCCTCTCCCCGCCGCAGGCAAGTTTGACGAGAGCCGCCGCCTGTCCAACGGCTCGCTGATGGACTTTGCCCACATCTACCCCATGGACGCGGTGTTCGACACCCTGGAGGACGTGCCCCAGGACGTGAGTGCTGGTTGTTATGGTTGGTTGTTAGGAGTGAGTGTTGCTGAATCATTAATGCATTTGGTATACATCCATGGATGGTATACATCTACCCCATGGACGCGGTGTTCGACACCCTGGAGGACGTGCCCCAGGACGTGAGTGCTGGTTGTTATGGTTGGTTGTTAGGAGTGAGTGTTGCTGAATCATTAATGCATTTGGTATACATCCATGGATGGTATACATCTACCCCATGGACGCGGTGTTCGACACCCTGGAGGACGTGCCCCAGGACGTGAGTCATGATGATTGTTGCTGAATCAAGTGATGCGTTTGGTATAGATCTACCCCATGGACGCGGTGTTCGACACCCCCGCGGACGCTCTGGCATTCATAAAGAGTCCTTCAGCCATCCCAACTGCCAGAGGTGTTCAAGCCTCCTCACCTGCTCACCTGCTGCTGCCAACCTGCCCCTCACCTGCTGCTGCCTTCTTCCCCTCACTGCCGCAGGTGCTGGAGAACAAGCGCTACGCCGGCAACGAGGGCTGGACCGTGAGCGAGACCGCCGCCAAGGTGTGCGGGGCGGGGCGGGGCGGGGTGGAGCAGGCAGGCGGCTGCTTCGAAGTAGCGGCTTTGCAGCGCTGCATGCTGCTGGAGTCGATTGTTGAGCAAATGGCGCGGCTGCCCGTACCTGCTCTGTTGCACACTGTGTGCTCGGCAGCCAGCTGGCTGAATGGTTGGGCGTTCACTTTCCACGGTTTGCGCAGGTGGCCAAGGACTGGGGCAAGGTGGACATCCTGGTGCACTCACTGGCCAACGGCCCCGAGGTGGGCACGGCTGGCACACGGCTGTATGCTGCGCATGGCTTGGTCTGGCCGTTGCTGCATGCACAGCCGCCGCACTGCGGGCTCTGCACGGCTCACGCTGTGTCTCGTGCCAGTCAAACCGACTCGCCCTCTGCGCTGCATTCGCGCTCAAGCCACGTTGCCTGTCCCCGTGCACTCACCCCTCCGCCCCTCCTTATCCACCTTTCACCCTCTGCAGGTCCAGAAGTCGCTGCTGGAGACAAGCCGCCGCGGCTACCTGGCCGCCATGTCCGCCTCCTCCTACTCCTTTGTGTCCCTCATGCAGGTGAGATTCCAGTAGGGTGGGGCTATTTGCAGCCATGTGCTGCTCTTGTGCTGTTGGGTGACAGCTGTGGGGAGGCATGTCCGCCTATCCTGCTGCAGTGTGTCTTTCTGCACGTTCTTGCAGACGAGGCAGCTGTAGGGGATATCCTGCAGCCAGATGCAGCTGTGCTGTTGGGTGTCTGCTGGCACACCCGTGCTTGCACCGCAACCGCTGCCAGCTACTCGCTCCAGCTCACCATGTGGCTGTGCCTGCTGCCACCCCCGCCTGCCTGCCCACCCGCCCCTCCCCAACCCTCCGCCCGCCCCGCAGCGCTTTGGTCCCCTGATGAACCAGGGCGGCGCCGCAATCTCCCTGACCTACGTGGCAGCCGACCGCGTGATCCCCGGTGAGTGGGCACGTACGGAGTTTGGTTTTTGTGTTGTTGTTGTTGTGAAACTCGAGTACGGCACAGAGCATGCTTGCACATGCTGTCTGCATGGCAGCGCCTGCTGGCGCTGGCGTTGGGCAGCGTGCAAGCAATTGGGGGGCGGGTCATGCCATGCTTTTGAGCCTCAGCCTGCTGGCAATTGAGTGACAAGTGGCTGCCTGCCCCCTGCCCGCCTGCTCACTGATGCACCACTGCTCTCTACCGGCAGGCTACGGCGGCGGCATGAGCAGCGCCAAGGCGGCCCTGGAGAGTGACACGAAGGTGCTGGCCTTCGAGGCGGGCCGCAAGTGAGCGCCGCTGTGCTGCTGCGCTGCTGTGTCTGTGCTGTGCTGCTCCGGCGTGGTGTGGCTCCTGCAGTGCGTGGCTGGCTGGACCACCGCCGTGCTCATTGGCTGTTGCTCTCAACCTTCCGCCTTTGTGGCCCCCGGCCGCTGGCCTCGCCCTACCCACTCTTGCCTGCCCTCTTGCTTGCTCACTCCCAACTGCGCCATCACCCAAACACCCTCTCACCGCGCCGCACGCATTTTCCCGCCCGTCACCGCACTTGCAGGTACGGCGTGCGCGTGAACACCATCTCTGCCGGCCCCCTGGGCTCCCGCGCTGCCAAGGCCATCGGCTTCATTGATGACATGATCCGGTGAGGCTCCAGGGGCTCCAGAGGCTCCAGAGGAACTTGGCATCACCTGGTTAGAAGGGTGCTGAAACGGCACATCGCCATGAGAACGGGGCGGGCAGCATATGTCAGCAAGCAGGACAAGGCGGATGGACCCTGGAATCAAGCCATGTGCACATGCACTTTGCGACATGCCTGACGAGTGCACTGCTTGCACCGAATGTGAGCATCGCACCAGTTGGTGCCAAGCTCCCACCTCCACTCCCTCACCCTCCCCCAGCCCCTAAACGTGGCATCCAAACAAACTCCTCCCCGCCCTTCCTGATGCAGCTCCCCGTACGAGAACGCGCCCGTGAAGAAGGAGCTGGCCTCCACTCATTCATCCTCCCTGCTCCTGCTGATTGTTCCCTTGTTTTGATCGAATGCAGCTACTCATACGAGAACGCGCCGGTGAAGAAGGAGCTGGCGGCCACTGAGGTTGGCGCCGTGGCCGCCTTCCTCTGCTCGCCCCTTGCCTCCGCCGGTGCGTGGCTGGGCTAAGTGATTGGGATGCCACAGCTGTTTGCCCTCGGCTTGCCCCTGACCTCCGCCGGTGCGGGGGTTGCAGGAGATATCAGCGGGGGCTGGCGGTCCTGTTCTGCTCCCCAGGTTGCCGAGTGTGGGCTGCGGGCTGGGGGACCACCACAACGCACACTTGCAGTGCACCATCGCATCGTGTCACTGCTGGCTGACGCACTTTTGGGGTCAGAAGGCTTCCCTTGCGAGCAATCAATCCCTCCCCCTCCTGCCCCCCCTGCCGCCACCACTACCTGCTGCAGTGACTGGCCAGACTGTGTACGTGGACAACGGCCTGTCTATTATGGGCCTGGCGGTCGACTCCAAGACCCTGGAGCGGTCGGGCTAAGCTGCTGCCCATGCCGCGCATGCTGTGCCACGCTGCGCGCTGCTGAGCCCACCACCCTGGCCGCCCGCCCACCAGTGATCGCCCACTTGAGGGGAGCTAGGTGCAGGCTGCCGGGGCGGCGCTTGGCTCCGGAGGCAGGGCTGCGTGACCCCCGCCCAGTAGACCAGTGTAGGGCGCTCCCACGAGTGCCTGTGCTGCATCATGGGTGCACCCCTTGCCTGACTCTGGCCTGCCGGGCTGCGGCAAACTTCCGCATGCGTGTCGCCCCTTCTCCTTTTGGCCAGCCTCCACATGGAGTGAAGCTGCTCGCACGGCGCGCGGTTGCCAGCCCTGTTTTGACCGGCCTGAGCGTGTGTGGGCCCCGTATGCACAGCCAATTCATTTTCTGCTGCATCCCTTGTTTTCCTCTACCCCTCACTGCCCGCTTTCATGAAGGCGCGCGGCGGCGCCCCCGCCTGTGCACAGCACTGCATATCGTTGCTCCGACGCCGCCATGCCGCCATGTCCATATCCTGAGCGCATATTGCAGCGCCCACACCGTTGCTGTAACTGTTATCCAGCTTCAGAAGAAGGGTGCGGCGCAAGGCGGCATGGTTGGCGGCTGCCGCTGGGCGCCGCCACAGCACAGGGCTGTGGGGCTGTGTTCAGGATGGCGGGGGGCCTGGAACATGTTGAGAACGCGTTGACGTGGTGGTTCCGAAACGAATTTGTGCATGCAGCAGCCCACAACGCAGCTCGCTCGGTCTTGAAGCAGACCCAACCGTACCTTGCAGGTCACGCGCGGGCCCGTGATCGCCCAGGTGACTCGTTGCGAAGCCATAAAAGCCGGGGGAGGCGCTTTCCGACATCCTGCAGTCACCGGCGCCGCCGCCGCACCGCCTCTCTGCTGCCTCTTCTCCTGCACATCTTCTGCCCGGATGCCCGCACCTCTGCTCCAGGCGCTATTGTGATGCTAGCTCCATCCGACTCCTTGCGCAGTTGAGAAGACAAACAACAGCATGCCGCTGCTGTACTGGCGGCCCTGTATTGAGCTGACTGTAAAGGCCGACAAGGGGGAGGCCTGGCGCACCGTCGTGGTGCAGGTGCGTGCCTGCCGCCCAGTTTGGGGATGCATGCGTGTCTGCGTCGAGGTATTAGGAGCGCATGACTGCGCCAACCAGCCCTGCTACCTGGCATGAGAGGTGCCTGCCGGTTGAGAGATGCTTGACAGCAGGCAGCCTGCACATCGGATCGTCCCTTCCTGCTGCAGTGCCCTGCTCCCGCTCCCTTCTCCCCGCCACCGCAGGAGTCGACTACACTGTTCAACCTGCACCGCGTCATCCAGATCGCCTTCTGCAAGTCCAAGATGCCATCCGACAGCCGCATCGAGCAGCAGGCCTTTGCGTTCTACCTGCACGGCGACAAGCTGAAGGCGCCCAAGTCCAACTCTCTGGCCGACGCAGCGGACGAATTCGTCAAGGGCAAGGCGCCGCTCAAGTGGGTGTGGCTTGCTTGGGGCTAGGGCAAGCAGAATGGCTGCTTGCGCCAGCATAGGTGGGCGGGTAGTGGGGTGGCATGTCGCACCCTGGGAGCAGCAGCTGACTTATGGGGGGAAATAGGCGGTGGGCCGGCAGTCTCAGCGTCGGATGCAGTGCAAGGGATGAGCATGAGCGGTAAACCATGTGCAGTGTCCTGCTTTGGTCCTGGCCCTACTTCAAGTGGCTCCCAACTTGCTACCCACCATGCACTGCTTCCAGGTACGAGGCGGGGAGCAAGAAATACATAGTGACGGCTGGCAAGCGCGCCATTGCCGACACGCAGCACTACGTGAGTCACTCGGCCGGGGTGTTGTTTGGTGCATCCTTGAGGACGTGCCACTCAGCCCTGCATGTCCGCTGCACCTGCTGCATTTGCGGTGCAGCGCTCTGCAGGGCTGTGCCCACCAGTCGTGGCAGCGCCGCCTGGCACCCCCTCCACCAGCTCCAAATGTGTATGTTGTGTGCCGCAGGTCGGCGCATTGACTGCTGAGAACTGCCGCCGTGCCCAAACATGTGCCGCAGGTGCCGCGGTGCATCGAGGGCTCGGCGGAGGCTGAGCTGGACGTGGCCAACTACAAGTTCACGCGCACCCGCTTCTCCAAGATGACGGAGCGCAACCGGTGCGCACTGAATGGGCTTGTTCTGGTGGTCGCCTCGCTGTTCATGCGCGGCCATGCAGCTCCAAGCGGCGGCAGCTCTGAATGCGGTGCTGCTAGCGGTGTTAAGCCCTCCCAGCCACACCGACCCTCCCTGGCGGCGCCTGCTGAAACCTCCCCCTGCCTAGTCCCGCTATGCCGCAGCAAGCAGAAGGCGCCGATGCGGGTGTGGTGCAGCTCGCAGACGCCGCAGGAGGTGCTAGAGCAGGGAGTGCTGGCCGCCATGCGTATGGGGGTCACAGCCGAAAGCAAGCGCTACAAGCGCTTGCTGGATTACGAGGCGGAGGAGGCGCAGCGCAAGGCGCAGCGGGCCGCCAAGAAGGCGCAGGCCAGGGAGGCGTGAGGGGGCGGCGGTGGAGGGGACCGGCAGCGGTGGGAGCGGCAGCTGAGAGGGAGGCGGGGCAGGAGGCTGTTGCTGCTGATTTCAGTCGATTTCATCTTATGATTGATTTGCCTGCATGACGTACGGCGGTTCAACGACACATAGTGCATCTGTCCCTGCCTGCTGGTTTTGACTGAGTGTAACTATCATGTGGATCAAGGCGGCAGCGGTGCTGAGGTCGGCGGAACCGGCGGGGCCAGCTGGGCTTTAAGTGCGGGGGCCTGCCCGGGGCCTGCCCGGGGCCTGGCCCCGCATATACGGGTTTGTAAAATGCAAGGCACCCCCAATTTAGCAGCAATGGTCGGATGGAGCAGCCCCTGAGTGGTCTGTCGAGGGGCTGGGAGCGATTGTGCCCCTCCGGCACCGATGACCAATGCTGAGTGTGCGCGCCAGCGCAGCGCTGGCCCCCGCTACATCTGCCTTTCCCGCTGCCCACCCGCCATTCCTTCCTTGTCCTCGCCTCTGCCACAGTCAACAGCAGTCATGCCAGGCGTCACCGTCGTGAGTGGGGGCTGGGAGTGCGTGCCCCGGTTGCCCGCCCCGGCGTGTGTCGGGGCAGCGGCGATCCAGCCGCTCTATCGAGTTTTTGGCTGCTCTCCGAATGCTTTGTGCGCGCCTGAGCCCTGCCACCCCTCCTCCCCTGCCCCTCCGACAGGAGACCGCCGCTACCACCGGCGTGGCCGCGCTGAAGGCTGCTGCTGGCGGCAACCCCCTGCTGGCCAACCTGCCCAACAAGGTGAGTGCGCGCGAGCCGCTGTTACAGCTGCAGGGGTTTGTCGCACGTGGAGTTCTCGCGCGCGCGGTTCTCGCGGGTTTGGCTACGCGCAACGCGTTTGTAGGCGTGCGAAAGGCGAGATCCAGCGCGGCGGGGAGCGGGTGGGGACGCGCTGAGACCTAGGGTTGTTCCCGCCGCCACCTGGCGCCGCCGCCGCTCACGTGTCTGCGCTTTTCTCCCTCTCCCTCGCCTGCAGCTGTGGATTGGCGGCCAGTGGGTGGACGCCCTGTCGGGCCGGACCTTCCCCGTGCTGGACCCCCGCTCGGGCGAGGAGGTCTTCCGCGTGGCGGGTGAGTGCGGTCGCAGAGGGTGGGCCTCTAAACCCAGGCACACCTTGCTTGGCGCCACGCCGCAACTCACCTGCTGCTACTCCGCCCTCCAAGCCCACCCCACCCACCCCACTTCTCCCCCTGCAGAGGCGGACAAGGAGGATGTGGAGCTGGCGGTGGCGGCCGCCCGCAAGGCCTTTGACGAGGGCGAGTGGCCCCGCATGTCGGGCAAGCAGCGCGGCAAGGTGCGGCGAGTTGTTGAGCTACGGGTGACCTGCTTGGCTTGCCTTGCTTATCTGCGCCGCCCGCCCTGCGTCCCTGCACCGACATGCAATTCCCCATCCCACCCCCTTACCCTTGCCGTTTCTTCCCAAACCATCTGCTTCAGGTGCTGACGCGCATCGCCGACCTGATTGAGAAGTACGCCGACGAGCTGGCCGCCATCGAGTCTCTGGCGAGTTCGAAAATGTATCATATGTTGTTGGAATCCCAGCATCAGCTAGTGACCTTTTAGCGGTGCATGACAAGCAGCGATGTGCAGGACGTGCACATGGCAGAAGCCCACCCCTGCCCCGCCCACAAGTCCCAACCAACCCCATCCACACCGCAGGACAACGGCAAGCCGCTGGTGATGAGCAAGATTGCTGACATCCCGCTCTCTGCTGACCACTTCCGGTATTACGCGGGATGGGCAGACAAGCTGCACGGCAAGGTGAGGAGATGTCTGGTGAAGTTGCATGGTGTTTGCAAGCAAGCAGGGCGCTTCCCCCATGTCCTGCGCGCAACCCCACCTTACCGCCCCTCCTGCCTCCACCCCTTGACTTTATGCAGACCATCCCCTGCGACAATGTGTTCGGCAAGTTCTTTGCCTACACGCTGCACGAGCCCATCGGCGTGGTCGGCCAGATCATCCCCTGGTGAGGAGAGGGAGATGCTGTGTGCCGCCCCTCCGGGTGCCCGCCGCTCTCCCAGTGATCTAGCCTCCCTGCCCTGCATCCACACCCCTCCCAACCCCCCAGACCCCCTGTGCTTCTCCCATTCCCCACAACAGGAACTTCCCGCTGCTGATGCTTGCCTGGAAGGTGGCCCCCGCCCTGGCCACCGGCAACTGCATCGTGCTCAAGCCCGCGGAGCAGACGCCGCTCAACGCGCTGCGCTTTGCCCAGATTGCCGAGGAGGCGGGCGTGCCCGCCGGCACCATCAACGTGGTGCCCGGTGAGCAAAGCTTGGTCGAGGGGTTTTTATGGAGCAGCCTACTGGGTGGTTTGATCAGGATGGGACGGAGGTTTGAGTCAGGTGCCTGTGGGCAGGCCAAGGGCAGGCCAACTGCAGGCAGCCACCCTTGCAAGCACTCCCGCCCACGCCTCACCATGTCACCCACCCCTCGCCTCCTCCTGCCAGGCTACGGCCCCACCGCCGGCGCCGCCATCTGCAAGCACCCGCAGGTCGACAAGCTGGCCTTCACCGTGAGTGGCTGCACGGGGAAACCGTTTGGGGGCAGGCGGCTGCTCTTCTTTGCGCCTGCTCTTCAGCGCCGTCGCCGTTGCCGCTGTGATTGCCTGCCCACTCATTTGCCACCCTATTCAACCCAAGCTGCCGGTTGTCTCATCTGCTACATACGTTGAGTGCAAGTTCAACTCCACCTCCACTGCCGCAGGGCTCCACCGAGGTGGGCCGCATCGTGATGCGCGAGGCCGCGGAGCGCATTGTGCCCGTCACCCTGGAGCTGGTGAGGGGGCGCTGCTGCTGTGCCTGCTGTGCCGCTGCTGCTTACTGTTCCTCCTCCCGTGCCTGCTGTTCACGCTGCTACGCATGCTGCTTGCGCCTAAAACACAGGCTGCCTGCTGCCGCCTGCAGGGATAAGCTGCTCCGCACCAATGCGTCCTGGCGCGCCCCGCCCACCCAGCCTGCCTCCCCCTCCTTATTATTTGCAGGGCGGCAAGTCGCCCCTGATTGTGGACAAGAATGTGGATGTGGACAAGGCGGTGGAGGACTGCCACTTTGCCCTCTTCTTCAACCACGGTCAGTGCTGCGCCGCCGGCTCCCGCACGTGAGCTTGCGGTTGGGGCTGGGGTTTAAGAGTTGTGGGTGATGGGAAAGCAGCTTGCTGGATGTGACCCCAGGCCACTGCCTGTGCCGTCCCTTTCCTCGCACCATGCACCATTGCCGACCACGCCCCCACACTCAACCTGTCCCCTGCATCTCTCCTTCCATCGCAGCTACGTGCACGAGTCGATCTACGACGAGTTTTGCGAGAAGGCAGCTGCGCGCGCCGCCAAGCGCGTGGTGGGCGACCCCTTCCAGGAGGGCACCGAGCAGGGCCCCCAGATCGACGAGGGTGCGTGTACTTACTAGTTGTCATTGCGGCGGGTTGAGAAGGGTTGTGAAGGGAGCGGGGCCTGGGAGGCAGAGGCTGGGATGCTGTTCTTGCGGTCCTACGTGCGACACCTCAGAAGCCCGCTGCCGTGTCCTGACCGCACCTCACCACCCCGCCCTCCTCGCCCTGCAGACCAGCTGCGCAAGATCCTGGCCTACATCGACATTGGCCAGCGTGAGGGCGCCACCATGCTGTGCGGCGGCAAGCAGAAGGGCACCGCCGGCTACTTTGTGAGTGGCTGGGCAGAGGGGCGGGCTGGCGGATTACGCAGCTTGCCTGGTGCCTTGCCTGCAGGCTAGCACAGGCCAGGCGCATGCAGGCCGGCTAGCCTTCCGCCCAACCCCCAGCCGCTCGAGCCTCTTCACGCCCCTGCCTGGTCCCTCACTCTCTCCCCCCTGCTTGTCTGTCTTGTCCTGTACAGGTGGAGCCGACTGTGTTCCGCGACGTGACTGACACGATGAAGATTGCGCAGGAGGAGATTTTCGGCCCCGTGCAGTGCATCCTCAAGTACAGCTCCACCGAGGAGGTGGGTCGCGCGGGGCATTTGTTCTGCTGAGCATTCGTTGAAAACCATCGCAAGCCTTGTCGCACTGCCGCTGCTGCCGCCCAGACAGCAGTTGACTTGCGCGCTCACCCCTACTGCACAATTTTCCTCCTGTCCTCCAGGTGATTGCGCGCGCCAATGCGTGCGAGTACGGCCTGGCCAGCGGCATCATCTCCAACGATGTCAACTTCATCAACTCAGTGTCCCGCGGCCTCAAGGTGCGGCTTTGGGTGTGTGGAAGGGAGACAGAGGGGCCAAGTACTGCGGCACGCTGCTGTGCTGGTGGCAGCTAGGCGTGCGGGGACGATGCGGGTAGGGACGGTTTTGCGGCCCGCCGATCTGTGTCCTCACTCTGTACCTTCCCATGCTCCCCCCAATGTCAGGCCGGCACCGTGTGGGTCAACTGCTACAACGTGTACGAGTCGGCGGTGCCCTTCGGCGGCTACAAGACCTCCGGCATTGGCCGCGACAAGGTGCGGAGTCGTTGCATAGCCGCAGCAGCTTTGGGGTGGCTTGGCAGCACAGCTGCTGCTGCACTTTGGTCTACTCGCTGTGTGCCCAACATGCTGTGCCCCGCAACCGCTGTCTCACATGCACCCTGCCTGCCTTCTCTCCTCTCCCCTGCAGGGCGAGTATGCCCTGGAGAACTACACCGTCACCAAGGCCGTGTACCAGTCCCTGGAGTCCAACCAGTGCTGGATCTAAGTAGCTGCATTGCATCTGCCCAAGCGGCAATTGGCCGGCCTCAACCTGTCCAACGAACGGCTGCACCAGCCAACCAGCTGACCATCTGAAGCGTGTGCACCGATTTGCCGAGCAACGCACCCCCCTACACGAAGTTCTATGCCTTCCACCTGACATTTTTGCGACCCTGCAGTTTTCAACACCCGCCTGAAGTCCATTCTGGCCTGCTGTTCATTGCTTCTGCCCGGCAAAGGACGTTTTCGTCTCGGCTGTCCCTCGCCCCTCTGCACAATCACACATACCCCGTCTGCCCTGCCCATTCATGCTATTGGCTTGTCCAGCCTGCAGCTTTCCAGCCTTGGCTGCTGGTGCGGATTGGTTGCCTCCTGTTCATAAGCCCCATGTAACAATATTTTGCGTTTGTTCGGCAGTGGCAGTGACAGAAATAAGGCACAACAACCGGCAGCAGTTCAAGGTGCTGCCACGCTTGCACAAGCTTCGATGCATCGGCCAGCTGCAGTCATATTCAACGGCGTAATGCGGTGTGGACGCAACATAATGCAGGGGGCGCAAGTGGTTTGTTGGGTAATGTGAGAAAGCGTTCTTCCCTGTAAGCCAAGCTGCTCAGCGGCCCCTGGCATTGGGGGCGGGTTCCGCAGCAAACTGCGCCACCTTCTCATCAGAGCCGGGCGCCACCCAGGGCTGCTGCTCCTGGCAGCAGTACATGGCATGCACGCTGCAAAGTGGGGCACAGGAGAGGGCAGCTGATGGTTAATCCAAAACAGGCCGAGCGGTCAAGCGGTGGCTTGGTAGGTGCATCAAGTGGGCATGGTCAGCACATCAGATGCATTGCTCACGTCCACCCCCGCAGCTCACATGAAGTGCTTTGGAGTGTCCGCTGGCTCGCCCCAGCTGGCGCCACTCGGTTGCACTGTGCCCTGCCCTCCAGTGCCGCCGCCGGCGGCGGCAGTGCCAACAGCAGGGCATTGCATGTCATTGAAAATCACTTAGGACAGAGGCCCAACTGGAAGGGGGCCGCTGCGATTTATCGCCGCTGCAAGGTGGGAAGGGAGGGTGGGCAGTGAGTGGGGAGCACCACCAGGCGGCATGGCGGGCAGGTGTAGCACAATGATCCTAGCAGGCACAGCGCAAGGTTTGCAGGTGCAGGATTGGAGCGGCAGCATAGAGCTGGCGGCATCATTGCCGTTACTGCCGCTGGACCACTGCACGCGTCATGGCATTGCCTCCCACTCACCGTGCACAGCCTCCAGGTCCTGCACCCCCAGGAACGACAGCTGGTCCGAGCCGCCTCCTGGGATGCCTGGCCCTGCAGCACTGCTCGTTAGCAGGATGTCGGAGGCTCCTGGGGTGAGCAGGGTGACGTTGGTGTGGAACACATCCTGCCGATGGTGTTGGGGTATAGTCGAGGAAGTAAGTGCCGCAGCGGGAGCAGCGGCGGCGGCGGCGGCGGCAGCAGATGGCGACTGGCAGCGAGAGCAACAGGCGGTGGTGGAAGTGAGCTTATACCGCCTGCGGCATTGGGTGATGCAGCCTCACCTCCTGGCGCTTGATGGTCGCATTGAAAGGCAGTGTGGCAGCCAGGCGCCACCTGGGAATGGTCTCCTGCAGGCAGGGGCGTAGTGTGGCGGCAACGTTCAGCAACCAGTGCTGGGTGCGGGTGCCGCCAACCTGTGCTCAATCAGCCGCAACAGCCCCGCAGCCTTGACTGCGCACATTCTGTTTGTTTTGCAGGGTCAGGCTGCCTATGAAAATGGGAGCCGGGTCTTGGTAGACCATTGTGGTGTATTCGATTGTCACCAAGCAGCTCGCCGGTGCTGCAGGGGGAGCGGCGCTGCCGGCTGAAGCGGCGGCAGCCGCCAGCACGCCGCAGAGCAGCAGGGCGGTCAGCATGCTGGCTGTGGGTAGAGGGGAGGTGTCGGCCAGCAGCCTCAGATAGGCGTTGGACGCACCTTCATTGAACGCTGGCCGCCAGGCATTGGCAGCTACTTCTGACTGCCTGGCGCGCCTGGGACAGTAAGCGAAGGGAAATGAAAGTGTGTGCACGAAACAGAAGCTGGCAGCATGCTTGTGCTAGCGTCCAAGGCAGACGGGTGCCCAGGAGGCAGCCCCTGTGTGGATGGCGGCAGGCAGCGCGGGTGGCAGGGCTGGCGGCGGCATGCTTGTAGCGACCCTCGGCGGCATCTGCAATGAAACTGCTGCATTCTCTGCAAGCCTTGACAGGGACGAGCATTGAAGCCGGGCAGCAGTACCTGGACACCGCGGCGGCGGGAGCGGTGCGGGGGGCACAGGGGCAGGATGGGCGTCGTTACGCCGCAAAGCAAAGCCGCGAGGGAAGGTGTGTAGGCTCTGCCGGGCACCCACGCGCTTTTTAGCGCCAGCGCCCTTGCCCATGCTCCTCACCAGTGGCGGGCGGCACGGCGGCAGCAGGCGGCGAGCCGTATTGCACCCATGGTAAATGCCGGCACGTACCCTTTCAACAAGGCTCCTCCGCGTTGCGTGTGCTGCTGCATTCTGCAGGATACCACGTTTCTGAGGCCTTGCAGGCGAATTTGGAGCAGCTTTTTGAAAACTGGTGTGGCAGGTGCCACTGCATTTGAATATCGGGGTGGTGCCCACCACCCCACCGCCACCTTCCCCAGTCACCTGAAGCCAGGCGCATTCCTACATTAGCTCGCTGAACTTGCTTCTCCCTGCACTATTGCGCATCGCCTTTACTTTGAGGACGAGCGTGCGCAGAGCGTGACACTCGTGCCGGTGAGGCCAGACGATTGGTTAAGCACTTGCCGGCCGATAGCCGATCGCACACTGTGTGGCTCGATCCGCTCAAGTGCTGCTGCATGCCGATTGGGGCGGGCTGCAGCGGCCTGCGGCAGCGCCTGCGGCAGCGCCGCCCGGCCGCCCGGCGTATCCTCTCAGCAATGCTCCCCACACAGCACTCCCCTGCTTCCCCTTCACTGCAGCCATGAGGCCTGCTGTGCTCGCTCTCCTGGCGCTTGCCGCCCTGCTTGGCGGGGCCGCCGCCGCCAACGTCACCGCTCCCGCCTCTGTGGCTAAACACAGCGGTTGGCGCCGCTGCCGCTCCGGTTGGGGTTACTGTGGCGGCCGCTGCTGCGATCACCAGAACGACGCTGGCCACTGCGGCTGGGTGAGTGCTTCAGGGAGGAATTGGCAACGTGCCTTTGCTGCCACCTCTACCACAGCCCTGGGTAGGCAGGTGCCACCCCACAAAAGAAAGCGGTAACTTTGCTATGTCGTGTTGACCCGCCCCATCCCCCACCCCGCCTGCACCCGCCACGCCACCTGCAGTGCAACAACCGCTGCCCCTCGGGCATCTGCCAGCGCGGGCGCTGCAAGCCATGCCGCGCGCACACCTACGCCTGCGACGGCGCCTGCCAGCCCGCCTCCTACTTCACCACCAACCAGAACTGCGGGCGGGTGAGTAGGCTTCAGCAGCCGTTGTGGGGCGAGCTCGAGGTGCACCACGCTGCACCCCTGGTGATGCTCCCCTTGCTTGCCAGCGCACGGCTCCCAGCTATTATCAGTCACAAGCACTTAAGTGTCCCTCGCCCGCCGGCGGCGCCATCAACCCCCGCCCCTCCTCTCCCGTGTGCGCACAGTGCGGCAACCGCTGCCGATGGGGCGCCAACTGCCAGCGCAGCCGCTGGGGGAAGTATGAATGCAGGACCTGCCACCACGGCACCGCCTTCTGTGCCGGCCAGTGCCGCTCCACCTGGTGGTTCAAGTCCGACGCGCTCAACTGCGGCTCGGTGAGATTCCCAGCGGCACGAGCATGGCATGATCCCTCATGACAGAGCGCAGGCTGTAGAGAAGAAGAGTTGCGCAGAAAGCGGGTTCTTGTCTCACGCCTCTGCTTCCCCCCGCGTTTCGCGCAGTGCGGCAATGTGTGCGACATCGATGAGACTTGCACCAACGGCGTCTGCACCGCTCGGTGCACCGCTCCTACGAGCTGGTGCCCCGGCAGCAGCCCGGGCAGCTGTGTCAACCTGCAGACGGATGTGAAGAACTGCGGCGCGGTGAGTGCTCAGGCTAACTTAGCCTTGAAACGGGGCTCAGCCGGGTGGTTGACATCATTGCCCCACCAGCAGTGCCGACTCTGCAGCACTACCCACTTACAACCACAGCGCCGGCCCCACCACTTCAATGGCGATCAATCTGGGGTGCATGCCACCCTAGCCCTGCACTCAGCTTGCCCTCCTCCTGCACTCTGCTCGCAGTGCGGCAATGGCTGCAGCGCCAGCGAGACGTGTGTGGCGGGCGTGTGCAAGCCACGCTGCAAGGCTGGCGAGCTCGAGTGCAATGGTACGCCCATCCTGCAGGCTGTGGGGCAGTACAATGAGAAGCTTGTAAGGCGCCCTCACACTCACAATCGGCATTCTTGCCTGGGCTCCCGCAGGTGTCTGCATCAACCCTTTGACTGATGCCGCCAACTGTGAGTGTGTGCAGCAATGTTGATTTTGCTTGTGCAGTTGCGTGCCCGGGCTCTACAAGCCTGAGCACATGCGTGCCTGCCGGTCAGCAACCCACTGCCGCGTGCCGTTCTCACGCCGCAATGATGGCGGCATGTGGCGCAGGTGGCCGGTGCGGCACGAGCTGCCCGGCGTCATCCGGCGCCGTCTGCCTGAATGGACAGTGCGGCTGTGACCCGGCGACCACTGAGTCCTGCGAGGGCGCGTGCCGGCCCAAGCCAACCTGGTTCGCGTCCAACAACCAGCACGTGGGTAGCGCTCCCAGCGCAGGAGCTCTGTGCCTGCTGCCAGGAGTGCTGTTGCTTGTATGCTGATTCTCAGCGGTCGCATGGCTGCGAAAAGCTGGAACCCTCCCGAAAGGGCGCCCCAACCAAGCCTCCCTGCTGCAGTGCGGCGCCTGCGGCAGAGCGTGCAACGCGGCCAACAACGAACAGTGCCAGGCGGGCGTGTGCACCCCGGCTTGCCCTAGTGGCACTAAGTCCTGCAACGGCGTGTGTAAAGACGTGGGCACAGATAACGACAACTGTGAGCTTTTGGGCACACCAACACGTTGTTGCCGCATCTGTGCATGCATGGTCATGACTGCAGGATCATGCATCTGTGCTGGGCGTGCCGCAGGCGGCCAAGCCCAGCAAGTTAAACCGGTGGGCACAAACATTCTTCTGGGCGCTGGCTCACCCGCGCTCTTTGCCCCCCACGCCGCCATCTGCAGGCGGCACCTGCGGCAACAAGTGCTCAGATCGCGGTCCCATTTTTGTTTGCTACCTGGGCATCTGCACGGATCAGATCTAGCTGAATGCAAGTGCACTCAGTCTTCTGGCAACAGACGACACACGGTGGCACCAAGCCGGCATGTGCCGCTGGCGCAGCTATGCTGCCGTGCAGTGCAAATGCGGCGGATCCGGAGCCTACTCCTTGCTGTTTCGACTTCAGTCGACTTCAGAGGCATGCCAAACCTACTATGAGCAGCTTTACGCCCTGCTCTCCCCATGCTTGCCCTCTCTCCCCCTCCCCCAGTCATTCAGGCACCAGCCATGCTGAGATTTCTTTCATCCGTCTTTCTCATGGATTTCCTCTCAATCACCTGGCAGCAGTGCTCCTCTGTTCTCAGGACGCCCTCTCTCCTCTTGCTGTGTTGCAATCGTCCCCTGCTTTCGTTTACACGGCAGTTCCATTTAATCCCGTGAGCCACGTTGTGGATTCGTGGACAATACTATTGTAACGCATGAAGTGAAATATTGGACAATCTAAAGCCGAAACCGCACTTGAAACTCACGCATCGCGGCCACACAACTCAATTGGCACTCCTCTCGCCTGCGGCTGTTACTGCAGCTTGGCCTTGTCGATTTCAGAAAGAGCCACATTCACATCAAAGAACTGCGGGGGCATTGGCGGGGTGCAAGCTTTAATCCCTTGAAATGCATGCGCAGGGGGCTGCAGGGTGCGCGGCACGGAGCAGCATGGCAGCAGCAGGGGGCCGCGATGCCCCAGCACCTGCCCGCCGTTCCCAACCACCCATGCTGTTGCAGCGCGCACAGGCAAGCCTGAGCGCCTCACCTTGACGTTCACCACAGGGACGCCAAAGCCCTTGAGCCGCGCCTGTGGAGCGACGGATGGGCAGCAGCAAGCAGCATTCAGGCGCCGCAGCGGCAAGGCGCCCGCTTCCGGCGGCATGCACATGCGCCGGCAGCATGCACATGTTCCTTCCAGAAGATCAGCAACATTGTATGAACAAGCTGCCCGTGCATCGATATCGCTGCGCCACCGCCCCATGCCGGCGGCAGCTGCAGATGCCATGCCTGCCAAATGCCATGCCACCCGCCAACATGCACCCATCCGGACCAGAGCAGGCCCAGGCAGCGCACCTCGTGCATGGTGATGTACTTTTGCGCATTCTCCCGGCTGTCAAACAAGTAGATGCCGCCCGCCTCCTTGGTCTCCGCATTCTCGGTCCACACCTGAGCAGCCGTGCGTGGTGGCAAGGCCGTTCCGAGTCATGAGAACAGAGCAGCAGGCAGCAAATGCCAGGAGTCCAGCACACCCGCCGTCCGCGCCGCTGCCCAGCTTTCCTGGTGCAGCCAGCAGGCAGCAGGCGGCCGCTGGCAGCCAGCCAAACATCGTCTACGCGCTGTGACGTCCAGCATAAACAGAACGGCGCTACAAGCTGGCTAAGCTCCAGAGCAAAGCAAGCTGGTGTGAGACGCACCTTCCAGATCAGGCCGGGCTCAGCAGCGATGGATTCCGCCAGGCCCTTCATCCCCTCCGCCATGGCATCTCCAAAAGGCCCCTCAAAGGGGAAGTCCACTTGAAGCAGCGCCGGCATAGCTGGCTGGCCTGAAGAGAAATAGGATGAGGCGGCAGCAAGGTGGGAGGGAGCGTGATGCCTGCCGACGTTGCAGGCGGCGGCGGCAGCGGCGGCGGCAGCGGCGGCGGCCAACCCCAAGCGGCGAGGCGCGTTAAACTTCGCTACAGCTCCGCGCAGCTTGCGGTGTCTGCCGCATGCGAGCGCTCGTTGCTAAGGCTCCTCACCAGAGGCGTTTATTCGACACGGTCCTGTTGGCTCCCCGCTGCCCTTTATTGCGTGTTCTGGACGGCTGTGGGAAACTAGAACACGGCCGGATTGCGAGGGCGGACCCGCCGGGCGCATCATGAACGGCGCCGAGCAGGCCGCCAGATGCCGCCAGCAAGCCCCTGCAGCTGCCCGCCCCAATGTCCGTGCAAACTACAAGCAGGATGCGCATCAGACAACACGTGGGGAAACTGAATACATAACAGCCCTGCTGCGTGAGTCTGGTACCCAGCCGGCCCTACCCCGCAGCATCGTCGCTGCACCGCTGACCACCCCATGCAACCCCACGCCACCCGCCGCCCAGCAACTGCCATGCGCGGCTGCAGCAGATTGCCGGGTGTGCTCAGAGCAGGCCAGTCACAGCTGTGCCGGCGGTACCTTCTCGCCGTCCTTGGCTGCGCTCTCTAGCAGCTTGCCTTCCCCTTGCCTTGCTCAATTGATTGCCTGCCCGCTGCTCACGCACCCAGTG
>VFQQ010001287.1_pt1 | contig 36647 bp, 66 predicted proteins | sample 3512341 | NCBI WGS metagenome assembly VFQQ01 (sample SAMN10412373, study PRJNA504923) | tailings metagenome | isolation source: Relicate 2 Philex TSF1 revegetated site | place: Philippines: Tuba, Benguet | collected 2017-08-29 | reverse complement strand
CAGCAGCAGCAGCAGCAGCAGCAGCAGCAGCAGCAGCAGCAGCAGCAGCAGCAGCGGTGGCAGCAGGTGGGCAGCTACGATCCAGTGCCGCCGATACAGCCGCTGCCTAGCAGCCGAGAAGCAGACGGCGGCTGGGAGGCGGGTGGCTGGGAGGATGGCGGCAGTAGCGCTGCAGCTGCCGCAGCGGGGCCAGCAGGGGAGGCCAGCAGCGCTGCTGCAGCGGTTATTGCTGTGCAGCAAGAGGGGCAGCAGGAGGGACAGCAGCAGCAGCCTCAGCGGCATCACCGGCATGCCTCCTGGGATGCTGACCGCGGCCGCCTGCCAAACGACTGGTGGCAGCGCCGGCTGCCCCAGTGGCGGCAGCAATACGAAGCGGTGCTCATGGATTTTGGCAGCGCACGGCACATGCCGATTGCGGTGCGCAATCGCTCGCAAGCCATGGCGGCACAAGAGGATGCTGAGGTGGGTGGGCAGGGGTGTTTGTAAGGCAGTTGTGACAATGCAAGAGTCAGTGGGCATGTGTTGGGGATGCGGATGCGAAGCAGAGACGCTAGCATGTGTTTCTGGTTCTCCAACCCCGCCGGCCTTTACAGGCTAAGGTATGCCTGCACCCTGACGCTGCCTGCACCCCTGCTTCCCTGTGCCGTGCTGTGCTGCAGCGCCACTGCACCGCGCCCTTCCGCGCACCAGAGCTGTGGGATGTTCCCTCCTCGTGCACCCTGGGTGAGCGGGCCACTTGCACTTGATGCAGCTGCTTGCAAGCCTGAGGAACTGTCCTCAGTGCCATTTACACTCTTGAGACTGCCAGTGGCCGCTGGCGCCTTGAACAGCTGCCAAACCACTGCCGCGCTCGTCACGTGCCCACTTTGTGTCTCCCTTTGCCCCTTTCCACCCAGACGAGCGGGTGGATGTGTGGAGCCTGGGCTGCCTGCTCTACTTTTTACTGTGCGGGCAGAGCCCCTTTGAGCGGGCGGCTGGCGAGGCGGGCGGCAGCCTGATGCTGGCGGTCGTCAAGTGAGGCGGCTGAGCGGCTGCGGCTACTGTTGTTTGGGCTGTGCGAATGTACAAGAGGGTGGCTGTGGACTTGCTGCCGGGAAGCACGGCCTTGCTGTCTTTCGAGCTCAGCGAAGACACTCAATGCACTTGATGCGGGTTTCACACTTCACTGGTTGCCCTACCTGACCACCCTTTTGCAGTGGCCGCGTGAGCTGGCCGGAAGATGTGGCGCCAGGCTGCCCGGAGAGCCTCAAGTGAGCACCCCAGTTTGCATTCACTATACCGCTGCTTGCTTTGCGAGCCGCGTGCCACCTGCCACCCGCATATGATGCGTACTTTGTGTGCCTGCCATCACTGCGCCTCTTCCCCAACACCCCTCCCGCAGGCAGCTGGTGATGCGCTGCCTAGAGACAGATCCATCCAGCCGGCCAGGGGTGGATGACGTGGCAGAGCAGGCAGAGCGCATACTCACTCAGTTGTGGCTGTGATTTGTTGCTAAACAGACAGAGCAGCAGAACATGCATTGAATTGTGGGAAAATGAATCTGGGTCGTAAATTTGGCATAGGATCGGTCATGGTGCGTACAGTCCGAACAGAGGCAGAATGCTGCTGCAACGCCGCAATAAGGATAAAGGTCAATCATAACTAGCAGCCACAGCCCGCCGCCCTAAGGCCGCTCATCCGAGAAGCTGCCACTGCTGCTGAGCACGCTCTGCTGCGCCAGGTGCCCCTGCGCCTTGCCGCCGCCGCTGCCGTTGCCATGCGGCGCCGCACCTGCTGTGCCTGCTGCGCCTGCTGCATCGCCAGGCTGGGAAGGGTCTCCTTCGTCGACTGTGACTGACAGCAGCAGGTCTCGCAGGCCCTCCAAGGGGTTCTCCTGCCGTCCCCGCCCAAACAGGTCCCAGTGCACCTCCGACAGCTCCTGTAAGGGGGTGGGCATGCAACAAGTATTGTTTGAGATCTACAAGCCCGCAAGTTCACAGCCAAGCAGCCGTTGGGCTATGGCCAGTCAGGGACAAGATCTAATCAGACTTCAACAACTACATAGAGCCAGGCAATACAAGCTCAGTACGGCAGGCCCCTTGCCTTGAGCTGCTTGGTGTACTGCTCAATGTTGGGCAGCGGGCCCCAGCGCACGGGCATGAGCCGCATGCGCCGCGCCATCGGCAGCCGCACGCTGCGTGGCGGTAAGGTGGCAGCCGTGCAAGGGCGAAGTGAGCATTGGCATGTGTGAACGCGACAGCACGGCGGCATGATGGCATGAGCATCAGAGGCCGGCAGCGGCAAAGTTGCGAGCATGGCAGGACGAGCGACAGCACTGCAGCAAAAGCAGGCAACAGTGCCTCACAGATCGGGGTCGAGGAGATCGAACACCTCCACCAGCAGCTGCTGCAGCAGCAGCACGCGCGTCCAGCGCCTGCGGCACAAAGTGCGGGAGCAAGGTCAACTCTGCACGGCAGGCATGCGGCTTGGGCGGGTGGCCATAAACAACGTACATCGGCAGTGCGCGCTGTATGGAATTCAGCCGTTCAGCCAGAATCATGGCCGATTCAGTGCAGTGTGTAAAGGCTCACCCCGCAACAAAGCCCTCAAAGGGCCGCTCCCCCGCCCAGGGCTGGCCCGTCATCAGCTCCCGCACATCAGCCTCTATCTGCGGCAAAATGATTGCAGCCAGCCAGGAATGACTGATAGGCAGGCACAGGTCGGCAGCTGCATGGCCACACCAGGCATCAGCTCCCGCACATCCGCCTCAAACTGCGAGGAGAGATACGCTAGGAACTCAACTTGGGGCTTATAAACAGGCATGGCAACTTGCTCTCCAGCCGACCAACCATGGATAATTGAGCAGCACGGCAAGGAAGTTTATACCTGCTTGAACCAGGCAGCAAAGGCCGGCTCGCTCTCCAGCCGCAGGCAGAAGTCGGCATAGCTGGCTGTGTAGTGCCGCTCTGCGCCCTGAGGCGTGGTGATCATCAGGCTACCTGTGGATGATTTGGAAACAAGGGTGGGCACTGCATGGGACAAACTCTGAGCGTGCAGAGTCTAAAGCGGGTGTGCGGTGGCGTGGTGACCATCGGGCTCGAGTTCTGCGGCTGCAACCCAATGTGGCATTGCTTCATGCAGGCAGCAAGCCCTGCTGTTCCAGCCGCATCGCACCTATGGCCCGCTGCGTGCCGCGCGAAATGCGGAGCAGCTCTGGCCGCGCTGCTGCCGAGCTGCTGCTGCCGTCGCTGTGCTGCGCCTTGCGCGCCGCTGCTATGATGGCTTCGCGAGGCCTATGGAGGGGAAACGAGGAGGAAAAGGAGATGGGGCAAGCTGTGTGTGTGATCGTGCTGTGCTAGCTTCCCGAGGCCTGCTACACAGGTGGTTGCCCAGTTTGCACGCTGCAGGCTCAGTCCGTCAAGTGTCCCTACCAGCTGCCAAATGCGGATTCTAGGGCTGACAGAAATCAGCTGCCAAGTTGTGCTGCCCAGTCAAACAGGGAGCACCTTCCTTCCCACTCACTGCCTGTTTCGGGCGCCCGGGTGCGGCCGGGTGCTGCCTTGGTTGTACCAGCGCTGCAAAGAGCAGGAGCAGTGCGAAGATTGAAGGTCGCACAGGTTGGGGGCAGCGCACAAACACAAAACGTGTGCGACATTGCAGAGAGCGCAGCGCAAACCTTACACCCGCCAGCAGCACCAGCAGCAGCCAGCCCTTTGCTTCACTTAGCATGAGCCCACACCCCTCCAGCCCCTCGTTTGATGAGCACAGCACAAAGCGCGCGCCATCCAGCATCCAAACCAGCCCTTTGCTTCACTCAGATGTGCCCGTGCTCACCTCCAGCCCTTCATTGGAGGAGCACAGCACGAAGCGCACGCCCTCCAGCATCGTCTGCAGGGTGTCGGAGCCCTGGAAGTTGCCCGCCTGCGCTCAGACGCAAGTGGATGAGGAGGACATGTGGCCGTGTTGAAGCTCAGTCCAGCGCAGGGCAGCGAATTTGGTTCAGTGGCAACTGGACCTGTTTGTTTGGCGACTCTTCAGATTGCCCCAGGCAGCAGATCATGCGGACCCATGCATGGCAATACGTCAACAGCTTGCCTGCAGGAAGGATCGCTCGCGGGGCCCCTCCCGCCGCATGACCTCGAAATAGCCCAGGAACTGCAATCAATGCAGACAGGGTGTGGCAAATGTTTAGACAAGCAAGGGTGCCCAGCCACCGCATCAGCTGCATGCGTGCGCCAGCAATACCTGCCTCACCAGCAACGCACCTGGGCAAGACTAAAGAGGAAGTACCGCACAGTCTCTGACGCCCTGGCAGTGCCGTCGTCACGGCCCAGCTCCCGGCCCTGCCCCTCCGCCACCTGGCAGGACGGATGCCCAAGTCACATGCAAATGGTTGGAAGGCGACAGCTGGCTTGCCATGGAAGATGGTCTTCCACACATAAAGCGCTCAAATCTCCCAAAAGCTCACCAGGTGCCACAGCGGCTGCTCCAGGTCGATGGCGCTCTCCAGCAGGGGGCCGCGGTACCGCCCAATCACCCGCCGAATCTCCGCCAGCTGCGTCTGCTGCGCCTTTTCACGCTCCAGCTGCAGTCAGGACGTGCGGTGGGCGCACTCAACTTGCAAGCGGTGGTGGGTTGGGTGGCAGCCTTTTTCACATCCTCTGCTCCTGCTGGGAAGGTATGCAAGCTACCGCATTTAGCAGCCGCACCTCAAGCTGGATCTCGGCCCGCTTCTTCTCAGTCTCCACCCCTGCAGCAAAAGAAGAGCAGCAGGGCAGGCAGCAGGAACGTAGGCAAGTGAAACGAGCGGGCAGCAAGCTGCATCTAGCATCGGCAGGCTCTCCTTTGTTGAGACCGGCTGCTCATCTTCTCAAGCGGCAAGCTTTCCCAACTCTCCCGCCAGGCTGTTGCGGCGAGCCCTGCAGCCATACTACCAACAAACCGTCCCCCGCGACCTTGCAGTCTTGTTGCAACGCTGCTGTTCAATGCCTCGCACCTCCCCAGAAATTCACTGCCAAGCTGAAAGTGGAGAAGGCGACGGAGGCCAGCACAACAATCTCCTGGTTGATGCCCAGGGACTGGAGATGGGAAGGGGGCAAAGGGTGCTGGCGTTGGTAGTGAGTGAGCAGCAGATCAGCAGCTCGGTTTGCCATATTGTCCGGCAACTCTGCTGCGGAGCACACTGCAGACGAGCATAACGACACTGCTGCTGGTACCATGCAAACCGGGTGTTGCACATGCGGCATGCTGCGGCATTGCCAGCCGGCTGCGCCCCAGGCAGCACTGCCTTCTGCAGTGAGAGCCCTCACCGCCAGCCCTTCAAAGCTGAAGTCTGTCCCATCGGCCAGGAACAGCCCCGGCAGCGCCTGCACCCGACTGCGCTTGGGTTGCAAGGGGCAGAAAACGGGAGGTCGGGCAGCTGCAGCCAGCGGCACCGGTGGCGGCGCAAGTGGCGCTGACTGCCAAGGGACGGTTCCCGCCCACCTTCGCATCCTGCCGCACTGCCACGGATGTCGGCATTGCTGCACGGCGCTGCGCTGCCGTTGCGGCCCGTGCACGGCACGAGGGGGCGCAACCGAGCAGGCCATCGCCGCGGGTGCTTCCGAGGATGTAAGCGGGTTCTTGCAGTTAGATCGCGGCTAGAGAAATACATCAACTCCTACAGGGACCTCAGCATCTTGCCGCCGCTGTGCTGCGGCGGGGGGTGGGCTGCTCCGCTAGCCCTTTTGCGCTGCATCACAAGCCATGTTGGTGAGGCTGCCTACATGGTTGCGATCTTGCAGTGATGTGGCAACGTGGCAGTGGAAGGGGCTAGGGGGGGTGGGCGGATGGCAAGCCGCACAGTTGCTGCCCGTCGCCTGCACGGCGTGATGCCTCCAGTCCCCAAGGCCATCCATCACGACGTGGATGAGTCCCTGGTCCAGCTGTACTGATCATATGTCTGCAAATAATCCTGTGTGTGCGCCAAGCGGCCTCCCAAGCCTGGCTTCATCAAGGCAGTCGGCGGCCACCCGCCTGGCGGCAGCACAGCGGCGGCGGCACAGCGGCGGCAACAGCTGGTGGCCTCAGCAGCCCTGCAGCTTTGCGCCGCTCGAGGCATGGATCCTGCTGCTTGGGCGGCGCCAGAGCGCAGCAGAGTGTGAAAGTGGCGCGCTGCCTCGGGCCCCGGCGGTCTCTGGCTCCTAAGCGTGGCGCCGATCGGGTCTACGAGCTGTGAAGAGTCTCTCAAGGCGCGCGCAGGGCCCGGCCGACCTGGCCGCTCCCACCCGCCGCCGCCGCCGCACCGGCTGCCGCCGAGCACCAGCTTGCGGCCGCTTGCTGCTGACTGCCGCACCATGAAGTCGTTCAGGGAGCGCCTGCAGCAGGGCCTCGCCAATGCCAGCGAGTCCACTGCCAAGTGAGCCGGGCCAGCGAGTGGGGCTGTTGGGCACCTGCTGTCAACGGGCGCTGCTTGCAAGTCTTGGCTGCCGCCTTCCCCGCTGCTCTGGAGCTGCTCCAGCACATGAGCTGCATGTGCTCCACCTGGCAGGTTCAAGCAGCAGCTGCAGCAGGCTGTGCAGCCTACGGGAGATGGCGTGCTTGCGGCAGTGTCAGGCAGCAGTGGGCGGCGTGCGGAGCTGCCGCCCCGATCCCCGTCACGCACGCAGCAGGCATCGCAGCCGCCCTCGCCGCAGCAGGGACAAGGGCAGCAGGCGCAGCAGCAGCAGCAGCAGTCGCCGCAGCAGCAGTACCTGCGGCTGCCGGTGGAGAGTGCAAAGAAGCTTCGCTGGTTTGACCGGCAGGACATCAACAGTGAGTGCTGAACAGCAAAGTGTTGCTTGGGCATGTGGGTGCTGGCTGTTCTGTTCTGAGTGACCTGCTGTGTGACACACGTCCTGCTGTGTGTTACAGTTGCACAACCACGTGTTTGATGCAACCGCCACACCTGCTCCTCGCAGTGCTGATGCAGCTGCACCTGCGGGAAAAGCAGGAGCTGTTTGAGGCAAACGCTGCGCTGCGCACAGTACTGCGGCGGCAGGGCGTGCCCGATGCGCAGCTGGAGGCGGAGGTGAAGCGCATCAATGCGCAGGTGGGTGCTGGCTCACGATGCATGGTTCTGGCTGTGCACGCACATTTTGAGGTGGGTGCTTGGAGGTGAAGCGCATCAATGCGCAGGTGGGTGCGGGCTCCCGCTGCTGGCTGTTCACTGGGCTAGCTGCATGGGTGCTGGCGTTCACAGGCAGGAGCTGGTCCGGTGCATCAAATGTAGCAACCCGCCGCTTTTTGCAGGTGGATGCCATGGCGGCAGCAGAGCAGGGCGTCAACCAAGTGCTGGTACTGGCTGCGCAGGTGAGGGAAGTGGGGTTGAGCAGCAGCGCAAGCCAACTGCATGCACAAGCCATGCGCACACGCATTGACGCATGTTGCGGCGGTTCCTGCACTGCCGCACATGCAGCTGGAAATGCTGCCTCGGACCTTATTGGCTGATGTGTGGTTCCCTTCCCTTGATCCCTGCCAAACCGCCACCTTCTATCGCGCCAGTCCGAAATCGAGCATCTGAAGGAAGCTTTGGACTCAGCACAGCACGAGCTGCAGCACATGCGCCGGCAGCGGCTGCAGGCGGCCAGCGCCTCCGCCCTCGCACAGCAGGCACAGCAGGCGGCGGCCAGCGGCAGCACGCAGCAGCAGCAGCAGCAGGCAGCAGACCGGGTGGCATTGCAGCTGTCGTATGTGGATGGTAGCAGCGGCGGCGCAGCTGTGCCCCGGGTAGCTGTGCAGCTTGTAGTGCGTCCGGCAGAAGCAGCAGCTGGCAGCGAGGCCCCCTCTGACCTGTCAGGTGCGCTTGCGGCAATAGCAGCAGCAGCTGGAAGCGGCGGCGACGGCAGCCTGGATGCGCAGCAGCTGCAGCAGGCGGCGGCAGCACTCAGCCAGCTGGCTAGGGTGCAGGGTGTGCCGCTGCCTGGCTTTGCCACCAGCATGCCGCCCACTCGAGCAGCGTCGCTCGATGCCAGCACTGCCGCCGCCGCTAGTGGTTCTGCTGCAGCAGTGGCGGCGGCGGCGGATGGCGCTGCTGCCGCCGCCCTGCAGGAGCAGTGCACGCAGCTGCAGCTGCAGCTGGGGCGCATGCAGGCTGAGCTGGAGCAGGCGCAACAGGATGCAGCCTTCGCTCGGGATGCAGCTGAGCGCAAGCAGCAGGAGATGCGGGGGCGGTTTGCAGAGGCGCAGCAGCGGCAGGGGGAACTGCTGCGGGTGGCGCAGGACAGCCGCTTGGACGCAGGTGCGCGGCTGGCTGGGTTGGGCAGTCGGTTTCCAAGTTGCCCGCCCTGCACATTGCGTGTCTTTTCTTAGTGCCTCGTCTCCTGCCACGTCAGCACCAAATGTGGCACGTTGCTTGCCCTGGTGTGGCCCTCTTCCTCATTTGCAGAGGCGCGCTGCGAGGCCGCGGAGCGCAAGCTGCAGATGGCGGAGCAGCGCAGCGCGCGCCTGGACTCTGAGGCCCGGGACCTTAAGGTGGGGCAGGGCATGTTTGGTGCAGGGCATTGGTAGCAAGACGGCTGGGCATATGGTATCCAGACCGCGTGCCCGAGGGTGCTGTTAGATGTGTGGTGTGGGGTGCTGGAGCATGTGTGCTCCATGTCCTGTGTAGACAAACTGCATGCTGCACTGTGCAGAACTGTGCTCCTGAAGGCTACTCTATCTGCTGCGCTCTAATGCCCAACCTGCCGCCTGCGCCGCAGGCCGAGCTGAAGCGTGTGCACCAGGAGACAAAGCGCCTCGAGTCGGCAGCAGCAGCGGCAGAGACACGTGCTGCAGCGGCGGAGACCGCGGCACACCGGGCGCGGGGCGCGGCGGAAGCAGATGCCAAGTCTCTGGTGAGTTTTTTTGAAGGGTGATGCGTGCGCCAATGTGTGTGTTTCAGCACAGCTTGCGCTTGCGAGCCAGCATGCTGCACTCGTGGCAGGAGCAAGGCATGCCGCATGCCTCCACCCAACTACCACACCTGCACATATGATTTTGCATATGCTTCTGCTCCACTATTGCGCCTCAACAGGAGGTAGTGGGGCAGCTGCGAGGGCGCATTGCAGAGCTGGAGGCATCAGCCCAGCAGCAGCAGCGCGCCCTGGCCACGGCGCGGCAGCAGGCAGAGTCCCTGGAAGCCCGCTTGGCGGCCACGGAGCTGGCTGCGGCGCGCTCGGCTGCAGAGGTGCGTAACAGTGTGGATGCAGTGGTCACTGGATCTGCTGGCCGGACCCCATCAACTGACTTTGTCTACAGTCCTGGAGTTTGTGTTAGGCTGCTGAAAACACGCATCGTTGATCTTTGTTGTTCATTTGCAGGTGCGGGAGCTGGAGGAGGTGGCGCACGAGCGGGACGCGCTGGCGGTGCGCCTGGGCATGCTGGAGGCCAAACTAGACGAGACGCGCGTGGAGCGCGGGCAGGTGGGGTTGTATTTTAGAAATGGATGAGTGTTGGCCTGTTATACAAGCACTACATGTGCCTGGGCATGCTGGAGGCCAAGCTGGATGAGACGCGCGTGGAGCGTGGCCAGGTATGTGCCAAGGTGGGATTGGATACGGGCGTGAGTTGGGCAGGCCGCGTCAGGGCATGGTCGGAGGCAAAGTAGAATGAGACGCGCGTGGAGCGCGGGCAGGTGGGCAGGGCTGGGATGGCTAGCACAGCATGAATGCGCCGTCCAGTCCTATCAGTCCTATTGCTGCTCCGTAATTGCAAGCCCAGCTAGCAAGCCCCAGAACCTACCTTACCCTTAATCACAGGCCGAGTCGTACCGAGCCCTGGCCGCCCAGAGCGAGGAGAAGCGGGCGCGAGCGGAAGACGAGCTGCTGACCACCGCCCGACTGGTGCGTGCTTGCTGTGACATTGCATCATTTCAGGCTGCACTGCGGGGGCTTGCACAATGGCGGCGTGTGGGTTGGGCCGGCATTTCGTGGCATGTCATGTTGCAGTATACTGTGCAGGTTACTTTTTGCGTAGGCGGTTGATGGCAACTTGCCTGTATGCCTCGCTCTAAGGGCTCAAAATAGCCCCCATACATGTGCCTCTGCCTTGCAGGCGTCTAGCCTAGAGGCCCGGCTGGTGACAGCTGCCGCGGAGAATGAGCAGCTGAAGCTGGAGCTGCAGGTGCGCCGCTGGCGCTCAATTCATCATGTCATGATCATGTGGGGCGCGGCGCTCGTGCTGTCTCTCTCTAGCAGGCCATCCCCATCCCCCCATTTATGGACCACCTCTGGAGCTCCCAGCCTCTCAACACACCTCACTGCCTTCTTCCTACCGCAGGCTGCGGAGGCGCGGGTAGTTGGGGCGCAGCAGTCGGTGCCTCGGCTAGTGGCGGAGCGGTGGGCTGCCGCCGGCGCCGAGCGGTCCAGCTGGCCCCCGGCTGCACAGGTGGGGCTGCTGCGGGCTTTGACTCCATGTTTGCTTGCCATGCAGCGTAAGGCTGTGCACAACCACTCTCTTATCATTTATTGCTTTGGCACATAGCAAGTCTGGCGATGGCCAGCTGGGATAGGAGGCCAATGAGATGTTGCAGTTGATTGAGTAGGAACAACTTCAATGCCGCTGTTTTGCACGCTCAGTCATGCCTCAGTTGCACCTGCACCGCAGGAGGAAATTGAGAACGTGGAGGCGCGGCTGAATGCACTGCATGGGGCGCTCAAAGAAGCGCAGGCGCAGCTGGCGGACGCTGTTGCCACCTGCCAGGCGCACCAGCGGGCGCGGGCGGCAGCAGAGCGGGCGGCGGAGGCAGCCGAGGACTCCGCTGGGCGGCAGCAGCGCGAGAGTGAGCAGCGAATGCAGCGAGCGGAAGCGGCGGCCTCGGCGGCTGCCGTCCAGGTGGGCGGAGGCTGGGGCAGGCTGCTGCAAGCTGCTGCAGCTGGGGCTTGTTTCAACCCTCCATGCTGCTGCACACCGGCCGCCTGCCTGCCTGCCTGCCCGCTCACCAGGCGCATCTGCCTGCCGTGGTCCTCTGAGTTTGGCGTCCTGCCTGCGTGCAGGTGGCTGAGTTCCGCAAGGCGCTGGCTGGGGTGGAGCGAGAGCGGGACCAGCTGCTGGCTGAGAAGGAGCAGCGGGAGCGGGCAGCCAATGAAGCCGCCGCTGTGGTGGCCTCTGCCCGCCGCCGCACCGGCGACGGCGGTTTGTCAGCCGAGCGGCGCTCGTCCCTGCCCTCTGCAGCCTCTGGAGCGCTGCCCTCGCCGTCTGCTTGGTTTGGCGGTGGCGGCGGCGAGGCGCCGCTGCCGTCACCGCTGCCCAGCGTGCGGCAGCGGGATACTCTGGAGGCCACAGACGTGCTGTACCTGAAAAACGGTGGGTTTACTGCCTGGCAGTTGCTGCGGCAGAGCGTGTGGCAGCGGCAGTTGCGTGTAGGAGGACTCAACTGCATGGTGGGAATGTGTGGACAGCAAGATGTGTCCCGGCTTGTGCTGCACCAAGGGGGACGCAGGAGGGGGACGCTGTTGTGCTGAAGTCTGCTCACCGCTCGTGCCCTGACTTGCACACCCTGCCGTGCAGTGCTGCTCAAGTTTCTGGATGCGCATGTCAGGTGCGTGGTGGTTGGCAGGTGTGCTTGCAAAGGTTGTGGTGCGCGCATGAGCGGGCGGCCCAGTACGGTCCACTGCTACCACCAACGGCAGCCTTCTGCAGCACAAAGTGGCAGCCCTCTGTCTATGGCGGCACCGCTGCTTGGCTCTGCGGATCCGTACCAGCGCCAACCACCGCCCAACGCTGCGCTTGTTTCTTCTCCCAACCCCTCTTCCCTGCCGCAGCGGACGGACGCAGGAGTGCGAGGTTCTGCTGCCGGCGGTGGCCACGCTGCTGCGTGCATCGCCAGGGGAATACCGCCTGCTGCGAGACCACCTGCAACGTGGCGGGGCCAGCTGGCTGCCCGCCCTGCCCTCGTTGATGGGCGGGGCTTCGTGACAACGAGTGCGCAGGCAGGCAATGTGTGGCTGCACTAGGCAGGCTTCTGAGGGCAGCGTGACGGCAGTTCACGGCGCCACAGCCGGCAGGGTTGTGCCGGCAGAGAGCCCTGTTCTGATTTTTGCGACATGTAACAGACAGGGTTACACGGCTGGGGCTTGCGAGAGGGCAGGGATGATAGCACCCGATAGCGGCACCATGCACCGACAGCGCCGTCACGCACAGCCAGGAGGCGCCGGGCCCTTAGCCCCGGGCATCCCTGCCCAGACCATCGGCGTCAAGTCCACCAATAGGAAGCTGCAAGGTACCCAGCGCATGCACCGCAAGCCTGCCTGCCTCAGCGGTACACGTCGGTGTATAGCCTTCGGTAGAGGGCGACCAGCTGCTGCGGGCTGGCTCCCAGGTACCAGCTGACTCCAATGATTGCGTGCACAACTGCAAGTAGGGGCGGGGAAGGTGGGCAGGAGCTTGGCTTGCCACGTGCCACGCAAGACGACCAAGCAGTGAAAGCCTTGCAACCGCTGCGGCAGAGGCAGAGATGGTGGTCAGCGGCATATCGCACAGCCCAGTGCTGCAGTTGGGAGGACAGGGCCGAATTTGGCAGCAACATGCCCATGCCGGGGCGGCAGCATGTCAATGCATGCCAGCCCAAACGCAGTGCGCAAGTCCCGTGCAGCCACCCTAAGCACACAGCCCCACACCTGTCGCATGAACCTGGCCCCAGCTGACCAGCCGCCGGCCGCTGGTGCGGTTGGGAGGGCTGTTGATCTGGACAATGCGCCCACGTCTCCCTGGCTGGCTGGCTGGGCCTGCATGTGCAACAAGGATGCTTGCAAGGCGGTCTGTCTGGTCCCGTTAAGCACAGCAACATTGCATGGGGCAGCAGCACAACCAGGGCATCCTCTGCTTTCCATACATAGCCTCAACTGCAGACAGCAGAACGTCGCAGGCCGTCCAGGTCTCAAACCCCCACCTGCCACATGCAGGCACAGGTGTTCATTTATTCTGACAGCCCAAACGCACACCTGCCATGTGCAGGCGCAGGCACAGGTCTGCATCCTCCATGATTGGCAGACGGCTGTCATAGCCGCCGACCCGCCTGCACAGCGGTGTGCAGAGTGGGGCTGTCAGGTGAGTGGTTCACGGTGATGACACAGGCAGCAAAACAAGGCGTGCACAGTGTTATGGGGCAGTCCAGCGTCCACGAAGCAGCAAAAAGTCGCAACAACAGTAGAGCGGAGCCACCGCCACAACGAGTCATACGCATGCCCACATTTGCACGGAAGGTATGTCAGCTGCTTTCCTGAAATCTGCCGCCCTGCAGAACAGCGTTTGGTCACCAAACAGAATCCGGAGGCCCCTGCAGCGGTGGGCAGGGCCGGCGGAGTGAAGTGTGGGAGTTCAGAGTAACATTGATGCCTGCAGCTATAGTTGTGGTTTGCAGCAAGGCGGCAGCTGCGTAGGAGCCTCAGGGCCAGTCGGCAAGGTCAGCAGCCAGGCAGCCCGAAGCACATGAGCCATTGGCAGGAGGCCGCAGCCACCACGCACCTGAGGAAGGACAGCGGGCGCAGCAGGAGGGGCAGGTAGTAGCTCTTCAGCGTGTTGTTGGCTGAGAAGAAGCGCAGCGGGCGGCCCTCGTACTCTGCATGGGAGGGCGGGTAGGACAGGGCAAGCCTGCGGGGGGGGGGGGGTGGGGGGGGGGGGGGGGGGGGGGGGGGGGGGGGGGGGGGGGTGGTTGCAAGTGAGTAGGGAGGTGGGTTGGAGAGACCAACAACCGGCTGCATACATTGACTGCCAAATGGAACACGCCACCAACACCCAAAGTGGCTGCAATTTGTGTGCAACTCAGCATGGTGGCATGCCGGACCGCACCAACCAGCATGTACAGCCGCCCGCACCGATGAGGGGGCGAAAGCCGCCAAGCACCACACCCGGCTGCCACAGTGCAGCCCTGACCAGAGACACGAGCTGCTGCGGCGGGCGGGCGTCTGCATGCACAAACACTAGGATGTCGCCTGCATGCATCGGATGTGTTGGGGCCGTGGCAAGTGGCTGTAGACAGGCAGGTAGGCAAGCGGCATGTGTGTGCAACGGCTGGAGCAGTGCGCCTCACTGGGTCGCGATGTGTGCAAGGCGCAGGCCAGCGGGCACAGCAGGCGAGCTGACTTGGGCTGATGCTCACTGCGCTTATAGGTAGCAGCTGCCTGCTTGCACCTGTATGCAGACGCAAACAGCTCACCTGCGGCGGCTGCTGCTCCAACGTTCATCTGCCGAGCTCGGCCCCGCCCCGCCTGCACCACCCGCACGCCGCAGCGCTGCGCTATGGCCACTGTGGCATCGCTGCTGCCGCCATCCACCACTATGATCTCTGCTGCCTCAGGCTGCAGGCTTTGCTGCAGGTAGGTCAGCAGTGGCTCAATGCCGGCTGCCTCGTTGAGCGCAGGCACAATGATGCTGACCGCTCCGGGGGCGGCCACTGTTGCCGCCGGCTGGGGAGCGTTGCTGCTGCCACCTGCGTGAAACAAGTCTGCCCGCCGTTGCTCATCTCGCTGCTGCATGCCACGGTACTGCAGCAGAGCCCAGGCTTCTGTCACTGCTGCCCAGCCGGCTGCCGTGCAGAGCAGCGGCGATGGCCAGCGCAGTCTTGCGCCGCCGCCACCGCTGCCGCTGCTGCTGCTGTATCCGCCATCGCCCGGCATGCCTCGACCTACATGAAGAGGTGCTGCTGCGCGTGTGAGAGCTGCCATCAGCGCCCAGCGCGGAAAGCAACGCCAGGGCACTTGCGAGTTGGAGCCAGGGAGGCCTTAGGTTGACTTACGCGTGGTGCACAGCCGTGCAAGTGACATACGATGTCATCAAGGGGGGCGATCGGGCGCTGCGACACTCTCTGCCCGTGCTGCGCTTTGGCGCCCACTGCAATGATGCAAGGGAGGCGGTGCAAGCACTTGAAACCATAGACAGTGAACATCTGAATACAAACTCCATGCTTGCAGCTGCAGCAGCGACCACCGTGCCGCAGCCTGGCCGGCGCCTTGCAGCGCGCCCCGCCGCGGCCATGCAAGCATCATCTAGGACCTCAGCAGCAGCAGCAGCAGCGTTGCGCCCAATGCGTTGCCCAGCGACCGCTGGCCCCGCTGCTGCCGCCGCCGCCGCCTGGGCGCCGCCGCCGCTCGTGTGCAGGGGCGCAGCCAGCCGCCAGCCAGCAGTCCTGTGCCGCGCCAGGCAGCAGCAGCCGGAGATTGAACCAGATGCAGCAGGTTCAGGCTTGCAGGCCGACTGGCCGGCTGCCGACGGCAGCGCTGAGAGCAGCCAGGCGCAGCCGCCGCAGACAAAGGACTTTTGGCAGTCGCTGGACAGCAGCCTTGCTGCAGCGCGGAAGGAATTCCTGCAGAACCTCTTGGAGCTGCCACAGACGGCACGGGGCGCGATCGAGCTGCTGCCGCAGATGCACTACCCAACTCCCCGCTTCATCGCTCGCTACACCACCCAGGCGCGTTGCCGGTTACCAAGGTGGCGCTGGTGTGAGGAGGGGTAGGGCGATTGGATGTGGGGCACAGAGCTCTGTCACAGTGTCTCCAGCCTTGGTGCAGTTGCAAATGCATTCACGTGTGCTTGGCATGCAGGGTGGACAAGTGCCGTGGAAGCATGAGGTCCTAAGCGGGCCGGCAGCGTAATGTGCAGCGCAGCTTGGGTCCATCAATAACAAGTCCAATCGCAGTCGCAGACGTTGCCTACCGCCCTGCTCTGACCACCCGGCCCCTCGCAGATCCTCCTGGTGGTGGCTGCCTTCCTTGTGTACGTGGTCCTTGTGGACCGCACCTGCAGTACCGTCCCCCGGTTCATCTTGTGGACGCGCGAGCACCCCGGCTGGCCGCAGCGAGCGGCCGCTGCCGCCGGCCCTGCTGCAGCAGAGCAGCTGGCGGCCCTGCAGCTGGGTGCAGCACAACTGGCCGCGCAGCTGGCGGCGGCCGCGACGGCAGCACCAGGGCTGCTGCAGGCTGCAGCTGCGAGCGCATGGGCGGTAGCCAGTAGCCCAGAGGCACTGCGGCAAGCGGCGGCGGGTTGGCTGGCGGCAGTAGGGCAGACAGTGGTCAATGGTGCATTATTTAGCCAGTCGCTGCTAACAGGCCTGCTGGCGATAGCCAAGCGGCGGCTTGTGGGCGCTTGATGAACCTAGCTGCGCTCTTTGCAGCAGGTGTAAGCTTATGATAGAACACAGTGACTTATGTGCGTGTGTGCAGAGGCTGGCACGGTGGGTGTTGCCGTATGAGGCAGGTTAATTCTTACAGTCAAGTGAGTTGCGAAAAATGCGAGCCTATAAGCACTGCGCAAGCAGTAATCACTGTGCGCTGCTGTGTTCTGTACAGCTGGGGCATCCCGCGCGCCCCTGCCCTGCACCTGTTCCATGCGTGGGCAGTAAGCAGGCGCCGCCGCTCACTGCTGCCTGCTTGCTGCTGCCGGCAGCGGCCAGGGCCCGCCTGCCATCACGGCCTCAATCTCCTCAACAGTGCGTGGCACGTCGCACAGGGTTTCCGCGCCTGCAGGTTGGACGGACATGGGGCATGCAGGTCATGGGCGGAATGCCGCATACATGCAGCATGCATTGCAGGACAGACACCTGACTGCAGCGCAAAGGTGTCGAACCCAGTCGCTGGCTGGTTTGGCAAAGCATGCACACGCTGTCGCACCTAAACAAATGGCACGACAACCTGCTGGCAGGTGCACAAAACGCACGCACCGCGGCAAAGCACAACGCACCCGTGGCAGTCACCACCACATCGTCTTCAATCCTCACGCCGCCAAAGCCCTGTGTGGGCAGCAGAGGGAGTGCCATAGAGGTTGGCTGTGCGCCACAAGCCAACACAGTGCAGGGATATTTCAATCAAGAAACCACGCGGCTCAACTGTGCCCGCTGCTACAAGCCCAGGCTGCACACCCCATGCCAGCCATGCAGGGCTGGGCCCAGGCCCTGGCACACATGTGCGCTGTTGAGCTGTTCTCCACTCGCCACCGCTTGTGGTGCGGGGCAATCCAAAATGCATGGGGCGGACACACATGGCAAGCATACAGCAGGGCACACATGCCATCCACAGAGCAGGCGCACCCTGAAGTGCCGCAGGCGCGCCTCGCACAGGAAGGCGCTGAGCTGTGGGTCCTTGAAAGCCGGCTCCAGCAGGGCGGGCGAGAAGTAGCAGCCTGCAGGGTTTTGGAAGGGCAAGGTGGAGCAGGGGCAACAAAGCTTGGCCATGACAGGCTCACTGCGGGCGCTTTTCAGAGGCAGCAGCAGGTGCCCAGTGGGTGTTTTCGACGAGGACGTTGGTGCCTTTGTTTGGATAAGCGCGTTGGCGACTTTGTTTGGTTTAGCAGCAGCCCATGGATCGTCGTGCGAGTTGCAACTCACCTGGCTCAACCGTGATCACCATGCCCTCCTCCAGTACCCGAGCAGTGCGCAGGCGGTTGATCCCCGGCGCTGTGGGCCGCTCCGGTAGGCCGGGCAGGTAACTGCGGGGCAGGTGGGGGGTGCGGGCAGCAGCAATGGTGAAGGGTCACACACGTCTCCTTGCAACATGCGTGTGGTCAACAGCACCGATCTCGCGGGCGGCAGCAGGAGCTCACCCGCCCACATCATGCGTGTCCAGCCCCAGCAGGTGGCCCAGCCCTGCGGGTCCACAGGTCAGAGCATGGGGAGGTAAGCAATTAGAGGCGGGCAGGCATACAGGGCCAGCAATATTAAGCTTTGTACATTGCAATGTTGATCCCTCCCAGCGAGCCAGATCGTGCAACTGCATTGAGCACTGTGCGCAACTCTGGATCTGGTGTGAAAGGCCAGTGCACCGTGCAGCCCGCCAACTTGGCTCACCGTGGGGCATGAACAGGGCGCCCATCCGCGCGCCCCCCCCCCCCCCCCGCCCCCATGCACATTTGCATTCTGCCATCCAAGCAAAGGAATGATGGCAGCTCATGTGGTATGTCAGCAGCAAGCACGCACCGTGGGGCATGAACAGCGCTCCCACCCGTGCCTCCAGCATCGCCTCCAGCTCGCCGGCCAGCAGCCCGCCGGCCAGCAGGCAGCGCAGGATGCAGCGCTCCGCCAGCAGGTGCATGTCCTGGGGGCGCGATGGAAGGAGCGGCAGGAGAGGTGAGGCATGTGTGCAGCGTCACTGTACAAGGGAGGTGCAGAGGGCCGAGCTGCAGGCCCACCCAGGTGAAATACTGATCAGCGACTGAACAACTACAAGCTACTCACCGGCCAGCGCACGCCTGGGCGCATCGCCGCAATGACCTGGCAGGCGGAAAAGGGTGCCAATACGGTGGAGCAAGTTGAGGCAAGCTGGCGGATTCAGCGCCAACCCCGGTGCTCCCTTCCCAACCTCATGCTGGAAATAACCCCCTGCTGTGCAAGCATCCTCTGCTACTGCCTGCGCAGCACCGCCTCGCCTGCCGGTTGGCGGACAGCACCGCGTTGTAGATGAGAGCTTGGTCGGCGGTGAACTTGCCGGAGACTGGGAAGGTGGTGGTGATGTCGGCACAGTACCTGGGCAGGGAGGAAATATGCAGCAAATGGAGGGACTGTACGCATGTGCTGTTTGGTCAGGGGCTGGTGGTTGTGCTATATGAATGGACCAGATGCCATCACTTAGATCAACAACGACAGGCAGTGTCGCTCAAGCCGCCCAAGCCGCGGCCAGGCAGAATGTTCTCACCGCCATGTGTGCAAACCAATGCGATGCACGCGACAGGCAAACTGCTGTCCGAGCAGGTGTGGTCTCACCTGTAGTAGTCGGCCCCGGCATCCACCAGCAACAACAGACGCGACTTACAATACACAGCAATACATATTGTCAAGCCCTCACCTGTAGTAGTCAGCCCCCGCATCCACCAGCAGCAGCTCGCCGTCCCGCATCTGCCGGTCGTTGGGCGCGCCCGCGTGCCCGTAGTGCAGGATGGCTGCGCAGGAAAGGGTCCGGCATACATGTACTAATCGCATGCTGTGGTATCAGTTACACTGCACAGGATGTTCGGCGGCTGATGAACCAACAGGGACCCGGCATCCACAAGATTGTGTTGTGGGCGCTGGAGAGCGGAGCGGCAGGCGTGGGGGCTGGCCAGAGCTCAACCGACGCATATCAGGCCTTCACTGCTGCTCGTGCCACCTCGCCCGCATTTGGCCCGCTGGCAAAGATGGGCGTGTAATGCGGCAGGCGGCAGCCTCCATCGCCATAGATGGACTGCAGGTCTGCAGCAGAGCAAGGGATGCCGAAGGAGCGCTGTCTTGGTCAGTAGCGATGGCCCACCACAGCACATGGTGCTGTCTAGCATTGCTTGGTCTACTGCCGGTTTGTACTCTTCCTGTCTGCAACTGACTCCATCCATGCTGTTCCATCTAGGCTGCCACTCACACAGAGCCTCCGCTTGGAACTCCCACATGCCCGGCTTGGCAGCCTGTGGGGGGCGGGAGCCAGCGCAGAAGGATACCAACGACTCACAATGCTCGAGATACATACTCTGGCACTGCTGGATTCAAGATGCCGGTGCAAAGTCAACCGGGCTTCCAACGGCGCACCCGCCAGCTTCAATCACACCTCGGCAGCTGCCCGCTACTGGCCGATGAGCGCCCACCAACCCACCAAAGCAATGGAGTGGCAGAGTGGCGGCTCACCCGCATCACCGCCACGTGCGCCTGGCTGGCCACCTGGCAGGCATAGCGCATGATGCGCAGCTCCGCCTCGGTCTTCAGCACCCGGCACTCGCACAGCACCTGCAGGGGGTAGGTAGCAGGGAGTGGGGAGATTCACGGCTGTCCGTGGGGTGCTTGGTGAAGCTCAGTGCAGCAGGTGGAGCAGCCGGCAGCAAAGGGAGGCGGCTCCGGCACCCTGCAAAACAGGTGTCCGCTACGCAGGCTGCACCATCAAACTGGGCAATTCAGCAGGGGCGACTCGGAGATGTTGGCTTGCACACATACCACACAGCTGCACTCACCGGGTGCATTGCTTTGCACTCAAAGGTGAACTGCTCGCTGCCGGGGAAGCTGACTGCTGGCATCGCCAGCCCGCTGCACGGGGCAGACAGTCAGCAAGCAAGCGGGGCAGGTTCGATACTGGGTTGGCGCGTGCTGGCGGGCCCTGCAAAGCCGCCGCTGGCCTTGCAGGCATCCCTTGCCAGCGCCACCACACTGAAAAACAGGCACCGGCGCTGCATTTACCAACCCCACCTGTCGCTGTTCACTCCGCCAGCCAGGACGTGCAGGCAGGGCGGCGCCAGCTCAGCCAGTACCGCCGCCATCTCATCGGTGTACCGCACTTCGTCGACACCATACTTGGCCTGTTTGAGTGAAAGAACTAGGAAATCCTGGGTCGGGAGTCTGCCGGCTGGGCGGCAGCTAGTGATGGCAATGCATGGCGCATGACCCAGGCGTTGTGCCGCTGCCTTCCGCAGCTTGGGAAACGGCCATCTAATTTTCTTGGGGGGCAGGCTGTGGTCGGTGCTTGTCTTTGCAGCTGCTGAACACAGTCAGAGGAATGTGCATGCCCAGACCGGCCGCCCCTCGCCTGCACTTCCTCAGGAGACAGGATGTGGCCCATCCAGACTGCATAGCTCTCCGGCAGCCTGCATAAAGGGGCAGTGTTAAGGCACACTTGGGCTTTAAAAAGCTTGGGTGAACTTGTTCCCTTCTGCTGCAACGTAGTACAAGCTGCCTCCGACTGCATGGGGAGAGGGTGGCAACGGCCACACGGCAGTAACACTGTCCCACTCCAGGGCAGTGCTGCCCCGTCATCCGCCCACATCTGCGCTCACAACCCACAGCATGCGCACCGTGGGATGAAGAGGAAGGCGCGCTGGGTGCGCAGGTCGAGCGCCCCCCAGCAGTCCTCGCGGTCGCACACGCCAAACAGGTAGTGGAAGAAGGCCTCCTGCCTGCAAAGGTTGACACACTTGACACACAATAGTGCGGCAGGGTAGGTGTGCGCCAAACATTCAGTGGGAGAAGGCCTCCTGCCTGCATTGCAAGTGCAGCATGTCGGTGCCAAGGTGCAGAGCAGGTAGTGGACAGAGGCCACCCCAGCTGTTGGCACAGCACCCCAGAACAGCAGTTGCAGCAGCATGATATCATCCCAGTCACCCACCGGAACAGCGGCTCGTTATCCGAGTTGTACAGGTGCGCCGTCGGGCCACCCTGCGGACAGTCGGAAATGGCTACAAACAGTGTGTGCAAAACCAGGTGGCCAAATGCACACACATAGGCTGAAACGTGCAGCGCCGCTGATGACTCCTTCCTGCTCAGCTTGCGGCAAAGGCACGTGTGCACGTGTGCAGCGGCATCCGTACTGACCTCCTGTCCCAGCTTGCCTGCAGCAGCGCCACGCCCTGGTCCTCAATGGCAATGCCCGACAGCTGGCGGAAGCGGTGCAAGAAAGCGTCCCGCAGCTTGGTGTGCACCTGCTTGCGAGGCACCCTGCAGGGGAAAGGAACGAGGGTGTGGGGGGCGATGCCAAACGAGCATTGGGTACAGTGTTCAGTGCGAGGCAAGGCTGTGGTGCTCCAGATAGTGCGGCCCACACACACCAGTTCTGTTTTGGCACGCATGCGTGTTAAGCCTCCGTGCTTGCATGCCGCTCCTGAGCCGTGCCCGTCCAAAGCGCACGGCGGCAGGCGGAAGCAGCGAGACAAGGCAGGGCGGCGGGCGCGGAGCCAGCAACCGCACCTCAGGCTGGGGCCCACATGGTAGACATCTGCATCCTCACTCATGGTCGGATCGGCAGGAGCTGGCCAACCTGCCACAGCTTTGGAGGCTGCGGCTGCCTCGCCGACTAAGCGGCGGCACCAACAGGCGGCGGCAGTGGGTGGCGCCACCCGGGCGGCAGTTGGTGGCGCGTCCAGCCGTGGATGCGCTCCACTGCAGTGGCAAGCCGGCGGCGCGACCTGAAGGCAGGGAGAACTGCGCAGGCGCGCGGGCGAGCCCAACAGATGCCAATAGGCCTGCAAGACGTTTGTTTTCGAGGTTGACGACGATCTGCAGCAGCCGATCAGGCCAGCGCTTCCCACACATGCCCGCCGCCGCTGGCCGCCGCTGCGTGTGCCGCTATCTAGGGTTTGACGAGCTGGTACACACACACATGGAGAGTGGTGCGAGTTGGTTGGGGCTGCGAGTTGGTTGGGGCTGCTCCAAAAGCCAGCCATGCTGCTGTGCCTGTTCCTGCCGATGAAGACGATAGCTGGCACTGCGAGACCGCCATCACCCACCTACTCCCCGCCCTGAACAGCAGCCAAGTCAGTCAACAACCCTACAGCCATTGGCGCAGTGATGGCTTGACAGCTGGTGTACACAGGCACGGGGCGAGTCACGCAGGATTAGTAGTAATAGTCGCTGTCACTACTGTAGTACACGGGTTCGCTGGCTTCTGATTGACGCTCTGAGCTGGCCCAGCCGCGCGGCTGCTCGTGGTCCACAGTGGCCGGGATGGGCAGGATTCGGCTGTTCACGTACTTGTGCAGGCTGGCCGGCACCTCCATCGGCACTATGCGGACAGGCTGCACAAATGCTGCAGGCAGTGAGGTTGCGAGCGGATGGGTGGGGTGGGGTAGGACAAGGCGCAAACTGGGACATGGGGTGCAAGGTGCATCCACCGAGTGGCCGCAAGCCGGCCAGAGCTTGCTACTGCACTGTAGCCTTTTGCGGGAAACAAGGATGCGAGCGAGCATGCATGATGCAGGGTGCCACTCAGACAGGGCACATGCATGCCCGCAGCTCACCTGCATTCAGCCTGCCCAGCGCGCCGCTGGAGCAGCAGAGCGAGTTGCCAAACAGCATCCGCAGAGCCAGCCGCACGCCTGCAGAGTGATCTCGATTCACGGTGATGTACATCCATGCATGGTCGGGTGTGCTCATCCCGTAACAGTAGCTGTCAGGATTGAGCAGGGCAACAGCGGAGCAGGAAATGACAGTGGGTGCGTACAATATTAACCCACCAAACCTGTCACAGCCACGCACCGCCTGGAAATCCCATCGCCTCTTGCATCAGCTCCTCAGCGGCCGCGAATGCGTCCACGATCAGGGCCGCTTTCGCCTTGGACCTCACGCTGCGCGCAACATTGTCACTAAAGTCGGTGGGCTCTGCAGGGGTGGGCATGTGAACGAAACATGGGCTGTACTACCTGCAGCCAACCAGGTTCAGCGGTGGCCACCGACCAAGGCCACCAGGCGGGCCCACGTTCAGGGCATGGGCGCACAGCCACCTGCCTGCACACGCACACGCCAGGTATGGCACAAGCTGCCTCAGAGGCACACCAGGGCATGCATGCTGTGCTTGTGCAAAAGGAGTTGCAGGCCAGTAAGAGGCGCGCAGCTTATCCATCCCAGCAGCTCACCTTCCAGGCTGAAAATGGAGGAGCTGAACGACTTGGAGTGGTTGGTGACGTAACCGCCTTTCCATGTGCTGGCCGCTACCCACCTGCGGCATGTGGGCAAGCGGCCCCTTCCCGCATGGGCGCAGGCGAGCAGCACCCTGCTGCCGGCGAATGCTTCTGCGGGCACACGTTGTGCTGCCGCATGCATGCAGTACACAGCCATGTACCAGAAGCTCACCGTTTGCGGCTGCTGTCCAGCCAGGCGCCCAGCAGTGCGTGCCAGGTGGAGAAGAAAGATGCCAGCAGCTCCACAAGCGTCTCGCAGTTGTCTGTGGCCTGCATGTTGCGCAGGCGCTGGCCTGAGCCCTGCGCACAGACACACATGTGGTTGCTTAGGTTTTGGGGACGCGCTGCTGCGGCTGTGTGCTGTTGGCGGGTGCCTGCTGCTCACTGCGAGAGGGAGGATGCTTGAGCAGCAGCGCAGGGCAGCACCTGGAGCTGGCTCATCCGGGGCTCTTTCCCGTCCTGCAGCGGTCGCTCAGCGCCCGCAAACAGCTGATTGATGGGCGGCAGCACTGCCGGCGACCGCATTTGGAGGTGCCACACCACCTGCGGCAGGGAGGGGGCTGACAATGTCGGGCAGCAAGACTGTTGCAATGGGCAGCTGCAATGCTGCTCTGCAGCTGGGTGGCTATGTGAGGTCTTTTGAGCAATAAAGCTTGGGATAAGCCAACAACCCCCACTTGCAGGTAGTGGGCCAGTAGTCCACCAGCTGTTTTGCGGCGGCTGCCCTAGCCCGCACGCTTACCATGAGGGTGAGCGCGTGCGAGCTCAGCGTGCCATCACCCGCACTATTGATGCCCTGCTGCCGCGCCCATGCCTTGACAAGCCGCACGAGCGCCCCGACCCGCCAATCTGCTGCCGCCAGCTGGCCCAGCAGGACGGACTTGAACAGCGAGGAGCTGCCGCCCACTGTCAGGTCGCAGGCCAGACCTGCAAGAGGAGCACCCAGTTCAGCATGGCAGCCTCCCAGCAGGCAACCTGCAGCTGTCTGGCCAGTTTCAACTGGGCGGTGCCTTTGGCTGCTGCGTCATCGCCTGTCCCTGTCAAGGAGTGACGGCCATGCAGCATGATTCCAAGCGGCGGGCAGTCTTACCACTGCTGGCATCAGTGAACTTGAGGAGTGGCACTCGTGCATTTAGTATCTGGTCCACCCAGCCGTCTGCTATCCTGCGGCCCCTCAGCAGTGCGGTGGCGTGCTGCACAGTGGCAGGGAGGACGCGGGGGCAGGCAGGTGAGGGGGCAGGAGGGCATTACTAGCCCCACACGTTCGAACATGCAAGGGGAAGCATCCCAATGCAACAGACCTTTAGCACGCTTTTGGTGTGCTTCTTGTTCAACTCATCCGCCCAGCCGCTGCCGCTGCCTCCCTGCCACTTCCTGCGGTAGTGATGGGGCTTGGCTGAACAAGTTTCGTCAACTGCTCTGCATGGCTGGGATAAAGCTGTTGACATGGCATGCGAGCACCAGCGGTGTGAAACTGCCATGCATGCAGGACATGGCTAGGAGAGCCCTGACAGGCCCCGTGCAGCAGCCGCACCAGCTGAGGCAGCCCTCGAAAGACAGGTCAAGGTCGCCGCTTGGGGTATGCAGGCCTGCCACCCAGCTGCCGAATGGCACCACATCACCAATGCGCTCCAGCGCATCTTGCACATTCTGCAGCGCCTGCCAGCGGCTGGCTGCTGTGTTGCTGGTTGGCGTGAGCGCCTGCAGCAAAAGAAGGTACGTGGTCAGAACGGGTCCAGCTCCCTACGCAAAGTGCATCAGCAGCATGCAATCCATCGAGCTACCATGGGCTGTTCATGTGCGCGGCGTCATGACCCACTGCCACCCACCTTGCACAGCGCTCGCAGCCCATTCTCCAGGCTGTGCAGCGCGTCGGTCGAGGCGTCGCATCCGTGCACAAATTCCTGCAGGCCCAGCTGGACTGCATATACTACATCTCCAAACCACTTGTCATCGCTGCTGAACTCATCGTGTTCGCCATTGAAGGCGCGCAGGTCGACTGCAGGCAAGGGGATGTGCGGGCAGGCAACGGAGGTGCGGCGGCGGGCGGCGGCAGGGCGGCAGCGGGTGGCGGGGAGAGCAGCCTGCAAGCCGAACCGGCTGTCTGGGTGCGAAGTCCATGCTGGGTGCATTGGAGGGAATGCGCAGAGTACTCTCTCGAGCGGGTACTCCCCACCAGGGCTCCCGGCACCTGCAAACCTCGTGCCGTACAGGTCTGCACGCATCTTCATGCGCTTGGGCAATTCAGTTCGGACAACCCAGGTGCGATTGCGTGGGGTTGGATCTCCTCCCCACCCCATGCAGGGGCGGTGCCGCAGCCGCTGTTCTGTGACCTGCCACTGCAGCTGTGCACATTCTAGACAGCGCTAGCGCATGCAAACAGCAGCGGAATTGCATGCGTACCACTTGCAGGCTCATGTTACATTGTTGCATGTCAGCAGATCAGGAATCAAAGGAGATAAGGGGCGCTGCATGCAGAGAACAACCGAGGGCAAGGGTGCGTTCAGGGCGGGGGGCGGCGCAGGGGCGAGGGCTGAAGGGTACAAGTGGGGCCGCCTAATAAGAGCAGGTGAAGGGGTCTAGGGTCCGGTGGAGGAAAAAACGGCAAGGTCAAAGAGGGTCGGATCACACGTTCACGGCCGCGGCGCAGGTGCTGCCGGGCCGCTCATCTCACACGAGACCATCGGGCAAGTTAGGGCGGGAGACAGGTGCTGCATGCTGCTGCTGCGTGGCGGCTTACGCCGAGCCAGCGTCGGGGCCTGCGCGCGGGAGAGGGCAGCGGGAGCGAGGGGGTGAGCCAGTGGGCAGGCCACACTACGTCATCAGATGCAGCGGCACACAGGCCCGCAAGAGGCATCACTGACATGCCGCTATTGCCGTAGCATGCGCCCATGCATGGGGGGGCAGCAGCAGCAGCAGCAGCAGCAACAACAGCAGCAGCACAGCAGCAGCGCGCCGTTCTGCTTGTTGTCCGCAATCTCCTCCAGGTCCACATAGTCGCGCTTGTGGGGCGGCAGGCCCGCCTGCTCCTTCCAGTAGTCGATCTGCGGTGCGAGGTGAGGGTTGGGGAGGCAAACATTGGAGGCATGCCCACACACAGAAGAGCAGTGCCCAGCGGCAGTGATCCAAAGCGGTATGCTGCATTGTAGGCTGCGCGCCTGCAACGGACGACACCTGCTACCATGCCCCCACCTGCTTGCGCAGCTTCAGCAGCTCCACGCTGTTCTCGTTCTTGGACACGTCGTTGCGGATGGTTGACACGCGCTGGGCGTACTGCAGCGAGTTCTGCGTCTCGTCCAGGTTGGCGTCCACGGGCGACACGTTGACAAACATGAGCGTCTTGGCGGTGCCGCCGATGGAGTCGGACATGAGCATGGTGAGCTGCGGGGCGGAGGAGGGAGCGGGGAGGACGGCGTATTGGTAAGCTGTCTTGCGTGCATTAGGAGGGAGCGGGGAGGACGGCGTATTGGTAAGCTGTCTTGCGTGCATTAGGAGGGAGCGGGGAGGACGGCTAAGCATGGGGGGCAGGTTGGTATGCTGGCTTGCGTGCATCCGGCCCGTGGTTTGCACGCTGCACTGCGCAGATCTGCTTGTGAAAGCCTCAGCTTCACAGGCCAAGCCTCAGCGCCCTACCTTGTGGTCGCGGTACGGCACGTGCCCCTGCTCCGTGGCCAGCGCCGAGATGACGTTGCCCAGCGCGCTCAGGCTCTTGTTGATGGCCTGCGCCTCCTTCAGCTGCTCGCCCACCGACCCAGACTTCTTGACGCTGCGAGTAAAGGGTGGGGCGGGGCGGAAGGAGAGTGGGTTGGCTGCGGAACAGGCTGGGCATGCCGAACCAGCAATGGACCACCACTGGCCACACAAATGCACTGCAGGCATCAACCAGGCATCAACACTCCACCCTCCAACCGCCCGCTTAGCCGAGTACGCACCGCTCGGAGCCGGCCAGGTCCACAAAGGACAGCTTGCCGCGCGCCACGTTCTGGGTCTGCAGGTTGGTCGACTCGATGCACACCGTGATGATGAGGTGCGAGCGGGACGACTCGCGGTTCATCTGCGGGGCGCGGTCAGGGAGGCAGGCGGTCAGGGAGTGAGCAGGCATGGAGTTGAGGACCAGCAGCTGCGGTAACTGGCTGAGCAACCATCATGCCTGTCAACTGGCTAGCCCAGCCACACAGTGACGACCGCAGCAGCGCACCTGGGTGGAGGACACGCGGCGGCGCGCCAGGCCCGCCTCGATCACATCCATCAGCTCGCGGGCCGAGGAGATGTTGTCCACCACCGTGGCGCCCGGCACCTGCAGCAACAGCAGCAGGGCGGCAAAGGATCCGCAAGTGCTCAGCGGCAGAGCTGGCAACATGCATGCGGTGCAGGGCTACTGCACGACCAGCAGCAGCACAACCAGCCAGGCACGGCGTGCGCACCGTGACCACGCCCTTGGGGTCCTTCTTGATCTCCAGCTTGGGCGCCTTGTGCTGCAAACATGAGTGGGTGTTCACAGCAAGCATGTGGTTGGACGGCCATCTATGCATGGCAGCCGCATGCAGGCACACTAGCAGCACTAGGCAAGCCGCGACATGGCCTGCCCATGTATCCAGCAGCCCCACCCCAGCGTGCGCACCAGCTTGTCGCCCTTCTTGTGCTCCGCCAGCAGGTCAGCCAGGTCGTCGCAGTACAGCTCCAGCATGTAGCAGGAGATGCGGAAGGAGCACTTGCCTGCGGGGCACGGCGGGTGGAGAGGCGTGTTGAGGAAGTGCGCGTGTTGCGGGGTTTCATGCTGCTGACGAACACACCCCAGGTCAAAGACACCATGTGCTTTGGCTCCTGACCGCAGGCATGCCACGGCTTGCAGCCACATCACAGAGAGCCCCAAGTGTGGATCAGCGCTCAGCCCAGCCCACCAGCCGCACGCACCCGAGTCGCGGTCCATGACGTGGTACAGCTCGCTCACGCCGCGTGGCGTCAGGCCCGGCATTTGGTCGTTGCCGTAGATGGTGAAGGTCTTGCCGCTGCCCGTCTGGCCGTCTGCACGTGTGGGAAGGAGGACAGCACCGATACATGATGATGCACCGCTCACTCCAATCTCAGCCGGGGAGTGGCAGATTGCATTGTCAGCCGCACGCCTGCAGGTTGCAGCCAGCCAACTGGCCTCAGCTGCCACCCAGCAGCAACAGCAGGGTCCTCGCCCAGCCTCACATGCAAAGATGCACACGTTGTAGCCGTCCACCGCCGACTGGATGAGGTGCTTGGTGTCCTCAAACACCTGCAGTTTGGCAATAGGAGGATGCGTTGGGTGAGCTGCCGGGCAATTGCATGCCGAGGTTGTGCGCGCCTTGAAGAGTAACCGCCTGGCCCCAGCCCATGCCCCCAGTCCCCTCAGCAACCCACTCTCCTGCCCACTAACCTTGTCCTGGTGCGTGTTGGGGCCAAACACGGAGTCGAAGCTCCACTCGCGCTTCTGGCCCTTCCAGTTCAGGCCGATGGTCAGCTCGTCGGGGATCATCACCGCCTCTGCGGCAGCCAGGCAGGGCGGGGCGGCGAGGTCAGGGTAGCTGGTGAGAAAACGGTGACCTCGCTGCAGCAGGCATGCCATGAAAGAAAGGACCCTGGCCGGCAGGTGTGTCAGCTGGAGCTAGGAAAAGGTACCCGTCCACACTACACAATGTGCCCCCTCACCGGTCTGGCCGCGGTCCAGCTCCATCTTCAGCACGGGGCGCACGCGGCAGTACACGCGGATCTTGCCCTTCATGTCCTCCATCTGGTGATGGGGAAAGAGGAGCGAGATGGCAGGTGGGTGAGGTGCTGGCTCAAGAGCAGAGGTGGTGGGCTGTGCAATGCAGACTGCTATGCCGCACCCCACGAGTCGCTGGCACACAAATGCTGCTCTGCGCCCCCGGCCCGCACCTGGTTAAAGATCTTCTTGCGCATGATGGCCTCGTCGCGGTACAGCGAGTCCAGCTCCTCCAGCCGCTTGGCCTGCGGGGACGCAAGGCAGAGCCAGTGGCAAGCGGAGCAGGTGAGGACGCGGCAGAGCAAGCTTAAGCTTGGCAGGCACATCAAGCACGCAACGCAGCAGCAGGGCGGCTGCGCATTGCGCCACACACACCCTGCAGCACAGCTGGTCACGCATCAACCAAACTGCACAGAGCGCACCTGCTGCGAGATGACCTCCGCCTGCGCCTTCTCCCGCCGCTCCACATCCTCCTTCATCTCCCGCAGCTCCTCAAGCTCCTTGCGGAAGGTGGAGGTCTGCGGGCAAGTAGGAAGCAGGCAGCAGGGCCGATAAGCAAACTAACGTGTGGGTGACTTGTGGCTCCCTGCTGACGCCGCAGCACAGGCTCTTATACATCAGGCATGCTGCACACTGCCTGCTGCCCCACAGGCTCCACCTGGCAAACCAACAGGCAGCCTCTCCTCTCTGCTCACCGCCGCCAGCTGCGACTGCGCCTCGCTGAGCAGCAGCTCCTTGTTGCCCAGCTCCTCAATCAGCTCGTTGATCTTGGTCTCCTTCTGGCGCACAGCCTCGGCGGTGGCCACAGCCGCCGCGCCCGCGGTCGCGCCGCCCTGCGAATGGGTTGGACAGGACGGATGGATGAGGGTTAACAAGGGTGCAGAAGCGGCACACTGTGCAGGCAACTTGGCCACCAGTTGCAGCCCACTTTGCATGCAGCAACGCATCGACCACCATTCTGCTCCATGCCAACACCCCACCAGCAACCACTGCCTCACCGCCTTGAGCGCCTCAATCTCCGCCTTGTAGTTGGCTTCCATGCGCGCCAGCTTCTGCTCCATGGCCGCCTTCTCAGCCAGCACCTGCGGCAGACAAGATGCGCCGGGCGCAGCAGGGCTGCTCAGACCGCTGCCGCTCTGCCCAAGCTACCCAGCTCTTGCATGTGCAGGCACGGCAGCACCTTCCACCTCTTCCTCACTGCAGAGATGCGCTGCTCAATGGCCTTCATGGCCGCCTCGTCGCCGCCGCTGAGGTTGAGCGCAGCCAGCTCTGCGGCTGCGGCGCCCGCCGCCACACCGCTGCCGCCACCCATGCCCTTGAGCACCGCCAGCTCATCGGCCAGCGCCTGCCGCTCCTCCTGCAGGCCCGACAGCTGCTCATCCTTGGCCTAACAGGGGAGGGGTGCGAGGGGGGACGCAGCTGTCAGCCAATGTGTGGTTTCATGCAGCTGCTGCAACCAACCAAAACTGGCCCATGCATAGAACATAGCCCGCCACACCCAGCTGCGCAGCGGACCTCGAGCGCCGTGCGCGCCTCGTCCAGCTGGCGCTGCAGCTCGCCCACATGGGCCTGGTACTTGGGGCCAAAGTCGCCGCCGCCTGCGGGTGAATGGCGGCAGTGGGTGACTGCAAAGCCACAGCAAGTGGCCCGGCGTGCTGCAACATTCTGTGTCCCAAATGGTTAATAGCGTGGCAGCTGAGCACAGTCAGATATGCTGCAGATGGCTTGCATTTCAAGCCGCCCACGCACCTGCAGCCGCCAGATCGGCGCCGCCATCCTGCGCCGCCTTGGCCTTGGAGTAGCGCTTCATCATGATGTCGTTGATGTGCGTCTGCACAGGCGGGGAGGGAAGAGGGCGCTCAGTGGGTGGGGTGATGAGCATCCTGGCACAGCCCAATCCAGCCAAGCCCGGCAAGCCAGCCGGAAACCACTGCCATGCTGCCGCTCCCTAAGCTGCCACGTACCTGCAGCGCCATGCAGATGTCCTCGCCCTGCTTGGTCTCAAACTGGAAGATGTGCAGCACGCCCGCCACCCGCATCTTGAAGAACACCGCCTGCGAGAGTGGACAGAGGGCGGGGGCCAGCAGGGTTAGCAAGGCTTGGAGAGGTAGACAGGAGGCCTGCCTCATGCGGGTGGCTCAACCAGCAGCAGGGCAGCAATAGCAACACGCCGCTGCCCGCAGCTGTGCTGCGCCACCACGCAGCCCACCCACCTGGCTGGAGGAGCCAAACTGCATGATGTCCCGCAGCTCTGCCGAGTGCAGGTACTCCTTTGGCACCTGTAGGGGCGGCAGCCAGCGAAGAAACCATTGCTCAGAGGCGGCTGGCCACATGGGCCAAGCAACAGCTGGGAAGCAACAGCAACACAACACGCAGCCAGCAGAGAAACAGCGGCAGCAGCAGGAAGCGCACCGGGCGGAAGAAGTGCACGCCGCGCTTGTTGATGCCCAGGATCAGCTTGGGCGGCAGCAGGCCGATGGGGTCCTCAATGCGCTGCAGGGGGGAGCAGGGAGGGCACGGCGGGATGGGTGACAGCCGGCGCGGCAGGCGCTGCAGCCGACAAGCCCTGGAATGCAGCATTGCAGACCACCACCTGACTGGGCCAAGCCAGGTTGCGCACCTTCACGGTGAAGAAGATGGAGTTGCCGTAGGGCAGGGAGCGGATGATGCGCAGGTACTGCATGCAGGTTGCAGGGGGAGGAGCAGTGAGCACCAAGCGAAGTCCTTGTGAGTACACCTGCTGCAACCTGTGTGCTAACACATGCTGAGTCCCAAGCAGCTGACCTCCCAGCAGCTAATCCCCACCTGCACGCGCGCGTCGTCCTTGGAGAACTGCGACAGGGCGCGGTAGCGCGCCGCCACGTCGGCCAGCCACTCCTGGCGCGGGCGCGAGGTCAGGATCTGCGGGGCACAGGGGGGAACATGGATGCTGACCATCAGACACACTATAATGCACAGCTACTGCGGCATTGTAAACGTGCTGATCACACCAAGCACACCTTACCACTCCCCGCCGCCACCACACCTCCCAGCCTGTGCACCTGCTTCACCATGTACTTCTCCAGAGCTGCCTCAAAGCCGGCCGAGTCTGAGGCCAGCGTGGGGCCGTGCTCCGCCTGCATCTGCAGCGCGCACATCTGGGCCGCATCCTCGCGGATCACCGGGTACTGGCCCTGTTTACCAAAAGGAGGGAAGGTGGGCAGGGAAGTGAAAGGCTGTAGGGATCGCGGCGGGAGCGTCTTTCTGCTTGCAATACAGGCTCGAATGCCATCCTCCTGTTCCAGGCCCAGCCAGCAGTGCGCAGCAGCGCACAGCCTGCATGACTGAAGCTGACGTCCGTCACCCCATCCGTCACACCCCAGTCCAGCGCCTCGCCGCACCTGCAGGTAGTCGTGCTGCGCCTGGATGTAGGACAGGTTGACAAACTGCGGCTCCGTGACCGTCTCGTCCGTCTCGCGGAACATGCGCTTCTTGAACAGCAGCTTGGCGCCGGTGGCACCCTTGCTCTTGGCCTGCTTGAACTCGTACCTGCAGGGTGGGAAGCAAGCGATGCGAGGGTGGGTGGGTGAGGGCGGCCTCAGCAGAGGGAGGCCAGCAATGCATTACCACACGTCTAGCAACCAGCCCAGGCACCAGTCAGCCGCAGCCCAACCTGCTCACATGATGTCGGCAATGAAGCGGTTGTCGTCGCACAGCACATGCTCATCGGTGGGCGGCACGCCGATCTCGTCGCTGGCCTTGCCCTGCAGGAGCAGCACACACATGAGAGGGCACTTTGGCTGCCAGCGTGGCTCTTGCTTGAAGCACACAGCAGCCCGCTGGAACCTATGGATGAAGCCAGCAGCCTGTGCAAGTCGCCCAGTCGCACCTTGTGCACCATGAACAGCGAGAAGGTCTGGTAGTTCTCCAGCTTGATCTGGCTGGCCAGCTGCTCCACAGCCTCCATCACCGTGGTGGAGGCGTCGTACTGCATAGCAAATCCATGCACATGCAGCCTCGCTCAGTGTTGGTGTGGTAGCAGATCAGCAGCAGAGCACAGCACCACCTTCAAAACCCCCTGCCAGTCAGCCCAGCGCCGCATGCATCCGCAACCATCCGCCGCCGCAACCACACCCCTCGCACCTGCAGCTCCTCAAAGGTCTCATCCAGGAAGTAGACCACGCAGTTCTGCTTGTGGCCCTTGAACAGCGCGTCAATCTCCTGCGGCAGCGACCACAGATCGCAGGTCAGCTGCTGCCGCACAGCTGTGAGTGCAACCCAGAGCTCACTCCCGGAAGATGCGTCTGTTCCTAAGCCTCAAGTTCAGCAACGTCGCACCGCAACCACACCCGCTCCACACCCGACCGCGGCAGCGCACCTGCATGTCGGGCAGCGTGCGGCGCTGGCCCGCCTTGGCCGTGCGCTTCATGGCGTGCCACGTCTTGGTGGCCAGGTCACGCACATCAGCCACCTCCTCCTCGTCGTGTGCGCAGGCATGCACATACTCTGCTCAAAAGAGTGCAGAATCGAGGGCAGCGATGAGCCGCGGCATGTAGGCAATGGCCTAGCTGTGCATATTTCAGAGCAGCGGTGAGCAAGGGCAAAGCGCGGGTGGCTGGCACCGCATGTGCTGTGCTGCCCGATTGATCAGCCGCAGCAACGCACCCGACACCAGGCCCATGAAGTCCTTGGAGGGCGGCATGGTGGCGGCGGTGAGGTAAAAGAGCTGCCACGCCTTGGCGCGCGCCGCGGGGTTGGGGTTGCCACGCGTCTGCTTCACCAGCTGCATGTACAGCTCGTCGCGCAGCTCCACCCGCTTCAGGCCCTGCAGGCGTTGGGGCGCAGGGCAGCGGCAGCACAGCAACAGTGAGGCCAGCGCATAACGCATGCACAGCAGGTGCACATTCCCTGCTCTATATGCAGGTTAGCAAGCCCCACCATACACAACTGTGCCCAGCAGTGGTTTCACATGCCAGGGCACCTCAGTCGCCCCGTACACACCTGGTGCAGCAGCTTCTGCGCCAGCTCCAGCGCCTGCATGGCGCCCAGCATCTCGCCGTGCACGCCCATGTACTGCAGCACGCTCTGGAACATCTTGAGCGCGCGGCTCTGGTTGTCCGGGTTGTGCTTCAGCAGGCTGACGGGCAGGCTGTCCTCGCTGAACAGCAGCAGCTCGTCCAGCTGCAGGTTCTCGGGCGTGGCCGGCGTCTCGGACGCCGAGGGCTTGGGGCTGCGCCCAAAGCTGAGGAAGCGGCCCATCTTGGGGCCGCCGCTGCGCCGCGCCTGGTTGAAGGCATCCAGCTGCGCAGGCGGGAGGAGGGTTGCAGGAGTCAGGGATGCTGAGGAATGCATAATGCATGCCTCCCTGGCATGGTGCACAGCAATTGCACAGCAAACTTGCTGCGAACACGCGTCGCTTGCCGTGGCGTGCTGCTGCTCCTGCCCACCTGGAAGCGCTCGGAGTGGCTGTCCAGCCCCTCCAGCGCCGGGCTGCGCACGTCGCTGAAGCCGGCGCCCTTCTGCAGCAGCCGGGATGATGGGAGACGAGCATGTCAGCAACGACAAAGCTCCTGCAAATATGCATGGCGTGTTGCTGCCCCCCACACAGTGCCTGCCAACCACCCCGGCAGCGCAACCGCCGGCAGTGCGGGACACCGCCGCACCGTGGATGGCGTCGCCGGCTCCCTGTGTCCAAAGCCCTGCAGCGCACAGCGGGGGCATCGAGAAAGCATTGATCAGCAGCTGTGCACGCATGCTAGGGCACTGGCAGCGCTGGTGAGGCGGCAGCGGTTGGCAGATGGAGGCGCCGTCGCCGCTGCCGCCGCTCAAGGAGGGCCAATTGGGCCGCTGGCGGCGCTCACGTTTTCACCCGAGTGCTCCATCTCGACTGTCATCCTCCGGGCGCGCTGCAGGGGCGTGGGGACGGGGAGCCGGTTGCTGCAAGGCCGGTCTCCCTGGGCGGCTGGTGCGGGCTGGGCCGGGGCAGCGTGGACCAGACCACCCAGCAGCGATCGAGGGTGGGTCTGGCAGGGCGCGGGCCGCGCCAAGTGCGCCGGTGGCGAAGAAACACTAGGGATCTCGTCGTGTGGAAAGCCAGGCGCAGTTCCCACCTGTCTCCAACACCCGCCTCGCAACCACCGGTGGGCTGGGCGCCTGGGAGGCGCGGAGGGAGAAGCGCGTCGAGGGGGAGCGCGGTCGGTAGGGGCGGGGGGAAGGAGCGCGCTAGCCACTGGCTCGCGATCCCTGGGCCAGGGATGTGGAATGGGCCGGGCGCAGGCAGGCGCAGCATGGTGTCCTGCCCACCTTCCCATGCCGCCCATGCTTGTGAGCTGTGTGCGCCAAATTGGCATCCGCACGCGCTGGCGATCACACCTCCTGCACCCTGCGACCCTGTTCCGCGCCCCTGTCCACCTGCCGCTGACCGGCGACCATTGACTTGTTCCGAGCGCCTCCAGTGCAGCGCTCGCCCAGCTCGATCCACCAGGCAGCCCTGCCTCTAACCCCTGGCGGCGCCCGCAGCGATGCAGGAGGCGGCTCCCGCTGCCGCCGCCAGGGCGCCGCCGGCGCCCAAGCCCTTCCTGCGGCGCGGTGCGGGGTGGGAGGCGCGCATGGCTGCCGCCCGAGAGGGCCGCCGCTACGTGCCACGGGGGGGCGCTGTCAAGCACTACAGCCAGGAGGGGGAGGCGCCGCTGCCCCACCGGCGCCGCCCGGCCGGTAGCAGGCCGCCCCGCTCGCCGGCCAAGCCCGCCACCGGGGCGCGCAAGGCGGCGGCACCCTCCTACCCCGGCCAAGCAGCTGCAGCAGCACTGCAGAAGCCCGCGGTGGCAAGGGTGGGGCGCTCAGCGCCGCCATCTGCGGCGGCATCGCCTGCCCGCCCGCGCCCTGCTGACCGGGCCCCGCATGGATCTGGTGCACCACCCACCGCACCTGCGCCGGCAGCCGCCGCCGCAGGCTGGGCCCGCCGCCTGCTGCAGCAGCAGGGCGCTGCCCAGGTTGCAGCACCACCCGAGCCGGCAGCATGGACAGCACGGCAGGCGGAGGAGGTGAGCCGGGGAGCTGATGTGTTGTGGGTGCTGTGTTGAAAAGTGTAGCTCAGGTTGACGTGTGATCACGAGGGCGCCCTTCCTGCTTTGCCTGGATCTGCAAGTGGACTTCTGCAAGCACCCAACTCCAGCACCTGCGCTCACAGCACCGCACCCACCTGCCACGCAACCGACGGTTGCAGGCGGCGGCGCTGCACGAGTTTGAGGCCCTGGAGAGCCAGGTGCTGCGCGAGGTGCACACCAACTCGCCGCGACTGCACGGCTCTGGCAGCAAGAAGCCATTTGCCACCAGCAGCGCTGCTCAGCAGCGACAGCCTGCCGCCGCCTTTTCAGCCCAGCAGCAGGCATCAGCTGATGCAGAGAAAGAGCCGGAGAACTGGGACGCAGCGCAGGGGGCAGACGAGGACGTGTTTGCGAGCGACGGCGAGGGCGGTGTGGGCGGCATGTTTGGCGAGGGCAGCCAGGCGCAGGCGGCAGCAGCAGGTGTCTCTCACCCACTGGCCTGCCGTGCCATCGCCTTTGGCGCCAGCAACCTGCACCCAGCACAGCCTGCAGCAGTGCTGGGTGCGGCACTGCGGCGTGGCCCGCCC
>VFQQ010001285.1_pt1 | contig 36690 bp, 64 predicted proteins | sample 3512341 | NCBI WGS metagenome assembly VFQQ01 (sample SAMN10412373, study PRJNA504923) | tailings metagenome | isolation source: Relicate 2 Philex TSF1 revegetated site | place: Philippines: Tuba, Benguet | collected 2017-08-29 | reverse complement strand
GGTCTGCGCCCACCACCACTGCGTCGACCTTTCCCTGTGCCATCAGAGCTGCCGCCGCTGAGTCGCAGATGAGGGTGGATGGCAGGCCATCATGGACCAGCTCATAGGCAGTCAGGCGCGCCCCCTGCAAGCCAGTGGGAAAGGGCAGGGGTGGCACCTCTTCTTATACGCAGACATGTTCGCATGGCAGGCCATCATAAGCGAGCTGATAAGCTGCTAGGCACGTGCAGTAGCGGCAAACAGAACAGAATCAGCGGCATGGCGCCTGCACCAAACAACTTGAAACTTGATGTCCTGTCTAGCATGCAACAGCGGCAGCGCTGATGAGCATCACGCACAGCCATGCATGCAGCCTGCCTGATGCTCCCCTGCCGGCAACTCGAGCCTTGCCTGGTTGTAGGGCCGCGTCTCGCAGCAGTAGGCATGCTCCAGCAGCCCCTGCTCATGCAGAGCGCGAATCACGCCCAGCGCGGTACCATACGCCGCGGTCGCCAGGCTGCCCGTGTTGCAGTGGGTGAGCACGCGCAGGCGGCCGTCGCGGGCGCGGCCTCGTGCCTGTGCAGCCTCCAGCAGAGCCGCTGCGCCATGTCGGCCCATGGTCTGCAGAATATGCACGGGTACGAGTCAAGACGATGCAGCAGCATGTCACAGACATTGGACGCATGCGTTGTGCTTCCTTTGGCGGCACCAAGCCGGCAGATGCTGCACATCAAGCAAGCCCTCAGGACCATTTTAGGATGCAGGGATGAGCTTGTGCTCCAGCGCACTGGCCAGAGCAGGAGCGCACCTTGTTTGCCGCCACATCGTCCCTCAGCATCTGCTCGCAGGCCGCCACCACTGCCTCAGTCACGCTCGCTGCGCTGGCCCCCTGCTTGGCAGCCTCCTGCTCTGCCAGAGACTTGAGTGCGGTCGCCGCAATGCTCAGGTTGACGGCCGTGGGGCGGCTGCAGGGCGCAAGGACGCAATGCAGGGCAGTAATGTGTGTTTGGCCTGGGGAGTTTGGTAAGGTGTCTGTCAGTTGCAGGTGCTGGCAGGCAGCAACGACGGTGGCCAGCTCAGAGCCATAACCGATTTCTTTTTTTGCACCTTGCGCACCTGGTGACCAAGTAGTCCATCTGCTCCGCCACGTGGGCGGCAGCGGCCGCCGCGCTGTCAAACTGTGCGCCGCTGCCGTAGTTCACCAGGTCGACAGCCAGGCTCAGCGCAGCAGCAATGGCTGCATGTAAAAGAATGGAGAGGCATACCAGCTGCTGAATGCCAAGCTCTGGTAATGGGGAGTTGACTTGCAAAGCACAGCTGCAGCAAATTGCTGGTTAGGACGGAACCAGCTGGAGCAAGCAGCATCGACTGTGTCGGCGATGCTCAGAGCAGCCAGGGCAGTGCAGCTAAGGCTGCCCGTGTTGCTTCAGGCAGGCTACCGCAAGCGAGGCTGCCCAGTAGTGCACCAGGCCCTGAGGATGCCCCAACTGACCGATGGCCGGCGCTCCGCGGACCGTCATGTCACGGATGGCAGTCCAGGCCGCCTTGGGGCCGTCAATGGTCAGCCACTCCGTCTCCAGCGGCAGCTTGCGCTGCTCCAGCAGCTGTGCATGGGCAGGGTGGGGCAGCAGTGGTGGGCAGTCGGGTGGCGGCAGCTTGCTGGCGGCGGCGGCGGCAGTGCCAGCAGGGTGGCCAGGGGCGCTGGCGCGGGTCTCTCCATGCTGCATTGCGGTTCGGGATGCAATTGGGGTGTGCCCCAGCAACGGGCGCACCTCCAGCTTTGCTCGGCCGCTGGCGTGGTCATAGCGGATGGCCTCCAGGGAGCCTGTCATGGCGACAAGGGGCTGCCTACAACACTGGGCTCCGCTGCAAAGGCGCAACAGGTGCTCGCAAAGGCCGCCGGTGCATCAGGCAGCACGCAGCATGCCGGACTGAAGCGTGGGGGACGCGGCATCCGCCTGCACTCCTGCGCCCCACACTCCCGCCCATCTGCTCTTTGACCTCGCTACACCAAACCAAGCGCGCTTCCTTCTCCGAGCCGTTACCCAGTCAGACCATGGCCGCCTGCTCGCTGGCCCGCAACCTCGCTCCCACCGCCCCAGCATCGTCCCGGCAGCGACCCAGCAGCGCGGGCAGGCGCCGGCTGCTCCCGGCCGCTGCACTTCAACAGGCGGCCGCCGCAGAGCGCACCATTGTGCCCTCCCGGCCCGCCGAGCAGCTGGCGAGCAACATTGTGCCCACAACCGAGCTGGAGGGCCGCCGCAGCAGGTGCGGCCGAACCCCCGCCGCCGCCCTATCCCGCTCAGCAAGCCGCTGCGGCGCGTCTGGAGGGCCGGCGCCAGCCACCCACAGCCCGCTCGGGCCTGCCGGCTGCCCTGCCCTCGTCTGCTGACCATCTTCATGCGTTTGTGGCCCGGGGAGGGCGCTTTCGCCACACTACCAATACCACATATTCCATGCAATACGGGGATTCCCCTGCCGCCTGCCCATCTTCTCCCCGCCACCCAACCCGCCTCCTGCCCCCACCACACCCCTTCCGGCCATGCACAAGCCATGCTGTCCTGAGCATCGCTTGCTCCTCACCCCCTGCTCGTTTTGCAGGAAGCTGGAGCTGCAGGCGCAGGCTCGGGCCGCGCTGGAGGCCGAGAACAGCTGGTGGAAAGATGCCGCCGACGCGCCGGCCAACCTGGTCTCGGCCTGCACCAAGGCAGAGTACAAGGCAGCCATCCTGAACGCCGCGCCCAACCAGCTGGTGGTGAGCTGCAGTGCCGTGCACAGGCGCTGGCCTGGTGGGGGCGGCTGCGGCAGTTGCTGCTCCAGCGCGCTGCGCTGCACGCTTTCCGCCCTTGCGGAAGCCGCGCTTGCATCCAGCAGGACGTCCTTGCTACGATCGCCTCTGCCTTGCACTGCACAAATTCCCCCGACCTTACCTGCTTGTACCCCTGTCCCTCCCTGCCTTAGGTGGTGGACTACCTCAAGCCCTCGTGCGGCGCCTGCCGCCGCCTGTTCCCCAAGCTGCAGCAGATTGCGGCCCAGAACCCCGACGCCCTGTTTGTCAAGGTGCGGCTCAGGGGAGCAGAGTACCAACCTTGTTGTGCAGGAGCTGGCTCGTGAGCGCTGCAGGGAAGCCAGTGGTGGCTTCTGCTACCAAGGCAGCCACCTTGGCGGTTGCGCAGCTCCCATGCATGCGTGTGCCCCCTTCACTTGCCCCTCGTCTCACCTCCCTCTCCTGCTCCCTTGCTTTGCTGCAGGTGAATGTGGACCTGTCGCCAGAGATGCAGGAGCTGGGCCAAGGCATGGGAGGTGAGGAGCTGATGAGAGGGGGGCTCTTTTCGACTGTCCAGTCTGGCGCCGCACGCTCGGCACACCAGTATCGCCTGCTCAGCGGCCGGGGGGCAGCTACCTGTGCGGCGGCCTGTTGGCTCAGCGCCTGGGTGTCAACACCCCGCCAGCAACGCCACCTCACCACGCTCTCAACACCAGCTCACCAAGCCCCCCTGGCTTCCCTGCCGCAGTGACCCACCTGCCCTGGTTCCACATTTGGCGGGCCGGGGAGCTGGTGGCCAGCTTCTCCGCCAATGTGACCACGGTGGCCACGCTGCGCGCTGAGATCGCAGCACACAAAGCGTGCGAGCACCCCGCCTGCGCCGACCACTGAGGCGCGGCGTGGACGCCCATCCCCGCCGACAGCTTAGCGCTTGGCAAGTCCGCCCCACCACTTGTGCTGGGTGACTAATCGCACGCTCGTAGTGTTAGCGCCCCGTCCTGGCCGCGGCAGTCGGACCCTCGTGACGATCCGCAGCCTGAGCCCCCTGCACCCTCTTCCCCAAGGCTGATGTAGCACATAAGCTGCCCATGGCGGCCGGGCAGCACGCCCCATGTTGCCGCACTCGCTGCGCTTCCCCTGAAATGCCCGTGCCTTGCCCACTGCACCGCACCGTAAAATGCGTATCCCTTTGCGCGTCTGCCCCCGCCCCTGCTGGCGCCGTTTTTGCTGTGTCGTGCCTGCCCCGCGGCTGGCGCTGAGCAGGCGGTGCGTGGTGCGGCCGTGCCGCCCCGCCCGCCTGCCCAGCTGCCCGGCCACCGCAGGCGCCCTCCGATTTGATTTTCGCTCGATCTGCCCCGTCGTAGATAGGCCCCCGTTTTGTTAGCGCTGCCACATCCCCTTTTTCATTTTGCACTCGACCCACACCTGCCTGAATTGAAATTCCGAAGCAACCGCAACCCGTGCGTTTCATGCCGTGTTCCACCCCCGTCTTCTGTCCAGGCCCTGCTTTAGCGGCCGCGTCTGTCCCTACCCACGTGTCGTCCCTTTCCATGCCGCGCCGTTACACCCACCTTTTGGGCCCCTTGCACAGCCCCGCCTGTTCCATCCCCCACCCCAGCAGTTTTACCCCCTCGCTGCCTGCCACCCCGTTTGATGCCCTTCCCTGACGCTACATTGTCTGCTGACCGCGGCTCTTTCCCTCGCGCCCCGCCCTGCCTCCGCCGTTTTTGCCCCCTGCGCCCTCTTTCCTCCGGGGCCAGCCCGCCCGTTGGGCGCTCCTCCTGCCCCGACGCTGTACCTTGCCTTGTAAATCCAGGAGACAAGAGCGCAGCAGCAGAGGGACTGGATCAGGCTGGATCAGGCTGTGTTTGACTAGTTGAGTGATTGATTGAGAGCTTGATGCATTGCAAGTATGGTGCCGTCAGGGTGCGGCGTCCCATGTGGCGTGCAAACCAGTAGGCGGCTGCCCTGCTCGCTGCCATATGCATGAGGCCACAAGGACGAGACCAACATCAACGGCAGCAAGCAGGCAGTGGGGATTGGCAGAGCAGCAGGGCTCCCCGTCTTCCGTCCGGCAGGCATGGGTTGTGTGCCATGGCGGGCAGCGTGGGCCGCCGCAGGCATCAGTCACCGCCCTCGCTGCTGCCCGCCCCGATCTGCACCGCTGCTGCTTGCCTGTGCAACGTTTACGACTCAAAGCAGCAGGCGGCTGCACCAGGTTTGTCTGCTCCACCGCTCTCGCCCCCCAGGAGGGCTGCCAGGTCTTCCGCCCGCCTCCAGACAGTGCAGGTCGCTCCACAGGTGAGGGCCAGGGCGGCAGAGGGCCGGGCGGCGGGCCGGGCGGGCGAGGGGAGGTCCTCGCCCTGCTGGCCACTTTGCTTGAAGCTGCCTGGGCTGGCTGGAGGGCTGACGGCACATCCCACGATGCTCTACGGCCTGGGTACTGGCGGCTCCGGCCTGCAGGCTTGCCGCCGGGCTTCAGAAACGCACGCCCCCGCCTGCCCACAGGTGCCTGTCCCTTGGCTGGTCTCCAGCAGCGGCTGCGCATCGGGCTAGCCTGCGCAGAGCGGCAGGATGCCGGCTGAGGAGAAGGAGGAGCTGCAGCACCCCACCAAAGTGAGCGGCGGGGCTGCCGAGGGCGGCGACGCCGGCGGCGGCGGCAGGACGGGGGGCCACGAATGTCCCGGAGCGATGCCATTGCACCTGTGCAGTGCTGCTGCGTTTCATGTCTGCAGCTGGCTGAGCAATGACCGGCACATGCCAGCGCTGTGGCCGCATGCCCGCCGCGCTTGCTGCCAATTGGGCCTGCGCCCAGTTGCGTTGCGCCCTTGCGACCCCTCCGCTGCCCGCTCATGTTTTGCTGCCCGCAGGTCCAGGTGTCCAACTCCCCTGTGTACACCACCGGACGGCGGCTGGGCAAGGGCGGATTCGGCCAGGTATGCGCCGGCAGCGGCGGCGGCGGTGTTGCATACCATAGTGCGGCCTGCCAACTGACGCTGACGCAGCTGACGCAGCAGGCATCATGGGCACACATTGCAGAAGGTTCACTGCGTCTTGAACCTGTTCAAACCTGGCTGCCTCTGTGGCTGCAGGTGTTCCTGGGCACGCGCAGCCAGAAGTCTCGCAGCGCCAAGGACCAAAAGCCTGTAGAGGTGCGGCCTGTGCAGCAGCCGCATGCCAACATGAGTCGTGCGGGCTCCTCTGCCATTGATGCCCTTGTTGTGGCAATGCTGCTTTCAATGCATGATGCACTGTGCTTGCATGTGTGCTGCAGCTGCATTGTGTGGTCACGCGCTGCACATGCGTGATGTGCGTGCATGCCTGGGACACAATCGCCGCTCAGCCGCGCTGCGGCTACCATGACACCACCGTGGCACTGTAGTCGGCTCCATGCCGCGCGCTATGCTCAGCACTTCTTCTTTCATCCCCACACCCACCTGCCTGCGGCTTGCTGTGCAGGTTGCCCTCAAGTTTGAGCACAACACCAGCAAGGGCTGCACCCCCAATGGCCCGCCCTACGAGTGGACGGTCTACAAGTGAGGGCGCGGGCTGGGCGGGCGGCACGCTGGGCGCGCTGCCCCGCCGCTTCCGCAGCCGCTCCACTTGCGTTTAGAGCAGCGATAACTTGCCATGATACTGCTTGTCACGATAGCTCACTTGCCTGCCCGCTAGTCCTTAGCACCGCCTGCCGATGCCACCGCCTGGTTGCCCATCCGCCCGCCACGTGCCCGCCCCTAACCTCTTGTCTTCGCTGTCCCTCCCCCTCCCCTTCTGCAGCGGCATTGGCGAGGTGTACGGCGTGCCCAAGGTGCACTACAAGGGGCAGCAGGGCGAGTTCTATGTCGTCATCATGGACCTGCTGGGGCCCAGGTGCGGAGCAATAGCGTTTGGTGATGGATTTTGTGGGCTGATGGCAACAGCTGGGGTGTAGAGCGGTAGGGCAGGATTGTGCTGGAAGTTGGAGTGGTTCATGGACCTGCTGGGGCCCAGGTGCGATGCGGTAACTGTTGCTGCGGCAGGGCAGGGAGCGCCCTGTTGCTGCTGGCGTTTTAGAGTGGAGATGGCAGGTCTTGCGAGCTGTTGCGCGGCATGCATGGCAGGCTGCCACTTAGCCCCCATCTGCTCACACCACATCTCCCCCTCCCCCGCCTCCCCCCTCTGCAGCCTGTGGGACATCTGGAACAAGGAGGGGCAGCAGCTGACGGCGCAGTACGTGGCATGCGTGGCGGTGGAGGCGCTGACGATTCTGGAGGCGCTGCATGCCAAGGGGTGCGTGGCTGCCGCTCTGTCGCAGGCTGCACTGCGTTGGCAGGACACAATGCGCTAGTCGCAGCCCTGTGAAATGGAGGCAGTAACGCATTCGGTGAGGCTGGCCACACATTGGCGTCACTGCTTTGTTGCTGACTGGAATAATTCACCCCATGTGCCCGCAGCTATGTGCACGGTGACGTGAAGCCCGAGAACTTTTTGCTGGGCCAGCCCGGCACGCCGCGCTCCAACAAGCTGTACCTGGTGGACTTTGGGCTGGCGCAGGTGGGCAGGGAAATGTTTGGTCAGCGGTCGCCCAGTGGAGGTTGGCAGCTTCCGAGCGCTGCACGCGGATGCCAGCCCGCCGCCCAGTGCCCGCCGCCTGCCGCTGCAATCTGTCTGCGCCACAGCCGCGTTCACAACTAGGCACAACCCACCGTTATCCATGAGCGCAGAAGTGGCGGGACACCCGCATGCAGCACGTCAAGTACGACCAGCGGCCAGACGACTTCCGCGGCACCATCCGCTACGCCAGGTGTGCATGCTGCGCACGCTGTGCACGCTGCATGAGCTGCGTGTGCTTTGCAAGCCGCACCAGCTGGGAAAGGGGCACACTGTTCTTGCTTCATGCCCTGCTGCCGCGGCGGCCACGACTTTTAGTGACCAGTAGATGCCCACTGCCGCTGCTTCCTGTCCCTTCCTGTCCCCGCAGCGTGCACGCGCACCTGGGGCGCACGCCCTCTCGGCGCGACGACCTTGAGTCGCTGGCCTACACGCTTCTCTTCCTGCTCAACGGCCGCCTGCCGTGGCAGGGCTTCCAGGGGGACAACAAGGGGTGAGGGCGGGGGTGGGAGGTTGGGGAGCAAGGGTCGAGAGGGAGGTGGGGGAGCAAGGGTCGAGGAGGAGAGCAGCTTGAGGACCGGAGGGCAGCGGCAAGTTTGAGGCATGCCCGTCACGTGCATGTCCTCAAGTGCATGTTCTCGCTTCAATCCGCATCTGGCCACCTGTCGAATGTGCAGGTACAGGGCCAAGAAGAAGATTGGTGGATTCAGCCTCCATTTCACCTTCACTTCACACTTATTCCTCATCTCACTCTTGTGCCCTGCCAGGTACCTGGTGGCCAAGAAGAAGATGGCCACGAGCGCGGAGACGCTGTGCCGCTACAAGCCCGACGCGTTCAAGACCTTCACCGAGGCGGTCATGAACCTCAAGTTTGAGGTGCGCAGAACGGTTTGAAACTAGCCAGGACTCCTACAGTCCCAGTTGTTGGTGTGTTGATGATTCTCACCGAGGCGGTCATGAACCTCAAGTTTGAGGTGCGTGCACCTCGCTGCGGCGGGCTGGCTGCAGCTGGCTGCTGCTCTTTTCAGTGGTGAACCTCGCGGTCGAGGCGCTGCGGAGTGGGCACGAACGCATTCCCCAGCACAGGCAGACGCAACGAACGCAACCTGCCTCCTCCTGCTAGCGGCAGCTGGTACGAATGGCCTGTCTGCTGCTCTTTTTCACCCTGCAGGAGGAGCCCATGTATGCTGCCTACATCGCGCTGTTTGAGCCGCTGCTGGGAGCCTCGGCGCCCGCGCGGCCGCTGCAGGTTGAGAACGCAGTCAAGGTGGGTGGGCTGGGGGGAGGGATTGAGTGGGTGTGGGGGCGTGTGCGGCTTGGTGGTTTTGGGAGGATGGATGGGGTGTACTGTTCTCGGAGGGCGTGCCTGCCTGGTAGGCTGCAGGCACCCAGATTGGCTGGTGCCTCCTCCTGCGGTGCATGCCCACATAACTCACTCGCTGGCTCGCCTCCGGGCCCACTCCTGTTACCTTGTTACCTTCCCTCCTCTCTGCTGCGCCAGGTGGGCCAGAAGCGCGGGCGCAGCCAGCTGGAGGAGCTCAACGCAGAGGTGCTGGACGGCACCAAGCGCAAGAAGATCCGGCTGGTGAGAGGATGCCGGTGCCTGCCAGTATCCGCCTGGCGCGGGGGGATGTTGAGTATGATCGTGAGTGCAGTTGGCTGCCTGGCGCGGGGGGGATTCACTCGCAGCTGGGGCAACCCAGCTGGAATCCAGGCCCCCGCACAACCTCGCCGTGTTCCACACCGATCCTTCCCCTGCAGGGCTTCCCCGCTAGCCAGTGGGTGACGGTGTACAACAAGCACGCGCCCATGAAGCAGCGGTGAGTGGTGCCTTCATTCAACTGCCCAGAGGAGCTGCACTGCTCTAACCGCGCAACACCCTGGGATTCTCGCTGCAGCAGCTTTGTTGCCTGCTGCTATATGCAAACTGCCTACCAACATGCCCATGCACCGTACAGCATCCGTGAGCTGCTGAACCAGGGCCGCTGCCCCGCTCGCGCTATCGCTCAGCTCGCCCTGCCGCACCCCTCACCCTGCTGCTCAACTCGCTTAAATGATCACTATTTGCAGGTACCACTACAACGTGTCCAACCACCGCCTGGACGTGCACGTCACCAAGGGCTTTGACGACGGCCTCTTTATCTCCTCCGTCTGCGCCTGCGGCGACCTGTGGGCCATCATCATGGACGCGGGCACCGGCTTCACGCAGCAGGTGCGGCTGGCTGCCTCCTTGGGGTGTGGCTCAGGGGCACCATGTGGGCTTGGGGCGTGCTGGTATTGAGCCACTCGGCTGTGCATTGTGCTTGAGAGCCACGCTGTTTAACCGTACCGCGTAGCGCAGGGATCCCTCCCGCTCGTCTGCCTCTTTACACGCTCTATCAGCCACCAAAGCGCCCGCCGCCCGCTCATCTTACCAATGCGCAGACGTACCGCGTGGCGCAGCGCTCCTTCCTGCCCAAGGACTGGATCATGGAGCAGTGGGACAAGGGCTTCTACATCACGGGTGCGTGGGTTCAGCGCAGAGGTGCACCGTGAATGGGTTGCTCATTGGGGCAGTGGGACAGGGGCTCGCTGGCTGGCTGGATCGTCCAGGCTGGCATCCTGTTTGCAGCGCTCGCATGCTGCTCGCCTTGCTCACCATCAGAGCACAGCCGCGCTGTGTCGACCATGGATCGGCAGGGTAGGAGAGCACCGTCTCAGTGGCGGTCGGGCTGCTGCCTGGCCCATCACTCGCCTCGTTCCCACTGTGCCCCTGCTCGCCTGATCTCCCAGCTTGCCCTTAGGTCCCACTCTGCCCCTGCTCGCCTGCTCTCCACCTGCCGCAGCCATTGCGGGCAGCACCAACATGAGCAGCCTGGTGGTGATGTCCAAGGGCACGCGCTTCACGCAGCAGAGCTACAAGGTGTCGGGTGAGCGCCCGACTGTTGAGCTGGCTTTTCGATCTGTCTTGCATTGTCACTGCACTAGTCTCCGGGCAGCAGAGTTGCAAGGTGTTAGGTGAGCGTCCGAGCATTTGCTGTCTGCTAGTCTGGGCTGATGGGCCCATGGCACGCGGCGCTCAGTCGCCAGAAGTGCTGTCATTGCAAGCCTGCCTGCTTCCCGACTTTCCCGACTGGACTGAACACTTTGGGTGAAAGCTTCGCCCTGCTGGCTGAATCGTCGCCATGCTTGTTTGTCACCAAAAACCCTGCCCACAGACTCCTTCCCCTTTGAGTGGATCAAGAAGAAGTGGCGGGAGGCGTTCCACGTCACCGCCATGGCCACCAGCGGCACGCAATGGGCAGTGGTCATGAGCCGCGGCGCGGGATACCTGGACCAGGTGCGTCTTGGGGTGGGGGCGAGTAGGAAGTTGAAAGTGCATTCTGCGTCGCAGCCAGATGTGTGCCCGCAGCCAGATGTGTGCCCATAGCACGCTGCACGTCCTGCTCGCGTCTGCTGCCGGCGCCCCGCCCAGCTGGTGCAGCTGCCTGTCCAGTGCCCCTGCCTCCCTGCCAAGGGTGTTTGCCTTGCCAAATCTGCCTACCTCTTTATCCCTCCTTCCTTGCCCCTCCCCTCAGGTGGTGGAGCTGGACTTCCAGTACCCCTCCGAGGGCATCCACAAGCGCTGGGACGGCGGCTACCGCATCACCGCGATGGCAGCCACGCCCGACCAGGTGCGGAGACTGCTTCCCTATTTACTTGTCCAGCGGTGATGGGAAGGGAAGAGGGTGGCAGAGCCTGCCCATGTGCGCTGACTGCTCTCCCTGCCAACCTCCCCACTGCGCGCTCTGTGCAAGCCGCGGATGGGCGGCCATGGAGCATACATGGATGGATGCGTGTTTTCCTGCACCTGCACTAACGCTTACCCTCTTTCGCTGGCCACCTGTTTCTCCCGCCCAGGGCGCGTTTGTGCTCTCCATCCCACGGCGAGCCATGTCGGACGAGACGCAGGAGACGCTGCGAACGTCCACCTTCCCCTCAGGTGCGCAAAGTTCAACTGTGCTAGGCCTGTACGCGGTGTAGGCATGTGTTCGTGCCTGTTCTAGCCCCTCCAACCTGTTGCGCCCAGGCAATGCCCTGCTGTCGCTGCGCTGCCTCAAGCTAAGCGCAGTCTCCCTGTCCTGGCTCCCCTGACACGCCACCCCTCCTGCCCTTCTCTGCCCTGCAGAGCACGTGAAGGAGAAGTGGGCCAAGGATTTGTACATAGCCGGCATCGCCTACGGCCGCACAGTCACCTGAGCTTGGCGCCCAGTGCCTGCCCAGCACGGCCGCCGGCCTGCGTAGCATGCGGCTGACTGTGGTGCCGGTGACCCCAGGGTCACCTGCCCCCAGTGCAGTGCTCGTTCAGCACATGCCGTGAGCCAGAGACAGCAGCCTCAGACCAGCTTGTAGTGTTTTAGCAGCGCAGCAGCAGCGAGGCATCAGCAGCAACGTGCCACAGGCAGCAGCGACACGCAGCAGAACGCATGTAGGACCGCCACCACTGTGCAGCTGCTCAGCAGCAGCAGCAGCAACCACAACAGCAGCAGCAGCAGCAGACCCTGCGTGCGCCGGAGCCTTTGCTAGGCCGGCCGCCGCATGGGCACCCACCCACCTCCCCCCAGCCAGGCAGAAAGCCGCCTGCCTGGGGGCCCCCGACTCGTTTCTCCGCGTTTTTTCTCTGCTGCACCAGACTGACAATTCAGAGCCCTCACTTTCTGACTACGGCTGTCCCCTGATAGCAATCCCTCCTCTTCCTTCCTGTGCGCTCTGCTTCTGTGTGTGCCCTCCGCACGTGCATGTGCTCACCATCGTCACCAGACATGCCATTGTGACGCGACGTTCCCTCAGGACAGGCTGGGTAGCTTGAGGGTGGCTGGTGGCTGGGATGGCGGAGGTGCGGGATGGAGAGGCGGCGCTGTGCACTGCCTGCTATCTGTTGCAACGAGTGGCAGCTGGCTTACATCAGCCACACATGCTTGTGAATGCTACTGAAACTTCACACGATGGCATCATGGCAGACGCCGACAGCCGGTTTACTCCAGGCCGCCCTGCGCCGCCTGCCTGCTGTCTGCCGATGCACCGGCCGTTGCATTGCGGGTCTGGTCAACGCCTCCAATAGCTGGAGCCACCTGGCCTGTCATGGTGGCGGTAGTGCGAGCCAGTGCGGCCTCATCAGGCTGAGGCATGAGGTCTGCCTTGGCGCCGCCGCCGGCGGCCGCCGCCGCATCGGCGATTGCGCCGCTGCCCACCGGAGGCGCTCCTGGCCCTGTCAGGACGGCGTCCAGGCCGCTGGGCGGGCTTGCGTGGGACATTGGTGCCAGTCAGCTGTTGGGAGGATGAGAACAAGGGAGCAAAACAAGGCATCAGGCGACGAGGCGAGCTTCCGGCTGTTGCCGCCTGCTGACGGCTGCCCATGCGGCAGCGGCGGCGGCCACTGTGGCTGTGGCGCCGCCCTTGTTTGCCTGGGAGATTGTAGAAGCACAGAGGCAGCTCCCTGCATCGCTGGCGGCCCGAGGCTGGGCAAGCCGCCTTTGGAGTGCGGGCCTGAGGGAGACCGGGGTTGCGGGGCCCTCTGGAACGACTCGCACGGCTGGTCAGTCGCCCACAATGCGCCCGGATTGACCACCCAGGCGCCGGCAGTTTTTGAGGGTGCGACGGACCTTTCACAGCCTCGTTCCTTGCGGCCATCGCGGCGGCCATGTCGGGCTACGCGGGTCAGCATCGAGAGCGCGCCGACCGGCTGGCTCAGCTCAAGGCCGGGCGGCGGCGCGGCGCGGCCGGCAGCTCACTTTCGGCTGTCATCGCTCAGCAGCCCTCCACCTTCAATGGCAGCAAGATAGCGGCGGTGGACAAGGGCATCACCGCCCTGGACGAGCTGCCGGATCGGTACAACAGCATCAAGGTGCGGGCAGTTGCGTGCCTTTGCCGGGGCTTTGTTGCTATCGTGTCGCCTGCCTCCCCACCTCCTGCCCTCCGTGCTCTCCAAACTTTGCCTGCCCATGCTCCCTCCCGCTCTGCCTCGAAGACGCTGTACGTCAGCAAGAATGGGCTGCGCAGCCTGGAGGGCGTGGCGCAGTTTCGGGAGCTGCGTGCGCTGTCAGCAGCAGACAACAACCTGACGGACCTTGATGTGCTGCGTGCCATCCCTGCCGCCGGCATCGCCCTCGAGGCCGCCAGCTTTGTGAGCAAGCGGTTGGGGGTTCTGAGTAAAGCAAGCTTGTGAAGGTCTTCAGACGTTGCTGGGTGCAGCTGAGTGCTGCGTGGACGTAAAGAAGCCTCTGCTGACGCACCCATGGCCATCCTCCCACCGCTCTGCTGCAGGAGGGCAACCCCATTGCCGACCTGCCCAACTACCGCGCCCACTGCATCGCCATCCTGGGCCCCTCGCTGGCGCTGCTGGACAACCGGGCGGTGACGCCTGAGGAGCGCGCTGCGGCGGCGGGTGCTGTGGCGCATGAGGCGACCATGCTGGCGCTCATGGTGGGTGCTTGGCTGGTGCTCAGCGGCAGCAATTGCGATCTGAGGCCGTGCGCTCAACGCGAGCAGAACCAGGCAGAGGCTGAAAGCGCTAGCACCTTTGCAGGCCTATCTGCAAGTTAACCCCGCCACTGCTGTTCCTGCCCTTTTTACCCCACAGGTGGCCAATGCCTGCCTGGTGCACAAGCTGGGGCGCTGCGTGCAGCTGGTGAAGCTGCACTGCGAGCTGCACTGCGCAGTTCTGGGCGGGCAGTATGGCAGCGCAGCAGGCGGCGGCGGTGGCGAGGGCGTGGCCGGCGCTGGGCGCGGCATCAACCGTGTGCTGCAGCTGTGGGACTATGAGGGCTCCATGGGCCGCCAGGTGTGCAGTCGGCCTTGCAAGTTTTGTTGCTGCCCGGGTGCCGCTGATGGGGCTGCTCTGCTGCTTGGCGGGGTACATTGCCAGCAGGTTTAAGTACGGTGCACCGCCTTGTCTAACTGTCCTTGTGCGCTGCTGTTGCAGGAGCGCCATGCTATTGGGCTGGCAATCCGGCGGGAGGTGGCACGTGCGTACCGGAGGATTGTGGCCAAGGGCGGCAAGCCCGAGGGCAGCAGCAAGCTGTGGCAGCAGGTGCGCTGGGCTGGCATGGTTTGTTTTGCTGCTGACACTGAGCCCACCACCACTACCACCGGCTTGAGCAAAGAGACACAGAATTCTGTACACTGCTGCGTCAACAGTCACTTCCGTCCTGGATGTCTCCCCTGCTGCAGGCGTTTGCGCAGGTGATGCTGATGCAGCAGGAGACGATTGCTGGGCTCATGCGCCTGCTAGAGGAGGCCAAAGCCGAGGCCGCCGCCGTGCTGTCCCCCCTCACCCGCCCGCCCTCGCCAGCCAAGCGGCGCGCGCTGGCCAGCGAGGCTGAGGCGGCGGGGCGCGTGCAGCAGGACAGGTGGGCATGTGCAGGGCTTGGTCCTCACAGTCTTGCCTGAGGTTCTGTGCCATGCACTTCTCTTGCAATCACAGGCGGGCATGCATCCGTCCTGCTGCATCCCACCCGCTCAAGCTCCCTCCCTGCCTGCCTGCCTGCCTGCCTGCCTGCCATCCTGCAGGGAGGCACTCATTCAGGAGCTGAGGGACGCCTTCCTGGCCCTGGCAGACACCTCGGCTGCCAACCAGGCGGCCCTGCCGGAGTTTGAGGCACCCATCCGCGAGCTGCACGCTGCGCTGGAGGCGGCCGGCGACAGCGGGCTGGCGTCCGTTGCCGCGGGCCAGCTGGCAGCGGGGCAGGCTTCCCCACACAAGCAGACCCAGGGCGGCAAGGCACACGGCGATGCCGATGGGGAGGAGCAGGGCAGCCCAACCGGCCAAACTGGCGAGCGGTGGACCATTCCTGCGGCGCACCCTGCTGCGGTTTCACCGGCGGCACAACGGTCGTCGGGCGGTGGCCGGCTGAAGAGCGCCCTGAAGCAACCACGGCCCAGCGGTGCCGGCTGGTCACCTGCAAGGCCTGCTGCACGGCGCAGCGCTCCCCAGCCTGCAGCAGCAACTTCCGATGGGCAGACCTCCCCCTGCCGGCCTGCGACTGCCTCAGGGTCGCAGCCAGTGCAGCAGCAGCGGTGGCAGCCAGACGATGGCCTGGCAAGCTATGAGGCAGCAGAGGCGGCACACCATGCTGAACCACAACCAAGCAGCAGCAGCGCTGCCGCTCATGTGCAGAGCACAGCACTCTTTGCTGACACTGCGCCTCAGCCGCGCAGCAGGCCGGCATCAGCCATGCCGGCTCCCCAGCGTGCAGCTGGCGTTGCTGGCCCTCAGCCAAGCTCGCGGGCAAGCAGCCCACAGCGCTCCCGCCCGGGAAGCCCGTCGCCGCCTCAGGTCAGTTGTGGTCCAAGTGACTTTAGAGAGGCTGGCCTTGGACAGAATATCAAATCTCACATTGAGTGCATTATGCAGCCCCGCATGGGCAGTCACACAACTAGCCGCCGCTTCCGCCTGCCCTCCCGTCACGCAGTGGACGCCCAACCCCCTTGCCCGGCATAGCACGACCGGCGGCGGTGCCAACGGGTCGCCTGCAGGAGAGGGCGGCGAGAGCCCTCGGCAGGGCCTGGCGGGCGTGCTGCGCTTGCTGGAGCGCGAGGGCCGCGTCAACCAGGTGGGCATGGCGGGCTGTTGTCTGTGCGAGACGATAGGCAACAGTAAGGGCCTGAATGCAGCATTGGCGTCCAAGTTGTGGACTTTGCACCAAGCCGCGCTAGCGCATATTAGTTGTAGGGCTTGCTCTCACTGCCACCCTCCCTGCACGTACTGCTGCCTCTCTTACCTGCAGCTGGAGGCCCTCAAGGCGTCGGTTGCCCAGTACGAGACGAGCGCGGCTGAGCTGCAGGCCACCAACCACGAGCTGGCCGAGGCGCTGCAGCAGGTAAGGGGCCGGCCTGCTCCTTGGGACAGGCTGTGTGCCGGCAGTGGAGGCATACAGCGCAATTGCGGTGACCTGCTTTGTTCACCCCTTGAGCCTGCACGTCTGCTGACAGCAAATCCATCCTGCCACTGCCCCCCGCCCTCTCCCATCGCCGCAGGTGCAGCAACATGCTCGGGCGCTGGATGGTCGGCTGGCTGAGCAGAGTGCTGCGGCCGAGGCAGCTGCGGCCGAGGCGGCCGCCCAGCAGCAGCGGCGTGTGCAGCAGCTGGATGAGCTGGGTGCTAAACTTGAGGAGGTGCTGGCCAGCCGGCTGGCCCTGCAGTCCCACCTGGAAGCTGCAGCCGCAGAGCGGCAGCAGCTGGAGGAGCAGGCACGTGCGGAGCGCGAGGCGGGCGCTGCCGAGGCGGCCCAGCGTGCGGCTGCGGCCGCGGCCGCTGAGCGCCAGCTGCTGGCCAGGATTGCCGAGCTGGAGGCGCGCCAGCCGGTGCACCTGCGGCTGACTGTGGGCTTTGAGGCGGAGTGGCGGGCTGAAGCTGTGAAGGCGGCGGCGCTGGAGGCACGGCTAGGCGAGCTCCAGGAGCAGCTGGTAGCGCACCAGCGGCAGCAGCGCCGAGATGTGGCGTGGTGAGCCGGGCACGAGGCTTGCTTTGAGGCTGTGTGCTTATGGCGGCTTCACACAAGTGGTCCTGCTGCCCTCTGTGGGAATGGAAGTGCAGACACGCCTAATTTTGAAAACCATCCTCAAAATGATTACCTCTGCCTCACCGCTGTGCAGTGCCGCTTTGGCGGCGCGCGCCACACTGCGCCGTGCCCTGCTGTGGTGGCGGGACTCGGCAGCTGAGCAGGCCTACCTTGGCTCGCTGCGGCAGCTGGCGGCGCAGCACCACCGCCGCACCCTGCTGGCGGCTGCACTGGCTGCATGGTGCCTGGCTGCCCAGCGTGCCCAAGCCATGGCAGCCCTGGAGCAGCAGCGGCAGCAGCGCTTGGTGGCAGCGGCGTGGCATGCGTGGCGGCTGGCCTGCCAGGAGGCAGTGCTGCGCCGTGGTTTGGATGCCGCCGCACACCTGCACCGCCAAAACGCGCTGCAGCAGCAAGCGTTCTGGGCGTGGCGGCAGCGTGTGGCGGACTGCAGCCAGGTGGACCTGCCTCCGCAGCACCCCACCATGCAGGCGGCAGCTGCGTTGCAGCGGCGGCGCCTGCTGCGCGGCTGCCTGGGCGCGTGGAGGGACTACATGCACTCCTGCGTGCTGCCGAGGCAGGCGGCCCTGCAGCTGCGCCTGCTGGAGCAGATGATGGGCAGCCAGCGGCTCGCCTTTGTGGCGTGGCAGCAGTACTGCGCGCACCGGCAGGAGCGGCGGCTGGCCAAGGTGAGAAGTAGGATCGGCTGGCTATGTTCAGCTGCCTGGAGCACATCAGTTGGGTGTAAGCGTGCTGCCGTGCACGCGGCAGGCTCTATATGCCAACATCTGCCATCTTGCATGTTGATCCTGCGCAGGAGGCTGCAAGGCGGCACTACTTGCGGGCTCAGCTGGCCCGCTGGCGGGTGGCGGCCGCAGAGTGCAGGGACGAGCGGGCTTCTGAGCTGCGCAGCGCGGTTCAGAACAAGCTCATCCTGCTGCGGCGCGGCTTCCGAGCGTGGGGCCTGGCTGTTGGGGAGCAGGCGCACGAGGCGGCAGGCCTTGCCCTGGCTGAGCAGCACCACCGCCGCAAGCTGCTGGCTGCCTGCTGGCAGGGCTGGACGAAGTGGACAGCTGTGTGCCGCGGCATGGGCCAGCGCCATGCCGTGCGCCTGCTGGCCACGGCCATGCAAGCCTGGCGGGCCGCTGCCAAGATGGCTGAGCGCAGGTGGGCTGCTTTCAGCAACTGGGCTGTGCATGAGAGTGCTGCTCTGGCCAGCCAGTGTGTGTTCATGTCATGCTTTCACTCTCAAGTCCACAGCTCCTCTCAAGCACAATTCACTGGTCCTGCAACCCCCCCTGCAGGCGGGCGGCTGAGGCCTTCAACCAGCGCCGCCTGCAGCGCCGCTTCCGCGCCACCCTTCGCGCCTGGCGGGAGGTGGCAGCCGCACGGCGCTACCTCCGTGCCCAGGGGGCCCACGCCGAGTGCCTGCTGGAGCGCCGCATGCTGGGCCGGGTGGTGGGCGGCTGGCGGCGAGCCGCCCTGGCTGGCAAGCTGTGCCACACGCTGGAGGTGGTGCGCCAGCTGCAGAGCGCAGTGGAACGCGTCAGCCAGGAGCTGCAGCACAAGGCGCAGCAGGTGAGTGATAGGAAGGGGGTTGGCGGGGGGCTGGGCCTGGTGTTGCGGCAAACTGCCCAGTGCCCGGTGCACGCGCACGTGCAAGCCTCGACCAAGCTGCATATCTGTCACTTTGCAACAATCACGATGATCGCACTGCTGCGTCAGTTCAGAGGCTGTCAACTGCCCCCTTGCTTTCCGCACAGATCGACACCCTGCAGGAGGTGCGGGTGACGGTGGAGGGGCAGTCAGAGAGCCTGAGCCTGCAAGTGCGGTCGCTGGATGCTGACCTGGCGGCAGCTCAGCAGCAGGCGGAGGAGCTGCAGGCCTCTGCCCACGCGGCTCAGCAGCAGCTGGAGCGTTCGCTGGCCGACAAGGCTGCAGCAGAGGCAGCCGCAGGCGCCGCAGCTGCTGCTGCGGCTACGGCCACTGCGGAGCGTGATGCCGCCACCGCCGGCAAGCAGCAGGCGGAGGCCGACTGTGCTGCTGCCTGCAGCGCACGGCAGGCTGCTGAGCAGGAGGCTTTGGAGGCAGCCGAGAGGGCGGAGGGTGCGGCAGCTGCGGCGGCGGCAGCCATGGCGCAGGCGGCGGCGGCCTCGGCGGCGCTGGAGCAGCTGTCTCAGGAGCACGAGGCGCTGCAAGGCGAGCTGGCTGCGTCTCAGCAGCAGGCTCAGGCGCTGGCTGAGCAGTTGGATGCAGCCAAAGCCGAGGCCCGCGCTGCTGCCGAGGAGATTGCCGGCCTGCAGCAGGAGCGCGACCGGCTGCTGCGCCGGTGTGAGGCAGCCCAGCAGGCTCGGACGACGGCCGAGGCGGAGCAGCAGGCGGCGCTGCGGCAGGCGGAGCGCCTGACCGCGCTGTGCGAGCAGGAGCAGGAGCGGTGCAGGGCGCTACAGGAGGAGCTTGCGCAGGTGGGCGCTGTCGCTCAGCTGGAGGGGATGGGGCAAGGATCGTGGAGCATGCAAGGGCTTGCGATCTGCACAGTACATGCTTCCAGATGCCACCAACAGCCACTCCTCCCTCACACCCGTATCCAACACCCGTATCCAGGTGACGGAGCGCAACCAAAGCCTGCAGGACAGCCGCGCCTCGATGCTGGAGCAGCTGGAGCGATTCGCCGCCGCTGTGCAGCGTGCTGAGGGCGACCACAGCGTGCTGCAGCAGGCCGCCGATGCGCTGCGTGCTGAGCAGGACCTGCAGGCCCAGCGGGCGCAGGAGGCAGAGGGGGAGGTGCAGCGCTTGGCTGCCCTGGTGGAAAGCGTGCGAAGCGCCAAGGCTGCTGTGGAGCGCCAGCTGACCGCCGCGCGGGCGGAGGCTGCTCAGGCCAACGGGCAGCGCCAGGAGCTGGCCGGCACTGTGGCGGCGCTGCAAGGAGAGCGGGACAGCTTGGTGGCGACTGTGGAGCAGCTGCAGCGGGAGCAGGCTGGGCTGGAGGCAGCTGTGGGCCGCCTGCGTGACCAGCTGCACCAGTCCAACAGCGTGCTGGAGGGCTGCCGCGCCATGCTGGCCGACTGCTGCACCGCGCGGTGTGTGGCTGGCTGGGCTGCGGGCTGGCTGGGGCCTTGGACGGTGTGGGCTTGAGTGCCGTTCCAGACTAGCTGCAAATGTGCCAGCTGCTAGTGTGCTGCATCACCTGACTGCTCAACATGCTCATGTCCCCCCTCCCTTGCCTCCCAACCAATCCCAAGCAGGACGGTGGCCGCCGACCAGACGCTGAGCCTGCAGGAGCTGCTGCGCAGCGTCAAGGCGGAGGCTGTGCTGAAAGACGCGGCCATCAAGGCTCTGCGGCGGGAGAACGCTCGCCTGGTGTCCCTGGTGCAGCCGCAGGCAACAATGGCGATGACTCCCAGCAGTGGCGGCCAGCCGGGCACCGGCGCCGGCCAGCCGCTTGCGCAGCGGCTGGGTATGACCAGCCCACTGCCAGGCGCGACCACGAGCCCTGTGGCCTCAGCCAGCAGCGGTGCAGGCTTGCGAGCGGGCGGCGACAGGCTTGGGTGGGCAGCAATGCCGGTGGCGGCGACTCCCGCAGCAGCAGCACCAGGCAGCCCTGTTGCTGGCTTGCAGCAGCCCCAGCAGCCCCAGCAGTTCAGTTTCACCTCTCCGACAGCCGCCTCCTCAGCACCTTCATACATCCCACTGGCTGGCGCCCAGCAGCAGCAGTCGGGTGGCACCTCCGCAGCCACCGTATCGCCTGCCTTCAGCGCCGCCACCAGCGGCCGCGCTCTGGGCAGCCTGGGCACTGTGTCACCAGCGTCCAGCCTGAGCCAGGCCGCGGCAGCGCTAAGCTCGCAGCTGCGCGTGCCGACAGGCGGCGGAGTCGTGGCGGCAGCAGGGCAGCTGGACGACCAGCGGCTGTCCTTCTTGCTGGAGCTTGTTGTTGAGAGGCGCATCACTGCGGCGCAGGCGCAGCAGGTGCGACATGTTTGATGCAGGTGGTTTTGTACGTCGTTGTGGCATGGCGCGGCGTTGTGCTTGGCAGCATGGCTGGCAGTTTGCAACCCGCTCCTGTTCAACTCCATGAACCTTCCATGCAATCGCTTCCTGCCCACCCCTTATGCATCAGGTCATCAATGCTGCAGCGGAGGGCGACGCGCGGCCGCTGCTGCAGACGCTGGACAGCGTGAAGCGCAGGGTGGAGGCACGGAGCGGGGGCGGTGCAGCCGGCTCCCCGGTCCGCTCCCCCACAGCCCCTGGGGCAGGCCCAGCATGACAATCAAATAACCTCCCACTGGGCCAATGCCCGCATACAGGCTCGACAGCAGCAGACAACTGGGGCGACATGGGCTTTAACTGACCAGCAGCGATGCTATTGCTTCTGCTCCACTTAAACTGATTGCCCACCAGTAACCCTCCTCTGACTTGACTGCCCATTTCTCTGTCAATGATTGTGTGAACACGTGGCGGGTACATTGGACAGCTGCTATAGTCGCCTGCGCGCGGTACTGCTGACGTCGACAGGGGCGGGGCAGTACGGATGCGCCCGCGGCGGGGGGATGATAGGAAGGAAGGACAGGTAGGGATGAGCCCTGCCGGCGCCGGAAAATGGGCGGGAGCTGCGAGGGGGCTGCGATGCGGTGGCAGGGCGCGGCGGGGCGGCGATCGGCGAAAAAAATGTAAATGGCAGTAGGATACAAGGGGAGGCAGTTCGCGCACGCAGAACGCAGGCATGGGAAGAAAGGCGTCAACCCGATGGGCGGCCCGCCCGCACCGGGCGAGTGTGGTGTGGTGCGGCGGCTGGGCGGGCGCGTCAGTTCGCGGCGCCCCGGTCCCCAGCCTGGTACACACTCAGAGGGCGAGCTAAGCAAAATGGGCGAGGCCGGGATGCACACAGGGGGGTGGGCCGCCCGCCGCGGAGTGGGCACGGGCAGGGCGGACGCCACCAGGCATTTGTTGGGAGGAGAGGCAGTGTCATGGGAAGGCGGCCGGCGGGCCGCCCCATTAAATGGGAAAAGAAGAGGCGGGTTCGTAGCGGGCGGCGGCTGCTCCTGGCCGCGCAACTGGGGGCGGCAGGGAGCTCTCCCTCCGCGGCGGGCCGGCCAGCTGGCCAGCCGGCGGCCTCAGCCGCCCGGCAGCAGCTCGCGGCGCGCCGGCGGCCTCAGCCGCTCGGCTGCAGCGTGCACTGCGCCGACAAGCTTACGCCGGCAAGCTTACGCCTTGATGGCGGCCCCCTCCCAGGTGCGCTTGGGCAGGCGCAGCCGCTCCTTCTGCTTCTCGCTGGGCAGCTTGATGTTGGAGGCCAGGCCCCACTTCTCCAGCTGCTTGATGACCACCCAGGTCATGTCCCACTGGTAGTCCTGCAATGCAAAGGCGAGGGGTGGAGGGCAGAGGGTGGTGAGGAGGCAAACAAAAGGCTTCCAAAAAGGAAGGCAAGCGACGGCACCAAGAGGGTGGTGAGAGGCGCTGCCGCCATGAGCATGCAGAGGCGTGGCACTGCGGCCAAGTTGCATCAGCCTTCCAAGTACGCCGATGCTCAACCCCGGCTGACTTGCAAGCACCAAATCAGCCCTGCTCGCACCTCCAGGCCGTGGCGGGCGGAGAACTCGAACGCGTGGTGGTTGTTGTGCCAGCCCTCGCCAAAGCCGAGCAGGCCCACCCACCAGTTGTTGCGCGACTGGTCGCCTGCGAACAGCATGAGAGGGGCGGGGAGGGCGGGGAGGTGAGGTGCACAGCAGAGAACAGTACAGCGCTTGCTACATGGCTGTTGACCAACCATAGGCTAAGCCACCCAGCACAAACAGCCCCCAAGGCCACCAAGCCAACTGAACGCCACCAAAGCCAGCAGCAGCGCACCGGTCTCATAGTCCTGGTAGCCCCAGGCGTGCGCCGCGGAGTTGACAAACCAGGTGATGTGGTACACCCACACGGTGCGCAGGCAGCCGGCCCTGCGGGAGCGGGCACGGAAGACAGGGGAACACGCGGTCAGGCCCAGGGGCAAGGAGGAGGGCAGCACAGCCGCTCAGGGTGTCTAGCAACACAAAAAAATCTTGCTACCTTGCCTTCCTGCGGCCAGGCCGGGACCGGCACACATGGCCGAAGCTAGCTGCAGCGCTGCTGCTAGCCCAGCACATGCTGCACCCGGCTCCACACAGCTAGTTTGCTGCCCCTCTGCCAGCCGCCGCCAACCCATGCCTGCTAGCTGCCCACAGCCAGCTGCAAGGCTCACCACACGAGCGCCTCCAGGCCGCCCAGAAGGTAGATGGCCACAAACTGGCCCACCACGTGCCAGGTGTAGTGCTTGTTCAGGTGCGCGTAGAAGGGGTCGTTGGCCATGTCTGCAGGCGGGGGAGAGCGGCGTGGAAAAATAAGCCGCGCAGCCCACCTCTAAACCTGAAGCTTCGCCAGCCACATGCACCGCTCCCAATCTGCCCCGGGAGATGCATGCGATGCCATCAAGCAACAGGAGCGCGCACCCTTGGCGTTGGAGGTGTCAAACACGCGGCTCTGGGTGGCCTGGTCGTCCAGCAGCCAGCCCATGTGGCTCCACCAGAAGCCCTCGTACACAGAGTGAGGGTCCAGAGGCGTCTCGCAGTGCAGGTGGTGGTACCGGTGGCAGGACACCTGGCGGCGGGCAACAGCGGTCGAGGGGCAGGCCTTAGGGTCATGTGGTCATGTGACAGCAGCAGCAGTGGTTGCTGAGCACATCTACAACACGACACGTTTCCAGCAGCGGCTGCTGCAGCGAGCACCACTCACCCACTCCAGCGGGTCGCCCTGCACCGACATCACGCCGCAGTAGGCAAAGATGTACTCCAGCCACTTGGGGGTGGTGAAGGAGCGGTGGGTCAGCTGCGAGCGAGGAGCAACGGGGGCACGGAGGGAGGCACACGTGTTAGATCGAGGTGTTGCTCCTTTCGTGTTGATGCTGTGTGCAGCTGAACACTCAAAGGAGGCTGCGTTCTCAACGTGAGGGCGCCACAAGCCGAGGCGCCATCTGTCGCTCCCCATCTGCCGCTGTGCAGCCGCCCGCTGCCGCACTGCCTTGCCTGGCGGTGGTAGGACAGGGTGATGCCCAGGCAGCCGGTGATGAAGTACATTCCCATGAACATGGCAAAGTTGCTCCAGCTGCAGGGGAGCAATGGCACACAAAATGAAGGAGGGATGGCGCATGGGCGGCTGCGCCCACCACAAGCTGCGCACTGCCCTGGGGCTCCCAGGGTGCAGACGTGCCGGCTGGATTGGTGCTTTGCTGGCGTCTAAGCTGCTGCGCCAGCTGCGCTGTGGGTGTGCTGCGCACCTGAAGGTGAAGGGCGCGAGCAGGGCGCCGGCGTGCACAAATGCCATGTAGCCAAGGTAGATCTTGTCCTGCGGTGAGGAAGACGGGAGGGGAGCAGAGGAATGTAAGGGTGAGTTGGGAGAGAAACGAAGCATGCACCACCGGCGGCCGTGCATCCGCAGATGTTTGCAGCAAGGCAAGAGCGGCTCTGGAAGCAAGGCAAGCAGCGGTTTCGTATGCCGCTGCACTGCTGCGCACCTTGGTGGTGTACTCGCGGTTGAAGAACAGCTTGGTGCGCGGCTTGCCGTACACATCGGAGAAGGGGATGGGGCGGGCGCCGGGTGCCTGTGGCAGACACGAACAAACAAACAAGCGCTCATCATCAGAGGGGAGTGAGCCATCCCTGATGGTCCCTGAAGCAGCGCCAGAAGTTGCTGATCCAAGCGAGTTGCCCTGGCCTGTGCAGCCTGAATCACGATCAAGCAGTCACCCAGCTGCAATCTGTCTCTGAGCACCCCGCACCAGCACCCACCTGGGCCTGGGCCTTGGGGTCGGGCTTGGGGGTGACCTTCTTCAGGTTGAGGGGCTTGGAGAAAATGTCATCGTACTGGGCATCGTAGCTCATGTTGGCCCACTCAGGCACCATGATCTCGCCCACGGCGCTGCCATCGGAGGGAGCAGTGGTCAGCACATCCATCGCCGCGGCACTGCAGCAGGGAGGCGGGGAGCGGCGGCGGCGGTTCGGGTCGCACCGGGCACATGCGGCGGCGGGCGGCAGGCGGGTGCCGGACGCGCGCCAGAAAGCTTGCACCGTGTTTGTGAAGAGTCCCACAGGCAGGTGGGATGGGCGGCTGCATGGTTTGTGCAGCCCGGGGCTGAAGCCCTCGGGCGCTGCAGGCTGCGACACGTCCCCCGCCGGCGCCCGCCCGGCGGCCGCGGCGGTGCAGCCACAGCGGGCCACCCAACCAGTCAATGCATCGGCCCACGCACTTGGTCTTGGTGTCAGAGTTGCGTGCTGCCTGCGCGCGCACAGTCAGTCGCTGCGCCGCCACAGCCCGGGTTGAGCGGGACGGCAGCGCCGTCCGCAGGCCCGCAATCCGGGAGGTCGAGGCCAGAGACATCGCCATGCTGCTGCTGAAGCGGCAAGAGAGGCTGGCCACGCGGGCGCTGCTTCAGCCGGGGTGCTAGCGAGCGGCAGGCTCTGGCTGGGGGATGGGCGCACCCAGAAGACTCTGCAGATCGCCAGGAGGCAGTGGCAGAATGTAGCGGCCGTCTGGTGTGCAGCACAGGCTTACTGCGCAGGGGGGTGACGTGCAGCAGCTCATGCAGATATGGGCAGGGCAAAGCTCACCACCGAACGCCGCCTCTCTCCCCACGCCACTAGGGTTTGACAAACGTTTGATCAAGCAAGCTCCCGGCCCGGGTTGGCTCAGGGTGGGCAAAGTCAAGTTGACTTGCTTGCAGCCGGTGAGGCCCCGCCCTGCTGGATGCGCTCAGACAGCCAATCGCAAGCGATCAGTGCAGCCCCAGGCCCTGCCGTCACTACCCGGCTGCCGCCGCCGCCGCCGCCAGCCCTGCTGCCGCCACCCACACAGCCACACCAGCCCACATCCCGTCCTGCAGGCTCAAGACGCGACTGCACCACACCTCCCTGGCGGTGCATGGCCTTTGAGGCGCCCGCTGCCCGCCCCCTGCGGTCTGCCTACGAGCGAGAGGTGCAGCAGCAGGGCGCTGCGCAGCTGCTGGCCTCCCCCTCCCTCCTGGCCGCCTGGGCGGGGCAGCAGGGCGTTTCTGTAGCCAGGGCCGAGCTCCAGCTGCTGCAGGCAAGGAGGCTGTTAACATGGTGCCATCCAGCTGTCTCCATTGCTGGTTTAGCGACCTCACCCATGCTGCAGCAGCAGGGCTCCTTGTGATCGCCAAAGCGGAACCCCACGTATCATGCCATCCCCTTGCTTGCAAACTGCAGGAGCTGGCCTCACAAGAGCGGCAGCAGCGGGAGCAGCAGGAGGCAGAGGAGCGGCAGGCGCAGGAGGCAGCAGCGGCAGCAGCGAGGCAGCCCTCTCCGCCATCCACAGCAACAGGGCCCGGAGAGGAGGAAGAGGAAGAGGAAGACGAGGAGGAAGGGTGGCGGGAGCGAGAGATCGAGGCTCAGCTGGAGGAGCTGGAGGAGCACGCAGAAGCAGAGCTGCAGCAGCAGCGGCGGCAGCAGCAACAGCAGCCAGAACGGCCAGAGCGACCTGACCCTTACGCATTTGACATGGACGACTGATCTTCCGCTATCAAAGCACGCCTGACAGCAACTTGCCCGCTGCTAGCTGCAACAGCAGACAGCAACCATGCTGCGCAGCGTGGGCAGCCGCATGCTGTCGGCTGCAGCGCGGCAGGCGGTTGGAACTTGGGCCGCTGGCTCTGGTTTCGGCTGGGCGGCCTCGGGCGCAGCAGCAACAGCAGCAACAGCAGGCGCAGCAGCCGCGGCAACCCAGCTAGCGCAGTTTGAGCACGCTGGCCGGCTGGCTGCCATGTACATTCAGCGGGCTGGCATCCGCACGCGGCATGCAAAGCACCCGGCCCACGGGCGTGCAGGCAGCCGTGCGAGCCCGCTGCGCCGCGCGCTGCGGCTGGTGGGAAGAGCAGCTGCCACCGCAGCGGTCGGCGTGCCACTTGCTGGTGTGGCGGCGCTGGCTTGGAAGGGCCGGGAGGAAGGGGCAGACGTGTGGGAGGTGCTGCACAGCCTGCCTCGCACCGCCAGGATTGTGTGGTGGGGCGGCTGGGCCACCTACAAGGCAAGCGCTGCTGCTGCTGCTGCTGCTGCTGCTGCTGCTGCTGCTGCTGCTGCTGCTGCTGCGAGGGTGGCGCTTGAACTGTGCTGCCACAGGAGTTGTATCTGCTGCTGCCACAGGAGTTGTATCTGCTGCTGCCTTGCACGTTGCATGGGCCTGTATGGACTGGTAATTTGCTTAGCTATGACACGCACCAACCGACTGTTCTGCTCCCTTGTTTGCCCTCCTTTACGCCAGTACAAGTCGCTGGCGGCTGCGCATGGGGGCGATACAGGCAGCGCAGCCTACCAGCAAGGGCTGAGCGAGCTGCACCAGCACGCGGCCACCAAGCTGCTGCTGGCTGTGCAGGCAAATGGCGGAATCTACATCAAGGTCAGCATTGGGCATTGCGCGCTTTCCGCTATGCGGTGTGCTGTGCTGCTGTCGGGGTTCCGCGCAGTGCTGGCAAGCTGGCTGGTCGGTTCAACATGTTGATTAACTGCATTGCTGTGTGCCCAGACCTGGCAGCATTTTCAACTCCTTCGCCTCATTGCTGCCTGCAGGCTGGCCAGCTGATGGTCAGCTTGAATGCCGCGCCGGCGCAATACCGCAGGCGAGCCAGAAGGGGTGCTGCATCTTTGCCGTACCACCTTTCACGCGACTGCAAGAACCGCCTTGGGTGCACATGTGTGCAGGAAGTGCTCTGCTCTTCCTGCCTCGCACATTTGCCCCTCACCCGTCTTACTGTGCCTCCACCACTTCACCCCTCGTCCTTGTGCTGCAGCATCCTGCAGTCGTTGCAGGACAAGGTGCCGCCCCGCCCCTTTGCTGATGTGGACTGCACGCTGCAGCGCGAGCTGGGCGCACCGGCGGAGCAGGTGTTTGCCGAGTTTGAGCGAGAGGCCACTGCAGCCGCCAGCCTGGCTCAAGTGCACCGGGCCGTGCTGCACGATGGCACTCCCGTGGCGGTCAAAGTGCAGGTGGGGCCAAGGGAAGCTGCCTGGCGCAGCTGCGTTTGGCAGGGTTGACCTGCTGCCGGTGCAGCAGTGCAGCAGTGCGCATGCTGAGCAGACAGCCTGCAAGTGCCTGTGCCATTGTACTTTGCTCATTTCACACTCCCTAGCCCCCTTTCTGCCTCACCTGCTCCTCCCACGGCAGTACCCGGGCCTGCAAGAAGCCGTGGCTGCTGACCTGGCGACCATGCTCACACTGGCAGATGCCTCGAACCGGCTGTTCCCAGCCACCAGCTGGCGCTGGCTGTTTGAGGAGCTGCGCAGGCAAGGGGTGTGGGGGCTCTGCTGATCTGACCTGAATGCCTGCCTTACAAGCCCTGCTCTGCTGTACGGCCCATTGAGCCATGGCTGCGCAGCAGCTGTGTGCACTACCATGGTACTCCTTTGATGATGTATCAAAAAGCTTTCTGCTTCCCGCCGCAGGCAGCTGAAGTACGAGCTCGACTTCACCAATGAGGCTCGCAACGCGGCGCGGCTGGCCCAGTGCATGGCCGGGCGGCGGGACGTGGCGGTGCCGCGCACCTACCCCGCCCTGTGCACCCCGCACGTGCTCACCATGGAATGGGTGGAAGGCTGCAAAGTCACGTGAGGCTCCTGATTAAGGGGTGTGAATTGCCGCTGCTATGGCTTGCACTTGCTGTGCAGCTGCTGCATCCTTAGCACTCATGCCCAGCTGTATGGACACTGCTCCTGGTCGTGTTTGAAGCCGTCTAACTGCCACTGCTTGCTCGCTACCTTCCTGCCCCTGCTCGCAGAGACGTGGAGTGCCTGGAGCAGCAGGGCTTTGAGCCCAGGGCAGTGGGCACCCTGCTGCTCGACGCATTCGCCCAGATGACCTGTGAGCTCACTGGCTGCCTATTCACCTGTTAGGGCAGGCAGAGCAGGCCAGACAGCGATGTGTGAATGCAGCCCTGCTGAAACATTGAGGACGGTGGTGCCCTCCTGCACCCCTTGAGGGCCATTGGCCTAGTGCAGTCTGACCCTGTACATGTATGCACGGCATCCTCTGCCACAGATCAAGATGGTTTCACACACGGTGACCCGCACCCCGGCAACATCATGGTGCGGCCCCAGCCCCAGGTGGATCGGCCGTCTTTCCTGCTGCGCCTGTTGGGACCACAGCGGCCCCAGCCGCAGCTCGTGCTGCTAGACCACGGGGTGAGGGCAGCACAAGGCAGGAGGAATAAAGGAGTTTGATTTGTTTTGGAAGTCCACACCTGACCTGGGCTCTATGCCTGTGAGGCTTTGCGGGCTGAGATGTGAGCTTGGACATGTGACACCCTGCGCACTCATTTAGCTCCCCCTAGGCCTGCACACACTGCGGTTTGTACTTGCAGAGAGCTTACGGGATAGCAAAATGCTCGCTTCCACCGGCCCTGCAGGTCTACATCACCCTGCCTGACGACCTGCGCAGGAACTACTGTCAGGTGCGCTCCAGGACTGCCTTGCCAGCAGCGCCTTGCAAGTGCAGCAGAGAAGGTGCTCCTTAGGTGGTGAAACGAGTGCTGCCTTGGCGCCAGCTCAGCAGCCAACCGCTTGGCCGCCCCATTTACCATCCTGCTTGCAGCTCTGGTGCTCCTTTGTCCTGGGAGACATGCAGACTGCCCGCCTGGTGAGCTGAGCGGCCCTTGCCTGCTGTGGTTGTTGCTAGTTAAGGCCCGTGCATGGCTGCCGCCCTGGCAGTTAGCACGCCCCCCTGCAGAACCCCTGCGGCAGGCCTGCCTGCGTGCCGACCGCATGCATGCTGAACATGTGCCCTCTGACTCCGAGTGCCCGACTGCCCGCACATGTGTGCCCCTGCAGGCGGCTACAGGGCTGGCCGGGGAGCAGGCGGGGCGCATCCTGCCAGAGCTGCTGCGGCCCCGGGACTGGCACAAGGTGCCGCGCGAGGAGCGGCGGCGGGTGAGGCTCAATTACCTTGTGTTAATGTATGATGCCTATGCTGAGGGTCAGCAGTGTTGTGGATGCCCATGCAACACTCTACTGCTACCATGTGGCGCCCCCCGTCTCACCACAGGCACGGCATGCGAGTGGCATCCACTTCTTTGCCAATGCCCTGCTCCTTTGTCTGCCCTGCCTCCGCAGGTGCGCCAGGAGAGCGGCATCAACTCGTTTGCCGATGTGGCCAAGCTGCTGGAGGGTGCTCCTCGCCCCCTGCTCGACACACTTCGCCTGGGGGCAGTGGTCCGCCACTCGGGTGCGCGGTAGTGATGCGCTATGCGTGTTGTGCACTAGGATGCGCCCTGCACTGCAATTCGCTTATTGCACCAGCTGTTGGGACCAAAGGTGCCCCCAACCTGCCAGGCATGGGTGGACCGAACAGACACATCTCACGCCGGCATGATCCTTACTCTTCCCTATGCAGCCACGCTGGTGGGTGCCACTCTGGGCGACCGCCTGCGCATCAACGCCAAGTGGGCAGTGCGTGGCATGTATGCCCAGCACAGCGGCGGCAGCGCAGCGGCGGCTGCGGCCCCCGACGCCCGCCAGCTGCAGTTTGTGGGCGGGCTGCAATCGCGGCTCGCGCGCTGGCGGCTGGCCGTGCAAGTCGGCCTGCTGCGCTTTGCTTTTTGGGTTGGCTCGCTGGTGCACTCAGCCACGACGTACCTGGTCCCCATGGCGGAGTGAGCTGCGCCCTGCACATAAAAAGCCGGCAGCACTGCCACGCACTCCCGGCCAGCTGCTGCACCACGCAACGAATGGCTGATCCCCAAACAGTCTCATTGCCATGCATGATCTTTGTTTGCTGTTTCACCTGCTCTGTTTGGTGCTTTTTAGCCTCGTCAACCAACCCAATGCTGTTCCCTCTGCAGTTTTTCCTCTGCACAACCAGTTCCTTCATTACACCGTTCAGCCAGCCTGTTGCTGCACAGCTACATTCGTTGTTTCATTCTCCTGATGTAGGCGCACTGCGTGTGGTACCGCCCAGGCCTCCTGGTTGTTACGACCTGTTGTCAAACCGCTGCAGCGCCAGCTGCTGCCCTAGTGCCGCCAGCCTCCGCCGCATGCGGCAGTGCAGGTCACTCTTTGCCGCCTTGGTGTGCATGCTCCAGTAGGCCTGCAGGGCAGGTGCGTGCGCAGCGGAGTGTGGAGGGACTGTATGGAGCAGGAGGACGGCGCAATGGCGGCTCACTTTGCCGCCCGAATGCGGACAGTGGGGGGGCGCAAGGCAGGAGTGGCTCGCCCAGTAGGCATGGCGCACTGCCGCTCCGCAAGCGAAGGATTTGGCCTCACCTCAAACAGCCGTGCCGCCTGCGCCATCTGCTGCATGTCTGCAGCTTCATCTGCTGCAGCAAATTGCACCACCAGCGGCGCTGCTGGCTGCGATCGCTGCTCGCCCGCTGCTGGTGGCTGCTCTGCCGCCGGTGCCGCAGCAAGCGGCGCCGCGCTGCCCACCACAGTGATTTCCATGCTGCGGGCCAGCGGGTGCGTCTCTCTGGAGCGTGCCTGAGGCGCCGTGCTGTCTGCAAAGGCCTGCAGGAGCACACCAGCGACTCCAGACGAGCTTGCAACAGGCGGCGACAGCCGTGCCACTGCAATTTTGCCTGCCTGATCTGCCTGGGGGCTGCTGCTATCTGCTGGCGGGCGGGCGGCTGCCAAAGCAGGCAGCCAGCCGGAGGGCGAGCAACTGGACGAGCAACTGGGGACGGTCATGGCGTTTTCTGTTGCTTTTCAGAATGTGGATTGCCTCCGGAGGCAGGGATGGCGGTGATCAGGCCAATCAGCGGCGGCCGGTGCCACGTGCCTAAATGTGGCAGCAGAGATGCTCTTCGCCGCTCTGGGCAGCCTCTGCAGTGTAGCGCGGCGCTGCACGTGGAGAGCCAAGCACGAGCAGAAGGTGCGTGCTAAAGCACGGCCGGCGGGCAGCCCTGCCTGCCCTAAACCGCGACCTGGGTGCCCCCCCTGCAAGCACTTTGTGAGACTGCAGCAGCGCCGGGCGGCCCTGGGCCAGGCACGGGTTGAGAACGGGAGGTGGCCCCATTCACCTCGTGCTCGCCTGGGGGTGGGCAGACACGCGCCACGCCACGTGCTCCGCCTCCAGACGGGCTGCCGCGCTGCTGCAAGGCCGCGCAGGCATCCTGCGCCCCTTTGCAGGCCGCCGCCAGCGGCGCTGCCCACTCCGCCCTCCTTCCCCGCCCTTTTTGCCCCGTGCAGATTCGCATCACCCCCCGGCCTCTCCCAGCCAGCAGCGATCATTATCCTGGAGCCTGCGGTCGCCAGGGGCGGCTGGAATGAGCAGCAGCAGCTGTCAGTCCGCTCGCCGCCCCGCCCCGCTGCAGCCGCCATCGCGCCCTCACCGCCGCGCTCGCCGCTGCCGGCCGCCGCGCCCGACCAGGGCCTGGCGGCTGGCGGCATCTGCGGCGCAGGCGTCGGCATGAGCCAGATTCCCGAGGGCTCGCTGTCGGACAGCAGCCATGGCAGCCTGGGGGAGCTGGGCTCACCGCCAGAGGCAGAGCTGAGCGAGCTCGAGCAGCGGAAAGTGGTGGTGCTAGGGTGAGTCAACCCGGGTAACCGTGCAGCCTGGGCTGCTGTCATGCGGCTGCCTGGCCGGCCAGCAGCCGGGTGTGTGCCACTTTGAACACCGTGTTGTCAGGCTGCGGCTGCACTGCCGCTGCCGCTCTGCCTGCACCAGTGCGGTACGAATACCCTTGTTGCCGCCGCTGTCGCCGGCCACCCCGCGGTCACATGGCCTACCCCGCTCCCCCTTCCTTGCTCTTGTGCAGCGTGCCGTGGCAGACGGACGATGCCACGCTGCTGCAGCACTTTAGCCAGTTTGGGGCGGTGGAGGAGGCTCAGATCATGCGGGAGAAGTACACGGGCAAGAGCCGCGGCTTTGGGTTTGTCACCTTCCGCTCCACAAGTGAGGCTGGCCAGAGAGTGTTTGGGCAGGCACCTGGGCTCTGCTGCTGCGCTGGTAGGGGGCCAGAGGCGGCATTTTAATGCGCACAGCCGCAGCTCTTCCTAGCTCTGCCCATGCTGCACCGCTCTGCCTGCATGTCTTAGCAGCTGCTGCCTGCTGTGTGCGCCTGCCACTGCTGCAGCCGATGCGCTCAAGGCAGTTAACTCGGAGCACAGCATCGACGGGCGCAAGTGCGAGGCCAAGTTTGCTTTGCCGGAGGGCAAGGTGAGGGCGCTGCTGCTGCTGCCGCTCATAAGACCGCTTTGGTCAGCTGTGATCCTGCACACACTGCTGCCGAGGGGGCGTTCGCTGGCCGAGGGCTTTGGTGTTGATGCCGACTGTGCCTCGCAGCATGACACAACCAGCACGCTGCTGACCCAACTTCCCGAGCTTAGTTTGCCTCACCACCTCTGCTCCAACTGCCACATTGCCTGCAGGTCGGCTCAGCGCGCACGACACGCATCTTTGTTGCGCGCATCCCCTCGTCTGTGTCGGATGCTCAGTTCCGGGCCTACTTTGAGCAGGCACGCCCGCGGCAGCAGTTCAACGCAGCAAAGCAGCCAACAGACAGCAGGAGCAGAATGCGTGGCTGCGTTGCTGCGAGGCTGGTTGCCGCCGCCGGATGCCACAGGCTGGAAATGCATCACACCAGTCAGGGGTTGCCTCACTGCGCTCGCCCTCCTCCCCCAACCTCACAATGTGCAGTTTGGCGTGTGCCAGGACTGCTACATGCCCAAGGATCCGTCCAAGCAGGGCCACCGCGGCATTGGGTTCGTGACCTACGCTTCGCCAGAGTCGGGTGCGCCTCGCTTTGGAGCGCACTGCCTGGCTTGCTTGCTTGGGAACCTGTCACAGCATCATGTTGCGTTTGGCTGGCGTGGCTGCTGCTCTGGCCTGCGTACGAGCTTCAAATCGCCGCCCGCTCGCTTCGTATGGTACCATCCATGGCATGGCTCAACACCGAACCCGGCAACACTCTCCTGCCCTGCAGTTGAGCTTGTGATGGGCCAGACGCATGTGCTGAATGGCAATGAGATTGCCATCGACCGCGCCACGCCCAAGGAAAAGACGGCGCTGCTGCCGGGCCGGCTCAGGTGTGCACATGCGTTTGTGCCCTTGCGTCATGTGGTGCACCCACATGTGCTTGTGCTGCCGGCATGGGTCACTGAACAGGTGCAGCAGCAGCAGCAGCACATCATGCGGGGCTTGCATCCAGCCATTTGGGAGGGGGGGCCACCGCACCGCAGCAGCAGAGCAGCTAGGCTCAACGGGGCGCCGCTTCCGTCTCCCTGCCCTGCAGCATGAGCCAGCCCAACCTGCAGCTGGCGGGCGCCGGCGGCCACGGCAGCCAGCCCTTTGGCTTCATGCGGGGGGCGGGCGGCGCAGCAGGCGGCCAAGCCGGGTGAGGACCCCTTGTGCAACCAACTTGCCCTGTGCATGCCGTGCTGCGTGCTGAGCTGCACTTGCGCATCGCAGCTTGCAGCGTTTATGCTCAGAAGCATAATGCATCCCAGTTGCTGGGCCGCAACAGCCTTGCCCATCACCCCGCCTGCTGTGCCTAGCCGTGCCCTCACGCCACCTGCCATGCCTTTGTTCTCCCACCTGCAGGCTGAACAACATGCTGCTGGGCCTTGGCGGCCGGCAGATGAGCCACCCCGCGCTGCCGCTCAACGCGGGCGGTATGCTGGGCAGCCCTCCAGGCCAGCAGGTGCTGCAGGGCAATGGCAGCGCGCACGGCGGCAGCTATCAGGGCGGCAGCTATCATGGTGGCAGCTACCACGGCGGCCAATCGGCTAGCGGCAGCTATCATGGTGGGCAGTCAGCTAGTGGCAGCTATCATGGTGGGCATGGCAGGCACACCGGCGGCAGCTACCATGGCGGCCAGTCGGCCAGCGGCAGTTACCACGGCGGCCAAGCCAGCGGCAGCTACCACGCCGGCCAGGCTGGCGGCAGCTACGGCGGCGCCCAGTTGGGGGGTGGCAGCTACCACGGCGGCCAAGCGAGCGGCAGCTATCACGGCGGGCAGCAGCAGCTGGGCAGCGACGGCAGCTTCCACGGCAGCCAGGCGGGCAGCACGTACAGCGCCGGCAGCCTGGGCGCTATGGCGGCTTTTGGCTCTGCCACAGGTGTCAACCTGGGCCTGCTCCAAGCGGCCGCGCTGCAACAGCTCAACACGGGGGCGGGCCTGGGGCTGGAGAGCGGCAGCCCCTCGCAGCTCATCTCGCTGCTCTCCGCCAGCACAGCGGCGGCCAGCCAGGCGATACCGCTTGCGCGGTACGCCTCAGCGGGGCAGAACGTGGGCAGCGCGCCATCCTCGCAAGGCGATCTGTCCAGCCTGCTGGCCTCGGCTGCGGGAGAGTCGAGCGTGCACGGCGGATGGCTGCGCGGCTCGCTGCCTGCCAACACGGGCTCGGGCGGACTGGGCCCCGCCTCGGCGCGCGCAGGTGGGCCACAGCTAGTGCATGCTTATGGGGCTGCGGGTTGGCTTCGCGCAAGCCTCATTCTCAAGTGCAGCCGGCGCTACACTGCTTGTGTCTGTCTGTGTCCCACCCATCATGCTGTAGCATGATGCTGCACGCGGATGCGTAATGCGTCTTTGTCCAGCAAATCCACTTGTTGGCACCCTCACACTGCCCCGCAGGCCCCCGCATCTTTGTGGGCAAGCTGTCCAAGGACACGACCGAGGCGGACGTGAAGGAGCACTTCATGCGCTTTGGATACGTGCTGGACGTGTACCTCCCCCGCGGTGTGCCCTGGCTGCCTGTTGCCCTGGCTGCCTGCTGGACTTTGCATGGCGGGAAGGAGTTGCATGCATGCCTACGCCTGGCATGCTGTATGCCGCATTCTGCCGCACATGACAACTGGGCTTTGGCTGCCAGGCGGGAGCCGTACCTGCTGGCACCCAGCCGCGCCTCCCTGCTGCACGCCACCTGAAATATGCTGCCCTCCATCTCCTTCTCATTGCAGACAAGAACAACAAGCGGGAGCACCGCGGCTTTGGGTTCGTCACCTTTGAGACGGAAGCAGCAATTCAGGTGAGGCGGCGGGCGAGCGGCAGGCGCAGGGTGTACATCCACAGCACCACAACAGGCGCCTTTGCGCCGAAGCCCACCTGGCATGCACATTGCTGCCGTGGCTGCACACGATGCCCTGCTCTTTGTACAACATGCGTCATCGAACCGTGCAATGACCCCTTCTTGCAAGCGGTTTTGACACTATTCCTCCCGCCTGCCTGCCCACGGTTGCGCAGCGGGTGGTGGCCCACGGCCCGCACCACATCCGTGGCTCCATTGTGGCAATCGACTCAGCGGTGCCCCGCCAGGTGAGCAGGCCCCTCACCTGCATTGCTTGCGAGCTTGGATGCCCGCGAACAGACACGCATTGGCAGCCCTTGGTTTCAGTTGGGTATTGCGGCGTACCCAGCAGCTGCGGGTGGTTTGCCGCCGCCGCCCTGCCCTGCCCCAGATGCCGCTGTGCCAACCTTGCTGTTTGCGTCAACCCTGGCCCGCACCTGCTGCAGGAGGAGGTTGTGCTTGCCATGGAGGGGCACACGGGGCTGGGCGGCGGCGCCGCGCTGGGCGCTGAGCGTGACAGCACCGCGGAAGCGATTCACCAGCTGGAGGTGCTCAGCTTGGAGGGCAGCGGGCGCGGCCGTGCCATGCTGCGGCCCTTCTAAGTCAGGCGCTTGCATGCACGCAGGCCGTGCCGCGGCCTGCTGCCTCCAGCGCTGAGGTAACCGCTGCCCCCGCAAAGCAAAGCCCGCCACAAAGCGGTGCTTTGCTGCCCAGGACGCCTGCCCAACCAGATGCCCCCGGCCTCGCAACTCCAATTGAGATCGACCATTTTCGTTCTTCGTGCATATTCTTCCTTCCCTTTCTTCCCCCCTTGACCCTGCTTTTC
>VFQQ010001271.1_pt1 | contig 36963 bp, 37 predicted proteins | sample 3512341 | NCBI WGS metagenome assembly VFQQ01 (sample SAMN10412373, study PRJNA504923) | tailings metagenome | isolation source: Relicate 2 Philex TSF1 revegetated site | place: Philippines: Tuba, Benguet | collected 2017-08-29 | reverse complement strand
CTGTCGTGCGTATGTAAGCGGCGCGTATTGAAAGAAAAAATTGAAGGCGAAAATTGGCTATCTACAAGGAACAGGATTTCTCCGAGCGGCGCAATGCCGCAAACGCAGCAAGAAAAGCCCTGCTGGACCGCTACAAGGCGCGCCCGGCTGAAGACGATCCCGAGGTTCTGGCCCGAAAGGCCGAGCGTCAGGCGATCCTCGAGGCGCGCGAGAAGCGCAATGCCGAAAAGGAAAAGCTGAAGCAGGAACGATTGGCCCGCGAGGCAGCCGAACGGGCTGAGCGCGAGGCTGCGGCGGAAGCCGCTCGTATCGCTGCCGAAGAGGCTGCCGCTGCCGAAGCGAAAGTCCGCGAGGCGGAAGAGACCGACCGCATCACGCGGGTGCTGGCCGACGAAGCCGAGCGCAAGGCCAAGCGCGATGCGCGCTATGCCGCTCGCAAGGCCCGCAACGGCCGCATGCCGCTGCCGCCACGGTAATCCGGAATTTAGCCTGAACGCAGTGTCGGGCTTGCGCGCGGCGACCCGGTCGCCGCGCAGCTTTCGTGCGCCTGTTTATTTCTTGTCTTTCAGCCTTATCGCCTGAACCGGTGCAGCCTTGAGCGCCGGCTCGGCCGCCGGTTTCTTGGCATCCTTCTTCGGCTTCCTGGCTTCCTTGTTGCTGCGCATTTGACCCTTGGCCATGATTCGGTCCTCCGATGATTGGGAATGAGAGTGAAACAACAGATCGTGGCAAGGGCAAGGGGGGCCGCGCTCGCGCCTTGAGCAAAGCTGCGCGTGCGCTACTCTCTATCGTGAAGAGAGGGACAGGCCATGGCTGCGCATTCCGGCTCGAAGAAAGTCATCTACGCCGCGCTCGCCGGCAATCTCGCCATCGCGATCACCAAATTCATAGCCGCCTTCTTCACCGGCAGCTCGGCCATGCTGTCGGAAGGCGTGCACTCGCTGGTCGATACGGGCAATGGCGGGCTGCTGCTCTACGGGCTGAGCCGCGCCAACCGCCCGCCGGATATAACCCACCCGCTCGGCCATGGCCGGGAACTCTATTTCTGGAGCTTCATCGTCGCCCTGCTGGTCTTCGCGCTCGGCGCCGGCGTGTCGTTCTACGAGGGCGTCATCCACATCCTCGACCCCGAGCCGGTGCGCAACCCGACCGTCAACTATGTCGTGCTCGGTCTGTCCTTTCTGTTCGAGGGTGCGTCGTGGTGGGTGGCGCTGAAGGAATTCCGGCAGGCCAAGGGCAGGCTCGGCTATCTCGACGCGGTTCGCCAGAGCAAGGACCCCAGCGTTTTCACCGTACTGTTCGAGGACAGCGCCGCCCTGCTCGGCCTGGCCATCGCCTTCGTCGGCATTTTCTGCGCGCAGATATTCGAGATGCCGGAGCTCGACGGCGTCGCCTCCATCGGCATCAGCGTCATTCTCGCTTCGACGGCGATCTTCCTGGCGCGGGAAAGCAAGGGCCTGCTGATGGGCGAGCCGGCTCTGCCCGAAGTCCAGAAGGCGGTGCTGGCCCTGGCGCAGGCCGACCCCGCCGTGCAGCGCGCCAACGGCATCCTGACTGTCCATCTCGGGCCGGAAGAGATCGTTGCAGCACTCAGCCTCGAATTCGAGGACCATATGACGGCGCCCGAGATCGAAACCTGCGTCGAGCGCCTGGAGGCGAAGCTGCACAAGGAGATGCCCCAGATCACCGCCCTGTTCGTGAAGCCGCAGACCACGGGAACCTGGGAGCGCCGGCGCAAGGCGATTGTCGAAGAGGCGAAAGAGTAGCCACGCGAGGGCTATCAAGGAGGAGAAACGATGAAGATCGACGGCGGATGCCATTGCGGCGCCATCACCTACCGGGCCGAGGTCGATCCCGAAAAGACGACGATCTGCCATTGCACGGATTGCCAGCAACTCACCGGCACGGCCTTTCGGGTGAGCGTGCGGACACCGGAAGACAAGTTCGAGATCACCAAGGGAACGCCGAAGATATACGTCAAGATCGGCGCCAACGGCACCCGGCGCGCGCAGGGCTTTTGCGAGAACTGCGGCTCGCATCTCTTCGCCACCTCGGCCGATAAGGGACCGAAGGTCTACGGAATAAGGGTGGGGACGGTGAGGCAGCGTGAGGAACTGATTCCACGGCGGCAGTTCTGGCATCGCTCGGCGCTGCACTGGCTTCCGGAATTCGAAGATATGGAGACGGTGGAGACGCAGTAGGTTCGCGGCGCCTAGAGCGGCTTTCGGTTTTGATTGAAACAGCCCCTCACCCTTACCCTCTCCCCGTGAAGGACGGGGAGAGGGGGGCTTCGGCGTTGCGGCCAACAGGGGGATGAGGGGCGATTCCACCTGAGCCGGAAAGGCTAGCGATGCCTTACGGCAGCAGGCAGTTGTGGATGTCGGCGATGCGCGGGTCCATCGTGTCCTTGACCTTGCGGGCGGCGCATTTGTCGGCGGTCATGGCAATCGCATCGTCCTTTGCGCCGAAGAAACGGTCGGTGATGTGGAAGCCGAGCGCGCGATAGACCTCGAACTGCTCTTCGGTGAAGAACTGGTCGCCGGTCGATTCATGCGGGAAGGTCGGGTTGCGCCGCGCATAGTCGAGCACATAGTCGTTCTCGTCGCCGGTCAGCGACGCCTTGATGTAGACCAGCGTCCCCGACTGGTTCTTGCCGTAATGGATCTGGCCGATGGCGATGTGCGGCATCAACGGCTTTGCGTGCCCGTTCTCTGCGGCTTTTTCCGGCGTAAGGGGTGTTGGAGCGGTGCCGACGGCATCCGTGGATATGGTCTTTTGCGTGTCCAGCGTCGCATTGCGAATGGCCTCCATCGGCAGGTCGATGCGCACGCCAAGGTCGATCCGCGAATGGATCTGCAGGGCGATGAAGGAACCGAAGCGCATTTGCGGGTCGGTCTCGGCGTCGACGACGACGATGACCTTGCAGCGGCGGCGCAGAAGTTCATAGATGCCGAGATTTTCGATATGGCCGCCGTCGGTGAGATAGACGTAGCTGCTCTCCTCATCGAGGAAGCCGAACATCTCGAAGAACAGGAAGAAATGGCCATTGGTGCCGAGAAATTCTCTGAGCTTTCTCAGGAATGACCGCCTTCTGCGGGCCATATCCGACATCGGGACCGTCTCTTCCAGCGCTTCGCCGCCGATAAGCTTCAGGACGCTGCTCGGGTTGCGCAGCCAGTAGCCGAGCCGCACATTGAGCATGGCAAGCGTCGGCGACAGTGCCCTTATCGTCTGCGATCCCATGTTGGACGATGCCGATGCACCCGAAATGGCGACAGCGGTCGCCACGTCGAGCGGATTGTCGATCTTCTTGTGCGCATAGGCCCGCGTCGGGATATAGCCGGTGACGCGGCTGCCGACGAAAAGCGGCGAGAACAGGAAGAAATCGGCATTGCGCCCGCGCCGGTTGGCTTCTGCCGACGACTGCACGTTTATCGCGGTGTTTATGAGGTGATAGGGCGTGTCTTCCGATGCCAGTTCGGTCAGCTGCGGGATATAGCCGTCGGGGTCCGGCTTGCCGGGACGGAACGACTTCGGATCGAAGTGGAAGGCGCGCGACAGCCGGTCGCGATAGAGATGGTGCAGCGAATTGGCGTTCGATTTCAGCCAGAACGAAAAGAAGAACAGCAGCAGGCCGAGCATGAGATAGGGTAGCCAGGCGATCCCGCCGAGATACGCCTTGAGCCACAGGAACCAGTTGGGGCTGTGTGCGAAGCGCGTGGCCGGGTCGCTGCCGTCGGCGATCGCCCAGTAGCTGAGATGCAGGTAGAAGATCCAGATCAGCAGGGGCAATGCCAGCGCGCCGATCCACAGGATCAGGGTGGCCGTTCCTCGCGCCAGCAATGCGGCATAGGTTTTGCTGTAATAGGTGTCGGCCAGATAGGATTTCAGCGTCTGGCGAAAGAAGGTGATGACGGCCGTTATCGGCGCAAGCATCAGCCCGAGCCAGGTGAGAACGCTCCGTCCGCCTTCGGCCGCGGGCGCTCCGGGCATGGGCTTGGGCGGCGCCATGGCGTCGAACAGCACATTGACCGCCAGGGGCTGGAACTCGATGAAAACCGCCAGCGCCACCGCGATCAGCACCAGCGCGCCATAAAACGGCGCGCGCCCGACGGCATCTGCGAGCATCTGCGCCCGCACGGCCGAGCGCAGCAGCGCCCAGACGAAGAAATAGATGAATGCGCTGGCGAGGAAGACCACCGTGACCGCGAAATGCTGGACGGGAGGCCAGTAGAGCGTGAAGCCGAACAGGTCGGACCTGACGAGATCGGCGCGCGTCGGATTGGAAAAGACGGTCAGGGCCGCCAGCACGAGCGGAATCCACAGGATCAGCGCCGCATTGGCGGTAAGACCGCGCACGACGACCGCCGCCGCCGTCAGCACGTCGCTAAAGCCTTTTGGAATGAGAAAATTCGAATAATTGCGCAGATGCCCGACGGCGTCGCTGTCGGCAAGCTCGGAGGCGCTGAGCATCTTGGAGGGCTTGGCGCCGAGCGAGGTGCCCTGGGGCGAAGAGCCGAAGGCGAACTCGCCGTTCCCCTTGACCAGTGTCGCGCTGAGCGAACTGCCGATATAGCCGCCGCCCGAGACCGTCGACAGATAGTCGAGCCGGTTGATGATGCCGTAGCGGTCCAGCGCCTGGAGGACGCCGAGCGAAAAGGTTGCTGCCCTGATGCCGCCGCCCGACAGCGCGAGCCCGGTGAGATCGTCGAGCAACCTGCCGTCTTCATGGGGCTGGCCGTTTGCGGGTTTGGCGCCGACGGGGCTCTGGACCACCGGCTTGGGTGGCGAGCTTTCGGCCGGGGCAGCGGAGGAGCTGCCATTTTTATGCTTCGCGCGCCGCCGGCGAATGATCTGCTGTTCGTATTGGAGGATGGACTGGCGGTCGGCTCGCATCCGGTTTTTTTCGCCCCACCAGTTGTCCGGATGTTCGGCATGGTAGGCGGCAATGCCGGGGCCTTCGGGCATCTCGATCTTGCCCGGATTGCTGCCTTTGGCCGGTTCGCTGCTACTCACTGCGTCGCTCCCTCCAGAGGGACGAAATGCGGAAACGAGTATTATCAGGTCGTTACTGGATTCATGCAGAGCATTTGTATGCGATGTAATTCATATACTGGAATTGTTTCTTGCGTGTCAGTGTCGTCTTCAACAGTTTTACGTCGAAAAATTCATTCCCGTTCTTCAACGACGCGCAGCCGCAATTGGCCGGTCTTGGATTCGGCGGAACGTGCGGGAAGCGGGGTCGGCGCGGCGGGCGTTTCGTCGGCATGGCCGTCGCCGAACTCCAGCGCCTCGATCTTCTGGCCGCGTTTGGTGACCTTGCTCGACGAGACCAGAATGTCGTCGATGTCCTTCGCCGTCTGGCCGAAATGGCCCTGGAGCTTGCGCACGCGCTCGTCCAGCCGCGACACGTCTTCCATCAGCCGCACCACCTCGCCCTGGATGAGATGCGCCTGCTCGCGCATGCGCGCATCCTTCAGGATCGCCTGGATGACCTGGATAGAAAGCATCAGAAGCGAGGGCGAGACGATGACGACGCGGGCGCGGTGGGCACGATGGACCAGCGCCTCGAAATTCTCGTGAATTTCGCTGAACACCGATTCGGACGGCACGAACATGAACGCCGTGTCCTGCGTCTCGCCATTGATGAGATACTTGTCCGAAATGTCCCGGATGTGTGTTTCCACGTCGCGGCGAAACGCCTGAGCGGCGATCTTGCGCGCCTCGGTGCCTTCGGCGGCACGAATGGCATTCCACGCTTCCAGCGGAAATTTCGCGTCGATGACCAGCGACGGCGAGCCGTTCGGCATCTTGACCAGGCAGTCCGGCCGGTTGCCGTTGGAAAGCGTGGCCTGGAACTCGTAGGCGCCGTGCGGCAGCCCGTCGGCAACGATCGCCTCCATGCGCGACTGGCCGAAGGCACCGCGTGTCTGCTTGTTGGACAGGATCGCCTGCAACTGCACCACCTGGCCGGCCAGCGACTGGATGTTGCCCTGCGCGGTATCGATCACGGCCAGCCGTTCCTGCAGCCTGGCCAGGCTTTCATGCGTGGATTTGGTCTGCTCGGTCATGGTCTGGCCGAGCCGGCCCGTCATGGCGTCGAGGCGCTGACTGAGCGACTGGGTGAGTTCGGCCTGCCGCGAGCCGAACACTTCTGCCATCGCGCCCATGCGCCCCTGCATCTCGGCCTGCGACTGCAGGATCGCGGACATTCTTGCATCGGCTTCGCGGGCACGATCGGCGGCTTCGAGCGCTGCCTCAGCGCGCGCTCTTGCCGAGCGCCAAAGGGCTGGGACGAGGATGACAAACAGAGCCAGGAACAGCGCTGCGCTGAAGGCAAGCAACTGGCCGAGCGTGAACACGCTGGCGCCAAGACGCAGTATCGGTTCGGATAACAGGTCTGTCATCGCCGCAGGATACGCGATTCGCTCGCAGAAACCAGATCAAAACAAGAACGTTGTGCAAGGCAAACAGTTGACGCTTTTCTTGCTACGTCTTAGGTGAGGCGACATGACGATAAAGCCGCTGATCATCCTTCCCGATCCTTTGTTGCGCCAGATCTCCAAGCCATTGGAGCGCGTGGACGACCCGTTGCGCAAACTGGCCGACGACATGCTTGAGACGATGTATGACGCGCCGGGCATCGGGCTGGCGGCGATCCAGATCGGCGAGCCCCTGCGCATGCTGGTGATCGACCTCGCCAAGGAAGATGAGAAGCCGGCCCCGCAGGTGTTTATCAACCCGGAAGTCCTCGAAAGCTCCGAAGAGCGTTCGGTCTATGAGGAAGGCTGTCTGTCGATCCCCGATTACTATGCGGAAGTCGAGCGCCCGGCATCGGTCCGGGTGAAATTCCTCGACCGCGACGGCAAGGAGCAGGAAATCACCGCCGACGGCCTGCTGGCGACCTGCCTGCAGCATGAGATCGACCATCTCAACGGCGTGCTCTTCATCGACCACATCTCCAAGCTCAAGCGTGACATGGTGGTGAAGAAATTCAAGAAACTCGCCAAGGACCGTCCGCCGAGCCGCATGGTGGGGTGAGAGGCGCGCGGTTTCTGGCTGCCTGCTACTCAATCAAATTTGCGATTTTCGCAAAACTTGATATCATTGATATCAAGCGATGGAGGCTGTCATGGGCGATATGCTGATCCGAAACATTCCGGATGCCGTAAAGAACGGCCTGGCGGAAAAGGCGCGGCAAAGCGGGCGCAGCCTTTCCGACGAAGCCAACTTGCGCCTTGCCCGCAGTCTGGCCGAAGACGAGCAGCAACCGAGGAAGTTCGAGAACGCCTATGAGATGATCAGAAGCGCATTCGTCGAGGCCGATGCGTTGATGACTGAGGAGGAGCATGCCGAATTCATGCGTGGGATCGAGGAAGGGCGCAGGGATATGGGGCGTCCGGTTCCTGACTTCGAATGATCGTCCTCGACACGAACATCGTGTCCGAGCTTTCTCACGATCGGTCAAATCCGGCGGTTGTGGAGTGGACCAAGAAGCAGGACGACGCGGAATTGTTCCTCTGCATTCCGGTGATCGCCGAACTGGCGTTTGGAGCGCATCGGTTTCTGCTCCGGAACCGGAATTCAAAGCATCTCATCGGGCTCGATAAGCTCGTTGACGATCGGTTTCGAAATCGAATTCTTCCGATGAACATGGTCGCGGCATTGAGATATGGCCAGCTGTTCGCAGCGCGGGAGATGATGGGCAGGCCGATCGGCCCGATGGACGCCATGATCGCCGCGATCTGCCTTGCGCATGATGCGACGCTTGCCACGCGCAATGTCCGTGACTTCGACGGGCTTGACCTGAAGCTCGTAAACCCGTTTGAAGCGGATGCGTGACGGCTCAGGGCCGCGCGTCGCGAAAGAACAACCGGACGACAGAATGCCCCTACGCGTCATCTTCATGGGAACGCCGGATTTTTCCGTGCCCACGCTTCGCGCCATTGCCGAAGCCGGGCACGAGATCGCCTGCGTCTACACGCAGCCGCCGCGGCCGGCGGGCCGGCGCGGGCTGGAGCTTACGCCATCGCCGGTGCAGCGTGAGGCGGAGCGGCTGGGCGTGGAGGTGCGTTCGCCGGTATCGCTGAAAGGCGAGGCCGAGCAGAAGGCGTTCAAAGCGTTGAATGCGGATGTCGCCGTCGTCGTGGCCTATGGGCTGCTGTTGCCGAGGCCGATCCTCGAAGGGACGAGGCTCGGCTGCTTCAACGGCCACGCCTCGCTTCTGCCGCGCTGGCGCGGGGCTGCACCCATCCAGCGCGCGATCATGGCTGGCGACGCCGAGACCGGCATGATGATCATGAAGATGGATATAGGCCTCGATACCGGTCCAGTCGCGCTGACCGAACGCGTGACGATCGACCCGTATATGACGGCGGGCGAACTGCATGACCGGCTGATGGGCGTTGGCGCGGAATTGATGGTCGAGGCGCTGGGCAAACTGGAACGGGGCAACCTGCCGCTGAACGCGCAGGCGGAAGACGGCGTGGTCTACGCGAAAAAGATCGACAAGGCCGAGACCCGCATCGACTGGCAGCAACCGGCGCATGACGTGCACAACCGTGTTCGCGGCCTGTCGCCTTTTCCGGGTGCGTGGTGCGAGATGGAAACCGGCGGCAAGGTCGAGCGGCTGAAGCTTCTGCGCACGACGATGGCGGATGGGTCCGGCATGCCGGGCGAAATCCTGGACGAGCGTCTGGCCATTGCCTGCGGAGACGGTGCGGTTCGGCTGTTCGAAGTGCAGCGCGCGGGCGGCAAGGCGGTCAACGCGGACGAGTTTTTGCGCGGCGCAAAGCTCGGCAAGGGCGCGAGGCTCCTATGAACGGTGTTACGATCAGATCGGCGGAAAGCCGCGACCGTGCAGGCATCCACGCGGTCGAGGAGCGCGCCTTCGGTCAGGCGGGTGAGGCGACGTTGGTCGATCGGCTCGTGACGGATGGTGACGTGGTGCTGGAACTGGTAGCCGAAAAGGAAGGCCGCATCGTCGGCCATGTTTTGTTTTCCCGGCTAACGGTGGAAGAAAACGGCAAGCACTTTGCCGCCGTGGCGCTGGCGCCGCTTGCGGTAGACCCTGATCTGCATTGCGAAGGTATCGGCAGTGCGCTTGTTCGCGCAGCGCATGATCGGCTGATTGCCGTTGGTGAAAAGCTTTCCGTTGTGTTGGGCGACCCGGATTATTACGGGCGGTTCGGTTATCACCGGGCTGGCGCCGAGAAATTCGACAGCGACTATCAGTGCGACGCCTTGCAGGCTCTGGCCTGGGGCGAGGCGCCATCGACCGGCAGGCTGGTCTATGCGCCTGCCTTCAGCGCGTTGTGAGTGAAAAACATGCCGCGCTACCGCCTCGACATCGAATATGACGGGACCGCCTATGCCGGCTGGCAGCGGCAGGACGGGCCTGCGACCGTGCAGGGCGCGATCGAGCAGGCGATCAAGGGGTTTTCCGGCGAGGATGTGACGCTGCGCGGGGCCGGGCGCACCGATGCAGGCGTCCATGCGAGTGGGCAGGTCGGCCATGTCGATCTTGCCAAAGCGTGGCGCGACGACACGGTGCGCGATGCGATCAACGCGCATCTGCAAATGGCGGGCGCGGCGGTGGCGATCCTTGCGGCCTATGCCGTGCCGGACGATTTCGACGCCCGCTTTTCGGCGACGGGGCGGCAATATCTCTACCGCATCCTGAACCGCCGCGCGCCGGCAGCCCTGGAGCGCAACCGGGTCTGGGTGGTGCAGAAGAAGATCGATGCCGACGCCATGCATGAAGCAGCACAGGTTCTGGTCGGGCGGCATGACTTTACCACCTTCCGCTCGTTGCAGTGCCAGGCGTCGAGCCCGGTGCGCACGCTGGAGCGCTTCGATGTCGTGCGCAAGGGCGACGAGATCGAGATCCATGCTGCCGCGCGCTCCTTCCTGCACAACCAGGTGCGCTCTATGGTTGGCACCATCAAGCGGGTCGGCGAGGGGGCATGGACGGCAGCCGACGTTAAGGCCGCGCTCGAGGCAAAGGATCGCGCCGCCTGCGGTTCGGTGGCGCCGCCCTACGGGCTCTATCTGACCAAGGTCGATTACTGAGGGATGTGAATCCCGAGCAGCGATTGAAGTGCGATGAGCACGACGACCGAGGCAGCGAACATGCCGGCAAAAACCGCGCTGCCGACAGCCGGCCCCTTGGCGATGATGGCATTGGTGAGTCGCCAGGTAAGCACCATGGAAAGCGCGAAGACGGCGAAGGACACCGAAACGACCAGTTGCGAGTCCGAAACGGTGAACAGCCGCAGCAAGGCCGCCGGCAGCACCAGCCAGGACAGGATCACCGAAGCCCAGTTGGTGGCAACGACATAATGCACGAAACGGTCGCGAATGCCGGCCATGGGCGCGATGAAGGCCAGCGCGACGAGCGGCAGAACCCAGGCGCCGAGATCGACGGCAGCCAGGCGCAGGAAAAAAGAAAACCGGCTCCCCGATGCCATCGGGTCGGCGCCGAGTTCGCTTGCGGTTCCGGCCCAGCCGACGAAAAGCGGCGGCAACGCGATGACGATGGCGAAAAACGAATTCCAGAAGCCGTCGGCGGAAAGGTCTAGCAGAGCGATGCCGTCGCGCTTGCCCATCATCAGCCGCCAGGCCCCGGCCAGATATCGCTGGATGTCGTCGCCGGGCGGCATCGCGTCAGCCCCGTTCGAACCAGTCTTGAATGAACCTGCCATATATCTCGGTCAGGGTTTCGAGATCGGCAAGCGGTACGCGCTCATCAACCATGTGCATCGTCTTGCCGACGAGGCCGAACTCGACGACCGGGCAGTAATCCTTGATGAAGCGCGCATCGGAGGTGCCGCCGGACGCCGAAAGCGCCGGCTTGGCTCCGGTGATGGCCTTCACCGAACCGCTCAGCGTCTCGATCAGCTTGTCGTCGCGCGTCAGGAAGACGTGGCTCGGCCGGTCACGCCAGACGATGTCGAACTCGATCGGCTCCTTGCGCCCCTTGCGGTATTTCTTGCGGCCGCTGGCGACATCGAGACGGTTGTGAATCTCGGCCTGCAACGTCTCGGCGGTCCATGTGTCGTTGAAGCGGATGTTGAACGCCGCCGTCGCCTTGGCGGCAATGACATTGGCGGCGGGATTGCCGACGTCGATCGTGGTTATTTCGAGGTTGGTCGGCTGAAAATCCCTGGTGCCCTTGTCGAAGGCCGGATTGGTTAGCGCTTCGACCAGCGTCATCAGCCCGCGCACCGGATTGTCTGCGAGATGCGGATAGGCGACATGGCCCTGACGCCCCTGCACTGTGACGATGCCGGAGATCGAGCCGCGGCGGCCGATCTTGATCATGTCGCCGAGCGTGGCGGGATTGGTCGGCTCGCCGACGATCGCCGCGTCCCACTGCTCGCCCTTGCCGGCTGCCCATTCGAGCAGCTTGATCGTGCCGTTGACCGCCGGGCCTTCCTCGTCGCCGGTGATCAGCAGCGACACCGAGCCCTTCGGATTTCCATGCGCTTCGACATGACGGGCGAGTGCGGCGACGAAGCAGGCGATACCGCCCTTCATGTCGACCGCGCCGCGCCCATACATCTCGCCATTATGGATGTCGGCGGAGAACGGTGGATGTGTCCAGGCGGCCTCATCGCCAACCGGCACCACGTCGGTATGGCCGGCAAACATCAGATGCGGGCCGTTGCCGGAAAGCCGGGCGTAGAGATTTTCGATGTCGGGCGTGCCGTCCTCGGAGAATGTCGGCCGCTCGACGGTGAAGCCGAGCGGCTTCAGCATGGCTTCGAGCGCTGACAGCGCGCCGCCCTCGGCGGGCGTCACCGACGGACAGCGGATAAGGGCGGCAAGGTTTTCAGCGGGGTTCTTTGGCAGCATCATGTCGAGAGGGATAGTCGAAAGTTCCGGGGCTGTCACGGCCCGAGTGGCGCGTTGATACAAGTGCCGACATTATGGTTTTCGCGCCGTATAGTCTTTGGCTCAGCAGGGGTTTTCCGATGGTCTCAAACAGCGCTTCGATCGTCATTGCCGGTGCCGGCAGCATCGGCTGCCATGCCGGCGCCTGCCTGGCGCTGGGCGGGCGACGCGTCACGCTGCTGGCAAGGCCGCGAATCGTTTCGGCGATAAATGACGCCGGCTTGCGCGTTTCCGATCTCGACGGACTGGACCGGCTTGTCGGCCCCGATGTCCTGACGCTGGCGGAAGACCCCAGGCTGGCGCTGGCGCATGCCGATGTCGTGCTGGTGACGGTAAAAAGCGGGGCGACGAAGGAAATGGCCGGATTGATCGCGGCCTATGCGCCGGAACAAGCGGTGATCGTCAGTCTTCAGAACGGCGTCGACAATGTCGATACGCTGCGCGCCGCGCTTGGCAAACGCATGGTGCTGGCCGGTATGGTGCCGTTCAACGTGGTCCAGTCGGGCGAAGGCGAGCGTCCGGTCCGCGTTCACCGCGCCACCAGCGGCACGGTGCTGATCGAACCGGGTGCCGAGGGTTTGGCCGCACTGCTGAATGTCGCAGGTTTCCCCGTCGCCGAACACGATGACATCAAGGCCATTCAGTGGGGCAAGCTGCTGCTCAACCTCGGCAACGCGCTCGTCGCGCTCTCCGATCTGCCGCTCCTGACGATGCTTTCCGACCGGCGCTGGCGTCACCTGATGGCGGCGCAGATGGACGAAGGGCTTGCCGCGATGCGCGCCTCGGGCATCGCGCCCGGACGCGTGACCGGGCCGCCGCCCGGCCAGATCCCGAAGCTGCTGCGGCTGCCGAACTGGCTGTTCCTGCGGCTGGCGCGGCGGATGCTGTCGGTCGACCCGAACGCGCGGTCATCCATGTGGGAGGATCTCACGCGCGGCCGCCCGACCGAAATCGATTACCTGCAAGGCAAGGTGCTGGCGCTGGCGGAAAGGAGCGGGACGCCGGCTCGTCTCAACAGGCGGGTGCTGGATCTGGTCCACGCCGCCGAAGCAGACCGCGCAGGCTCGCCGCGTCTTTCCGTGGCGGATATTTCCGGCGCTTCTTAGCCGGCTTTTTTCTTCGCCGTGTCCTCGATCATCATGATCTTCTGCCAGATTTTTCGCGACAGGTTGGAGCCGAGGCTCTCGATGTCGTTGACAGCATCGACGACGACGTCGTCATTGACCGATTGCGCGAAAAGCGCGGCGAGCTTGCCGGTGATCGACAGCATTTCCGAGCAATAGTCGAGATAGCGCGCGAGATCGGCCTTGTTGGTGATGCGCGCCGGCGAATTCGCGGTCGGCTTGAAATTGGCCGAGAGCGTCACCGGGTCCTTGGTCAGCTGGTGCATGTCGATGACATGGATCAGCGAGCGCAGGCCATGCAGGGCACGAAAGACGCGCTTGCGCTTGATGCGTTCCTCGGCGCGGACGAGCGCCAGGAAGCCGAGGCCCGCCAGGATCAGCGTGTTCAGGGACGCTTCTATGCCTTGCACGAAATCGAAAGCGCCGGTCGAGATGCGGTCGAAGGACAGGAAGGTTCCGACGAACAGGAAGACGGAGGCGCCGGCGAGGATGACAAGTCCGATGAGCCCGCGCAGCCACCAGATCGGCGCTTCGAGCCCTTTCGCCGTAGCGGTCAGATCGCGCGACAGCGAAACGAGCTCGGTGGCTACTTTCCGCAGGCCCGATTGCGGGAAACGCTCGGCAACGCGCAGTTCCAGCGCTTCCGCGGTGGCGATGATTTTGGCCGGATCGAGCGTGCGATAACCGGCCATTTTCTATTGCGGTTCGTTGGTGCGCTGGCCATAGCGATTTGCGCCAGCGGTGCCCGGTGGAAAGCAGAGGAGGATGAAGGCAATGATGTCGCCGATCGGGAAAAGAAGGCTCCACCAGCCGGAACGGTCGAAATCATGCAGCCGCTTCACGGCAAGCGCGATATGGGAAACGATGAGCACGGCGAACATGGCGATGAACACGCTTGCCCAGTGATTTATCACTGTTTCGTCCCCTTCCGCCGCGATCATGCGATAGACCGGATAGAGCCTGATCACATAGAGAAGCAGCCCGGCAAGCGCGAAGGCCTGCCGGCTGATCCGGCCGGAAAAGCCGAAGAAGACCCAGAGAATCTGCTGGCGGTTCACCCTTTATGCCCCGCTCAATCGCGCAACAGCTCGTTGATCGAGGTTTTTGAACGGGTCTGGGCATCGACGCGCTTGACGATGACGGCGCAGTAGAGGCCCGGTCCCGGCTCGCCATTGGGGAAGGGCTTGCCCGGCAGAGAACCGGCAACGACGACGGAATTGGCCGGCACTTCGCCATAGGTGATCTCGCCGGTGGCGCGGTCGACGATCTTGGTCGACTTGCCGATAAAGACGCCCATGCCGAGCACCGAGCCCTCGCGCACGATGCAGCCTTCGACGACCTCGGAGCGGGCGCCAATGAAGCAGTTGTCCTCGATGATCGTCGGGCCGGCCTGCATGGGTTCCAGAACGCCGCCGATGCCGACGCCGCCCGACAGATGCACATTCTTGCCGATCTGCGCGCAGGAGCCGACCGAGGCCCAGGTGTCGACCATGGTGCCGGAATCGACATAGGCGCCGAGATTGACGAAGGACGGCATCAGGATGGCGTTGGGCGCGATATAGGCCGAGCGGCGCACAACGCAATTGGGCACGGCGCGGAAGCCGGCCTTCTCGAAATCGAGCGCACCCCAGCCGGCGAATTTCGACGGAACCTTGTCCCACCAGACCGAATCGCCCGGACCGCCCTTGATGATCTCCATCGGGTTAAGGCGGAAGGATAAAAGCACCGCCTTTTTCAGCCATTGATTGACCTTCCAAGCCCCGTCATCCTGACGTTCGGCAACGCGTGCGGCGCCTCGGTCGAGCAGGTCGAGCGCGGTTTCGATCGCCTCGCGCACTTCGCCGCGGGTGGCGGTGGTGATCGCCTCGCGCTCGTCGAACGCCTTTTCGATGGTCGCTTCGAGGCTGGCAAGGTCGGTTCTCGACATGAAAGGCTCCGTGATACGTGCTGTTAAGGCGCAGGCCGCTAGACTGTTTTTAAGATCGCGCGGACCCTATGTCAGGGCTTACAACGGGTCAATCATCGCAGTGTCGCGGGGGTCGCTCCGCAAGCAGGAAATTGGACTGGAAAGCATATGAATCCGATGGAAAAGGCGGGATGGACCCCGCTTCCGCATTCAGACGAGGATCTGGAGCGGGCAAAGGCGGTTCCCGACACGCCGCAGACCCGCGCCGCAACCTATCGCCTTGCCTGGAACGACGAGGAGTTCATGACGCGCCGCGAGCTTCGCGCCGTGCGCCTGCAGCTCGAACTGCTCAAGCCGGAAATGATTCTCGCCGAACGCGGCATCCGCTCGACGGTCATCCTGTTCGGCGGCGCGCGCCTGCCCGAGCCGGGCGGCGAGGCCTGGGCCGCCAAGGACGAGACGCAGAAGAAGAACCTCGAGAAGAACAGCAAATATTACGCGGAGGCGCGCAAATTCGCGCAGATATGCTCGCGCCATTCGGAGGCATCCCACTACCGCGAGTATGTCGTGGTGACCGGCGGCGGACCGGGCGTCATGGAGGCAGGCAACCGGGGTGCCGCCGATGTCGGCGCGCCGTCGATCGGCCTCAACATCGTGCTGCCGCATGAGCAGGCGCCGAACATCTACGTCACGCCCGAACTGTGCTTCAACTTCCACTATTTCGCCATCCGCAAGATGCATTTCGTTATGCGCGCCAAGGCGGTTGCGGTGTTTCCGGGCGGCTTCGGCACCATGGACGAGTTCTTCGAGACGCTGACCCTGATCCAGACCGGCCGCATGGAGCGCGTGCCGATCATCCTCTTCGGCAAGGAGTTCTGGTCGCGCGCCATCGACCTCGATTTCCTCGCCGAGCAAGGCACGATCTCGCCCGGCGACCAGGACATCATCGATTTCGTCGATACGGCAGACGAGGCGTGGGAAATTATTGCCAGGTTTTACAAGCTGTAGGGACGGTTTTGTTGGTCTGCCTGACCGGCCTGACCCCTACCCCTAACCCCTCCCCACAAGGGGGAGGGGAACGATTTCATGGCCGATTCCGCCAGAAACGGTGAAGGTTGGCGCCAAGCGGCAATACAACAAAGTTCCCCTCCCCCTTGTGGGGAGGGGTTAGGGGTGGGGGTAGTTCAAACGCTATGCCCTACCCGGAGAGTGAGGGCAGTAAGAGCAAGGGGCAGTTCCTGCCAAGCGCGGCCTTCCGAAAACCAGCCGTGCGGCGATGCCGCATCGTGAAACGCTGGAAAGCGCCCGACCGTTCGGCTAGAGATTTCCGTCATGGCATGGAAGCAAGCATCGACGGGATGGTTTGCCGCGCTTCGGCGCGACCGCCGGCTGTTTGCGGTTGCCGCGACGCTGGTGCTGATTGCGCATGTCTTCCAGCCGCTCGCTGAGGCGCGGGTCGCCAATACCGCAAATGCCTGGATCATCTGCACCACGTTCGGAATGCAGCCGGCGACGCCCGACGGCAAGCAGTTGCCGCCGCTCGGTGCCGCCGACGATTGCCCGACCTGTATCGGCGGGCCATGTGCCGGCATGGCAGCCCCGCTCAAGGTAGAGCCGTCTTTTCAGGCGGCATTTCCGGCGCTGGTCGAAAATCGCGGTCAGCTTTTCGCTTCGTTCGAGGCGAAAATTCCGCCTGACCGGCTGAACGAACCGCCTCCGGCAATCCGCGCGCCGCCCTTTCACTTCGCCTGAAACAAGCCTGCTTCCGCAGCTTGCGGGAGAAACTGTTTTTGGACGCGAGAGGAAAACCCAATGCGCCGACTTATCTTGCCATTTGCCGCAGCCTGCGCGCTGACGGCCGCTTCGATCATCACCGCCCATGCCCATGCCTCGCTCGAAACGAACGAGGCTGCGCCCGGCTCCTACAAGGCCGTGCTGAAAATCCCGCATGGCTGCGACGGACAGGCCACCACCACGGTCCGCATCGACATGCCGGAAGGCTTTATCGACGCCAAGCCGATGCCGAAGGCGAACTGGACGCTTGCAACCGAGAAGGGCGACTACGCCAAGACCTACAAGCTTCATGGCCAGGAGGTGAAAGCCGGCGTCAAGTCGGTGACCTGGAGCGGCGGCTTCCTGCCGGACGAATATTACGACGAGTTCGTCGTCAGCGGCACGCTGGCGGGCGTCGAGGAAGGACAGACGCTGTTCTTCAAGGCCAAGCAGATCTGCGATAAGGGCCAGGTGGCCTGGGACCAGGAGCCGACCGAGGGACAGGACCCGCATTCGCTGGAACATCCGGCCCCTGCGGTAACAATTCTGGCTGCGGAGAGCGGGCATGGCGGCCATGCCGGTCATGATATGGCGGTTGCGGTCAAGGCCGGCGATCTGGAGATCGACGGCGCATGGGCCCGCGCCATGCTGCCCGGCCAGCCGACCGGTGGCGCCTATCTGACCGTCGTCAACAAGGGTGCTGTCGCCGACAGACTGATCGGCGCTTCCTCGCCTGCAGCCGGCAAGGTCGAGGTTCACACCATGTCGATGAAGGACAATGTCATGGTGATGCGCCCGGTCGAGGGCGGGCTGGAGATCCCCGCCGGCGCCAGCGTCGAGCTGAAGCAGGGCGGCGAGCATTTGATGTTCATGGCCGTCAAGGAGCCGTTCAAGCAAGGCGGCTCTGTTCCCGTCACGCTGGAATTCGAGAAAGCCGGCAAGGTCGAGGTGACGCTGCCGGTGAAGTCTGCGGCGGGCGGCGGAGACCACTCCGACCATTAACTTGCCGTGCTACTCGGCGGCCGCCGGTTGCAGCTCGGCCGCCGATGCCTCGTAGCGCTGTGGCCTGTGAACCAGCGTCACCAGAACGAACGAGATGATCATCAGGAGATACCAGGCGCCGAGTTTCTGTATGGACACCGGCGTCCAGCCCTCATGCTGGCCGGGATAGATCCAGGCGCGCGACCAGGTGCCGATGTTTTCGGCGAACCAGATGAACAGCGCCACCAGCAGGAAGCCCAGCAAAAGCGGCATTTTGTGGCGAAAGCGGAAGACGCGGTAATGCACCGTCGTGCGCAGAAAAAGCAGCGCCGTGACGACGAACAGCACGTAGCGCATGTCGACCATGAAATGATGGGCGAAGAAATTGGCGTAGATCGCGGCGGCCAGTAGCGCCGTTGCCCATAGTGGCGGATAGTTGCTGTAGCGCATGTCGAAAATACGCGAGACGCGCGCCAGATAGGAGCCGACGGCGGCATACATGAAGCCGGAAAACAGCGGCACGCCGCCAAGCCGGAAAAAGCTGTCTTCCGGATAGATCCATGAGCCGGCGGATGTCTTGAAGATCTCCATCAGCGTGCCGACGATGTGGAAGATCAGGATGACCTTGGCTTCTGCGACGGTTTCGAGCTTGAAGACGAGCATCGAAAGCTGGATGGCAAGGGCAGCCAGAAACAGGAAATCGTAACGCGCCAGCGCGATTCCGTCGGGCCAGAAGAGTTTCGTGGCGATGATCAGCGCCAGCATCGCGCCGCCGAACAGGCAGGCCCATGCCTGCTTCAATCCAAAGACGAGAAACTCGACCAGCCCGCCATAAAGGCCGCTGGCCGGCAGCCGGTCGAGCACGGCATGGGCGCCGGCGTCGATGCGGGCTTCCAGCGATGTGAAGCGCCTCAAGCGAAATACAGCGATCGAGCCACTCGATTCGTCCCCGTTCTAACGCTCAGAAACAGGGCCAATATGGCTGAATCAGGGTCGCTCGGACGACATGATCTCACGCAGGAAGGCGGCGAGATCGTCGGTGACGAAATCAACCGCATCGTCGAAGGCCGGGTCGCGCTCCCATATCTCGGAAAAAGTCGGCTCGAAATTGTTTGGCACGATCAGCACCGTCTGCATGCCGAGCGCCTTTGGCACGATCAGGTTGCGGGCCAGATCCTCGAACATCACCGCGTTCGGGCCGGCGATGCGGTGAAGCGCCAGGAACAGGTCATAGGTTTCGGGCGCGGGCTTTGGCGTGAGGCCGGCTGCGACGATGTCGAAAATGTCGTCGAAATTGTCGAGTATGCCGAGTTCGCGCGCGGTGCGCTCGGCGTGGCCGCGGTCGCCATTGGTGAAGATGAACTTGCGGCCCGGCAGCGCCCTGATCGCCTCGCCAAGCGCCGGGTCCGGCTTCAGCCAGGAATAATCGATGTCGTGGACCTTGTTGAGGAAGTCGTCGGAATCGATCTGGTGACGCTCCATCAGTCCCTTCAGCGTCGTGCCATACTCCAGATAGAGTTCCTTCTGCAGCTTGCGCGCCTCCTCGCGCGGCAATTGCAGCAGCTCCGACACATAGGCCGTCATCCTCACATCGATCTGCGAAAACAGGTTCGTGTGATGCGGGTAGAGCGTGTTGTCGAGGTCGAACACCCAGTCGGTGACGTGGGCAAATAGGGCGGGCTCGGGAGACTGTGTCATAGGGCCTTATGGCACGGTTCCGTGCGCTTGTGCCGGGGCTCGGGACAAAAATTTGTGAGCCGGCGGGAGCCGATCGCGCGATGATTCAAATTTTAGCCAAGCTTGAAACGAGACCTTCAACGCTTCCTGTCAAAGGAGGCCCGCAACCGGGGGAGCGCAATGAAGAGCCTAATTCTCAGATCGGCAATTGTCGCCGTTTCCTCTGCCATCGCGTCCTTCCTCATCGTGCTTGCGATCGTGCCGGCCCTGGGCGGCGTGATCGACGGCAACGCCTGGATGATGTGTATCCTGTGTCCGCTGGTAACGGCGTGGCCGGCCAGCGCCTATACGTTCTGGCAGAGCGACCGACTCAAGCTGGCGCATCGTGAGCTTGCCAGAACCCACGCCCAGCTTGCCGCCGCGCATCGGCGTCTCGAGGACAAGGCAAGCCGCGACGACATGACCGGCATGCTGAACCGCGAGAGCTTCTTCGCCACGCTCGACGCTTCGCGGCGCAAGTCCGACCGGGGCGCGCTGCTGATCATCGATGCCGACCATTTCAAGAAGATCAACGACAACTTCGGCCATCTTACCGGCGACGATGCGTTGATGGAAATCGCCGCCGCGATCTCGCGCGGCGTGCGTTCCGGCGATGTTGTCGGCCGCATCGGCGGCGAGGAGTTCGGCGCTTTCCTGATCGGCGCCAGCGATAAGGAGGCTTCTCATGTCGCGGAGCGGATAAGGCGCGAGGTCGAGTTGACGCGGTTCCGTCCCCTTGACGAGCGGACGATCCCGCTGACGGTCAGCATCGGCGGAACGCTATGTCCGGCCAATGCCAATGTTTCGGAACTGATGCGCGTGGCCGACCGCCGCCTCTACGAAGCCAAGAACCGAGGGCGCAATCTTGCGATCGTCGAGCGGGAAATGCCGCGGGCGGCTTGAGAACAAGAGACGGACTTTTCGTGTTCGCAGTTCAAACAGAAATTCTGCTTCTTCGGGTGGAAATCACCGTTTAAAGTTCACGGGCAACCGGATCGGGTTCTTCGCAAAGTCCGGCTCCGGCGGTGCGGGCACTGGCGAAGCGCGCCAGATCAGGTCGACCGCGTCCTTGTCGAGGTCCGGGTTTCCCGATGAGCCGGTAAGGCGCACCGAGAGCACATTGCCGCTCACGTCGATCCTGAATGTCACCGTTGCCACGCCCGCATCTTTGGTACGGTTGTCACGCTTTTTCCGGTTGATCCACGACTGCACCCTCGACGACCACTTCGCCGGGCTGACTCTGGGGGCAGTTGAAACGGCCCTTTGCACGACCCGCTTCTGCGACTCCGTTTCCTTCTCGGCGACTTCGGCCTCTTTCCTGGGTGCAGGCTTTTCCTTCTTCCTGACCACCTGCTTCTTCTCGACCGGCTTTTTCGGCTCCTCGCGGACGACCGGGCGGGGTTCCGGCAGGGGGATCGCCACTTCCGGCGTTACCGCTTCTGCAACTTCCGGCTCGATCTCTTCGACGGGTTCGGCGGTCTCGCCGGGCTGGGGCTCAGCCTCGGTAACCTCGGGTTCGGCCGTGTCGATCGGCTCCGCCTGCTCAGGCTCGACCGGTGTTTCCACGACTTCCTGCGGCTCGTCGACGGGCTCCACCGTCTGATCCGGAAGTTCTTCGACCAGATTTTCGGGCTCGACTTCTTCGGGCACTGCCATTGGAAGCGGCGCAAGATCGACCATCATGGCCGGTTCCGACGCTTCCGCCGAAAGCGCCGGCGGGCGCGTGGATACGTAGTATGCTACCGATGCATGCATGCCGAGTACAACCAGCCCGGCCGCGGTCCACAAGCCGACCTCGCGCAGGCTCGGCAGCGCCGGAAAGGCGATATGCGTCTCGGCCCGCGCCGTCATGGTGCCGCCGCCGGTGCATCGCCGGCGGGCAAGGTTTCCAGGCCTACCAGGGCGATCTTGAGGTAGCCGCTGTTACGCAGCAGGTTCATCACCTCCATCAGCTCGCCATAGCCGACGACCTTGTCGGCGCGCAGGAAGATGCGGGTCTCCTTGTCCCCCTTCGTCAGCCGGTCGAGCGTCGGTCCGAAGACGGGGCGCCCGACGATTTCATTGCCGACGGCGAGGCTCAGATCGTCCTTCAGCGTCAGGAACAGCGGCTCTTCGGGGCGTGGTACAGGTGTTGCGGTGGAACCGGGCAGGTCGACATTGATGTCGACCGTTGCCAGCGGTGCCGCCACCATGAAGATGATCAGCAGCACCAGCATCACGTCGATGAAGGGCGTGACGTTGATCTCGTGGTTTTCCTCGAGATCGTCGCCGGCGCTTTCGCGGACTTTTGCGGCCATGGTCCCAGCCTTTCCTACGCTGCGGCCCTTACGGGCACATGGCGGAAATCGAGGTCGCGGCTGACCAGCCTCTCGATGCCCGCCGAAGCGTCGGCCAGCACCTGCCGGTAGCCGGTGATCGAGCGTGCGAAGACGTTGTAGATGACCACTGCCGGGATGGCGGCGACAAGGCCGAGGGCGGTCGCGAGCAGCGCTTCGGCGATGCCGGGTGCCACGACGGCGAGATTGGTGGTCTGCGATTCGCTGATGCCGATAAAGGCGTTCATGATGCCCCAGACGGTGCCGAACAGGCCGACGAAGGGCGCTGTCGAGCCGATGGTGGCGAGCACGCCGGTGCCGCGCGACATGCGCCGTCCCGCCTGCGCCTCGATCCGCGACAGCCGCGAGGAGACGCGTTCCTTCAGCCCGTCGCCCTTGGCGTGGTCGATGGCCGCGGCCGACATTTCCACTTCCTGCTCGGCCGCGCGAAGCAGCAATGCACCCGCGCCGCCGCGTCCGTTCAACTGGCGGCTGGCCTCATTCAGGCTGCGTGCACCGACGATGATGGCGACGGCGCGGCGCGCGCGCATCAGCGCGCCGGCGAGTTCCAGCGACTTCGCCAGCCATACGGTCCAGGTGATGAGCGAGGCGAAGGCCAGGCCGATCATCACCGCCTTGACCACGATGTCAGCGGCCATGAACATGCCCCATGGCGAAAGGTCATGCGGCAGGGTCAGTTCAACCGCCGATGGTTCGGCTGCCGGGGCGGCGGCTTCCACGCCGCGTGTACTGGAAGGCTCAGCCGTTGGAGCGGCTTGCGGCTGCGCGGGGGCGGCTGGCTCCGTGGAGGGCGCGCCCGGAGCGGTCATGGCAGGCGGTGCCGGCTCTATCGATGGCGGCGGGGAGGACGGTTCGGCCGAAGGCGCTGGCGTTGCCGGCTGGGTCGAGGGGGCAGGCGTTGCCGGTTCCTGCTGGGCAAAGCCGGGAGCGGGGAGGCACACAGCCGCAGAGGAGATGATGGCGGCGGCAAAAATCAGACGTCTCAACACAAGCTTTTCCTGTCGGTCAGGTTTTTGTTCCTGCGGCGCGTTGCGGCCTGGAGAGGATTCGAAACGTCTGTACCGACGGTGGATCAAATCCTGATGCCGCGTGTCACCTTTCGGCTCATGCTCTAATGCGCCTTGTTCACGACGACAAGAAATTTCTGGATAAAATCAGTCATATTTATGCGAGCGGCGATAAGACCGCCGTTCGCCGAAGGATCAGTTTCCGTGCTGGGCCTTGTGCAACCTGCTGTAGAGGCCGCGCTTTGCCACCAGCTCGTCATGCGCGCCCTGTTCGGCTATGCCGGTATCGTCTACGACGACGATGCGGTCGGCGTTGCGGATCGTCGCCAGCCGGTGGGCGATCACCAGTGTCGTGCGCCCTTGCGACAGCTCCGACAGCGATTGCTGGATTTCGCGCTCGGTCTGCGTATCGAGTGCGGAGGTCGCCTCGTCGAGGATCAGGATCGGCGGGTTCTTGAGGAACATGCGGGCAATCGCCAGCCGCTGCTTCTGGCCGCCGGAAAGTTTCACGCCGCGTTCGCCGATGATCGTGTCGAAGCCTTGCGGCATCGCGTCGATCATTTCGCCAAGGCGCGCGCGCCGCGCGGCCTCGACGATTTCATGTTCCGTCGCATCGAGGCGGCCATAGGCGATGTTTTCGCGGATGGTGCCGCCGAACAGGAACACGTCCTGCTGGACGATGCCGATCTGGCCGCGCAGCGAGGCAAGCGTCATCGAGCGTATGTCGATGCCGTCTATGGTGATCATGCCGCTGTCGACCTCGTAGAAGCGCGGCAGCAGCGAGCAGATGGTGGTCTTGCCCGCACCCGAGGGGCCGACGAAGGCGACGGTCCTGCCGGCTTCGATCGTCAGGTCGATGCCTTTCAGGATAGGCCGCTCGCCGCTGTAGCCGAAGGTGACGCCCTGGTAGCGGATTTCGCCCGTCAATTGCGGTGCCACAATGGCGTCCGGCGCGTCGGCGATGTCCGGCTCGGTGTCGAGCAGGGCGGTGTAGCGCTGGAAGCCGGCAATGCCCTTGGGATAGGTCTCGATCACCGAATTGATCTTGTCGATCGGACGGAAGAAGACGTTGACCAGCAGCAGGAAGCCAACGAAGCCGCCATTGGTGAGTTCGCCGGTCAGCACCAGATAACTGCCGGCGATCATGACGACGAGCTGGATCAGCCGCATGCTCATGTAGCTGAGCGAGGTCGACGCGGCCATGATCTTGTAGGCGTCGAGCTTGGTGCGGCGATAGTTGGCGTTATCGCGGGCGAACAGGCTGCGCTCGTGGTCCTCGTTGGCGAAGGCCTGCACGACGCGCATGCCGCCGACATTCTCCTCGATGCGGACGTTGAAATCGCCGACGCGGCCGTAAAGCGCCTGCCAGTTGCGTGTCATCCGCGCGCCGTAGCGGCTCGTTACCCAGGCGACCACAGGCACGATCGCCGCCGTGATCAGCGCAAGCTTCACATTGACCGTGAACATCAGCGCGAAGGCGCCGATGAAGGTCATGACCGCGATGAACAGGTCCTCCGGCCCGTGATGGGCGACCTCGCCGATCTCTTCCAGATCCTTGGTGACGCGGGCGACGAGATGGCCGGTCTTGTGGTTGTCGTAGAAGCGGAACGAGAGCTTTTGCAGATGGTCGAAGCTCTTGCGGCGCATCTCCGTTTCGATGTTGATGCCGAGCATGTGGCCCCAATAGACCACCACCGCCATCAGGCCGGTATTGACGAAGTAGACCGCCAGAAGGGCTGCCGACGCCATGACGATCAGCGTCCATTCCTGCGTCGGCAGAAGCTCGTCGACGAAGAGCTTCACCGCCATGGGAAAGCCGAGCTCCAGCAGGCCCGATATGATCGCGCAGCAGAAGTCGAGGATGAACAGCCCTTTATAGGGCTGGTAGTAGGAAAAGAAGCGACGAAGCATGATGCGGTTTCGGCAGTCCGGATTGGCTGGAATGTGGCTGCGTCCGTAAAGCGGCCGGACAGGCCTTATTCTTCATTCCTCGCATTGTCACCATCGAAGCCGCGCCGCCAATAGGCCACGACGAGGTGATCTTCCCGGGCAAGCTTGCGCTCGCTGCGCAGATATTTGCGGATGGTGCGGAAGGCCTTGTGTTCGCAGGCGACCCAGGCGAAGGCGCGCTTGCCGTCCTCTGCGGCGGGCCATTCAAGGGCGCGGATGGCGTCCTCCAGCAGAGTGGTTGTGCCGGCTTCCGCGCCGTTGCGATGCAGCCAGCGCAAATCGAGATTCGCGGCGGTCGGCAGCGCCTGTTCCTCGGTGGCGTCGGCGATTTCGATCAGCGCGGTGACCTTGGTCGTTTCCGGCAACTTTTCGAGAATGCGGCCGATGGCCGGAAGTGCGGTCTCGTCGCCGGCAAGCAGATGCCAGTCAGCCTCCTCGATCCAGCCGCCGCCCGGACCGGTCATGCCGACGATGTCGCCGGCGAGCGCTTCGGCGGCGAAGGTCGCGCCGGGCGTTTCCGCGCCTTCGTGCAGAACCATGTCGATTTCCACTTCGCCCTTGGCCGCGTCGATGGAGCGGATCGTATAGACGCGCGCAGCCGGGCGCTCGGTGCCCTTGGGCCAGCTCGGGCGGCCGTCCTCGCCCGTCACCGGCCATTGCGGCTTCACGACACCCTTGGGCGGAAACAGCAGCCTGATATGCAGGCCACCTGTCTCGAAGCGGGCAAGGTTTTCGCCGGCGAGGGTGACGCGGCGCATATGCGGGGTGACGTTGCGCGCACTGAGGACGCGCATTTCGCGGAAATAGGGCAGGGGCGAACCGGCAAAGCTGTCGCCGGACCACACGATGCTGGGATTTTCGCCCGATGCGAATTCCAGCAGATGCTCGGCCAGTGACAGCTTCACATAGGCGAAGTTGACCTCGTCGTCGCCCTCGGCATGAAGCGTAAGCGCGTCGTCATGCGCCTCGAGCGCGGCAGAACCGTAAAAGGTGTCGATGCGCGCCTTACGGTCGCTCAAGGAAACGTCGCCATGCTCGGCCATGTGGTCGCAGAGCCGTTTCATGACGTCTTCCGGAGCGGTCAGGAGGACGCGGGCGGAGGCCTTGAAGGTCGGTTCGTTTCTCATGGCAATGCTTTCATGTCAGTTTTGGCTGTGGCCTCGGCCGAGCAGCCAGACGAGGTAGGGACCGCCGAGCAGCGAGGCGAACAGCCCGAGCGGCAGCTGGTAGGGGAAGGCCGCCATACGCGACAGCCAGTCGGAAAGGATCATAAGTGCTGCCCCGATGAGGATTGCGCCGCCCAGATGCGGCAGCACGCGGACAAGGCCGATCAGCCGCGCCAGATGCGGCGCGATCAGCCCGATGAAACTGAGCGGGCCGACGAATAGCAAGGCGGTCGCCGTCAGCAGGCCCGCTGCCAGCGTCAGCACGATCCGGCTCTGACGGGCCGGCACGCCGAGCGCGTGTGTCGTGGTGGGGCCGAGCGGCAGGATTTCCAGCCAGCGCGCCATCAGTGGCAAGGGCGCAAGCAGTATTGCGGTGGCAAGCACTGCGAACCATGCTTGTTCCGGCGTCGCCTGGTTGGTCGAGCCGCTGAGCCAGCGCAGCAGGCTGAACGCCTGCATGTTGCCGGTGGCGATGATGGCGGTGAGCACCGCGCTGCACAGCGCGCCCATGGCGACGCCGGCAAGCAGCAGACGCTCCGGGCCGAAGCCGCTGCGCCCGGCGATGACCAGCATGACCGCAAGAACGGCGATGGCGCCGACTGCCGATCCAGCAAGCTGGGTCGCGAAATCGGGCGCGGCGAACACGAACAGCACGGCAGCAAGCCCCACGCCCGCACCGGTGCCGACACCAAGGATTTCGGGACTGGCCAGCGGGTTGCCGGTGACGCGCTGCAGGATGGTGCCGGCAGCGGCCAGCATGGCGCCTGCGGCGGCGGCCACGACGACACGCGGCGCGCGCCACGGCAGAAGGTCGGCGAAGAGATCGCCGGTGGCGAGGCTCCAGCCGGCCGGGTCACGACCGATCGCTAGTGCGATCCCGGCTACCGCGAAGGTGCAGAGAACCATCGTCGCAAGCAGAGCCATGGGCCGGTGCGCCCGGTGCGAAACCGGCTGCCGCGCATTGATCGCCGGCCATTCGAACATCCGGAGGCGGGGCAGAAGCCACAGAAGCAGCGGTCCGCCGAGAAGCGCTGTCGCTGCCCCTGTCGGCACACGCTCGCCGCCGCTGCCCGCAAAAAGCTGCACCAGCCCGTCGGCCAGCCACAGGAGGATTGCGCCGATAAGCGGCGCTGCGATCAGCTTCTCGCGCGGCGAGCGTGCACCGCTGAGATGCGCGAGCGCCGGCGCTGCCAGCCCGACGAAACCGATGACGCCCACCTGCGCCGTTACCGTCGTTGCCAGCCACACGGCGATGGCGATGACGGCAAATCGCGTCGCGTGCAGGGCAACGCCGAGGCTGCGCGCATTGGCGTCGTCCAGCCCGAGAATGGTCAAAGGGCGCAGAAGCAGCGTTGCGGCGATCGCGGCCAGCACTAGCCGGAGAGCGATGTCGATCGTCGGCCCCCAGCTTTGCTGGGCGAGTGCGCCGCCGCCCCAGATGAACAGCGAGAACATGTATTCGCCATTGGCGAGGATGAGCGCTGCACTCGCCGCCGTAGCGGTCAGCGCCACCATCATGCCGGCCAGCACCACCGAGACCGGCTCCAGCCCGCGCCGCCATGTCAGGGCAAGGATGAGCGCGACGGCGGCGATGCCGCCGGCAAGCGCCACGCCCTCGCGGGCGTTCTCCATCAGCACCGGCGCATAGAGGGTCGCAGCCGCCATCGCCAGTTGCGCGCCGGCCGCAACGCCGAGCGTCGAGGGCTCGGCGAGCGGGTTGCGCAGCACGCGCTGCAAAAGCAGGCCGGAAAGGCCGAGTGCAGCCCCGCCGATGAGGGCGACCGCGGCGCGCGGCAGCACGCTGTAATAGAGGATGACGCTGTCGAGTGCGGCGATATCGGGCGCGGAAATGCGGGCCGTCGCAAGATGGCTGGATATCTGTACGCCGAGCAGGCCGGCGGCCAGCACGGCGAGAGCGCCCCAGAGCACTGGCGGGCGCAAGGCGGTCGACGCGCGCTCAGCCATTTGCTGCCGCTTCTTGGCTGCGCATCGCGTCACCGAACAGCCGGGCAAACCGCCGGGCCGACGGCAGGCCGCCGAAATGATTGACCGGCTCGATCGTTGCCACGCGGCCTTCGCGGACCATCGGCAGTGCCTGCCACAGCGCGCTTTCGCCGAGCGTCCAGCGCGCCTCGGGCGGCACCGGCGAGACGACGATGAGCGATGCCTCGGGCACCCGCGCCAGCGCCTCGATGCCGACGGGTGCTGCGGCGGAATAGCTGGTTGCGTCCTTCCAGGCGTTTTCGAACCCGAGCCGGGCAAGCACGTCGCCCAACATCGAATCGGCGCCGAAGGCGCGGAAATGGCGGGCATCGCCGATGCTGATGACGAAGACCGGGCGCTCTGTATGTGCGGCAAGCGCCTGGCGAAGGCCGGCGATCTGCGCGGCGCTTTCGGCAATCAGCCTGTCAGCTTCCACCTCGCGACCGAGCGCTTTGCCGAGCGAGCGCGTGGCCTCCTCGGCAAGCGCATAGGGCGGCGTGCCGGGCACATAGACCGGCACGGAAAAGACGGGCGCAATGCGCTCCAGGCTGCCGCGCTGGCCTTCATAGAAGTTGGAGCTGAGAATGAGATCGGGCGCCAGGGTGCGGAGCAATTCGTAGTTCGGCGTGCCGCGCAGGCCGATATCGGCGACGCTTCCGGGGACGTCCGGCTCCACGACGATCTTGCGGAACTGAATGAGTTCGGTCGCAGCTATCGGCGTAACGCCGAGCGCAAGCACGGTTTCCAGAACCGCCCAGTCGATCGCCGCGACACGCCTTTCGGCGGCATGGGCAGGGGCGGGCATGAAGAATGCGCCCAGGGCCGCTATCAACGCCTGCCGTCTGGTTATGCCGTGCAGGCCCTTTCCATAAGCCATCGGGGACGGTGTTACCCGTCCCCGCGGCAAGGCGTCATTGGTTGGCTTGTTACCAGCTGACATTGGCCTTCAGCTTGAACGATCGCGCTTCGGCATAGGCGCAGGAAAGCTCCGTCTGGCAGCTCGCCACATAGGCCTTGTCGAAGAGGTTGGTGACGTTGAGGTCGACGCCCCAATTGTCCTTCTTGTAGCCGAGCTTGGCGTCGAAGACGGTTGCCGACGGCACCTTCAAAGTGTTCTCGTTGTCGGCCCAGGACGAGCCGACATAACGCACCCCGCCGCCGACGCTGAAGCCTTCCAGCGCAGTGCCCTGATCGAAGGTGTAGTCGAGGCTGAAAGAGGCCTGCTGCTCCGGCACGATATAGGGCGTGTTGCCGATAGTTGCCGCATTCGTGTCTTTTCTTATCTGAATGTCCATCGCGGTGAATGCCGCCGTCACCTTGAGATTGTCGGTAACGTTTGCCTTGCCCTCGAACTCGATGCCGCGCGAGCGCACCTCACCCGTCTGGACCTGCGCGAAGATGTCATTTGGATCGGGAGTGAGAACGTTCTGCCGGGTCAGGTCGAACAAGGCGACGGTAAAGAGGCCGTCGAAGGATGTCGGCACGTATTTGATGCCGACCTCATATTGCGTGCCGGTTTCAGGCTGAAACAGCGCACCGGCCGCGTTGGTGCCGATGGTCGGGTTGAAGAACGTGGCGATGCTGGCATAGGGCGTGATGCCGTTGTCGAACTCATAGGCCAGGCCGGCACGGCCGGACCACTCGCCGTCATCGCTGCTGATCTTGTTGTTCTGGGTTGGCGCATAGAAGGTGGGCCGGTTGTGTGCGTCGGTCCACACCTGGTCGTATCGTCCGTTGAGCGTGACCAGCCAGCCGTCTGCGAAACGCAATTGATCCTGAACATAGAGGCCGAGCTGGCTCTGCCTGAGATTCTGGTTGAGGTAACTCACGCGCGGGGTTTGCGGCACGCCATAGATGGGGTCGAGAACATCGATCGGCGTGGTCGTGCCAAACAGGGCCGACGACTGCACCTGATCGATATTGTAATATTTGTAGTCGATGCCGGCGAGGATAGTGTGCTCGATAGCGCCGGTCTGAACCTTCCCCTGTATCTGATTATCGATCAGGAAGTTGTTGACCTGGGTGTCGTGGCCGAAATTGATCCGGGCAAGCTCGGTGGGGCTGGCATAGCCGTTGGGGTAGAGGCTGACTTCGCTGATATCGGCGTGGAGGTAGCGGGCATTCTGCCGCACGGTCCAGTCATTGTCGAAGGTGTGCTCGAATTCGTAGCCGATCGAAGCCTGCTTGCGCAGGTAGGAGTCGAGATCGGGCTCCGTGTAGTTGGCGTCGCGCGGAATGCGGCCGAACGGCGCGTCGACCACGGTGCCGATATAGGGCAGGAAGGCGCCGCCATTGTGAATCTCGTCGATATAGGTGAAATTCGAAAGAAGCGTGAAGCTGGTCTGCTCGTCCGGCTTCCAGCTTATGCTCGGTGACACCGAGCCGCGAAATCCGTCGGCGAAATCCGAATAGGTGTTGCCACCTGCGATGCGTCCGCTGATACGGTAATCCACCACGTCGCTGGCCTTGTCGCCGATATCGAAGCCGAGATAGGCATTACCGGCATCGTTCACGCCGGTTTCAATATTGCGAAGGCGCTCGCCGGTCGGACGCTTGCTGACATAGTTGATCAGGCCGCCCGGGTTGCTGCCGCCATAGAGGACCGAAGCGGGACCCTTGAGCACCTCGATCCGCTCCAGATTGTAGGAATCGACAAAGACGCCGCCAAAGGCATAGCTGTATTGCTGCAAGCCATCCTGATAAATGCCGGTAGCGGTCGCCTGGAAGCCCCGTATGAAAATCCAGTTTGTGTCACTGTCCGGGCCGAAGGGCTGTGCGAAGACGCCGGCCGTATAGCGCAGCGCCTCGTCAGCCTTCTGCGCGCCGCGGTCGTCGATTTCCTCGCGGCCGATGACGGAGACCGACTGGGGGATCTCTTCGATCGGCGTGTTGGTCTTGGAGCCGGTCTCGGTGCGCTTGGCGACATAGCCTTTGACCGGCCCGGTGGCAGAGCCGTCCTGTACCTGGCCTTCGACGACCACCTGATCGAGAACGATCGCATCGCCGGCCTGCTGCGCCAAAGCGGCCATCGGCCACAGCGCGGCAAGAGCCGCCGTGCTGCTCAGGAGAACTGTCGCAAATTTGCGTCTGGAAATGCCCGTCATATTCACCCACCCCGGAATAGGGCCGAAAGGCCCCGAACCTCTCGAGGGGAACCGTCTGCGGCCTGACTAATATAAGATGAGTGTCTATATCAAGTTATTTGAACGGGATTGAACGTTGCGGGCGTGAATTGAACGTTTTTGGGCTGTTCTATGCGGCATGGCCGCGTTGCCAGCTTGCTGGGGTCGTTCCCACCATGCGCTTGAAAACGCGGGTGAAATGCGCCTGGTCGGCAAAGCCGGCAGCGGTTGCTACGTCCGTCAGCGAAGTTTCGGACCGCGCGAGCAATTCTTTCACGCGAGCGATCCGCGCACGCATCTGCCATTTGTGCGGCGCCATGCCGGTCGAAGCCTTGAAGGCGTGGCTGAAATAGGATTGCGACAGGCCGGTGAGGTCCGCCAGTTCCTCGAGGCGGATGTTGCGCAGGCAATTGTCCTCGATGTAGTCGATCACCCGCCGAAGCTGGCGCGGCGGCAACTGGCTGCGCCTGCGCTCTTTCCGTTGCCCGATCTGGAGCAGGGCGAAGAACAGCGCCGTCGTCAGGCCATCACCATAAAGATCGTTGAGGCCGCTGGGTTGTGTGCATTCGGCGGCTATGAGCCGGGCTAGGCCCTGCACCCGTTCGTCCGAAAACATCAGACGCGGCGTTTCGATCGCATGGCCATCGAGTTCGCCACCAAAGCGGGAGGCCAGCGTTGCCATGTCGAAATGCAGGTCGAGATGGCTGAGGGCGCGAAGGTTCTCCACCCGCGACCACACACGCAGTCCGGCGGGGACATAGCAGAGCGGATTGCCGATTTCCGACCGGTCGCCCCGATGGCGCCCCGGCGCAGTCACCACATCGATGCCGCCGTCGCCGGTCTTGTCGAGCACGACGATGAGGCGCGGGTCCGGCGACACATATTCACCGCCAGCGCCCTCGGCGCATTCGACGCTCCACACATCGGCGATCACGCCGTTCCATGCGCGCCAGCGAAGATCGCCGACAACGGTGATCCCCTCGATCCTGCTTTGCATTCTTGGATGGAATGTCATTGCTCGATTTCCGGTCAATGCAGGGACAGTAAAAACTTGTCGTGAATAGTCAAGTTTTATGTCGGCACGGTTTTCCCGCTTTTCCGTACGCCGGGGAGCACTCGTCTACTCGCCCATAGATTGCAGTCCCAATAATGTTACCGCGCAGGAGTTTTATAAAAATAAACTGATATGTATGAAGGATATAAGTTGTTATCCAAAATATCGCTGGTCTGCTCAAACATGCTCGCGCCCTTAAATCCAATCGTTGAAACTCCGAATTTCTATTGCGCCGACGCTCTCATGGCGATGGACCGGCTCCCGGATGGTCTTGCTTTGGCCGCGCAATGGCTTCTTGAAACCCATCTGGCTCTGCCCCGTGAGGTCCGCTACGTCGCGGATCTGCAACGATGGCTTCTCAGTCAGATTGTGGTCGCCATGCATTATGAGCATCAGCTCGACCCGAGATGTCCGCCCATTTCTCACAGCAATGTCGTGCGGACGCTGACGGCAAGCGGCATTGCGAGCCGGAACACGGTTCATAACTTCCTGCTGGAAATGAAACGCTACCAGTTCATCGCTCCCCTGCCGAACCCTGATAGACGACAGCAGACAATGCAGGCGACGGAAATGACGGAAGAACTCATCCGGCGCTATTTCGATATTCACCTGCGGGGTCTCGACATTATCGATGAGGGACAACGCCATATTCAATTCCGCGAACATCCTGAGTTGTTGCAATACGCTCAGCCGCGTTTCGCACGGCTTCTGCTCGCCGACGATGCCTGGTGCCAGCCGCCGGCCAGTATCGCAAAAATCGTTCGCTCCGATTCCGGAAGCAGTGTCGTGCATGATCTGATCTCCGGCGTCCTCATGCCGTCTGCAGAGATGACCTCCCCGATCTGGATCGGAAAGGTGTCGCCCAACATGTTCGCCAAACGCTACGGTATTTCCCGAACTCATGTGGCCCGCCTCTTTCGGCACGCGCGGGAAGGGGGTCTCCTCGGCTGGGCGAAGGACAGCAACAGGGGCGATTGCTGGGTGTCTCCGGAACTCGTCCGGGCGTATCGCAGCTGGCAGGCGGTCAAGCTTGCAGCGCTTTCGCAGGCCTTTCACGATGCCTGTCTCCAGATCGGCATTCTACGGTAGGAGCGCCGAGGAAGCTTTGATACAGCGGCACATGCGGCCTATCGCGCCTTGACGCGGCCGGTGCACTTCCCGATTGTCTGCCGCAAACGCGGATCATACTGGCTCGCGGCAAGGCGAGTGGAAAAACAGTGCAGGAATTGGCGGCCGATCTAGGGACATTCATCGAAGCCAACAAGGCCTGGGCCGGCGTGGTGATGGCGCTGGTCGCCTTCGGCGAATCGACGATCATCCTCGGCGTTCTCATTCCGGCGACGCCGTTCCTGCTGCTGGTCGGGGGCCTGATCGCCTCCGGCGTGGTAGATCCCCTGCCGGTCCTGCTCGGCGCATTCACCGGCGCGGTGGCAGGCGATTTCGTCGGTTATCTGCTGGGCCGCCGTTTCGGCCCCGGCCTCGTCTACCGCTGGCCGCTGTCCAATTATCGCGAAGGCATCGCCAGGGCGCGGCTGTTCTTCCGCCGCTATGGGTTCGCCGCGGTGTTTTTCGGCCGCTTCTTCGGGCCGATCCGCTGCACCATCCCCGTCGTCGCCGGCATGATGGGCATGGACAGCCGCAGGTTCCAGCTCGCCAACATGTTTTCCGCCGCCGTCTGGGCGCCGGTTATGATCGCGCCGGGCTTTCTTACGGTTCACGGAATGATGGAGGCCAATATCGGAAGCCTGTCCGAGACGGGCTGGGTTGGCCTTGCCATATTCATGACAATCGGCGGCACGGTGGCGGCAGTCCTCGGCGTCAAGCTTCTCGGACGGCGGCCAAAGCGCCGCGCCAGACGCGGGTTGGCGCGGGTCGAGTAGATCTCCTACTGCGCCCTTGACGGTAGCAAGGCCGAAGCTGCGATCAGAACCCAGCCGGCAATCAGCAAGGTTCCGCCGGCCGGGGCAGCAAACGGGAACAGCCTGCCGCCGAGAAAATCGCGCGCCAGAAGGTCGCCGGCAAAAAGCACCAGCCCGACGAGCAGCACGATCGCCCCAATGCGCAGGAAGCGTCCGCCGCCAAGCAGGCCGACGGCCAGAAACACCGGCGCATGCGTCATCAGGAAGGACGACACCGTGCCGGTGAACGCGCCGCCGGCATGGGCTGCGGAAGCCGCCAGCGCCACGCCGGCCACGCCGCACAGGCCGCCGGCCCCGACAAGAAAACGGTCATTCTGCATGGTCTTTCTCGCTTTCGTCGCGTGAGAACAGCTGCGTCGCTTCAGCTATAGCGCGGCTCCGAGATGCTGGCACCTGCCGACGAACCGCCACGATGTCGCGGCGCTTTCCTGTGGAGCGGCATTTTGATGGCGCTTTTGCGTGATTGGCTTTCGCCCACGAACCGCCCTATGGTCGCCGCCCCATTGCCGACAGTGAGAAAGACATGGCCGCAGACGTCAAGCGCATCGCCGCAATCATCGCCCCGGAAGTCAACGCGCGGGCCGAACAGGTCGCAGCCGCCATCGGCCTGCTCGACGAGGGCGCGACCGTGCCGTTCATAGCACGCTACCGCAAGGAGGTGACCGGCGGGCTTGACGACACGCAACTGCGGCTTCTGGCCGAGCGGCTGATCTATGTGCGTGAGCTCGATGCGCGGCGCGATACCATCGTCGAATCGATCCGCAGCCAGGGCAAGCTGACCGAGGAACTGGAAACTGCGATCGCCGCCATCACCACCAAGGCCGAGCTGGAGGATATCTATCTCCCCTACAAGCCCAAGCGCCGCACCCGCGCCGAAATCGCCCGCGAGCGCGGCCTCGCGCCGTTGGCCGAGGCTATCCTCGCCGACCGCGCCGCTGTACCTGCCGATCTGGCAGCGGCCTATTTCACCGACGATGTGCCGGACGTGAAGACGGCGCTGGATGGCGCGCGCGATATCATTGCTGAAGGCTTTGCCGAGAATGCCGAGTTGCTGGGGCGCCTGCGCAATCACATGAAGGAGAGCGCCTTCCTGCGCGCTAAGGTGGTCGACGGCAAGCAGGAAGCGGGTGCGAAGTTTTCCGACTATTTCGAGCATGTCGAGCGCTGGGCGAATGTGCCGAGCCACCGGGCGCTCGCCATGCTGCGCGGCCGCAACGAGGATTTCCTGTCGCTGGATATCGAGGTAGATGCCGACGACAACTCAGCCGTCAAGCCGGTCGAGCGCATGATCGCCGACGCCTATGGCATCGGACGGGGAGGCGCAGGCGACCAATGGCTGGCCGAGGTCGCGGGCTGGACATGGCGGGTGAAATTGTCCCTGTCGCTGTCGCTCGATCTGATGCGCGAATTGCGCGAAAAATCCGAGGAAGAGGCGATCAAGGTCTTTGCCCGCAACCTCAAGGATCTTCTGCTGGCCGCACCCGCCGGCTCGCGCGCCACGATGGGTCTCGATCCCGGCATCCGCACCGGCGTCAAGGTCGCCATCATCGACCAGACCGGCAAGCTGCTCGACACCACGACGGTTTATCCCTTCCCGCCGCGCAACGATGTGCGCGGCACGCAGGCCGAACTGGCGCGGCTGATTTCAAAGCACAAGGTCGAGCTGGTGGCCATCGGCAACGGCACCGGCAGCCGCGAGACGGAGCGACTGGTTGCCGACATGCTGTCGGACATGCCGTCGCCCAAGCCGCTGAAGGTGATCGTCAGCGAGGCCGGCGCGTCGGTCTATTCGGCGTCGGAAATGGCCGCCAACGAGTTCCCCAATCTCGACGTGTCGCTGCGCGGTGCGGTGTCTATCGCCCGCCGCCTGCAGGACCCGTTGGCCGAGCTGGTCAAGATCGAACCGAAGTCCATCGGCGTCGGTCAATACCAGCACGATGTCGATCAATATCGTCTCGGCCGCTCGCTTGAAGCCGTGGTCGAGGATGCCGTGAACGCCGTCGGCGTCGATCTCAACACCGCGTCTGCCGCGCTCCTGGCGCGCGTTTCCGGCCTTGGCGCTTCGCTGGCGGAAGCCATCATCGCGCATCGCGACGCCACGGGGCCGTTTTCCAGCCGCAAGGATCTCTTGAAGGTCAGCCGGCTCGGCCAGCGTACCTTCGAGCAATGCGCCGGCTTCCTGCGCATTCCGAACGGTGCCGAACCGCTCGACGCTTCCGCTGTGCATCCTGAAGCCTATGGCGTCGCCAAGAAGATCATCGCTGCCTGCGGCCGTGACCTGCGCGCGCTGATGGGCGACAGCGCGGCTTTGAAAGCGCTCGACCCGCGCGTCTTCGTCGATGAGCGTTTTGGTCTGCCGACCGTGCGCGACATCATCGCCGAGCTGGAAAAGCCGGGCCGCGACCCGCGCCCGGAATTCAGGACTGCGACCTTTGCCGACGGGATCGACGACATCAAGGACCTGAAGCCCGGCATGCTGCTGGAAGGCACCGTCACCAATGTCGCCGCATTCGGTGCCTTCGTCGACATCGGCGTGCATCAGGATGGGCTGGTGCACCTGTCGCAACTCGCCGACCGCTTCGTGAAGGACGCGCATGAGGTGGTTAAGGCCGGCGACGTGGTCAAGGTTCGGGTGGTCGATGTCGATATCAAGCGCAAGCGCATCGGCCTGACCATGCGCAAGCACGACGACGGAGCGGCGCGAACTGCTGCGCCGTCTCGCGATGATCGCTCGCCGCCCCGCGGCGGTGGAAAATCGTTCGGCAAGCCGGCTTCATCCGACAAGGGCGGGCAGGCATCGCAGGGTGCTTTTGGTGCTGCATTGGCTGAGGCGATGAAGCGGAAGTAGGTCACCGGAAGGACCGGGGACAGTTTACTTTCTTGCCCCGGAAAGGCGCGGCGGTTGCGATCTCGCGCAAGGGGCAAAAGTAAACTGTCCCCTGCACTGCCAATCTCTTCCGGAGGCACCCCCACCCCTAGGCTGAATCGACATTCAGCACCAGAATGTGATTGCTGCGAGATATAGTGTTGC
>VFQQ010001270.1_pt1 | contig 36966 bp, 65 predicted proteins | sample 3512341 | NCBI WGS metagenome assembly VFQQ01 (sample SAMN10412373, study PRJNA504923) | tailings metagenome | isolation source: Relicate 2 Philex TSF1 revegetated site | place: Philippines: Tuba, Benguet | collected 2017-08-29 | reverse complement strand
GGGCGCCCCTGGAGCCATCCCCCGGCCCCTATGTGGGGCTGCTGCTGGTGGCAGTGCTCATACAGGAGCTGGCGCGCGGCGGCATCTGGCGGTTCCACAGGCACGCCAATGGGCAGGCCGAGTGTTTGCTTGGGTCGGATGAACGCAGTCAGTGGCAATGTATGCTCCATTGCATGCCCGCTGCGCGCATATTGCGAGGCCCGCCAACTCATTGCACCCATTCCTCTGCGCTGTGTGCCCCGCAGGCTGTCGTGCCGCGTGCTTAACCGCATCGCGCAGGAGCAGCGCGACGCGCCGCTGTCGGTCGCCGACCGCTTCGGCCTGGCGCTGGCCTACGGCTTTAGCCACGGAGCCGTGCATTCTGCCTTTTTCTTCGCCGCCTGGCTGCCGCTGGCGCTGGGCGACGGCACCATCTACAGCGCCGCCTGCCCGCGCCTCAGCTTCTATACCGTGGGCGCGCTGAGCACGCTGGGCATGGCCGCCCTGCTCACCGGCGGCATGGTGCTCTGGCTGGACGGCCTGGAGTGCCGGGATGCCAAGCAGGCGGTGCTTGCACCCGCCACCCACCTGGCCGCCGCGCTGCTCACGCTGGCCAACTTTGCCGACGACGGCTGCCTGGCCACCGTGCCGCTGCTGCTGGCGGGGGGAGCGGCGGTGGCGGCCGCGGCGGGGCGGCGCTGGTGGCAGCGCACAACCGCGGTGCCGCGCTTGGCGGCGGGCCTCGGCAGCCGGCAGTCGCAGAGGGTGGAAGTGGCGCCCAGCAGCAGCGCTGGCGACTCAGATGCTGCTCTGGACAGAGGCAGATGACATGCACCTGCTGACATGTTTCCTGTACATTTAGTTTGGTTCTGTGATGACACCTCGCAGCACCACTTCTGCTGGCGTGTCCGGATACAGTTACATTGGGTCATGCGTTCCTTTGCCGGCCTCGGAGGGAGGGTGCTTGGAGCGGGCAAAGAGGCAATTCAAGAAATAAAAAAGAAGCTGGGAGCAGGGGGGGGCTGCTGACTGGCGGCGGCCAGCGGCCAGCGTGCATTGCAGCCGTGGCGCGCGCCAGCAGAGGGCACAGGCAGTGGGCCGAGGTCAGAGGGTGGGGCAGGGGCAACAAGGTACACGGGAGTGCCTGGTGAGGGGGGTGTTATACACGCAGCGTGGGAACATGCACGATTGTGGCCGCGGGCGCCGCAGCCGATCACAGCTGCTTCAGTGCGCCTGACGCGGCCGGGATGAAGCTGGCATGGTGCTGTGCGCTGCAGAGGCTAGGAGCGGCGGGCTCCAGGGCTCTCATCACAGGGTCACTGCTTGCCACCCGAGGCCGCGGCACTACTGGCGGCCGTGCCGCTGATATCTGTTGGGCCGGAACTGCTGCGCCCTGGTGCCTCAAAGAAGAACTGCAGGGTGGGTGGGCATGGAGCGCAAGCGGGCGTGTTGGCGAGAGCGCTCAGGTGGCGCCAAGGAGGTGCCAGCATGAGCGAGTCGCTCGCCGCCACAACCGCAGCAGGGCTGTGGCCTGGGCACTGCATCGTGTGGCTGCATGCAGGCAGGGACCATGCAGCAAGCCACGAGGTCCCGACGAACGCGAGACGTGCACCAAACGCCTCCTCTCCTCCCCACTCAGATGCGCACCTTCTTCCAGCTGAACTTGCCGTCGGGCCCCAGGCTCTTGTTGTGCGCCACTTCAAAGATGCCCACCTCTGATGGCGTGGAGCAGATCTCTGCAGGTAAGGCATCAGCAACATGCAAGTCATGGCGGGCATGCAGCATGGTTGGAAGGCGCAAGGCGAGAGTGCGCAGCATCCTTGCACGCGCGACAGCATGGGTGCCATGACGGCGGGTCCAGACATCAGCGCTGCAACAGCTGCTGCGCACCTGGGAACGAGTCCTGCCGCTGCAGACCGTGGTGGTCTGGCACCTTGATGGGCTTGGGTGAGGTCTGCAGCAAGGGCAGGCGGCAACTGCAATCGGAACAGGAGCTGCGGCCGGTGCTGCGCCAATGAGCGGCGTCCGCTGCGGCGCCCAAACAGCCCTGCCAGGAGCGTCACAGGCTGTACTGCACCTGCGATGGCAGGCCAAACGCCTGCTTGAGGCGCTCTGTGATGGAAGGCCCGCCTGTTGCCATGGTTGCGACAGCTGCGGAGGAGTGGCAGTGGCGGCGGCGGAGGAGCGGCGGTCGGCAGGGCGGGCAAGCAAGGTGGGGACTAGGGCTGTGCAGCGTCGAGGAGAGTCTCAGGCGGGGCCACAATTGCAGGACGGCCCGCCAGGCGCGGAACAGAGCTGCGCGGAAACAGAGCGGCGGAGACGGCCGTCCGGCGCGCAGGCAGCGCCCTGGGCACCCTCTCGACACTGCAGGGCATGTGTGGGCTCGGTGCGATGCCGCCGCAACGCACCTGGCGCCGAGGGGAGCGAGGAGGAAGGAGGGTTCTGCGGGGGGAAGCGGGTTTGCCCTAGAGGTGCGCTGGTGCGTGTCGTGGAGGCAGCGTCAGGACGCAGGGAGGATTAGATGGCGCCGTCGGCAAGCTGCTCAGCGGCGCCGCAGCGCGGCGGCGCCCAACGCGGCACTTGTGGGCCGCAGATGTGGCGCGCCTGTTGCAGACATAAGCCCGGCATTGCTGTGCAAGGATGCTTTTCAGGTGGAGTACGTGGCACAGAAGCCTATTCTCCCAATCCCACAGCCAACTTTGCAGGCCCTGGACACAGAGCCGGAGCACGCTCATCTAGGGTTTACAACGGGCTGCAGCAGCGCCGTCCAAGCGCCCACTGCGCTCTGCACAAACTTGCGAGCAAACAAGGGGCACCTCGCTCCCAACGGCGGCTCGACGGCCGCCTGCTGTACCCCATCCCCGCCGTGCAGCGCCTGCCGCAGCACTTGCAGCGCCGCCGCTTGAGCCGCTGCTGCCAAGCCACTGGAAGTGCATTCGCCGGCTGCAGCGTAGCCCTGCTGCAGCATGCCCACCGTATGTGGCACAGCATCGCCGGTACCAAACTCCCGTGGGTGCGCCGAGTCGTCCCATTGCGTGAAGGTGGCCGTGTCGCTGCATGTGCTCCTGCAGCGACAGTTCAAGTCGGGAGGGGAGTTGATGTATGTGCGTTCAGGAGCTGGTGGGGTTGCGCCCGTTGCACTCCGCTGCCCAGCAAGCCACCTTGGGTAGCCCTCTTCCATGCAAGCACAGAGAGAAGGGTTGCTGTGGCGCCCTGCCCAGCAGACATGCTCAACCTTCCCCAGTCCCACCCTCCCCAGCCCCACCCAACGCAGCTCACTCGTTGTCCCGCCCATGCACCGCCAGCAGCGTGGGAATGTAGTGCTCGTCGCTGGCGCAGAACCAGCTGCCTGGCTTGCCCCACATAGCGATGGGTGAGGTGAAGCAGTCCTGGCGCAGCGCAGCGTCCACAGCAGCGTCCGCCGCCGCCAGCTCAGCGTGCCGCCGGTTAATCACAAACCATTGGCTGCAAGGGAGAACCAGATGGGGACCCTCAGCCATTGCATTGTGAAACAGGGGGCATGAGCTGCAAAACAACAGCGAGGGGAGGGGCAAAGCATGCAGCTGTGGACGCCGGCCAAGACTGCTGGGTCATTGCAGCCCTAGCAGCATCCTTGGCAAACCAGCCAGTGCAGCACCGAGCTGGCCGCCACAGCTTGGCTTGCCTGGATTTGCGCCAGCTGGTCAGCGTCACGCCATGCTGCATCATGCGCATTTTCCACCGCCATGCCATGCGGCGCTCCTTGTCTTTGGGATCGCTGGCATCCCTGGGAGCAGGCGGGGCAGGCAAGCGACAAGGGAGGCAGTCTTCTTCTTGCAGCCGGGCAGGGACGAGGCAGCGTTGATGGGCAGCTGACAGCTAGAATGGAGCACACCAACCACTCCCCAGGCATGCAGCCAGCCTTCCAACCTGCCCCAGGCCAACCTGCAAGCGTTGACACGGCTCCGCGGCTCTGCCATCAGCTGAGCGTACACCACAGGCGCCGGGTGCAGCGGCACGCAGCTCTCGCTCAGCAGGGCAAAGCGCTGGTTTGCGGGGTCGGCCAGCGCGGCACGCAGCAGGGCACGCTCAGCATCGATGACCGAGTGATTGCCCCACTCCACAGCATGGCGGCAAGCAACCTCGTGTCCAGCAAACAGGCTGCCCCGTGGATGGCTTAATCCGGGAGCTGGGTGGGTGTACAAGGTGAAGAGCTGAGCCCAGGCGGGGGCATCGGCTGGCCGGCCGTCGCCGCTGAACAGCCGCTGCCATAACGTCGCGGTATTGCTGCCGCCGCTGCTGCTGCCATAGTCAGGGTGGTCTTGACCGCCGTGCTGCTCGCCAGTACCAGCAGCGGCCACGGCCGCCGCAGCTTGCACCTCTGCCGCCGTGGCCGCAAGCTCGCTAGCGCTGTCTAGGAATGCACGCCAGAGCGGCTCATATGGCAGGTCGCCCCTGGTCAGAAACATGAGCGCAACCTTGGGGACTCCCTGCCAGCCAGAGCTGTTGGCAGCAGGGAGCGCAGGTCCGGAGCAGGGGTCGCCGGCGGCGGCTGCCTCCCGACCGCCGGCGCCGGTGGCGGTGAAGGGGCTTTCAAGCCCAGCGCCAACCTGAAAAGGATCAGAATTGTCTTGCTCAGCGATAGGCTCAGTGCGATCAAGGCATGGGCGCGCCAAACGCCCGTTCTATTATCGACCCACCTGTCTGTGCAAGCGCAGCGCGTGCAGTCCTGCCACGATCACTATGCACGCCAGGAGTGCGCGCAGAGAGCGCGCTCCACGCCACAGGCGCGCTTGTGAGGCCCTGCTCCAACCCATTCCGCTGAGCAAGGGCCTTTACAGCATTGGGTTGAAGTTCTCCATAGGTTCAGACAACAGAGAGGGTGGTACAAGCAGCAAGATGCTGATCAGGTACAAGTGCCCGATGGCCGCGGGGCCGCCGACCGGGTAGCAGGCACGGCATGGCATTGGGGGACGGGGAGGCGTGGCCACGCGCGAATGCGTGTTCTAATTGGGCGCGCAGCCAGTCAAAGTCATGTCAGCCAAATCAAGGGGATCCACAAGCGGCCAGACGCTCAGCTGGCCTGCTTGTGGCCTGGGAGGGACATGGGCACAGGCTTGGCGCCACTGCCACGAGGCTCAGCAAGCAGCTGCGCCACCTTTGCTGGCTCAGAAGTCGGCGCCTTGCAAGTGAAGTCCTGCGGCGGGGAGAAACAGGAGCGTTGGAAGCGATGGAGACATCGGCAGCCGTGACGAGGAGCACTGACGGCTCCTGAACTTGAGCATACAAATGGAGCGGTGAAGACTGCACTGCGACCCCGCCCACCTGGCACACAAAGGCAGCGGCGCCGTCCCGCGGCCGGCCCTCCGCCACGGCCACGGCGGCGGGGTTGGTTGTGCGCCAAACGTCCATGAGAGCAGTGTGGCTGGCGTCCAGCTGGATCACAACCTTGTCTGCGGGCGAGGCAGGGGAGGAACGGAGCATGCCATGGATGTGCAGGAAGGTGGTGCACACTAGTGTGGCAGGATCTACAGCAAGACGGGTGGCATGGCATCCCTGGCATGCGCCACCAGCAGCAGCAGATTGCTCAGCACATCCAAGTCGGTGCACTGCACGCAGCGGCAATGCCGGCAGCTGCACAATTTGTTCGCAATGGGCAGGCTGACCTGGAGCAAAGGGGCGGAAGGCGGCCTCCACCAACGCCTCGGTGTCGGCTGCACCGCGCTTGCCAGAAATGACCACCTGGGGCGCAGGGCGGCAGAAACCAGGGTGTAAACAGCATCGGCAGGGGCCAGCATCAGGCTCACGCACAGTTGATCGGCATGGCGCTGCGATAAGTTCACGGGTCAAGCCAACATCGGAGCAGCATGTGGAGATGGACAGAGCAGGAGCAGTGCTGGCGCACACCCACCTGGCGAGGGTGCCCCAGCGTCAGCAGGTACAGCCCACACGCCATTTGAGGCAGCGCGATGGCCGCCTCGGACAGCCGCTCCGCAAAGGCGGCAGCACACTGCGCCGCCTTCTCCTGCCACTGCGCCGCCTCCTGCGACAGTGTAAGTTGAAGCATTTGGATGGCTCGAGCGCGGGCAAAACGACCGCGCAGATCGCAGTGCAGTACTCGCGATGTGCGGCAAACTGCTACGTATGCCTCCATATTGCTCTGCACATCCGCCTCGGGGGCCGTGGAGTGCAGCCTGGTTGCGCAGCCCTAAGAAAGGCATGCAACCCACCACCTGCCAGCAGAGGCCCACCTCTCCGCTGGTCAGGCCCGCCAGGCGCCACAGGTTGGCCAGCGCAATGCTGGACGCTGCAGGCTCGGCTCCATCATAGTCCTCCTTCATGCGCAGCAGGATGCTGGAGTCGCCCTCCTGTGGTCAGGAGGGAGGGTGGCAAGGGGGCCTGATCTGAGCAGCCAATGCCTTGCTGGCAAGGCTCACGCATGCAGGGCCCCAGCACTCGCAGTGGGCAGCAGCGCGGCTGCGTTCCCCAAGCATGCACCCACACGTGTCAATCGAACCGAGTAGCAGACAGCTTTCCGTGGCTACTGCCGCCTCGCCTTGTTGTTGAAGTAAGCCCCGCCCTCGGGGTCCCAGAACAGCTCCTGCATCGTGCGCTGCAGCTCCAGCGCCCACTGCGGTGCAGGTCAAGGAGCGGGTGTGCGGCCAGGGGCGAACATGGTCAGCAACAGGTGGGAGGCAGGCAGCGGGAAGCCAGGCTAGGCGGAACACAGGTCCACATTCGGCGCAGCCCCTGCAACAACCCCGCAGCAATGTGACCCTGCAGGGCATGCAGCGCAGAGCAGGTGCAACCCCAGGGCACACCTGCAGGTGCGCGACGTCCCCAGTGGCGCTGTACAGGTCCAGCAGGCCGCTGACCATGTCTGCACACACACGTGATCGATGGTGCAAGCACGTTGGCTTGGATTGAAGCGAGGCGACTTGGTTGGGAGAACCAAGTAGAATAGAATGCGTGGTGCTCCGCAACAGACAAACTCAGATGCCATGCAGCCGCACATCGGCTGCTCAAATCAGCAAATGCCTAGCATGCCCAGCATGCTCACATGCGTAATCGTCCGCAAAACCAGGCACAGAGGAGGGCCCGTTGGTGTAGACTCGCAGCAGCTGGCGTGTGGAGGCGTCGTACAGGTGCTGCCGCACAAAGGAGGCGATCTGCGCAGGTGTGTGGTGGAGCAGGGAAAGCAGGGAGGCAGCGGTTAGCGGCATGGGCTTGCTGCATGGGTTCATGGGCTTTGCAGCCTAGATGCAAACATGCCGAACAAGCGCAGCGCAACAAGCCACCCCACCACACACAGCAAAATGCATGCACCAGTTGCACTTGGCATGATGAGTGCAAGTGCATCCTGCCTCAGCCCCCCGCACCTTGAGCGCGGCCTGCAGGTACTCTTTCGGGTCCCGCCCCTCAACTGGGAACTGCCGGGTGGCGGGCGGCTGCTCATGCGGCAGCACGCGGGCCGCGGTGGCAAATGCCGAGATGGCCATCCCTTGCCACGCCGACACAATCTGTGCAGGGGGGCCAGAAGGTGAATGGAGAGTGTGGCCAGGGCATGGATGGAAGCATGCCGCCACGGCAGAATGGCATTTCAAAGCAAGCACGCTCATGACGGCTGTGCCTCGCTGTTGCTGCTTGCAACGCCATGTCACCTCCTCGCCAGCCGCTTCTGCCACTGCCTCCACCCACCTTTTCGTCACGGTGCGGGCGTGGCCGCTTGGCACGCACGTTGAACAGCTTCTCTCGGCAGGCGGCCAGCAGTGCTGCCGTGTCTGCCTCGCTCTTGCCCGCCGCCTTTGCTGTCTCCGCCAGCGTCTGCAAGGCGAGGCAGTGTGTTCATTCCATTGCAGGATGGGCTGCTTGTACATGCATAGTCACGGTATGCTGGCATGGCCTGGCCTGGCATGGTATGGCATGGCATGGCATGGCCGAGCCAGATGCAGCATGCCGTGCTTGCATGCATGGAAACCACACCATGCCTGCCAAACCCCTGGAGCACCTGTGCGTTCACCTGCCGCTGGATCAGAACATTGAGGCCGCCTGCATGGTAAAGAAATTGTTAGAATGGCATTAGACTCGGCATGCACGCGCGGCATGGCATGAGACTGGCCACCGCCCAGCATGTTACGCCCTGCCATGCAATGGTCACTGCCATGTCATGACACACAGCATACCATCCATCATCAGCTTACGCGGCAAGGTGCAACAGCAGCAGCGAGCTCCAACACGAGCTCACTCAGCACATCCTAACACAAAATCATCTGCTGGCCATCAACAGCCCACACTCACCAAACTCGTCGTGCGGATCGGAGCGCGGCGACAGGTCTGTGTTGCCTCCCGGCTTGACGTAGTAGTGGGCGCAGAACACCGCCGCATCCTCGGCGCCTGCATGAGAAGCGGGCGCACATGGCGTGTGTGGCCATGACATGCGGAGCGTGCAACAGTCAAGCAGGGTTAGCACAGCATACAGCGTGGGATGTCACGTGGCTTCGCTGGGCTCGCAGGCGCGCTTTCAGCATTAAATCATGTCCTCGCAAATCAAAATCATGGCAAGCCTCACCCAGCACCTCCTGGATCTCTTCCTGGGTCCACACATAGAACCAGCCCTGAGGGCATGCGAGTGCAGAGCAGGGTTGAGCAGTGAGACGAATTTGCTTTGCCAATTGATGGCCAGGCAGCCATGCCATGCCGTGCATTGCCACGCCATATGTCCTCATGCCGTGCCAGGCCATGTCATGCTATAGCCATGCCACTAAGCGCCATGCCATCCCACCCTAGAGTTGCCCCGCTGGCCCCACCTCTTTCTTCTTGCCGCTGGTGGGGTCCAGGCTGCACAGGGCATGGCAGGGGGAGTAGCAAGTGCAGCAAAACTGTCATGGCAGCGGTTGTGTGCAGCACGATGTGATGCATCAACCTATCGCCAATGTCATCCAAAACTCGCCAACCAGCATCCTGCGCCCAAAGAGTTAATTTTGACCATTTGGGTGCAGGATGCCATGCACAAGGCAGGCACACCACATGCACACCCCAAGCCCCACCTGTCGGCGTCCTCCGCGGCAAACAGGCCGCCCTCGGGGTGCGTCATGTCTCGCATCAGGTAATCCAGCACGCCCCGCGCCACAGCTGCATGGGAGCGCACAGTTTGCAGGGGTGGGCGAGCTGCACCCCATGGCATAGCCGCGCAGCACCAGAACTTGCAGAGCAGATCGGCAGGAATGGCCAGGTGAGCGGCCCGGTGGCAGGCAAGCTTGTTTTTCTAAGCCAAGCCGGGCTCACAGGCGTACTGTGCATCGCCGGTGATTTGGAAGGCGGCCAGGTAGGTGGAGACCAGTTGCGGGTTGTCGTACAACATGATCGGCGCGGCGGAAATGGGAGGCAAGAAGGCAGCACATTAGCAAGCAAACAATCTGCAGGCGGGGGTAATGCAAGCCACAATGCAGCGCATCAATCAGAGCCGTGCAACATGGTGGTGAATGGCAGGTGCTGTGCCTCCGTCATAAAGGCGGCATGTGATGCCACGCCATGCAGGCGCTGCAGCCTGGCTGGGCACGTGCGGCAGCAGCACACTTCCTGCCAGTTGTAATCTAGAAACAATGCTTGCCTCAAAGTGCGGCACATGCCAGTGCTCATCCACGCTGTAGCGGAGCAAGCTCCCTACCGTTCGGCAGTCACAGAGCACACTCACCTCAAAGTGCGGCACGTGCCAGTGCTCGTCCACGCTGTAGCGGTGGAAGCCGCCCCCCAGCTGGTCGCGCATGACGCCCGCCGCCATGCGCTGCAGCGTGAAGGTCGCCATTTCCAGCACCTTGGCTGCACAAGGGGCAAGTGGTGCGCTTGATGTTGAAAACTTGGCATGCATTTGCAGCATGCGCATCCTCTCAGGGTGGAGGCCGGCCATCCCCAGCACAGTGGCTGGCTGCACAGGGGGAATGCGGGAGGCGCACAAGTAACCTGGCAGTTCAAGCGCTTGCCTGCCGACAATGTGGCCATCTCCTGCGCAGTGATCGTGAGCCATGAGTGAAGTACTATTCTGAGAATGCGCCAAGGCAAGCAGTGCATACCTGCCGCGTCCGCTTGCCCCGCCGCCGCCAGGCGCGCGTGCTGGTGCAGCAGAAGGTTGATCTCTGCTGGGCGTGGGAATTTAGGTGCGCCGCCAAAGCCACCTGCGGGGAGTGAAGAGCCATATGGTCAGGCCCGTCATGAACCAGGGCTATAAATGGCGGCGCAAACCCTGGAAGCGAACCAAGCAGGCGGAGAGCGTTGCAGCTGATCTCAAGCCTCCCCACAGATGGCTTCCGATGTGGCAGTAAGTGCACTACAACCCCAGCTGCTGCTCACCCAGCTTTGCGTCGAAGCGAGAGCTGAGCTGGGAGGCGCACAGGTCGATTGCGTGGCCCTGCTCCTGCGCAGTCAGCGCCTCGGCCGACGGCTGCAAGAAGAGGGAGGCAAGGGAGGGGCAGACCAGGCCATGGGGTTTTGTATCTTGTTGTGAAGCTGCCGAACCGAGAAGGGAGCAGCCTGACCAATGGCCCGAGCTTGACAGCAGCCAGGCCGAGCAGCAGTCGCCCAGTGTTTGTTTGGCAGGGTTTGGCGGTCAGCCCGCACCGACCTCAGGTGCCAGCACTTCGGCCAGCTTGGCCATGGAGTTCTTGGAGGAGGAGCGGATGTCCTCCTTCTTCTCCTGCCACACCTGCGGCTAGGAGAGGAATCAGGAAGTCAACAACCGTAAAGCGCAGCAGTGGAAGGAGCAGCTAAATGTTCGCTGGAACAGCGGATGTCCTCCTTCTTCTCCTGCCACACCTGAATTGAGAAAGCAAAAGGAGCCAGGCATCTTATAGTAACAACACTGAAGATATGGCTGGGGCATAAGCTGGAGGAGCAAATGCCCTCTCTCTTCCCTCCCACACCTGCGCGCAGGCTTGGCGGCTGCACCCATGCATCGACTACAGCAGGACCAGGCCACCCCAGCCCCAGCGGCTGGGCCTTGCCTGTGCGATGCGACGCAGCACTGTCTTGAAGCCCGGGCGGCCAAAGCTGTCGGATGGCGGGAAATAAGTGCCTGGCGCAGGCAGGAGGGAGGGAAGGAGGTTGAATGCGGAGCAGGGCGAGCGGGCTTGGTGGCGACACAGTTGCAAATGAACGAGCAGAATGCATGCAAGCAGCCAGCTGCAGCGAAATTGCGGTTGTGGCTGCAAGCCACAGCCCCCTGCTGGCAGGCGCACCGCCGAAGAAGGGCTCCAGCCTGCAAGGGGGCAAGCAGGCAGGCAGGCAAAGAAGCGAGGGCTCAGCCACGCACGCACGCACGCAGATGCCTGCTAATCTAGCCATGGCTTGGCTGCCAACTCAAACAGCACAGCTGAGCACAGCCCAGTAAGCCGCCCCTTCTGCTGCTTGCTAGGGCAGCAGGAGCAGCAGTAGCAGTAGCAGTAGCAGTAGCAGCAGCAGCAGCAGCAGCAGCAGCAGCTCACGTGGGTGTGAGGAAGCAGGACATGGGCCAGCCGCCGCCGCCCTGCGTTGCCTGCACATACGTCATGTACACTTTGTCCACATCCGGCCGCTCCTCCCGGTCAACCTTCACGTTCACAAACAGCTCGTTCCTGCTCAAAGATGGGTGTACGGTTGCAAGAGTGATAGGCACGAAGACAGCGCTTGGTTTGCAGCAGCCTGGGTGCACCAGCAGTGGAGTTGTACTGGACTCCCCCTTCCCAGCAGCACTGCTGATTGTAAGCATCTGCGTCCGTGCCAGCGCCACACCTCGCTCCCAGCCCCCAGCTCTTCAGCCCCGCGGCACAGATTAGGACTCCGCCCGCTTTGCCTCACATGAGGGCTGCCACCTCCTCGCTTTCAAACGACTCCCGCTCCATCACATGGCACCAGTGGCAAGTGGAGTAGCCTGCGGATAAAAATGGAAGTGTATATACGCAATCATATTAACAAAAGGTGCTGCTTCGGCAGCATGCGAGTGCCGCAGTCGCAGGGAAACCCAGCCTCCAGCAGCGATCGCATGCCTTTGCAGAGATTAAGGTGCTCTCTGCGGCGGTGCAAGTGCATCGTCACAAGGCCAGCGTCCCTCCTCCTCCTCCCTCCTGCCACCCCCAGCACCTGCCCACAGACAGGAACATTCACCCGCCCCCAGCACCTTGGGAACAGACTTAGAGAAGGTTCAGCACCTACCCACGGACAGGAAAATCGGCTTGTCCTCCTGCCGCGCCTTCTCAAAGGCCTCCTCGCCCCAGGGATACCAGTCCACCGGATTGTGTGCATGTTGAAGCAGGTCTGCAAAGAGTCAGGAGGGAAGCACAGGGATGCGTCCGCACGGGCCAGACGTGGGTAGGGAGTGGCGGCGGCGGCGGCAGCAGCGGCGGCGCAGAGGCAGGGTGGCCAACCATCGCTCCCACGCGACCGATCACATCGTAAGAGCCTCTTCTCACATGGAGACTGCTCCTCGGCCAGTCGATTGGTGTGCTTGTGCGCAGCCGAGCCCGCAGCGCTGGCCATGGCCCGCGTCACCCTTGATCTGTTAGTGTGTGCGTCGCCAATGTTCCTCGAATGTGATTTATGCAGCTGCGCGCTCGCCGCGCACGACGCTCGGGCGCCTTGCAGGTGCCTGCCCACAAAACAAGCCCTGGCGGCAGCTCTCGCAAGCATCAGACTGCCCCACGGCGAGTCCGCATTGCGTCCAAGGCCAGGGGATCCGCTCCTTGCGTGCTGGCTGCTGGGCAGCACCCACGCTGGCCGCGCCATGCCGTTGCTGGCACATCGCCCCCGTACCAGTCAACTCCATGTTTCTTTTGCAGACATTTGCTGACAGAGAGGGCTAGATTGTGAGTCGGTACTGCATGTGTTGTAGGCAGGGATCAGAAAGGATATTTTATTATTGAGCACAGATGTAGGAAGGCCACCTCTGTGACGTGCAGCATGCAGGGGCGGCGCATTGCGTGCCACCCCGCCCGGCGCCACCACAGCCTGCCAGCCGTGCTGCCAAGATATTGTCTGACCGGCCATCTAGGGCACCGCGCGCGCCACCTCCTCGTCCTCCACCAGCTGCCGCGCCTTGCGGATCTCCTCGTCCATGATCAGCAGCTCCTTGGCGCGCGCGTACTTGCGCGGGTCCTGTGAAGATGAGAGTAAGCAGAAAGAGAACAGATCAGCAGCTCCTTGGTGCGCGCATACTCCCTGGGGTCCTGCGGCAGTAGGAGCAAAGGAAGTGTTAACGGGGTGAAGCCACAGCAGCAGCAAGCAGGGTACAGCAAGGTGCGAGCTGTCATCGCATGCATGGCCAAGCACAAGGCAGCGCACTGCGCAGCTGCAGCGCACATAGCAAACCCTGCAGGGCAGGGCACGCCCATTGCGTCCGCAAGTCAGCCAAGCGTGCAGCCCAGCTCCCTTGCCTTGCGGACGAGGAACAAGACGTCCTCCGCGCCTATGGCCGTGCCCGCTCCAGGTGCATTCGGCTTGCGCAGCTTGCCGCGCTGGGCCGCGCTGTCCATGGCCTGGCGAGGGGTGGGTGGGAAGGTGCAGCAGTGAGAAGTGGGCAGTTGTGGTGGCTTCAAGGAGGGAGGTGGAGGGTGCAGCGGAAAGCAGAGCAGCAGCAGCGCAAGCCTGCAAAACGGCTGCTCGCTTTGTGGCAAACCCATGCTAAGGTAGCCCCACGCAAGCAGCAACTCTGCAGCTTTTCGGCATGTGCAACCTTACACCCACATTGCGCGTCAGCGTGCTTGCAAAGCCCAGCAAAATGTGCTCCACCATTGGCTAGTTCGTATCTCGCAGGCATGGTCTTACCTTGCGCATCAGCGTGCTTGCGTAGCCCAGTACAACGTCTTGCAACCTACACCCACCTTGCGCATCAGCGTGCTTGCATAGTCCAGCACAATGTCCTCCACGAGGTCCAGCGTCTCGGGCAGCGGCGCCACGTCATCGCCAAAACCGTACATCATCACCGCCACTGCGAGGTGGCAGGACAGCGGTGAGGCATTTCAGCGGCAGCGGCGACACGTCATCGCCTAAGCCATGCAGCATCACCGCCACTGCGGCACAGGGGCAGCCAGCGGATTCAGCGCCAGTGCGAGATCTGAGTGGCATAGGACCGTACCCCATCCCCGCCACTGCGGCAGATGAGCAGCAATCAGCATGGTCGCAGGGCATGCAGCCCTGCCCAGGATTGCCACCCTGCAAACCCCCTCAGCACGCCACTCACGATCGCGTACGAGCTGCCCCTTCATGCTGAACGCCTCCTGCTGCACTGGCTCATCGTCGGCAGCTGCAGCAACAGGCATTGCCACGGTGCAGATGGCGGGCAAGCAGGGTGGACGGTGCACCCAGGCAGCGAGTCATGGCAACGACGGTGCCCTCCTGGCAGCAAGCAAGGCGGCTAAACACTGGCAACCTGCACGACCAGAAGCTCTGCCATCACCAGCGCAACCTCTCACCTGCTGCCTTGGTCGCCTTGGCCTCCTTGGCGGCCTTGGTGTCGGTCGCCTTTTGCCGCTTGGGCGCGGGTGTGCCGCCGTCGGCGTCGCCGCCCTTCTTGGCCTTGCCCGCCTCGGCCTTCTTCTTGGCCTTGGGCTTAGGCGTGGGCTTTCCGCCGCCCTCCTCCATGGCGCCGGGCAGCCCCGCTAGCGCATACAGGCAGCACCAGTTTGGGCCGAGCGCTGGTGGGGCTGTGGAGGCGTGCCCGCGCTCCAATCGAATCTACAACGCGATCGCTGCGTCGATGTAGCGGTGCGCCGCGCTGCAGACGTGCATGCGGGCGGCCAACAGGGCGCAGCGGGCGGCGGCGGCGGCAGTGCGGCAGAGAGTCCAGCGCCGCTCATTCCGCCCATCGCCATCCCGCACCGTTCACCGAGAGCATGCAATCTGCAATCGGGTGCAAAAACGTCTCCAAGCCCCGCCTTTCGCTCCGCCCCGCTCAGGGGCTTCAGCAGCAGTCCCTCCCACGCCCCAACCGGCCTGGCAATCGCTGGCACATGTCGACCGCAGCAGCTGTGGCAGGCGATGGCGGCGCTGTACAGGCGGTAGAGGCCGGCCCTGCCGCCGCCGCTGGCGGGCACCCTGCGGCGGGAGCGGCGGCGGATGGCGATGGCGGCCAGCAGGGCCAGCACTACAATGAGGTGGCCGACAACTATGAGGCTGGTGAGTGAAGTATTCATTCATGGGCGAGATGCTGAAATGGATGGGGCAGCGTGCTTCATTTGTGGGGCATGTTGTGGCATTTAGCCAACCATGCATCTCCTCCACGCCCGACAGCCTCATTCTCATGTTCCAGCGCACCATGCTGATCAGCTTCCCTCTCCTTGCCGCCTTTGGCTCTGCTTCCACTGCGCAGCCTTCTTCTACAGCTCGGTCGAGTACCGAGACTGGGTGCTGGGCCACCTGCTGCGCCACTTTGGGCTGCCAGACGAGGCAAGCGCATTTGCATGAGGGACAATGGAACATGGCATGGCATCCCAGGACGTGCGCGGCAAAGCAGCTGGCATCCGGAACACGTCTGCATGTCTCCTGACTGCTAGAGAATTCCTTCGCATGTTGCAGGGCGCAGAGATAGTTGACCTTGGCGGCGGCACCGGCAACTTCACTCAGGTGCATGCTTGCCTGCGGAGCAGCACGGTGGCAGCTGTGCAGCAAGGTCCCTGGCTTCCTGAGACGGCTGTGTTGCCGGCTTGCATGTCGAGCGCTTCTACCAAGATGAATTGCCGGCACACGCCGTTGTCTCATGCGCTTGGGGTCATTTACTCTGCTTGCAGGCGCTGGCTGAGGCGGCGCGCTGCCGGCGGCGAGTGTTGTGCGTGGATGCATTTGCGGAGATGCTGCAGAAGGTGCGGATCCATGCTTCGCTCTGCAGCTAATGGCCATGCAAGAGCGGACAGCCGTTCCTCATCCCCTTGCACGGTGCTGCATGTGCCATTATCTGCCAGGCGCTGACTCCCGGCCGCCTGAACCCGATGTTGATGGAGCAAGTGCTACATCAAACTCTCTCCAACCTCCTGCCGCCCTTACTGGCCCAAAGGCGCTGGCTCATGACCGTGTGGAGCCGATGCTGATGGATGCGGTGGCCTTTGCGGCGCTGCCACCCAGCGAGATGCGGTACAGCCACGTGCTGCTCAAGGAGCTGGTGCACCACATCCCGGCCGGTCAGTGCAACAGTTGGTTGCTTTTTCTGCAGCTGCAGCTCTGTTTCCATGAGCTGATCAAGCAGCTGGTGCACCACATCCCCGCCTGTCAGTTCGGCAGTTAGTTGCATGTCTCTCAACACCTGCAATTGACATGTGCGGCAGGGTGCCGACTGCGACCCATCTCAGCTGCTGTGGGCCGGTCGAGCTCACTGCGAACCCTGCTGCTTACTCTTCATCTGAACGCTGCCTCCCTGCCTGCCTCCGCCCCGCAGCCGATGTGCCAGCAATGTATGCGGGGCTGGCGGCTCAGCTGGCGCCCGGCGGTGTGGCGGTCACAATCACTCGGTGAGGATTCTCGGTTCGCCATGGTCTGTGCCTTCTTGCATGGCCTACAAGTGGGAGAACTGCACTGCATGCTGGGCAGCCAACTTACATGCCAGGGATGCCAATACAGGATCAACTTTCTTGCTGTTTTGCAGGCCTCAGGAGGTGGACTACCCTCTGTTTGCAAGGGCACGCGAAGTGCGTTACAGTTTCGGCGGCATGCATGCGGCCTGTGGCGCTTTCGTGTGTTTGTGCTTTCAAGCGCGCACTCGCCGCTGGCTCTCTTGAGATGGTTGCACAGTAACCCACCCTGCACCTCAACACTGCCTCTTGTTGCAGATCTGGAAGGAGCACCAGCCACACCACTCTGTGTTTGTGTCGGCCATGGAGGCAGGCGGGCTGGAGGTGGAGGTGAGCAGCCTGCTGGCCTGCTGTGCTAGGTTGCTGTTCCCTGGCTGGTTGCCAAATGTGCTACGAACGCTGTTGACCTCGCCCCACAGCAACTAATCGAGCCGTTGAACGTATGCTCACCTCGCACGCCAAACAAAATGCCAAAGGGCCATTCTTCGATTGTTTTGCAGGTGCACGCGCACGACTACCGCGCGGAGCTGCCCAAGTCCACGTGGCTGGCCATGATGCGGGCGCGCTTCTGGTCCACATTCAGCCACTGCACACCTGAAGAGCTGGAGCAGGCAAGTGGCTGCGTGGCCAACTAACTGCTGCTGCTGCAGTTGCTGTTTCTGCCACTGCTGCTGCAGACTCATGCTTGTGACTTGTATCAGGCCTGTGAACCGCCTGCCCATCGCCTGCCGCTCAGCATGTAAGTCTGCTTGCTGCCCGTCACAGTCCCCCTCTGCCTGTGCTCTGTCACGCATGTGCAGGGCATTGCTGAAGTCGAGGCGCAGTATGCCGGGCAGGACACCGTGCACTTCACCGACCGCCTGCTATTCCTGGTGGCTCGCAAGCCTGCGAATGGTGCAGCTGTAGGTGCAGACAACAGGAGCGCAGCAGCAGCAAGTGCAGACAACAGTAGCGCAGCAGCAGCAGCAGGCGCAACTGTAGCAGCTTCGGCAGCAGCAGCAGCACGGCAGCAAGGGGCGCAGCCGCCTCGGCAGGCGGGTCAGCAGCAGCAGCAGCAGCAGCAGGCGGTGCTGACCCCTGCCCAGTGGCGGCAGTACAGCGAGCAGGGCTTCACCGGCCCCGTGACCATCCTCAGCCCAGAGGAAGCGGCAGAGCTGAGGCAACAATTTGAGCGATACGAGGCGCGGCTGGGCGGCAAAATCACTGGCGACTGGCGATTCAAGGCAGGCAGCGGAACTGCTGGGATTCCCTGGGCGCTGTTGAGCATGCTGCAGGCCTGCTGCGTGTTATCTGGGCTCTCCCCCGCCATGCCTGATCAGCTGCCTCAGCTCACAACCCTCTTTCCTGCCTTGCTGCCACTCCACAGTCACACCTGCTGCTGCCGGCTGTGTGGGACCTGGTGCGCCACCCCGCCATCCTGGCGGCTGTGTCTGATGCTCTGGGCGGTTGCCGCAACCTGCTGTGCTGGTCCACAGACATCTTTAAGAAAGAGCCAGGGGACGGCGGGTTCACTGGCTGGCACCAGGTGTGTGGGTGCTGCTGCTGACTTGGCATTGCTGGCTCTACATTGTGCGTCGCTGGCCACGCCTGGACTTTGTGCGAGTGCTCTTTGCAACTTTGTGCTGAGCTTGTTTGCTGAGCCCTGTCCAGGGCAGCCTCTTGTTGCAGAGCATGCTCCCTGCCTGTCGCCCGCCTTGCGTGAAACAGAGGCATATGATGGTTGTGCCATGCCTCTCCTCCGCCCTGCGTCGGCTTCCCTGCAGGATAGCACCTATGTGGGCCTCGACCCTCCCGATGTGGTGAGCACGGCTGCTCCTACTCTGGCTGCATTGCTTGCCTGCCACGTGTCTTGTGATGCTTGGTTGACTCCATGCAGACGACTTGTACAAGTGCCATGGCCTGACCGGCGAGGATTTGTGCTGCCACCATCCATCGCAGGTGACGGTGTGGCTGGCCCTGACGCCAGCCAACGCCGCCAACGGCGCGCTGCACTTCCTGCCGGGCTCGCACCGCCGGCAGCTGCCGCATGTGGACACGTTTGCCAGCGGCAACCTGCTGCTCAAGGGGCAGACCATCCCGGTGAGACGCTGCACACTGCTGGAGTGCAATTTTGGCACAAGGGACAAGGGTTGTGCAAGTGTTTGTGAGCCTGCTGCCACGAAGGGTACAGCCCTGCCACTGCCATCCACTTAAAACCCTTGCATCCCTTCCTCCCCTACCCAACAGGAGCTGAGGGGTGAGGAAGGCGTGTGCACCCCGCTGCAGCCGGGCCAGGCCACGCTGCACCACATCATGCTGGCGCACCGCTCCGGCCCGGCAGCGCCCGACTCGCAGACGCGGCTGGGTCTGGCCATCCGGTACATGGCGGCCCACGTGCAGCAGAGCCTGGACCCTCGCGACTCGGGTGAGGGGCGGGGGTATGTGTGTTATAGCTGTGGGGCGAGGTTGCATCGTCATTGATCCATCGTGCTTGCCTGGACATGTGCTGTGTTGGCTGGGGAGCAGTGGTGGCTCGCTGGTCGCTTTGATTGCAGTAGCCAACCGACACACTTTCTTATCCCTGCGTGCGCGCAGTAACGGTGGTGGCTGGGCGCGACACCTTTGGCCACTACCGCCACGAAGCGGGGCCAGCAGCGGAGATGGATGCAGCGGCGCTGGAGCAGCACCGAGCAGCAGTCCAGATGGTGTATCCGGACGGCTTTGAGCGCAGCGGCGGCAAGTAACATGCACTGATGACACCTGTTACTGTCTCCCTGTCTTAGCTATTGCTCCTGCGTGCAAGACATGGCAAGCCCAGTGAGCAGGCAACGTTGGCAACCGCGCCCCAATGCCCGCCGGCGCCGGCAAGGCGCAGCGCGCACGGCAGCACATGGTATCGGCGGCTTGCGCTGGCCGTGCGAGTTCTCGACGTTGTTTGCAAGTGCTGTATGTGCAGCTGACGCCGTTAACATGGCGGATTCCGAGGCCATGCTCGACAGCGGCACCCTGGGGGCGCTGGAGGACCTGAGGGCGGCAAGCGACGTGCTAGAGGAGGAGTGGCGCCCCGGCAGCTCGATCACGACCTGGAAGCGCGTCAAGCTGGAGTCGGAAATTGACGTCGTGGAGCTGTGAGCCCCCCCAACAGCGCAGCATGCTGCTGGCAGAGTTTGGGCGTTGATCAGAGCTCGCGCAGCACCATGAACACGGGTTTGCTTGCCTCTCGCCCCGCCACAGCCGCCGCCGCCACGCTCCATCCCCTCCACCTCGCTTGCCCCTTGCCTACTTGCCCGCCGGCCGCCCTGCCCTGCAGCTTTCTGAACGAGGCCAGCCTGCTGGACCTACCGGATTCTATCGGCAGCCTGGCCGCGCTACGCAAGCTGCGGCTCAATCAGAACGCCCTGCGCTCGCTGCCGCCCAGCCTCACCGGCCTGCACCAGCTGCAGGCGCTGTGGGCCGCGGGCAACGTGTTTCGGGAGGTGCCGCAGGTGCGGCGATGCAGTGCTTGAAGTGCTTGTGGGGAAGTTGCTGGTTGCACTTTGGATATCGGCTGTTCTTTTGCACTCTGCTGCTCACATTCTGCCGCTGTCCACACGGCTGTGCACTTCTGCCGTCATCAACCGGGCCGCCCCACAAGCCAACCCAACGGCGCACATGCTCTGCCTTTCTCATTGCAGGTGGTGTGCCAGCTGACGCAGTTGGAGCAGCTGTTTTTCAGCCTCAACCCGCTGCAGGCGCTGCCGCCTGCCATCAGCCAGCTGCAGGTGCGGGTGCACTGGGAGGGTGTGGCAGGGTACGGGTTGTGCACCAGGGCGTGCTCTGCCCGTGCATGACGCTTGTGCTGCTGCATAGCATGCAGTGCACGGCCTCCCAGGCATCAGCATCTTCCCTCTGACCACCCACATGCACAGAACCTGGAGTGGCTGGATTTCAGCGAGTGCCAGCTGGCGGCGGTCCCGCCCGAAATCGGGGCGCTCACGCACCTGCAGCGCCTGGGTGGGTGGCGCCGCCCTGCTTGCGACTGGCATGCAAAGGACCTCACTGCTGGCTGCTTCTTTGGGGGGTTATGGCGGATGCAGCACGCAAATCAAACCAGGGGGTCTGCCAGCGCTTCAGCTGATTTCACCCGTCGCACCTTGTGCCCGCCCTGCTGCGCAGACCTGCACTCCAACAAGATTGCCACGCTGCCGGAAACCATCTCCAACCTGCGCCGCCTGGACCACCTGTCCCTCCACTCCAATGACATGACGCTGCTGCCGCCCGAAATCGGCGCCTGCACCGCCCTGACCTGGCTGTCGCTCAACGCCAACAAGCTGCGGGTGCTGCCGCCCAGCATCGGCCAGCTGACCAACATGGTGAGGTGGAGGGCGAGGAGACAGAAAGAGTGCAGAGGAAGCACAGAGGGACGGAGCGCTGCATGCCGCTGAGCCTGCACAGACGCCTGGCAAGCCCTGGCATTAGGCAGCTGAACACACCGGCCCAGGCGCGTGGGTGAAGAGTGCCAGGGACATGTATTGGTTGGGGAGCTTTTCAAACTCGCTCAGCAAGTTGATGCGCAGATGTGAGTTCACCCTACCTGGAGTGCCGATTGCCCCCGCAGGTCCGCTTGTCGCTGCACATCAACCAGCTGGAGCACCTGCCACCCGAGCTGGGCAACCTGGTGCACCTGGAGGCACTCAGGTGGGTGGGTGGGCGGGCTGCCTCGTGTCCTGATCAGTAGGGCACTTGCAAGGTTTCTGCTCGATGCAATGCAGGCGCTTCCAACTGGCTAGCATACCGAACCAGTACCTCGAACTTTCTGCCGTCGCTGCCACTTCTTGCCCTCCTACAGCCTACACAGCAACGAGCTGCCCGACATCCCTCCCGAACTGGGCCGCCTGACCGAGTGTGTGCGCCTGTCGCTCTACCAGAACCGGCTGACCAGCCTGCCTCCAGAAATCGGGCAGCTCACCGCGCTGCAGGTGAGGGTTGGTGGGGTGCGGTGAGAGGGGAACGAGGGAGTGGTGGTCCTGTCACTCTGCCTTGCACTTTGGGCCGATGCCAATAGGATGGCACGCTCAATGCAACCCACGCCATGGGTTTCGAAACTACACCTAATTTCCCCACCCAACACCCCGCACATCCCCTGCAGGAGCTGTGGCTGTATTCCAACCAGCTGACCTCCGTGCCGCGTGAGCTCGCGCACCTGACGGCCCTGAAGCGGCTGTGGCTGGACCGCAACCAGCTGACGTCGGTGCCGGCTGAGCTGGCGCAGCTGACCAACCTGCAGGTGCGGCTGAGAACGATGGAAATGGGAGGTCCTTCTTCCTGTGGCTGCTTGGAGCTAGCTGGTGTTGGCGCATGAGTACAGATAGCTGCCCGGCGTTGCTGCATTGCTGCAGGTCAAGGCGGCAGTGCTTCCATCCGAGCTGCGTTGCGCTTGTTGGCCTGCCGGCAGCTCCCGAAGCCTTGGCGCATTCACCCACGTCCCCGCTTTCATTTCAACTGCAGGAGCTCTATTTAGATCAGAACCCGGGCCTGAAGGAGCTGCCTTCCGCCCTGGCCCTGCTGCCCGCGCTGCGCCGCATGTATGTCGCATCCACTCCAGAGGCCCAAGCTGCGCTGCAAGCGCAGGCGGCAGCTGCGCACCAAATGCCCGGAGGCAGGGGCCCAGCTGCAGCGGCGGTGGCGGCGGGTGTCATCGGGCAGAGCCGTCCCTTCACGTGAAGGGCAGCTGGCAGCAGCGCAAGCATTGATGGCTGTTCTGTACCTGTTCGTGTATATTCAATGGGCCCAACAAGAGCCAGCAAGTCCCGCAATGCAATCAACCGCAGCCAAGCTTCTCAGAGCAAAGCATGCGGCAGCGGTGGCGACGGCACTGCCAGAAGCCGTGTTCAGGCATGGATCGATGTACTTGCACGCACCTCACCAATCTCACTAACTCTGAGAGGCACTGACGCGACCAGGGAGCCGCCAAAAGGACAGTGCGCCTCGCTCGCAAACCCAGCGTCTGCTGACGCTTCCCGTCTGCAGCGCTGCTTCTCGGTGATTGTAATCTGGAGACGCTTTCGCGATCTCGCCGCCCCGTCTCTAACCGCTGCACCCCACCGCCGCCTGTCCGACCGCTCGGTTGCCGCCGCTCTGCCGCCGACTTCGATGGAGCAACGCATCGTTGATGGGCTCCGCAACTTGGGCAACACATGCTATTTCAACACAGTTGTGCAGGTAAGGTTTGGCAACGATTGGCAGGGGCGTCGTTTTGCATGGGTGCGGTTCCCTTGCCAACCCACACCCACCTTCCTTGCCCCCATTTCATTCAGGCCCTGGCAAGCTGCGCCTCGGTGCTGCACCAGCTGGAGGCTGCTTTGCAGCAACTTGATGCGGCCAGCAACGGCTGCATGACCGGGCCAGCGCCAGCCGGCACCGGAGGCGCCGCCGAGGCAGCACCGCTTGCAGCGGCGCTGCTCAGCGTGCTGCGCCAGCTGCAGCCGCATGCTGCACCCTCGCAAACGGTGGCACCCCGCCAGCTGGTGGACGCCTTTCGCAGCAAGCTGCCAGCTGGAGTGTTGGAAGCAGGAGAGGAGCATGATGCATCTGAAGCAGTTGAGGAGCTTTGCCGGCTGGTTGCAGAGGAGCTTCACTCCGGCTTTGCTCGCCGCCTGCAGCCGCAGCTGACGGCACGGGCAGCTGTGGCGGCTCTGCTGCAACAGCCCGATGGGACAGCGCCGCTGCAACTTGAAGGGGACAGCGCTGGAGGCAGCAGCAAGGCACCGCCCGCCAGCGGCAAAGCGGCCTCCGCCTGCAATGGGCATGCGGAGCCCGAAAGCAGGGAGGAGGAAGCAACGGTGCACGCCGGGGCAGTCCATGCAGCGGAGCTTAGGACAGCAGCGCCGGCAGCAGTGGCAGCAGCAGGCGCTGCAGATGCAGCCGAAGCAGGAGCAGCAGCAGCAGCGCCAGGATCAGTGGCAGCAGCAGCAGGCGCAGAGGCAGCCGATGTGGCCAGCACAGCAGCACAGGACCGTTGCCTTCCAGACGCCGTGCTGCAGGGCTGGCAGCGGCATGCGCAGCTGCCGCTGCACGGAAGCTCAGCGCACGAACTGCAGTGCCTGCGGTGCCGCCACCGCTCCGTGGTGCAGCTCTCGCCCTTTTGGGTGCTTTCGCTGCCCATCCCCACAGACCGTGGCGCCACCCTGCTGGGCAATGTGCCGGCAGCACCTGGGGCCAGTCTCGAGGCCTGCTTAGCCAGTGCCTTTTGTTACGAGGCGCTCCACGGCTGGCACTGCACGCGCTGCTCCCTGGCAGCCAGCTTAAAAGCTGCTCAGGCGGGGGCGGGAGGGCGCGCAGGGCCAGGGACGCCTGCAGCAGCAGAGGCGGCCGCACCAGCAGCACCAGCAGCAGCAGCGGCAGCGCAGGACAGCAGGGCGGCGGAGCAAGCGGGAGGCGACAGCGGACAGCAGCAGCAGCAGCAGCAGGACGAGGAGGCAGGCAGCGGTTCAGATGGGTTGCCGCTGGCCCTGCAGCAGCTGCACCAGGGGCTGGTTGCCGGCGGGCGGCTGGCTGAGAGCGAGGCCTACCGCTGCATGCTGGCACGAGCAGGTGCGTGGCTAGTGAGCCGGTTTGAGCAAGCCAGGACGTGCTGTTGTGCGCTTGTTGGCGTTTGTTGGAGGCTGAGCAGTCGCTGAGTTGCAAGTGCTGCTGGTTCTGCATTGTCCTTGCAGGTCTCCATCCTTGTTTCAGACCGCAATTCTTGACCCCTGCTGTGCTCTGCTGCAGGGCTGGCGTGGCTGCCGCGGCCCAGCCCCGCCGCCAAGCGCACCATCGCGGCGCGCCTGCCGCGCGTGCTGTGCCTGCAGCTGCAGCGCGGCTTCTGGTCGGAGCACGGCCACGTCAAGGTGGCAGGTGCGCTTAGCAAGCCAAGAGCAACTGGTCTTGATGGTGCAAGAGGATTACATGTGGGGGTCATGTGGAATGGAGCGGCAGCTTGGTCAGCCCTCTCCCTTCCCATGACCACCCCACCTCCCTGACTGCCCCTCCCTCCAGGCCATGTGGCCTTCCCGCTGCTGCTGGCCCTGCCTCCTGAGCTAGTGCCCCGCCTGGGGCACGAGCCAGCACCCCAGCCAACGTCGCATGCAAAGCTGGGTGCCCTGCTGCACCTGCAGCGGCGGGCAGCGCCGCGCTACATCCTGCGGGCGGTCTTGGTGCATCACGGCCCGCTGGCGGGTGCAGGGCATTACACTGTGTTTCGCTCGCTGGGCGCAGCGCCCGGCAGCAGCAGCAGCAGCAGCAGCGGCGCAGAGCAGGGTACGCCATGCGCTGGGGGGTCTGGCCCCATCGGCAGCAGCAGCAGCAGCGGCGGCGGCGGCAGCGGTGCTGTCCATCGCAGTTGGGTGCGGGCATCTGATGAGTCGGTGCACCCGGCAGAGTTGCGGGAGGTGCTGGAGGCGGAAGCGTCCATGCTTGTGTACGAGGCCTGCAGCTGAGACGGGGTTTGATTGTACTGCTGTGCTAGGCAACGTGTAAACCGGGCAGACGCGTGTGTGATGCAGCCTGGCCTCCTGGCTGTAAAGAGGCAGTGTCCAGAGCGGCAGGTTACAGCGGGCAAGCGAGGCAGAATATGAAGGGAGTTGGCAAGGTGTTTAACAGAACAACATGGTGACAGGGCGATGCGGCCCTCACTGCAATCCTGGCGTGCTGCAGGGCCCGCCCCAAAGGCTCTGGGACAACTGCAACGGAGCGCTGGCCGTGCCTGCCTGGCTTCCAAGCCCGCTATGCCAGCAGCACGGCTGCCGCAGGCGGCACACCCATTGCAGCGCCGGCGGTGGCCACGCGGCGGCGCCCGCGCTCGCTCGGCGCTCTGCCGCGGCCGGTGAGGGCCTCCCTCACGCCCCGCAGCCGCTTGTAGGCGCCCAGTGCCAGAGAGCCGCCAGTCAGGGCCGCCCTGGCCTGCCAGGAGAGGCGTTTCCAGGCCAGGCTGGTGGCCGTCGTGAGTGCGGTTGCTGCGACCTTCTTGGCGACGCCCATGCTTTCAGGAGGCCAGGCAAGCTAGTTCCTAAGGTTGGGGTGCGCCTCAGAGGATTGTGCTGGCTGCTCGAAGGGCTGCGTCGGCGGGGCGAAGGAGCCGTGAAGGTGGCAAGCGGATTGCAATATTTCCATCAATAATAAAAAATTCAAGATCTTGATTGCAGATATTCTTGCAGTGGCAGGAAGGGGAAGCCCGCAGTGGCAGGAAGGGAAAGCCCAAATTTTGGTGATATGCAGCTGGACTTTGTGCGATGGTGTTATGCAGGCGGAGGTGCAACGAGCAACGAACCGACCCAGAACAGCTGAAATATCCAGCATCACTGATCTATTGTCACATCACTTCCTTCAAACCAACGGGTTTGGCAACAGCTACCATGCGAGAAACTGCCGGGCTGTGATTTGAGCCGCCTCGCCAGGCCGGCGGCAGCACGGCGCAGCACAGCGGCGGCGGGAGGTCTCGGTCACCAGTCATCTCGGAAAACCTGCTGTACAGAACATCATCCCATGCGCCTCTGCAAACGCGCGGCGGCGACCTCCGCGGCTGGCTGTGCTGCGAGCCCACGACCCGGCTGCGTCCCCAGCGCTCGCAGCGGGCCTCACAACCGCGCCACCCTACACAAATGGCAGCGTGCAATCTTACGGCGCGTGCCATCGCAAGCAGCGGCGGGCCATGAGGCGGTGCCGCCAGCGCCGCCGCCGCTCGCGGCTGCGCAGCCGCCGCGTCCGCCCGAAGTGCCGGTGCTGATGCACCTGCCGCTCATGCTGCGGCTACTGGCTCAAGGCCTGAATGTGGAGGACATGGTGCTGATGTGGAGCCGCCAGTATGGTCCATTTGTGGAGTGGCAGCTGGTGAGTGGTACGGGCGTTGCGGTCCCTGTCTTCCATGGGACCGTACGAGACTGGAGATGCCGCTGGCTGGTGCTTGCCGCCGGCTGCCTGGGCGCTCTAGAGGTAGAAAGAGCAGTGCACACGAGGGCTGCTGCCACCCACCACAACTCGCACCCTGCATGTGCCCTGCAGCCCGGCACCCCACCAGTCGTGCACATCACTGACCCCGAGGCGATTCGGCAGGCATTCGAGGTGCAGAACTTCCCGAAGAGCCCACTCTATGCCGGTGAGTTGAGTTGCTGTAGAAGCATGCCTGCTGGGCACTCAAACCATGCGCCTCTGCGCTGCATGCCAGCCTGGCCAATCCAGCTCCCCACACCCTCACTGCCGGCTGTGCCGCACTCGTCTCCATCCCATCCAGACCTGCTGCCGGTGCTTGGCGAGAGCAGCATGGTGATCACAGAGGGGGAGCAGTGGCGGCGGCAGCGCGAGGCCTTCAACCCGGGCTTCTCCAGCACCTTTCTGCGGGCTGCCCTGCCGGGCTTCCAGGTGGGTGGGTGGGCATCTGCCCGCAGGCTGCCCTGCCAGGCGACAGGGGGGCGGGTCAGCATGATGGGGCAGGGATTAAGCGCATCAAGTGCTATGATGGCAAATGGGCGCACGGCGGGCATCATCAGCCCAGCAAGGCAAACACGCCCTATGTGCCTGCACCTGCGCATGCAATCCCTGGGCAGAAAGCTCTCCTTCCTACCGCCCAATCCTTGCTGCAGGACTGCACGCACCGCCTGGTTGCCCGCCTTGACCAGGCAGCTGAGGCTGGGGAGGTGGTCAAGATGCACGAGCTCACCATCCTGACCACGCTGGAGGTCATCTGCCAGGTGGGGCTGCTGCATGCAATTTGGCAACCGCTGCTGTCCAGTTTGCTTGTGTCTACAGTTGGGTTTGGCCAGCCCCTCTTGGCACCGCCATCATGCGTACCTGCATGGCAGCCAGCGGCCACTGATGCCAGTCTGCTTGACCCAAAATGCAGGTCGGGTTTGGCGAGCGCGTCAACCTGCTGCTGGGCGACGGCCCGCGCAACCCGCTGTGGACCGCCTTTGAAGCCCTGGGCCTGCATGTCGCCTTCTACCTCGACAACGTGCCGCTCAACTGGTGGGGCACTCAGTGCGGTTCGGCCGGTGGCGGTGGTGGTGTGCAAGCGCGCTGGTAGACAAACCGCACGCATGCAGAGATCATTCTGAATGTTCCTAACCAGGCAAGGTGTGCTGCCGCACTGTCGTCTGCCCAGCTCCCCCGCTCCGCACCCATTCATGCTCGCAGGATGAAGCAGCTGCCATGGAACCAGGCACGATCGCAGCGGCTGCAGGCGGCCCTGGACGAGCAGCTTCTGGCCATTCTGCACCGCCGCCTGGCCGCCATGGGCATCCAAGCAGGCAAGAACAGCAGCAGCAGCAGCAGCAGCAGCAGCAGCAGCAGCGGGGGCAGCGGCAGCAATGCGGGCGCCTGCCCCTTCCACTCTGCCGCTGGGTCTGCGGCAGGGCCAGCAGGCAGCAGCGCTGCAGCTGATGGGGAGGAGGCATTGGAGGGCGGCATGAGCAGCAGCAGCGGGGCCAGAGACATCCTATCGCTGGCTGTGGAGGCGTCTGCCCGGGATGGCGAGGTGGATGAGCAGATGCTGCTGTCCCAGGCAAGGCCCATGCTGGGGCGTGCCGGGCATGCGTCATATGTCACTCTGCCACAGGCGTTGCAGCTGCCGATTCGGGTTGATAGCAGCTGTGCCGCTGCTGTGTGCTGGGGGATATTTGCTGGCTGACCCTTCTCCTCTGTGGCAATGCCCCTCCATCCCTGCAGATGAAGGTGGGCCTGCCCATGCGCTGAAGCGGCAGTGCACCGCAGTTAGCGGGAGACAGCACGGCGGGCCCACAGGGCTGATGTTCATGCCATTCGATGCATTCACGCGGCCTGTAGGCGATATCAACATTCCCTGCTGCCCTGCTGCCCTGCCCGCAGACCTTCTTCGCAGCCGGCCACGACACCACAGCCTCACTGGTGCGTTGGGTTTGAATGTTGTGACTGCATCGATACTTGCACTGCCTCCTTGGTCAGCATCGTGCTGGGTTGTAGATCAATGCAGAGCTAGCACAGGCCCATGGAGTGCAGCTTGCCAACTGCATATCCCATCCCAATGCGCAGGTGGCCTGGGCGGTGTGGTTCCTGTGCAACCATCCGGAGGCGGAGGCCCGGCTGGTTGCAGAGCTGCAGGCGGTGGCGGCAGCAGCGGCCGCTGAGGGCGGCAGCAGCGCGGCAGCCAGCAGCGGCGGCGCCCCAACCTTCAGCTGGCAGCAGCTGCAGCAGTGCCAGTACTTGAATGCGGTGCTCAAGGAGACTCTGCGGGTACGCCCCCCAGTGGGTCTGGTTGCCCGGCGGGCGCCAGCTGGCGCCACTCTGGAGGGCGGCGGCACCAAATATGACATTGCCGGCAAGGTGCTGCTGGTGTCGCCGTTTGTGCTGCACCGCGGCGAGGTGTGGGGCCCTGATGCGGCAGAGTGGCGGCCGGAGCGGTGGCTGGAGGGCGGCACGGCGAATGCAGTGGTGGCGGCGCAGCCGTATAACTACCTGCCATTCTCACGAGGGCCCAGGTGCGAGTGGTGTGCATTAATCGCTGAGCTGAGCTGGTTTTCAGAAACCAGGGCTAGTGCTGCGACTGGCTTGCATGGCGGCGTGGCATTGTGAGGCAACTGCCTGCCCGCTGCCCCACGCTGCCTCCCACATTCTTTGCTTGCTTCCCCATTCCAGGAACTGCATCGGCGAGAAGTTTGCGCTCCTGGAGGCCAAGACCATCCTGGCCATGCTGTACTGCACCTTTGAGTTTGAGTATGCAAGCAGCACGCCGGAGCAGGTGGGCTGAGCGGGTGGGTGGTGTGGGCCTGGCACACGGCTGACTCCAGATGCGTGTATGCGTGATGAAGTAGGGCTTTTGATTGCAGCAGGGCTCCTCGCTCAGCAAATCGTGCATGCAGTTGATTTGCTGCTGCCTGCTGTACAGTCGGCCTTGTCCGAGTCAATCACCTGGCTGCCTGCACCTGCGTGTGCAGGTGATGATGAGCGTTACCGCACACCCAAAATATGGGGTGCCGCTGCGGGTGCGGCGGCGGACGGGGTCAGCGCAGCCGCCGGCGGCTGGCTAGTAGGGGACACGTGTGCTTTACCATGCAGCCGTCGACGCGACATCTGCTGCTTGTGCCATTTCAATTTTGCGCGTGTAGTAGTTGGCCCCCATGATTTTCAAAACCCAAGTTATTCCTCCCATTTCTTCCGCCTCTTCTCTCCTCACAACCAACACCACTTGCATGAATTTCTTTGACAAGATGTTTGATTCTGGGAGGGGAGCAGGCGCTGCCCGCAACAGAGCCGGGCAGCACCCACCAGTCAGACTGCCCTGAAAGCAAAGCAATTTATGTGTTAACGTGTAAACTGCCGGAAATAGAATCGTCAGCACATCAACAGTGCAGGCAGAGCGCCGCCTCGCCGCACAACAAGGGACAGCTGTCGCATGGCGCTCCGTCGCAACGCAGCGCGCCGCCGCTCATGAAGGCTGCCTTGGGGCCCTTCCCGCCAGTCTCTCCTCGCTTCTCACACCTTACTGCCGCCCTCCAGGCCCCTCAGCCTCCCCCCCCCCCCCCCCCCTCCCCGCCCCTCCCCGCGATGCCGCGCCGCTCCCTGCTCGCCCTGGCCCTGGCGGCCTGCGTGGCCGCCGCCTGCCTGGGCGGCGCTGCGGGCCGCAGCCTGCGGCAGGCCAGCGCCACCGCCAGCGCCACCGCCGTGGGCGCAGGGGCGGGCGCCACCGCCTCCGCCAACGCCGTCGCCGGTGCGCCCCACCTCTGCCTCTCTCCTCGCTGCGCCTCCCTCGCTGCCGCTTACAATCGCACCTCCACTCCTGAGCAGTGGCGGGAGGCATGCCCGCAGTGCCGCTGTTGGTGCCGCTCGTCCTGCCCGCCTCGCCGTCGCCGCCGCCCGCGGCCGCCACCCAGTCGGTGCTCGAGCCGGCCGCCCCCGCCACCCCCACCTGCGCCGACGATGACGTGCCGCCCACCAAGGAGTTCTCGTGCGCCCAGCAGAAGGCGTGGGGCAAGTGTGAGTGCAGGGGTGGGGTGGGGGAGGCGTTGTGGATGCTGGCGCGCCTGGTGGGTGCTGGCTCCGCAGGGCAGGCAGCACCCACCTCCTCCTGCCACCCAACTCCAACACTGCTCTTGCCTCTTACCCACATCCTCCCCACGCTCAGGCGACATGTGCTGGATGGTGCGCAAGGGCTACTGCCGCTTCACCTGCGGCTACTGCGGCGTCAACATGACCGCCGCGCCGTGCACCGCCGACGCCCAGGCCTCCGCCCAGGCCGCTGCCGACGCCAACGCTGGTGGGTGGAGGGATGTGAGCTGGGTGGTTTGGGAGCACTGCGGCAGTGTTGACTGGCATGGAGTCAGCTGAGGGCTAGGCTGAGTGAATGCCCAGCACCCACCTGCCTCTCACTTGCTGGCCACTGCCCTCCCTTCCCTGCTGCAGCACCCATCCAGGGCGCCAACTCCACCCCCACCGCCAGCACGCAGGCAGCTCCCGCTGGTTCCAGCACCGCTGCTGGCGCTACGGCAGCTGCTGCTGCCTCTCCCGCCGCCACCACCCAGGCGGCCGAGCCTGCCCCCACTCCACTGTGGCCTGCCTCTGCTGGCGCAACTGCAATTGCAGCGGCCTCAGCCATTGCTCAATGATTAATGTTTCAATGACTGATGCTGATATTCCTATGAGGTTACAACTTCCGTGCATGTATTTGTGCACCAACATATGATGCCAGTAAACACGGCTTGCGAAACGCCACGACAAGGAGCAGAGAGAGAGAGAGAGAGAGAGCAGCATCCTAGACACAACCAGTCAAAATAACCGTTCAGGGCTACCTAGAAGTACAGCTCGCGGGGGCCAGCAGCCATTTGGTCACTGCCGGCCTCGGCCCCGGCCGCGCCCACCACGCCCGCCGCGTCCCCGGCCGCCAGGGGACCGGCCGCCGCGCCCGCCGCCGCGCCCGCCGCTGCCACGCCCGCCGCTCTTCCTTGCGCCACTGGGCGCGGCCTGCATCATGCTGGCCATGTTCGGAAACAGGCTGACCAGGCACTTGCGGTACGACACGTCCTCATCGGTGCCGTCCTGTGTGCGATGCAGGGGACGCACAGGGGGAGCGGGAAGGTTTGTCACAGCAGCCTTAGGGCACCAAATTGTCATCCACTGAGTACTGCAGGTGCCGCCCATTTGGCAACCCGCATGCCATGCTGGAATGCCGCTGCTGCTCCCATGCCCCATCTGCCACAGCTACACTGCCGCACCTCGTGGACGAGGAAGAAGCAGGCGGTGACGTTGCCGTCAATGTCCACCTCCCGAATCTGGATGGACTTCACGCCGCCCTCCAGCTGCGCAACGGCAATGGGACAGAGCGTGTTTCATCATAAGGCATCGCAGAAGCCAAGCGCGACCTCGGCAGCTTGCGAACTCACGACTGCATCAAGCGGGCGCTGCCTCGGCCTCTCAACCGCAGCACGTGCGCACCTTGCGGGCGGCATCCGGGTGGCCCAGCTTCACCAGCTCGTGCACCATGTGGAACTCATACTGCAGCAGCCGAGTAAGGTGAGAGCAGATGCTTCAAATGTCTGCACTACAATGCACCGCAGCTCAAACAACCAGCGGGCACCCTGGTGCACGTCGCCGCTGCCAGCTACCGGCTCCCCACCCCGTCCAACGCACGTCGTTCAGGTTCTGGTACTTGCGCAGCTTGGAGATGAGGGTGCGGTAGTATGTCAGCGCTGCATCGCCGGTGGCAAACGTCTTGTAGCCGATGGTGACCGGCTCCTGCGGCGCCGCCTGCGCGCCCTCCGCCGCCGCCTCTGCAGGCGCGCCCTCCGCCGGCTCGGAGGCCTCAGCGCCAGCTGCCTGCTCTGCCGCCTCGTCCTTGACCTCCGGCTCCGTCTTGGGCTCCTTGGCGGGCGGGGCCGCCTCGGCCTCGCCGGCTGCCGGCTCCTCCTCTGCCTTGCGCTTGTTGCCCGCCTCGACGGCGACCTCCTGAGTCATGATACCGGCCGGTGGGGCGCTGCTGGCTGCTGGTGGGGCGCTCGCGGTCTTGGCGGCTGGCTGGGGAGGCCGTAGGTACCGGTGGGCTTTCGCGATGTGCTTGCAATGAACCGATGCCGTAATTGCAGCGCGGACGGCGCAGTCGGCCATGCATGCATGAAGAACCAACAGCAGGCGCGCAGCAGGCGCCGCCCCACGGCCGTGTGCAGCGCATCTTCCCCTGCAAGCAACCCACTGAATTGGGAGCTCGTCAGCAAGCCGTCCCGTGCACCAGAGCAGCGCTCGGCGCGGGGCATGACACATTAGAGACTGCTAGCGACCAGCACACCCGCTCCTGGCATCCCACATCGCAACCCGATAACTGCAGCCGGCGGCAGGACCCCAGCCCCACTCGCGCCCTTGCAGCCTCTCGCTCTCAGCGCGGCAGCCAAATATGGAGGGCCTGGAGCGGCTGCGCACCAAATTCACGGTGGACCTCCACCCCAGCAAGCTGGCCAGCGCCAAGGAGGGCGTGCGGGCGCACCTGGCGTCGCTGCTGCTGCGGTGAGCGCGGCGGCGGAGCACCCCATCTAGTTGCATTATTTTGTCCGGCAAATCTGAGGACCGCCAAGCATCCTGCCTGTTGCAGTCCACAGCAGTGGGTTGGCCTGAAGCAGAGCTGTTGCAAGCTTGCATAATGCTATGCCATGCGCCGGCGCCTGCGCTCGCAGCACCCTTAACGTTCATGCCTCGCCTGCTGCGCCCACCCTCTTCTGCGCCAGGTGGAATGAAGACCTGGAGGGCGTGCTGCTGGCGTTTCGCAACGAGCGCGTGCTGACGCAGGCGGCCACCATCCACCCCTACTTCCCCTTTGTGCGGCTGGAGGTGGCGGCAGAGGTGGCCGTGTTCCGGCCCCGCCCCGGCATGCGCCTCGGTGCGTTGGGCAGGCCCAGGGCGTGGCAGTGGGCAGCATGCCTGCAGTGCATTTATGGCTGCCATTTCACAGGCGCGTGCAGAAGGTGCGCGCTTGAGCAGCGGGAAAAGCCATGAGCAGGCGTCATGCTGCCTGCCAGGGTGCGCTGGCTCCAAATTGACCGCTCTCCGTGCCGCCATCCTGCTCTGCAGTGGGCACCGTCAACAAAGTGGGCGCCGATTATGTTGGCCTGCTGGTGCTGGGGGTGATCAACGCCTCCGTTGCGGCAGACCAGATGCGGCCAGAGTTCCGGCCACGCCTAGCGGTGAGCAAGGGAGGGCGGCGGCGACCGCAGCTGCTGCGGCAGATGGCCATGCGGCAGGCGTCATTTGGGCGCTAGCAGCTTACGGGTGCCACGCCGCACTTACACCAGTCACACTTGCTGCGGAAGGTGCTCTTGTGCCTGCTCGCCTGACTGCCTGCACACCGATGCCAAATTGCTGTGCCCCCGCCCTCCGCCCCCCGCCTGCCCTGCCTGCAGGAGCACTGCTGGGTGAGCAGCAAGGCGCCGCGCCACCGGCTGGAGGCGGGCACGAAAGTGCACTTTGATGTGGCGAGCGTCCGGCGGCACGGCGCCTTCATCTCCATTGCTGGATCGCTGCAGCACCCCAGCACCGGGGCGGAGGGCTTTGCACGGCCGCCTGAGCGCAAGGCGGCTGGGGCGGCGGCAGCAGCAGCAGCAGGGCGGCAGGAGGCCGGCGCGCAGGCGCAGGGGCCGGCGCAGCAGCAGCAGCAGCAGCAGCAGCCTGAGCAAGGCAAGAAGAAGAAAGAGAAGAAAAAGAAGGACAAAGCGGCGGCGCAGCAGGCGGCAGCAAATCCGGCGGCCGCAGCCCAGCAGCAGCAGCAGCAGCCTGCACCGGTGGAGCAGCAGTCGGCAGGCAAGAAGGCTAAGAAGAGCAAGCAGCAAAAGGAGCAGCAGCAGGCGGCGCCACCGCAGCAGGCCAACGGCCCTTCGATGGCCGCAGCCGGGGCGGCAGCGGATGGAAGCGGCAAGAAGAAGAAGGAGAAGAAGCGGAAAGCGGACACTGCAGATGGCGCAGCAGCAGCAGCAGGAGCAGCAGCAAATGGCGGAGCAGAGCCAAAGTCCAAGAAGCAGAAGCACAAGGGCTGAGGGCCAGCCGGCTCGCACATATCTCATGCCTGCTGTTGCCGCCGCCGTGGCCTTGCATGCCCCCCGGCAGCCTTGACGCACTTGCCTCCGTGATGCGGTATTTCTTGACCAACTGCAATAAACATGCATGGTGCTCTGGTGGCAACATAGACGCTAGAACTTGGGGCGGTGCATGCAGGCTGACCAGCACAAGCCGGGCACGGGCCGTGCAGGCTGGGCGGTGCCGGTGGGCGGGGGCGGCGGCTCCCCAGCCCGGCTTGCAACCTCCCCCGCCCGCCCTCTGCAATCGCAATTGGGCGGGGACGGCGCTCGGAGCGGTCGCACGGGCGTTTAGGGGCCTGAATCTGGCGGACCGGCCCGGGTCGGCATGGGTCGGCATGGCCTGCTGCGGGGTGCTGGGCCGCCGCGCCCCGTGCGCCCCCCTAGGCCGCGCCGGCGCCCCGCATCGCCCTCTTCTCCCCCAGGGCACACTCACCAGTGTCCCTACAGAGCCTCGGCTCCTTTGCCACACCCGTGTGGCTGCCCACCCCTCCCCTGCCCCTGTTGGCCGCGTGACACAGAGTCAGGGCCACCATGGTGAAGGTGCGGATCCCCGGGGAGCCGGCGGCGGGCGGTGGGGCGACCATGCAGCCATGCACCGCTGCAGGCGGCTGCGAGCAGCGCTCGTGGACCGGGGCCAATGCCGGCGGGCCGATGCAGCGGCTGGCAGGGGCCCTGGCCGCCCATCAATCTCTGTGCAGCCAAGCCAAGCCGCACCCACCCTGCGTCCCTCTAACCCACGCTCCCCGCTGCCCCCCTGCCCCTGATGTGTGGTGCAGTTCACGATCGGTGAGATGCGAGGGTCGGCGCGGGTGGCAGGGGTGCTGTGGTGCTCGGCGATGGCGGCAGGCGCCGCCGCCGCGGCAACTAGGGAGGCAGCGACGGCTGGGCAGCCGCAACCATGTCGCGGTGCACAGTCAAAACAGCGAGGCAACATTACAGCCGGCTTGACGATCGCCTTGACGATCGCGGGCACTGGCGCCGCCGGCTCCCACCGCCCGCCGGGTGCCGCCGCAGCCCCCCCAACCCCGCATTCTGTCGCTGCCTGCCCTGCGCGCAGAGGAGATCCGTGCTCTCATGGAGTTCAAGAACAACATCCGTAACATGTCCGTGATTGCCCACGTGGACCACGGTGCGTGGCGGGGCTCAGCTGAAAGTACAGCAGTACTTTAACTGTTCTCGCTGCCCAGCACGTGCGGCATGCGTCAACTGGCGTGCATCCGCACCATGCCAGCTCCAAGGCCCCTGCTGGTCCTCACATCTCCCGCCCGCCCCCCAACGCCGCCCGCAGGCAAGTCGACCCTGACCGACTCGCTGGTGGCTGCCGCCGGTATCATTGCCATGGAGCAGGCGGGCGACCAGCGCCTGACCGACACCCGTGCCGATGAGCAGGAGCGCGGCATCACCATCAAGTGAGGGACGGGGGCAGCGCTCGCGCTCCTTGCAGAAACATTGTGCAACTTGAGGCGGCAGCGCTGCTTCAGACCTGCCGGCCAGCAAGTCGGAAGCAAGTTGGTTTCAGCCAGCCAGCGGCAAGGCGGACTGCTCGGGCCGCACTGAGCCTTGCGCCATGTCTTCCGGGTCCCTGTGCGCTCACCTGCTGGCTGCCGCCTGCACTTTCTGCCTCCCCACAGGTCCACCGGTATCTCCCTGTACTACCAGATGGACGAGGAGAGCCTCAAGGGCTTCACCGGCGAGCGCAAGGGCAACGATTTCCTGGTCAACCTGATCGACTCCCCGGGTGCGCCGCCGCTCGCCCGCTGCCGCCACTGCAGCACAGCTGCCCGTGGCACCTCAGCTTCAGTGGCGGTGCCTCTGCGTGGCCATGGTAGCCCGAGAGTCCAGCCAGCACATGCGCCGCTCGCATGGGGCATCCCATCACCTGCGCGCCCCTGCCCCCAAGTCTCTGAACCTCCGCTCTCTCAGTCTCCCTCTGGCCCTCCCTCTCGCCCTCCCTGCCCCCAGGCCACGTTGACTTCTCGTCCGAGGTGACGGCGGCGCTGCGCATCACCGACGGCGCGCTCGTGGTGGTGGACTGCATTGAGGGCGTGTGCGTTCAGACCGAGACCGTGCTGCGCCAGGTACGAGGCATGGGGGCAGGGCTGGGGTGCTGGGGTACTGCTGCGGGGCCATATTTCTACTGCAGCACAGACACTGCAGCAGAGTGAGCAGCTCTTAGGCAGCACGCTGTGCTTTCTGGCATGCTGTGCTTTCGCAAGCCCAGCCTCACCTCTGCCGCTGCCCAATACCCCTCTGCCTGATGCTCTCTGTCTTCAGGCGCTGGGTGAGCGCATCCGCCCCGTGATGACGGTGAACAAGATTGACCGCTGCTTCCTGGAGCTGATGCTGGACCCCGAGGAGGTGCGCTGCGCCCGCTGCGCCCGCTGTGCCTGCTGCGCGCTCGTCGTGCTGTTGATCTGTGGACATGCGACTCCTGTAAGCTGCCGGTGCGTTGGGCTGCTGACCCG
>VFQQ010001269.1_pt1 | contig 36968 bp, 51 predicted proteins | sample 3512341 | NCBI WGS metagenome assembly VFQQ01 (sample SAMN10412373, study PRJNA504923) | tailings metagenome | isolation source: Relicate 2 Philex TSF1 revegetated site | place: Philippines: Tuba, Benguet | collected 2017-08-29 | reverse complement strand
GCTGGCGACAGCTGTGCCGCCCCAGCGCTCAAAATGGCGGCGGTTGCCCTGCCGCCCACCTTTTCTCTCAGAGAGGCTCTCTCGCTGCCTCCTCCCCCTCCTCCCCCTCCTCCTCTCCAGGCCTCCCCCAGCAGCCATGCCCCGCCTCCAGGCCCTGCTGCTGGCCCTCCTGCTCGCCTGCTCGGCCGCCAGCGCCAGGTGCGCCTGCCCCTGGCCCTCTGGGCGCCTGCCTGTGTGGGGTGCACCCTGCAGCCCTGGCCTGGCCCTGCCCGCCCCAGCGCTGCCCCGATTCAAGCGCCTGGCCTCCCTGCCGCCCACCCTGCACCCCCGCCGCCCCATCCAATGCGCAGGCAGCTGAGGGTGAGCGCCGACGCCTCGGGCACCGCCGCCGGCACCACCGCCGCCGTGAGCAGCCAGTCGGCGGCCGCCACCGACGGCACCACCGAGATTGGCACGGCCGTGGCCGAGGGCACCGCCACCGAGGGCGCTGTGCAGACGTCTGGCGCGGTGGAGGGTCGCACGGGCGCCGGCTCCACCCAGGGAGCCGCCGCCGGCGACACCGCCGCCTCCAACTCGGTGCGCTGTGCGTCGGTTGGTTGGCGGGGCGGGTGGGTGCTGGGCCTGGGTTGCATTTTTCAAACCTCCCTGGCTTCCCTCTCTCAGCCACCCCTCCCAACTGCCCCACTGCTCCGCCCTGCGCAGGCCATCACCGCGCTGCTGACCCCCACCACCACCACCCTGGGAGGCTTCACCAACGCTCGTGCCGCCGGCGAGGAGGGCGCCACCGCCTCCACCCTCACCCGCCTGGTCGCCGCCGCTGCCGGCCAGACCGCCAACGCCGCCATCGGGTCTGATGCCACGTCAACCCTGCCTGGCTCCGTGCTGAGTGACGCTGCAGGCCTGGTCCAGGCCGCTCCCGCCGGCGCACTGGTGGGTGCTGGGCGGGTGCATGGTTAGGGTTTCAGTTTTGGGCGCGCATGCTGCTCTCTTGCATATCGTGCCCCGCACCCTTTGCTACCTCTCTCAAGTCCTGCCGCGCCTCCTCCCCGCGCTTTTCCCCCGTCGCAGGCCACCGGCCACACCAAGAGCACCACCCCCGCCTCCAAGGCTGTGGGCGACGTGACGGCCACCGGCTCCGGCAGCCTGGCACAGGTGGGCCTTGTTTGCTGAAATGAAGTGGCGAGGCTGCCCACCTCCCTGCGGCTCAACCGCTTGCAAGCTGGTCCTTCAGCTGCCCACCCTCTCCCCCACCTAATGCAGGCCCTGGCTGCTCTGTACAGCAGCGCGTCGGCTGCCCCTGGCGCCGCCTCTGCGTCTGCGCCTGTGAGCGGCTATGCTGCGGGCACTGACGGCGCTGCCGTGGTCACCGACACCCTTTCCAAGACCCGCGCCGCCATCGGGCGTGAGTTGGCAGGAGTGGTGGACGTGCAAGGGCTGGTGCAAGCAGTGTGCCTGCTGGTGTGTGTGCTCAGCAAGCCCCGCTCAGGACTGCCTCCCATGCCTGCCACCCTCCCTCGCGGCAGACCTGCGCCGCCTGGCCCAGCAGCAGAGCGCCACCGGCACCGCCTCGGGCGACTCTGCCGGCGTGCAGACCCTCTCGGCCTGCGACAGCGCCTCTGGTGCGTGGGACAATCGGGGCAAAGGGTGTGTGTTGTTGGAGGGTTGGTTGCTTGCCACGAGCCAGCAGCTGTTGCACTCCAAGCACCCACCCCTCTCACCCGGCTTACCCCCTGCCTCAACCTGCCGCAGGCATGTGCATCGGCACCGCGCTGTCGTCCGCCCAGAACGCCGACGGCACCGCCACCACCAGCGCAGCGCTGCAGGGCTCCAGCGGCGGCTCCTCCACCCGCGGCAGCACCGCCGGCAGCGGCAGCGGCAGCGGCGCCTCCTCCCTGTCCGCCCTCACCTCCATCACCGCGCCCAATGCCGCCGTGATTGGCGGCTTCTCCACCGGCCAGGTGGGTTGGGTTGGGTAGGTTGAGGAGGGGTATGGTTGGAGAGGATTCTGTGCTGGGTGCCGTCCCTGCCTTCATCCCCACTCCAACAGCGCTGTGCCCCCTCCCCTTCCCCTCCATAGGGCACCGCTGCCGACGGCACCCCCGCCCAGGGCACTTCGTCAACCCAGCTGCAGGCCGCCACCCCCGACCACACCGCCGAGGGCACCCTGCAGGCGCAGGCTGCCGGCCTTGAGGGCGGCGTGCTGGCCAACACCGCCGGCGTCGCCACCGCCACCCCCACCGGCTCCCAGGTGGGTGGGTGGGCGGTTGTGGTGTGGTGTGAATGTGGGGGTTGTGGCGTGACAGATGCTGCACCGCAAGGCTGTCCTGCTGCTGCTGCACAAGCCAGCTAAGCCAAGCTTCCCAGGCCACTGACCAGACGCCCTGCCACCTCCCTGCCCGCAGATGAGCGGCAGCCTGCAGGCCAGCACCCTCACCGCCTCGCACGTCGCCGACCTGCTGGCGGCTGCGGGCGGCGACTGGAGCCAGGTGGTTGCGCTGCTCACCGGCCAGGCCAGCGACGGCGCGGCGGGCGGCAACGGCAAGGCCAGCGCAGCCGGCACTGATGGCGCTGCTGTGACGGTCAACGGCGCCAGCGACGCGCACCTCTGAGCACCGTACTTTTCCTTGCGGTCCGAGATCCCCCTGCACAGAGTATTTGTTATTCTTACCGCCGATTCACTATGCCCATGCTTGTGCTCTGACATGACTGCTCACACTGCTGTTTACCATGCCGCTCATCAACACCCTCACTGCCTACTGTTCTTGCGTTCCAGTCTGTGGTAACAAGTCCTGACAGCAGTGTGCAAGTGAAATCCTCGGCCCAGGCCGCAAAAGGAGCCGGAGGCCACAAAAGGCAGGACAAACGACATGCCGGTGCTAGAATCAAAAGCGGAGGATTGGAGTTTGGTGAGGCAAAAGTGTCTGAAGGGGGCGGCGGCCGCACAGGCGAGCCAGGTATGCAAGCTTGGATAGAGAGGAGGACGGCCCTCTGAACTGCCAAGCACAGGGTGCAGCCGCGTAACTGAAAAATGAAATGCAGATTCAGGGTGGGGTGGTTCTTCGCAACAGGTGAACGATGTACAAAAGGGCAGGCCGCGCCAAAAGGGCTCATGGCATGCAAGCCAGCGGGCCGGTCATGTCAAGCGTGCTGTGTTGCAGGCGGCAAAAGGCAGCGCGCATCCTCTCATGGTGGGCATTGGCGGCTTCCATCAGGCGTCGGCAGCAGACTCGATCTCCAGCAGCTCCAGCTGCACCTCTCCTTCGCTGCCCATGCGGTACTGCCACTGCCAGGTGGGGTGGCTCAGCGGCTGCAACTGCACATGCGGCTCGCCATCCGGGCCAGCTGTCACCAGCATCCGGTGGCCGTCTGGAACCTCGAACGTCAGGTGGCCCGACAGGGTGACATCCCGAGCCTCAAACTCTGCAGCGGCGGGAGTGGTTGTGAGGGAGGTATGTGGGGCAAGGCAATCAGGTTCTGGGGGTAGGAGGCTATTGAGGCAGTGTGAGCAGAGCATTGCAAGACCTGGCGCACGCCCTGCCCACCACCGTTAGCACGGCAGCTCACCGCTCATGCCGTGCAGCAGGATGCGGCAGGCCTCGTGCCGCGTCAGGCTGTGCCGCCACCACACGTTGTCGGCATGAGCCCAGTCCACTCCGCGATTGGCCACCCGCACATTGTGCATGCGCAGGCGGCCGCAGCGCTGGCTGAACACCAGGCGCGCCTCAGTGGCACCGCCCTCGCAGGAGGGCGGGGCGCTGAAGTCGCAGGGCTGGCTGTAGCCGCTGCTGCTGCTCTCGCCGCTGCTGCTGCTGCTGCTGCTGCTGCTGCCGCTGCCCTCGCTGCCGCTGCCGGGCGGCATCGTGCCCGCCTGGCTGCCGCTGCCTGCCGTAAACAGGCGGTCCAGCAGGGGCCGGCTGCTGGCGGCGCTGCTGCCGCGGGGCGCAGGCCGCTGCTCGATGTGGCCCAGTGCCGCATCTGCATGCACCAGCACGCTGCCCTGCACGAGATGGGTATGGACAGGGGCGGCTGGGCGTGGAAAGTTGGACACCAATGCTGCAACTGGATGGGAGCACAGGTAGCCCCGCCGTGGTGTACTGATTTCAAAGTGGCAAGCGAGGCGGCAGCCAGGCAACCCCTCTGCTTGCCTGCACGTGCACGTCGCGCAGGCAGGCCTCGGCCACCTCCAGCTGCAGCTCGGAGCGGGGGGCCAGGCTGCCGCCCCGGATCTTCTGCCCCACCACCTGCGGTTGGAATGGTTGGCGGGTAATAGCGTTGTGGGCTTGCCTTGAGGCGGCACATAGGCAAATCGAATGCTGCACATTAGGCCCTGGAATACAGCCTTGCGGATGGGTAACTGAGGCTGTCCGGTCAGCACTGCCAGCATGCATGTCAGCCAGTGCAGGAGCCCACCTGCCACAGCGGGCCCAGCGCAGGGTGCGCCAGGAACACAAAGCCGGGGCCGTGCTCCAGGTACTCGGCCACGGAGCCCAGCTGGAAGAAGTGGAAACAGGGATAGGCAGGCAGAACGTCAGCACTTGGCAGCTGGGCGTTGCGCTTCAACACCAGGGGCAGCCGGGGTGTCATGCCTGCATGTGGCTCTGCAAGACCTCGCACAACGCAATGTGCTTCATCCAAAATGGCTGTGCACCTCTGGCACCGCCATGCCGCAGTAGTTGGCCAGCACGTCCGCCGCGTTGCGCTGCAGCAGTTCAGGAAAGAGGGCAGGCCAGACGCCATTCAGCGTGCCGGGCCAGCGAAGCTTGTGCATGCGGGTGCAATGGCGGATGTGATGGCAATGCGGCACAGCTGCATCTACTTGCTTCAGCTCTCAACCGTTTGGTTCGCATGCCAGCCTCCTCTGCACTCCGCCACGCGCCTGCAGGTCGTAGAAGGAGCCGTTTGGCGTCTGCGAGATGCGGGTGGACCCCGGCTTCAGCTTGCGCTTGGCGGAGGAGGTGACCTGGCGGGAATGTATATGGGAAGCAAGGGAGTTGGTGGAGAGGGTGAGGAGGGGCCAAGTGAACCGGCTACTCGGGAGGCACCAGGGAGGCACAGACATGCGGCTCGGTGGTGATGCCTGCAACTCTGGCATGTGCACCTCCGCCTTCCATGCCCGCTCCAAGGCGCCGGCACCGCCCACTTCTGCCACGCCCACCTTGCGGCGGTGGTTGTACACCAGGAATGTGTCCAGCCCCGCCCGCTCCTCGCAGCTCTCCAGCGGCGAGTCAAAGGATTGGGCCAGGCAGTCGGCCAGGTTCTGTGCGGACACGATATGGAGAGAGAGCAGACACGGGGGTTAAAAGCTGGCCTGGGCCTGGGACATCAGCCAGGTGCAAGCTAATTACAGTAGCGGCTATGTCAGGTGCCAGCTCATGGCCAGCTGCCTGCTGCACAACCCATTGCGCCCACCCACCTGCATCGTGCACTCCAGGCGGCCGGCGGGCACGGAGCGCTGCGCACCGCCCGCCAGCGGGTCGGCAAACGTGACCGTCTGCGGGTGGCATGGCAAGCAGCAGGAGGGTCTGCGACAGCAAGCGGCAGCAGCAGCAGGCCTTTGGTGAGCTGCATGCATCAACACAGCATGCTGGTGTGCCCCAGCCCCCACCTTGGCGGTGTTGAGGATCATGCCAGGCAGCACCGCGTCCGTGGACCCTGCTGCCATGCTGCCGCGCACCGCACGCTCCACCGCCTACAAGGAGGCATGGCAGGGAGGGTGGGCTGGCTGGCTCGTGCAAAAGTATGCCACGCACCACCTGGAAAGCATGCCAGGCGCCACCGTGTGCAGCAGCATGCCTGCTACTCACGGCCATCCCGAAAGCAAATGCCCGCATGAGCAGACCGGCACCCCGTGTCATAGCAGCAGCGCCGGCACGCACCTGCAGGCCCACGTACAGCACGTTGGTGTTGGCGGGAAAAACAGACTGCGTGGAGGCCTCATCAATCGACGAATCCGCCATGCCCAGCCGCTCAAACTCGGTGTACTCGACATTGGTCACTCGGTACCGCCACTGGGCGGTGCCGCTGCTGCTGGCACTGCTGCTGCTGCTCATGCTGCTGGAGGGGGATGGGCACCGCTCCTGCGAAAAGGGGCAGGCAGCAGAGCGGCGCGCTCAAGCCAGGCCTGCCACCTGCGGCCTGCGGCGATAAATGCCACTGACTACCCTGCAACGACGCTGGCACCGTGCACAGCCACGCTTAGCCTCACAGGCACACACCAACACTCAGCACACAACCATCTCAGCCGCACCTGCGCCAGGACGTTCATGCCCTCCGCTGCTCCCACTGCACGGTCGCACGACGCAAAGCCAAACGAGCGGCGGCGCGGGAAGCCGGCACCAGCCAGCGCCAGCAGCGTGTTGTCTGTGCCGGCCATGGGGTTGCTGCGGGTGGAAATAGGCAGTGCTGCTTGTCAGGCATGGTTGTCAGGGGTGGCCAGGCGGCAACCTTCAGGTGCCTGTGCAACCATACATCACACAAATCCGGGCGGATCAGCTGCAGCAGACAACCCACAGTTTCAGCAAGCTACAACCCCGCCGAATGAGCGCACCTGATTTGCCGCACGATGGCCGCCTGCCGCCCCTGCGCGCCCAACCAGTCAAACACGCCGGCATCAATCATGAGCTTCCAGATCACGCCGTGCCCGCCCGGCTTCATCATCACCTGGCGGGGCAGAGGGGGAGAGGGGGAGCCGGTGCAGGGCAGGCTGGCTTGATGCATGCACGGCGAGCGGCATGAAGGTGGTGCAGGAAAGCGGGCGGAGGGGCAGCTGCAACTCCAAAACCGCGAGGCCAGCTGCAAAGCTTGGATGCCCCAAGTGGCACCACAACCCAGCGCAGCACGACCGCACCTGCAGTGGGCTCTGCAGCAGCCAGCATCCGTCCTGGGCGCACACCATGGGCACCAGCGGCTGCTGGAACAGGCGGAAGCTGGAGGCGCCCCTACACACAGTGGCGGGGTGGTGGGAGCAAGAAAGGTTCATGCAGCAGCAGTAAAAAGCTGCTGGCCAACCTGCTGCCATTCAGTCACAGCAGCAGCACCTGCCTGTGCCTCGAGCAGTGCCGCTGCCCACCTGCCAAACCAGTCGGCCTGCTCAAACAGCTGCTCCACCCGCCAGTGGTTGCCCTTGGCTGCCGACGTCATGATGGCCACAGGCGTGGTGTGCTGCGCGCCGTGAAGCTTCCAGTACAGGTATTCGCGGGCCTGGGCGGGCGGGAGGAGGCGGGAGCAGAGGAGTGCATGAAGGGAGGGTGGGGTGGATGCAACGCCCTTCAAATAGCCCACGAGACAACGTGCTGCTTTGCCTGCCTGAAACTCAGGCCTGGGCGGCCTCCCAGCTACCACAGCGCAGCACACCCTGGCAAATGCGCTGTGCCACTCGTGGGCTCCTCCCCCAAACCCACAAACCGCGTCGCCCCCCACCTGCAGGTCGCGCAGCAGGTTCTCCAGCAGCGAGCGCCCGCAGTACTGCAACACCGCGGTGGGCAGGCTCTCCCCCGTCTGCTCGCACTGCAGCCCCAGGCGGTCCCCCGCCCCGCCCAGAGGGTAAATCTCAGCCAGCGCCGGCAGCGCAGCTATGCCTGCCGCCACTGCCGCCGCCGCCTCGCGCTGCTGAGAAGGGCTGGCCAGGTCGAGGCCCACGGGCACCAAAAACTCGGTGCCGCTGCCAGGCGCGCCCTGCCCCAGCGCTGCTGCTGGCCAGGCATCCTCCGTGGAGCACATGCTGTCCTCCATGCTGCCGCTGCCGCCGCTGCTGCTGCTGCTGCTGTCCAGGCTGCTGCTGCCCGCGCCATGGGGCGAGCCGCCCGCCGCCAGCAGTTCCAGGCACTGCAGCTGGTAGCCCACGAGGCCGCCCAGGGAGTCGTAAAAGTCCTCCACGCGCGCCAGGGCTGCGGGGCGGTGGGCATGAGATTGGGGTATGCAGGTTGGGTGCGTGGGCATCGGCAGGGATATAGACGCAAAGTGTGGGCTGAGCGCCTGCCAACCCATGCATGCTGCAACCTGCAACAAGCCACCTGCCCATCGAAAAGCTGCTGCCGCCATCAGCCCACTGTACCCCCGCCTCCAAGCGTCTACTGCTGCTGCCGCACCTGCGCCCAGCTTTGCCAGCGCCGGCGACACGGGCACGCCCGTGGGGATCAGGCTCAGCACGTGGCCCTGTGGTGCGGAATGGCATGTCAGGGCAGGATGAGCTACACATTCGACTAGCTAGAATCGCCTTGGCTGACAACAGGCGGCCAGGGGTTGCCCACAAGTTGCATGATTAGCCTGTACAACCGCAGGCCACATCATGGACGGCACAATGCAGCACGGCGGCCGCACCTGGTAGATGGCTGGCAGGGCTGCCAGGCAGTAGGCGTCCTTGGGGGGCAGCTCCTCCAGCTCCTGGGCCACCAGCCGGCCCTCGCTGCAGACGCACAGGGAAGTGAGAGGGAGGGCAGCGTCGGTGGGTGGGCAGGAAGTGGAAGCAGCACATCAAGTGCAGGCGGCGGCATGCTCCTGTTGGCACTGCCCATCCAGGCTGACATGGTGTGGTTCACTGCCGCATGATCGACTAAGTGGCGCCAATTGAAGCAGCTGTGCCCACGCACCGTGTGCTGGAGAAGAAGGCACGGGCCGCAGGCAGGCCGAGCAGGATGTCCGTCTGCAGTTGAGGCGGGGGGCAAAGCAAGGCAGCCTATTTAACTTGACAGCCTGATCAGTAACCTGAACTGGATGGCTGACCCGAACACTGCATTGATACTGCCACTGTAGTCTCACCAATCATGCACGGGCGGTCAACAACCCACCTTGTCGGCGTACGTCGCCGCACGGCCCAGCTGCTGCAGCAGCGCCCGCAGCGTCGCTGCCTGCTCTGCAACGGCCGGTGCCGCTGCCGTCTGCTGCTCAACTGGAGTTCCAATACGGGAGTCGGCCGCCACTGCCTGGCTGGGCGCTGGCTGCAGACGGCCGGAGCCGTCGGGGAGGCCGCCAAAGGGCCGTGACGGCCCCGCCTGCGCGCGGCACAGCAGCTGCCGCGCCCTGCTGCGTTCGCCCTGTGCGATGAAGCGGCTGGTCTGGTGCCGGCTGAAGCGGCATAGCGGCCCAGGGCGCGCCAGGCGCGGGCAACACAACCCTGCTGCCGCCATGGCTCCTCCTCCCGCCTTGCAAGTTGCTCCCCTGAGTTTGGATCGCTGTCTGCAGGTCCAATGCAGGCGCTGTGAAGGTGCAGGCGCGGGGTGGCGCCCGAGCAAACCTGGCTGAGCGGGGAAGTGAAAGGAGGACGGCCCGGCGGGGCTGCCGGGCCTCACTGCACCGTTGAACAGTTGGGGGCGCAGGCCAGGCCCGAATGTTCCTACTCAATTGCCCCGATGCCACGGGGCAAGATGAGGCTTGCTCCTGCGCCTGGGTGCAGCAGGGAGCCCTGAAAAGTGCGTTTGCGCTTGCTAGGCTCGCAAGCGACCGATCAGGGCGCTGCAAGCTCCCGTCTGCCCACCCGCCCACCCACCCGCCGGGCGGTGCACGACAGCCGCAACGACCGCTGGAACGCATGTTCGATCAAATGTCCGGAGCCAGCAGGCTTTTTCAGAACTGCAGTGGTGTCCATCTGGTTCCAGGCCCGACAGAGCAGGGCATCGTGCAGCACGCCAGGCAGTGCCCGTTCACTTGGCGGAGCAGTGCCGCTTCAGTTGTGGTGCATGCCATCCACACGGAAGAGACGCCCGATGGTTGTGGCCCCTCATGCAGCAGCTGTATTTACCACCCAGCTTCAGAAATGTAAGCGTTGGCTTCGATACTAAAGAATGGGTCCAGCGTCTCTCTGTGCCTCTCATGCTGCATGAGCTACATGGGCGTTGCGGCAGCGGGGCGCTCAGATGCGGGGGCAAGTAGGAGCTGCCAGCCCAGTGGGGCAACGCTTGCAGTGCAATGTTGTGCTACATCAGCAGCTCCTTGGGCAAATATGCTGCTTGACCTTCAGAATGGGCGCAGTTGCGATCAGGCCATGGCCGTGCTGCCGCTGCAGGGCATGCAGCGCTGGGGGCCGCAGCTGGGTGCTGGGCAGTGAACACAGCGCTGGGCGGTGCGCCGCCGCCATGCATTTATGGGCCGCGCTAGACCAAACAAGGACCAAGGTGCTCGACAAAGCTTGTACTCCATCAGTGCTGGGGCGGCAGTGTTGCCGCAAGGGTGCGTGCCCAAGCTGGTAGGCGGCCGGCGGCGGCAACGGCAAGCGGCGGCTGACGGCAGTTGGCGGCGGCTGGGATGCGGCGGCCAGCCTTCCCGCCCTTCCCAGCCTCCACTGCTGCGTGGCACGCTGTCCTCCAGCGGGAAAGAGCGTCGAGAGTTGTGCCGTGCATGGGTGCGGCCGGCTGGCGACAGCTGTGCCGCCCCAGCGCTCAAAATGGCGGCGGTTGCCCTGCCGCCCACCTTTTCTCTCAGAGAGGCTCTCTCGCTGCCTCCTCCCCCTCCTCCCCCTCCTCCTCTCCAGGCCTCCCCCAGCAGCCATGCCCCGCCTCCAGGCCCTGCTGCTGGCCCTCCTGCTCGCCTGCTCGGCCGCCAGCGCCAGGTGCGCCTGCCCCTGGCCCTCTGGGCGCCTGCCTGTGTGGGGTGCACCCTGCAGCCCTGGCCTGGCCCTGCCCGCCCCAGCGCTGCCCCGATTCAAGCGCCTGGCCTCCCTGCCGCCCACCCTGCACCCCCGCCGCCCCATCCAATGCGCAGGCAGCTGAGGGTGAGCGCCGACGCCTCGGGCACCGCCGCCGGCACCACCGCCGCCGTGAGCAGCCAGTCGGCGGCCGCCACCGACGGCACCACCGAGATTGGCACGGCCGTGGCCGAGGGCACCGCCACCGAGGGCGCTGTGCAGACGTCTGGCGCGGTGGAGGGTCGCACGGGCGCCGGCTCCACCCAGGGAGCCGCCGCCGGCGACACCGCCGCCTCCAACTCGGTGCGCTGTGCGTCGGTTGGTTGGCGGGGCGGGTGGGTGCTGGGCCTGGGTTGCATTTTTCAAACCTCCCTGGCTTCCCTCTCTCAGCCACCCCTCCCAACTGCCCCACTGCTCCGCCCTGCGCAGGCCATCACCGCGCTGCTGACCCCCACCACCACCACCCTGGGAGGCTTCACCAACGCTCGTGCCGCCGGCGAGGAGGGCGCCACCGCCTCCACCCTCACCCGCCTGGTCGCCGCCGCTGCCGGCCAGACCGCCAACGCCGCCATCGGGTCTGATGCCACGTCAACCCTGCCTGGCTCCGTGCTGAGTGACGCTGCAGGCCTGGTCCAGGCCGCTCCCGCCGGCGCACTGGTGGGTGCTGGGCGGGTGCATGGTTAGGGTTTCAGTTTTGGGCGCGCATGCTGCTCTCTTGCATATCGTGCCCCGCACCCTTTGCTACCTCTCTCAAGTCCTGCCGCGCCTCCTCCCCGCGCTTTTCCCCCGTCGCAGGCCACCGGCCACACCAAGAGCACCACCCCCGCCTCCAAGGCTGTGGGCGACGTGACGGCCACCGGCTCCGGCAGCCTGGCACAGGTGGGCCTTGTTTGCTGAAATGAAGTGGCGAGGCTGCCCACCTCCCTGCGGCTCAACCGCTTGCAAGCTGGTCCTTCAGCTGCCCACCCTCTCCCCCACCTAATGCAGGCCCTGGCTGCTCTGTACAGCAGCGCGTCGGCTGCCCCTGGCGCCGCCTCTGCGTCTGCGCCTGTGAGCGGCTATGCTGCGGGCACTGACGGCGCTGCCGTGGTCACCGACACCCTTTCCAAGACCCGCGCCGCCATCGGGCGTGAGTTGGCAGGAGTGGTGGACGTGCAAGGGCTGGTGCAAGCAGTGTGCCTGCTGGTGTGTGTGCTCAGCAAGCCCCGCTCAGGACTGCCTCCCATGCCTGCCACCCTCCCTCGCGGCAGACCTGCGCCGCCTGGCCCAGCAGCAGAGCGCCACCGGCACCGCCTCGGGCGACTCTGCCGGCGTGCAGACCCTCTCGGCCTGCGACAGCGCCTCTGGTGCGTGGGACAATCGGGGCAAAGGGTGTGTGTTGTTGGAGGGTTGGTTGCTTGCCACGAGCCAGCAGCTGTTGCACTCCAAGCACCCACCCCTCTCACCCGGCTTACCCCCTGCCTCAACCTGCCGCAGGCATGTGCATCGGCACCGCGCTGTCGTCCGCCCAGAACGCCGACGGCACCGCCACCACCAGCGCAGCGCTGCAGGGCTCCAGCGGCGGCTCCTCCACCCGCGGCAGCACCGCCGGCAGCGGCAGCGGCAGCGGCGCCTCCTCCCTGTCCGCCCTCACCTCCATCACCGCGCCCAATGCCGCCGTGATTGGCGGCTTCTCCACCGGCCAGGTGGGTTGGGTTGGGTAGGTTGAGGAGGGGTATGGTTGGAGAGGATTCTGTGCTGGGTGCCGTCCCTGCCTTCATCCCCACTCCAACAGCGCTGTGCCCCCTCCCCTTCCCCTCCATAGGGCACCGCTGCCGACGGCACCCCCGCCCAGGGCACTTCGTCAACCCAGCTGCAGGCCGCCACCCCCGACCACACCGCCGAGGGCACCCTGCAGGCGCAGGCTGCCGGCCTTGAGGGCGGCGTGCTGGCCAACACCGCCGGCGTCGCCACCGCCACCCCCACCGGCTCCCAGGTGGGTGGGTGGGCGGTTGTGGTGTGGTGTGAATGTGGGGGTTGTGGCGTGACAGATGCTGCACCGCAAGGCTGTCCTGCTGCTGCTGCACAAGCCAGCTAAGCCAAGCTTCCCAGGCCACTGACCAGACGCCCTGCCACCTCCCTGCCCGCAGATGAGCGGCAGCCTGCAGGCCAGCACCCTCACCGCCTCGCACGTCGCCGACCTGCTGGCGGCTGCGGGCGGCGACTGGAGCCAGGTGGTTGCGCTGCTCACCGGCCAGGCCAGCGACGGCGCGGCGGGCGGCAACGGCAAGGCCAGCGCAGCCGGCACTGATGGCGCTGCTGTGACGGTCAACGGCGCCAGCGACGCGCACCTCTGAGCACCGTACTTTTCCTTGCGGTCCGAGATCCCCCTGCACAGAGTATTTGTTATTCTTACCGCCGATTCACTATGCCCATGCTTGTGCTCTGACATGACTGCTCACACTGCTGTTTACCATGCCGCTCATCAACACCCTCACTGCCTACTGTTCTTGCGTTCCAGTCTGTGGTAACAAGTCCTGACAGCAGTGTGCAAGTGAAATCCTCGGCCCAGGCCGCAAAAGGAGCCGGAGGCCACAAAAGGCAGGACAAACGACATGCCGGTGCTAGAATCAAAAGCGGAGGATTGGAGTTTGGTGAGGCAAAAGTGTCTGAAGGTGGGGCGGCGGCGCACAGGGCCAAGTATGCTTGCTTGGACAGAGAAAGCACAGGGTGCGGCTCATCAGCAGCAGGAGTGGGTGGATGCAAGTAACTCAGTCGGCTCACTTGATACGTCCTCGACGCCAGGCTCGAATGGAATGGGCGGCAGCGCCGGACAATGGGCCCTTTACCATTTCGTGAGGTGGAGCATGTGTTACATTCTTCAATTTCTTCATCTAGTCATCTGGCAAGCGTGTGGCCCACATGCCTGGCCACACAAGCTAGCCTGCTCTAAAAAGAAAAGCCGGCACGCGGCCGCCGCGGCCATTCCCGCCCCAGCACACGCAGCGCACCGCCGGCGGTGGCAGCTGGGCCACCCTGAGGCCCGGCGTTCGCTTGTCCGTGCTCATCGGAGTCTTTGGAATCGCTGATCACTGCCCTCCGGTCCTCAGCTGCTGCGAGAACCTTCAAAGTTGCCGCTGCCCCCGATCGCGCGACCGCCGCTTTCTCACAACCGCAGCAGCATGGCGACGCTCGACTGCAGCAACCCCGCGCCGCGCGTGAACGCCCAGCAGCTGAGCCAGTTTGTGGGCAAGCGGGTCACGCTCGTGGGCCGGATAGAGGGCGTGGAGGGCAACACGCTGCAGCTGCGCACGCCAGACAACGGCGTGATCGCCGTGCAGCTGCAGAACATGGCGCCGCAGGTGCGGCGGCGGCGAGAGTGGGTGTTGCGATCACGCCCGAACTGTTGCCGACTTGCTGTTGGGGCTGCAGCTGCTGCAGTTTGGCAAGTTGATCACTGCTTCTCGGACAGCTGGACAAGCTGCATGCCGCTTCCTGCCCCACTGCTACAAAGCCCTCTGCCTCCTGCCCGGCCGCAGGTGAGCCTGCTGGAGGTGCAGGGCCTGGTGAACAGCCCCACCAGCGTGACCGAGGAGACCCTCACCCCGCTCTCTGACAACTTTGGTGAGTCGTGGCCCGGGGAACGGGGCAGCTGATTGCAGTCGTCATGCACATTGACGCATCCTGCCTGCGGTGGCACCGCGTTTGTGTGCCTCTGCTCCAGCGCACTGCTGTCGGTTGGCCAGGCGGTTGGACGTTTTGTCTGCGTCGCTCACGCCGTGGCTGCTGCTCCTGCGCTCCCCTGCCGACCATGCATATGTGACAGTCTGCATTTGCTACCCTGCCCTCTCCCCATGCAGACCTGGCCAACTATGGCGAGCTGTGCAAGCTGGCGCACAGCCCGCAGTTCCGCCACATGTTCCTGCCCTGACCAACGCACGCGACGCATCACTCAGTTTTCCAGCCGATGCTCTGGACCACTTGTCAACCTGCTGCCGCCACCAGAATGTGGGCATGCTGCTGCACATGTAACACTACTTGCTCTGTGCAAGTGTGAGCAGTGAAAAGAAAGCCAGCATTTGGCAGAATAGGTCACAGCCGCGCACGACGAGGAGAGCTGCAAACAGTCTGGTCATCAGCGTTCAAGATACAGCTTTGCATCACAGCTTGGTTGGGGCATTCTGCATCCCCTGCATTTGCTGCGTCCTGGCCAGCATTTTACAGGAATATAGTGCAAGGATGTGCATCCAACGACATGCCAGGTCCAGGGCTGGGCCGCAACGCTCATGTCGGCTGCCAATGTGCAGCCAATTCTGTGCCTGCTGCTTCCCACCTGCCGCTGCTACGCTGCATGCCGCAGCCCGGCTGCACGGCGATCAGCCAAGCGCTCAGTCCTCGCTGGCGGGCGCCTGCGCGGGGTACTGCGCCGCCACGTCCGCCCAGCTGAGCTCCATGTCAGTCAGCCGCCGCACCAGGCCCGGCAGGTCCGCCAGCGGCACGCGCACCTGTGAAAGGGAGGGGAGGCGGGAGCAGGCAGGCTGTGTTAATTGTGTGGATTGTCCAACTGCTTCTCGGCAAGTAAGGAGTCGCATGTGCGCACCCTGCCTGGCGCCTGCCGACTTTCAAGGGCTGCCTAACATTCCGCCACACCCCAGGCCCTCCCCCCGCACCTGCGCGGTGGAGTCGCGCTCGCGCAGCGTGGCGGTGCTGTCCTCCAGCGTCTGGTAGTCGATGGTGATGGCAAAGGGCACGCCAATCTCGTCCGTGCGCGCGTACCTGCCGGCGGCGGAGGGCCAGATAGTTGGGCAGCGCGGGTGGCAGGACAGGGCAGGCGGTAGGGGGCAGTGACCCTTTCAACGCAATCCACTTGGCAGCCATCGGAAGAAGCCTCCGCCGGACCCTGCAATTGGTGTGCAAGGGGCCACAGCTGCTCACCGCTTGCCGACGGTGGTGCCCGTCGTGTCAACGGTGTTGCTCAGCCGCTCGCGCGTCAGCGCCGCGCTCATCGCCTCCGCCTTTTCGTTCAGCTCGGCGCGCTGACGTGGGCAGAGGGAGAGCATGGAGGAGGCAATGGGTACACGTAGGGGATACCTCACTTGCTTTCGGCCAGCATCCCAGGACCGTGACAAAGCACACACAAAAGCTGACTGCTCGAAGGCGATGCAACCCTGCTGCAACCCCGCAGCCCACCTGCAGCAGCGGGAACACCGTGCACTTGACGGGCGCGGTGACGGGCGTGAAGCGGAACACGGTGCGCTGCGAGGGAGCAAGGGAGCACATGGGGATGGATTGGGCAGGTCGGATTGATGCTCAAGACCGGGGTGCAGCAGCCAGGCTGGGTGCAGGTGTACACCTGCAGCTTGTTGATGAGGAATGCCTATGCTCTCAAACCTGCCAGCATTCGTGCCCGCCCACCCACCTGGTCGTCGCCCTCCCGCGTGTAGAAGGCGTGCTCAAACAGGCAGTACAGGATGCGGCCAATGCCAAACGACGGCTCAATCACGCCGGGCGTGAAGTTCCTGCAGGCGGCAGGAGGGCGGTGCGGGGATGGCTGGGCAACACAGACGCAACGCATTGCTAGGCAGGCCAGGCAGTGCTGCACGCAGCCCACCACCCAGCCCCACTCCGCTAAGCTTTGCACCCCAACACGGCACCTCCCATGCATCACGCCCACCTGCCGCTCAGCTTCTTGCGCTCCTTCTTGATCTCCACAAACCCGGGCTGCATCTCAAAGGTGCGGCCGCCGGTCTTGAGCGGCGCCGCCTGCCCCGCCGCCAGCTTGCCCTGCATCTCCAGCGCATCGCCTGTGAGGGCGGCCAGGTGAAGGGGGCAGGTGTTCCAGTGAGACAGGCATGCGGCAGCAAATGCTATTCCAGTGCGTGTCGCTGCAGCGGCAGGTGTGCTTCAGCCATGCACCCGGCAACGCTTGCTCATTGCTGGGCCGAGAGTCGCTCAAGCGTCACCCTGGCTCACACTCGGACATGGCCTCCAGCGCCTCGGCGATGGTCTGCGCGTCCTTCTTGAACAGCTTGCCCAGCTCCTTCTTGTTGGGCACTGTGGGCGTGGAGGGCGGGGGCATGAGGGCATGGCAGTTGGGTGCAAAGAGGGAGGGTGAGGCGGCACACAGCCTGCTGGAGTGAGGACATGTTTGTGCATTGCACGCGCTGTTGCCCCTTGCCAGCTACACAGACCAACCTCAACCCCAAATGCACGCCCCCCTCAGCCCCAGGCACTCACGGATGGTCAGCACGTCCTCCTCCCGAGGCTCCGGGAAGCGCTCGTACGCGTTGAGCTCAACCTTGGACATGCCCGCGTGCGCCTGCGGCGGGGGTGGGCAGGGCGCGGCCACCGGTGAGTAATAATTGACGTATAACACCTGCAAAGGCCTCCAACCTCAGCAAAACACCTCAGACGCCGCTGCACATTGTAGTGGGGCAGGTGGCTTCCCCACCAGCACACCACCCCCACCAACTCCCCTCCCCCTCACCGTGAGGTCGTACGCGGAGCGGTCTGCCAGGCCCGCGCACTCCACCCAGCCGTAGCTGCACTCCACCTCAAAGTCCCAGCAGTCCTGCGGTTCGATGGGTGGGTGGGTGCGCGGGTTGGTGAGCAGATGGGTGGGCGGGTGGGTGGGCGGCTTGAGATGGCAGGAGAGCACGCTGGATACCGGCAGGCACTCGCTTTGTCCCAGCCTCTTAGCAGCACATTTGCAGTGCCTTGTGCCTGCTGCCCAAGTCGGCGCATCCCTGTTGCTGCCGGCCAGCCCTACCACTGCTGCTGCACCCCGCACCTCGGCATAGTGCGCCATCTCGTGCTGCAGGTGCTGCCGGAAGCGGATGCGCTCCGTGTTCAGGCCAATCTGCGGGGGGTGCACCGGGGGGAAGGCCGCAAGTCAGCAGTAGATGGTCGCTTAGAGGAGCCCATGACAGCACAAGCCCTTGCTGGCCAGTCAATGGGCCAGTTCAGAAGCGGCCATCTCACCTCCCTCCACTCCAGCCCCACCTCCCACCCCTCCTCCTGGGCGCACCTTCTCGCCGAAGAGGTAGGTGCGGCCGATGAAGTAGGCCAGCGTCTCGTTGGCGATGATGCCCTGGGACACGGCCTCGCCCAGCGGGATGCGCTTTGGCTTCTTCTCGTCGCCCATCTGCGGGGGGTGGGGTGGACGGGGATGCAAGGGGACGGCAAAGTGAGGCACATGTGTGCACAATGGGTTCCCAGGTGCCAAGACAAGACAACACCATACTTGCGCTATGCGTGCAATTCCACCACTGCATCAACAGGCCACCCTGCGCGCACCTGCAGCGCGCGGCTGTACAGCAGCGGTGCCACATCCGCAACAGACTTGAACTTGGGGTGGCTCTGCGCGGGGCAGGCATGGGAGAAATTAGGGTCGGCATGCCAGCAGCTCATTGCCCACCATGCTGAGTGGACGCAGCACCCGGCATTCCTCTACAAAGCTAAGAGCCCGCTGGGCATGACTGCAATGCACTGCCACCAGTTATTGCTACAAGCCTGCAACCCAGCTCCCCACCTGCACCCCCGCTCCCCACCTTGTCCGCGGGGTTGACAAAGTGCTCAATCTCCGCCTGCGTGAACTCGCGCACGCGCAGCAGGCCCGCGCGCGGCGAGATCTCGTTACGGTAGCTGCTGCCGATCTGCGGAAGGGCAAGGGATGGGGAGCAGGGAGCGGACATTGGAGCAAACAACCCAGCAAATGCAGTGCCCACAGCTGGGCCACGGACTGGCTGATTTGTTGCGCAAGATCAGCAACGTGCACAGCACTGCATCGGGTTCTTTCATGCCACTTTACCTGGGCCGCCGCGAAAGGCAGCTTGGAGCCGTTGTAGTACAGCAGGTCCTTGAAGTTCACAAAGATGCCCTGCGGTGGGTGGGGAGGGCAGGGGCGCAAGGGCACACAACAACACTGAGTATATAGCATGAGAGTTGCAGCAAGTCGGTTTGCAGCCACCAGCGTTGGCCACCTGGCGCTGTGCACGGATGGTGGCCTGCTGAACACAAGTGCCTCCCAGCATGCCCACCTGCGCGGTCTCGGGGCGCAGGTATCCCACCATGTCGCCGCGGGGGCCGATCGACGTCCTGCGGGCGGGCGGGCAATGGCAGGCGGCATGTTTTGAGACGAGATGCGAGGCGGGCGCCCCAGCCAGCTCATCCTTGCGTCTCTTGTCCCAGGGCTTCCTCTCGCCAGCTCCGTCGCCCCAACCCAGGCCCTGGCGGCAACCGCCACGCCTCCCAGCCATCCTGCCCACAGCTGTCACGCCTCCCAGGCCCCGCCCCCGCGCCACCACCCCCCGCCCTCACTTGAACATGAGGTTGAAGGGGAAGGGGTCGCTGATGTCGTTCTTGGTGTCGGGAGCCTTGACGCCATACTTGGTCAGCGCAGCGCCCAGCTCTGCGGCTCCCAGCTCGCCCACACGCGCCAGCAGGTCGCGCGCCTCCTGTTGGGGGGTAGCAGGAGGGGGGAGAGGGTGTGGTGGACTTCAGTTGGGGCATCAGGAGGGGCTTGCTGGGGAGGGCACGGGATGGTGAACTTGCAGCGCTTCAGCCAACGCACACACAGAGCCTCCACAGCAGCAGGACCCGGCAGCGTCGGCAGCAGTAGCCCCGGCAGGCAGCCCCCCGTCGCCCGCCTCCCCTGCCCGCCTCACGTATGCGGCCTCCTTGGACAGGGGTGCCTTGGTGTCCTCCAGCGCCGCCTCCAGAGTGCCCTCCAGCAGGTGGTCGGCGCGGTAGCAGTCGCCCGTCTTCACGTCCTTGACCTGCGAGGAGAGTGGGTGGGGGGGAGCAAGGGAAAGTGGGAAGTTGATTTAATTTGACGATGCCACGAGATCCAGGAGGGCAGGCTGTGCAGGCGGTCACCACTCAACCCTGCCCAAAACGCATTGTAGCAAGTGGAGTTGCCGATTGCCATCATGGCACCCCCAGCCCCAACCGCCCCTCACCATGAAGTCGGTGAAGCGGTCCACGTGGCCCGAGGCCTTGAGCACAATCTCGGGGGTCACCGCGGGGCACTCCACCTGCGGCAGGCCACACCGGGCAGGCAGGATGGTGAAGGGAACATCTGGCGAGCGGGCAGCATGTACTGCAGGACCAACCGCCAAGCATCCTGGGGGTGCTGCAGGCAGCCCCAGCCCACAACTCATCTCATCGGGATGGGCAACTAAAGGGCACGGCGGTGGCTGCCCCATACACCCTGGCCCCCTGCCCGCCCACCTCCAGCATGTTCTCCTCCAGCACAAAGTGGTTGCGCCACGTCTGGGTCACGTTCTGCTTCATGGCGCAGCCAGGCGGGCCGTAGTCGTAGAAGCCTGCGCGTGGGGCATAAGAAAGGGAGGTGACAGTGGTTGGACGTGCTGCAGCAACTGCTGCTGCAACCCTTCCTGCAGCATTGGCTGCTCCTTAGCTATCCTGCGGCTTGCATGGCATTCACAGCTCGACAAGCCAACTGCTTCAACTTCCTCCCAGCTGACCTGCCACGGAGCCGTAGATCTTGAAGGAGGGGATGTAGAACAGCCGCCGCTCCAGCGCGTTGGTCTGCGGCATGAGCAAATGCAGGCCCGAGAGACAGCATCAGCACAGCAACCCTGGAACGACGTAACTTGCAGGCAGCCGGCAGCCGCTGTTGCTGAGCACAGCGCTACCCGGGTGCACCGGCAACACATGCACTGCCCCCCGGTGCGCACAAGCCCTGCGCACCATGGCGGCGCGGAACGCCTCCTTGTTGGCGCCCGCCGTCTTGCCGGTGGCATCCTCATAAGCCTGCGGACAGCAGCAAGTGCACGGCAGCGTGGCTGGAGAGCAGGGGCCGCAGCGGATGGTGGGCGAGTTCCACCAGCAGCATTGACAGCAGCAAGCAGCAGCAAAATGTACGCAGGGTGCACACACTTTCACATCATGCTGCGCTTTTGGTCCCCCTAGGCCCCTGCGCTGGCGACGTCCGCACCTTCTGCTTGCGCTCCATGTCAATCTTGACCTGCTTCAGCATCTCGATGGCCTCATCCACCGCAGACTGCACACGTGGCAGCAGAGCGGCAGCGTCTGTGGGTCTCAGAAGCACCAGTGCAACACAAGTGCAGACGGTGCAGCGAAGTTACAACAAATGCTGACGAAGCGCGAGGGAGGGAGCAGCAGCAGAGCAGCAGCAGCAGCAGAGCTTCCGAGACTACGGGCACACAACCCTCTGCCAACATGTCCAGCCTTGAACAAACAACAGCGCTGTGTGAAGTCACCCCGCAACGCAACCGCATACGGCACAGCATGCAAAACCAATCAGCACAGCCGGCGGCAACTAGACAGGGCAGACATCCAGCCGAATCACACCACCCACGGCTTCGCACCCGCTCCACGTGCCCCTCCTTGGCCTGCGCCTTGAGCGAGCGCACGACATCGCCCTGGCGCGCCACCGCCTCCTGGGCGGCGTGGAACTCGTCCTCCAGCACCTTGGGGTCTATCATGGCTGCCGGCGCTGGCGCGGCTGCAGCAAGGGCGGCAAGGGAAGAGGAGCAGCTCGGTGGGCGGAGCGGCGGCGGCGGCGGCGGCAGGGCCGGCGGCGCCTGGACGGGCAGCAACCCCGCAGCGGCGACCCCGCCGCCATCAGGCATGTGGCGCCGGCGTGAGCCACATCCGCTGGATGCTGGGCCCCGGCGGCTCAGGACTGCTGCAAGCCCGCCACCATCACATGCAGTCCGCCCAGAGGCCGGCAGCGGCCCACCTGTCGGTCCACAAAGACTGCTAGACTGTCCGGCAATCGGCAGGGGAGGCAGATCGCGCCTGCGGGCGTGGCGCGGCCTGCATGGACTGCGCCTTAGCAACCAGCTCGCTTGGGCGCTCCACAGAGCTGCAATTTGCTTTGCAGTGGGTGCTCTGTCTCGTGCACTCGCCCCAGGCCCTTCTGGCGCCCCCAGCGCCGCTATCGCATCCCGATATGCTATTTTAGCCGGCTTCCACCCTCTCCTGCTGCCGAATAGCTACCCGGAAGCATGCAGGCAGCCACGGCCCTGCTTCCAGGGCTGCAGGGGCCCCTGCCCTCGCTCGACTCGTCGCTGCCGCTCTCCCCCACGGCCGCCGCGCCGCCCAACAAGATGGTCAGCCTCGAGCTGCTGCTCGGCACGCCAAGCACCCCGCTGGGCCCCGACCCGCTGCTGCCGGTGCGCCGCCGCTGCCTGCCGCCAGCAGCCGGCCGCCGTGCACGGCTCTGCTAGCCTATACTGCCTGCATTCATGAGAAAGATTGTGCAGTATTGTGGCTGCCTGTGCTCAACCTGTACTGCTGTCAAGAGCGGCTCACATGCCGCTGGTGTCCTATCCCGCTGCACTCACTCGCACGTGCCGAGGTGCACACTGCGAGCTCCCAGCGGCAAGCTGCCCATCCTCCACTGCACCGCTGCACCCATGCTGCAGGCCGTGGACCCCTCCGACCCGCTGGTGCAGCAGCTGGTGCAGGACAAGTCGTTCCTCACCGCCGTGCAGACCAGCCAGCTGCATGCGGCGGCCACGGCGGCGGTGCGCCTGCTGCGGGTGAGCTCACCACGGCAAATGCGAGGGCTGGGAACTTGCAGTATCTGAGTTGCCGCTGTCCGTGCCGCTTGGCACTGCAGCAGCGAGTATGCGCCAGTCCAAGCTGCAGGCAGGCCTGCCTGGCTGGCTTCCATGGGCCCATCCTCCCTTCCCTGCCCCCTGATAGGCGCACTTCACGACGGCAGCCAGCGGCGAGTTCAAGCGGCCACCTGACCGGCGGCGGGATGCGTACACTGATGACGTGCCCATGCGGCCGGCGGCAGCAGCACCGCGTGCCCAGGGCGGCAGCTTGCTGGTGCAGCGCCAGGTGGGTGCTTGGAAGAGTGGCTGCCTGGCTGTGCTGTGGCGTGATGTATTGCCGTCCACGTGTAGCCTCCCAGTGGTTGTGCTGCTCCGCTTTGTGCACTGACCCTCGCCGCTCTCCCTTGCCGCTCACCCCCGCTGCCCCTCCGCAGCTGGTGGAGCCGCGGCACCGCGAGGCGCTGCGCTGCATGCGGCTGGAGGTGCTGGCGCTGGAGGACGTGATCCCCTGGAACAGCGTGCGCCGCACCTGGAAGACAAAGGTGGGGGCGGGGGCAGGGGAGCGCAGCGGGTGCCCGCTGTTGTTTGGCTGCTGATTGGCATGACGCGCTGGAGTGTCGTGAATGACCTTGACGACTGAGGGCAGTTGGTCCCAAGTGTGCTGACTGCCGTGGCATCCGCTGGCTGCTGTGCAGCGCACCTCGTGGCGGCGCCAGGTGAAGCAGACGGAGGTCATCGCCGACTTTGCCACGCGGCTCAAGGTGGGTGGGCAGCCAACGCTGTACAGACCCGGTGTTGGGGCGGACGCAGGGCGCCATCTCCAGAACCAAGCCTGTAGCTTGCCGGCATCCAAGCTTCAATGTAATGCATCCCAAACTCCTGTTTACCGCTAACTTGCAGGAGCTCAAAGCGGCGCTGCTGACCGAGGAGCAGCCGCTGCCGGGCTGCGGATCTACTTGGCGCGCCCAGCTGGAGGTCTGCATACAGGTGGGCGCACGGGGCGGTGGCCTCGCTGCCTCGTTGGCCTCGCTGCCCCGGCTGGTTGAGTGGGTGCAGATGGAGCTTGAATGGGGAGCCAGCCTACCAGTCCTACCGATCGACTCAGCTTTGCCTTGCCCCTCCCTCCCTCCTGTCACAGGGCAAGGGCTCATACGGGCTGCTGAGTGCGGCGTGGGACGAGATGCGCAACACGGTTCGCTCCTGGCTGGAGGGCCGCTCCAAGCCGCCGGTGCAGAGCGCGACGCAGCTACAGGCCAGCGCAGCGCGCGCTGTGCGTGCCATGCACGCCGCGCTGGCGTCGCCCAGCGATGCCGCGGCGGACGCGGCCCTGGTGCAGGTGCCGCTGGAGAGCATTGTGGGCGGGGACAGCGGCGCAGCGCTGCAGGCGGTCCAGCAAGCGATAGAGGTGGAGCAGCGTGTTGTGGGGGCGCGCCTGGCGGCAGCGCAGGGCCAGGCGCCCAGCCCCAGCCAGGGGCAGCTGTCGGAGGGCGGCGACCCGCAGCAGCAGCAGCAGCAGCAGCAGCAGCAGACGGATGGCAGGTCGCCAGGCGATGGCCAGCCGCTGGTGGGCTACTTCTCCAGCGTGGCGGCCGGCTGGTGCGACAGCTTCGACTCAGGCGCGCCCAGCGACCCGGCGGGATCATCAGACACTGATCTGGACAGCGACTACGACTGACGCAATTTTCCTCCACCGCCCGATTTTGCGGCCCTTTTGGAACCTTTGGAACCTGACTCACCGTGCCGTGCTTTCGGCGGCGGGGCAAGGGCGCCCCGCACAGCCCTCCAAGCGGCGTGCTTTCCTCGGCTGACGCCCCACATGTTTGTTTGAACCACAACCCCATTTCACAATCCGGTCCAGCATGCTGCCATATTCACGGGTAGACCGCCATTCTTTCTCCATGTATCACCCCTGTTCTGGGCCACTCGGCGCACCGTCCGCTCCTGCTCCGCCACCCTGTTTGCCTGCCACTGTACATGCCACGCCTTCCCTCCTCAGTTTAATTATGTGACACATGTAACCACAACCACGGGCTTGTGCAAAGCTGGTCAATTTAGGGCTGCAGGGTCGGTGCTGGCGCTGCGATTGACATTGCCATTTGAATGCGGCGGGCGGTGCCGGGCTGCCAACAGCCGCTTCTCGCTCGCATTCCCACCATACTAGAAGCCTGCTCTCGTTGGGCATGAGCCTGGAGGATGAGGAGCGCGCCAGGCGGCGCGGTGCGCGGGCTCGACGCCCTGGTGAGCTGAGCGGCGACTCGGACACCATCTCCGGGAGAGGCAGGCACCAACAGCGTGGCTGGCGGGTGCTCCTCGCGCTCAGCTGCCTTGGCCGCCGCGCCCGCCGCCCGCCGCTCGCAGGCGGCGCCCAGGACGGTGCCGACGGCGGCGAGCCCGAGGACGATGTGGGCCTGACGCTCTTTTCTATTTTCCAGGTGAGCAGCCCCCTGTCACAGTAGCAGGTACATGTCTGCTGCTTGCCTGGCGCAGTCGAACATCTGCTGCTCACCTGTGCCCGCCGCTGCAGCCCGGAGGGCTGGAGGCGTCCGCATCGCAGCAGCGCGGCCGACGGCGGAGCTTGGCTTCGCAAGGCGCTGGGCACAGCATCAGCTTTGCCAACAGCCTGAGCCTGGCAGGTGGGCAAGATGTGCACGCTGCAGAATGCAAGCCAGCACTGCCGAGTTGCCACGGCGCCGTCGCCGCTGCGCCCGATGTCGCCCCGCCGCCCCAGTGGCGAGCTCGATCGGGGTGTCCGGTGCAAGTTCTGCTTTGGACACAGTCACATCTTCAATCGGAAAGAGTCGCCAGCGAGTTTCCGCCTTGCAAACGCATTTTGTGTTTGCGAGCCGCGCCGCCCGGCCTCCTGTCGACCGGCAAACACTGTGTCGACAGTCTGTGAATGATTTGAAGCGCATTTCTTTGCGAGGCGCTTGCCCGCCCTGCTAGCTGCTGCCCTTCCGCCGCCGCCACCCAGCTGCCGGGCACCAGGCATGGCGCAGGGCGGCTTTGATTTGGCGCAGTTTCTAGCAGCAGTCGCCATTCCTGCCGATCAGGAGGAGATTCTAGACAGCTCGCAAGGTTGGGGGCCGGCCTGCTGTGCTGCTGCCTGTGTCTTTGCTGCCCTCGCCGCCACGTCCATTTGCGTTGCGTTTCCGTTGCAAGTTGCTGGGCTGATGTGTTTGAGCTGCTACTGCACTGACACTCGTCCGATTTGCCAACCGTTTGTCTGTTGCAGCATGGCGCCCAGCGGATGCCGGAGATGAGCTGCAGTCGCTGGCGCGGCCGCCCGAGCAGGCGCCGCCGGCTGGCCCGCTGCCGCCGCCCATTCGCAAGGCTGCGCTGGCGCCCGGCACCCAGCTGTTTGAGGGTGAGCGGGGGTTGCAAAGCGTGGATACGGGTGCTGTTAAGGCAGTGCATTAAGTATACTGTGGTTGTGTTTCGAAACAGGCATGAAAGACCTTCCTTGCTGCAGGGCTGGACCCGGCTGCACACTTTGGACCGCGCGGCCCGGCTGAGCAGCAGCAGCCACCCCCGCTGCCGCCGCAGCTGCAGCCTTGGCGCCCGCCTGAGCAGCAGCAGCAGCAGCAGCAGCAGCAGCCTAACCCTGGGCCTGCCGCCATAGCAGCGGCGCAGCCACCGAGCTTGGGCAACCAGCCTGGTGGCCCCTCCCTGTCATCTGCGCAGCGCAACGTTGCGGCGCTCGCCAATGCGCTCTTTGATTCGCCTGCCAGCATGGCGCCTATGCCACCCGCCCCTGAGCTGCTGCCAGGCGCGCCAGATGGGCAGGTAGATGGGCGGGCAGCGGTCCCCACCCTGGCGGCTGGACCAGAGTCCGGCAAGGGCGCAGGTGCTGGGCTAGCCCGGGCAGCAGTGCCTGCGGCAGCCAGGGTGCGGCAATCAGAGGAGGAGGTGGCCGCAGCAGTGGCGGCAGCAGCCAGCGGCCAAGCGGATGAGGAGGGGGCTGAGCCGGCTGTGGCCAAAGTGGCTGGGCCAGCTCAGGCTGATGCCGCAGTGGCAGCCACAGGGGCTGGTGCCGAGCAGCCTGCCAGCCCAGCAGGCAGCGTGCAGCAGCTGGAGAAGGTGGCTGAGCTGGAGCAGGCAGCACCTGAGCCGCCGCCAGCAGCAGTAGGGGAGGAGCCGCAGGCAGAGGGTGAGGAGGAGTGGGCGGATGCTGAGGAGGCGGCGGGCCGCGGCTCCCAAGACGATGCACAGGCTTTTGAGGATGCGGCGGAGCACCTGCCTGGCACAGCTGAGGAGCCAGCGCCTGCCGCGCCCCCGGGCTCTGAGGAGCCGGCCTGGTGAGCGAATGATGAGCAGCCTGGTTGGTCTTGCTTTGAATTGAAATTGTACCTGTCTGGCTTGGCTTTCGAATGCTACGCATGCAGTTGCATGTCGCTTACCTCTTCACCATTCCCGCTCAACTACCCTGCAACCTGTCCCTGCTGCAGGGCTGGCCAGCTGCTGACGCAGGCGCCACTGTCGCCAGGAGATGGCTTTGCGTTTGACACACAGCAGCTGGAGGACACGCCTGCATCGCAGCTAGCTGTTGATGCAGCTGCTGCAGCGCCTCAGCAGGGACTGCAAGGCGCTGCGGCGGGCGAGCAGCAGCAGCAGCCGTCAGTCACCGGCAGCCTGCAGGGCAGCGTGGCACAGAAGCAGGGCACGGCAGGGGGCGAGGCTGTGTCCAGCCGCTCACCTGTCCAGCTGCCGTTCCGGCTCCTGAGTGGATGGGTGAGATGGAGGGTGGGCCACAGTTAGGGCGTGGCATGTCATGAGACCCTGCAGGTGCAGCTGGTCGAAACGATGTTGCACAGCATGCGTCTGCTCACCCGCTTGCTGGTGCACGCTGCTGCAGGGCTGGACTCAGAACCTGGCGCGGCGCAACAAGCAGGTGGGCGGCATGACATACGTCACTGCCATGGACTTGTGCTCTGTGCCTGCAGTTGTATGTCATCCCAACATGCCATATTGCGTTGCATTGCCATCCCTTGCAGGCCAACCAGGGCAGGGGCGGCAGCCCTGCTCCCTTGACCCAGGCCCCAACACAGCCCAGCAGCCACCTATTCCCAGCCCAGCAGCAGCAGCCGCAGCAGCCGCAGCCGCAGCCACAGCAGCCCGCTCCCGGCCGTGTAGCTGCCGCTGCTCCTGCTACCACACCTGCAGAGGATGTGCCCGCCGCTGCTGCAGGCATGCAGCCTGGCGGCCAGCATACACCAGCAGTGGAGCTCCCACCCTCGGCCAGCGCTTGGAACTATAGGCCAGCTGCTGCAGGGCGGGCCCCTGCTGCACCGGCCCAACCAGCACGGCGCAGCCCGTCCCCAGTGCCAGCTGTGAAAGCTGAAGGTGCGGCGCCCCAGCAAGCTGCAACTGCACCGTCGGAGCCCACAGCCTCGCCGGCTGCATTACCCAAGGTTGGGCAAGCAGGCATGCCGGGCAGCGTAGAGGCAGGCATAGCAGCAGCAGGCCCCGTGGCGCCTGCATCCTCATTGGGCGTTGCCGCCACACCAGCTGGCACGCCCAAAGCGTCCCCAGCAGCAGCAGCGGCAGCCACTCCAGGCAGCCCAGATCTGCCAGCCGGCGAGCCAGCAGCCACACCTCGTGCAGCTCGGCCATCAGGGGGCGTCAGCGCCGACGCAGCGGCGGCAGCAGCGGCAGCGGCGGCAGCAGCGGCAGGAGCGGCCCAGCTGGCCCAGCGCCGCCTGTCTGCGGCAGGAGGCTTTCTGGGCATCCTGGCTAAGATTTCGCCTCTGCCCAGCCCCCGCGGCGCATCCCCTGTGGCTGCCGCAGCAGCAGCCCCGCTGCTCTCGCCTGTGCCTGCCGCTGCTGGGCCAGCTGAGCGTCAGCCAGCACCCAGCGAGCCCCCTGGGGCCGCAGCTACCGCCATCACAGCACCAGAGGCAGCTGGTGCGCAGGACGGCACAGACCAGCCCCTTCAGCTTGATGGCAGCCTGCTGGCAGGTGATCCAGCCGCTGCTGAAGTGCCTGGTGGCACACCTGCTGACCAGCCCCAGCCAGCCAGCTCGCCATCGGCGGCCTCACAGGAGGCAACAGCAGCTGCTGCAGCAGCAGCGGCAGAGCAAGCAGTGGAAGAGGCAGTGGAAGAGGCAGTGGCAGAGGCGGGCGACGTAGAACTGATAGTGCCAGGGGCGGCTGATGCTGATGCAGCAGAGGAGGAGAACATGATGCAGGTTGGCAGGGTTAGCCCCGGGCCCATGGCTGCCTGATCCTGCGCATGCTTGTTGGACGGAACATCCTACTTTTGCGTGGCTGCTCCTATTGCTGATTTGCGCATGCTTGCTTGAGCTCAAATGACCTGCAACTCCACCTCTGCTGCAGGATGCCGCCGCTGCTGAAATCGATGCACCCACCGCGGCCGCCATGGAGGCCGCTGAGCCAGAGCAGCGGCAGCTGTCTTCCCCGCTGCCTGAAACGCAGTTGGTGACAGAGGACAGTGACGAGCCTGGCCAGCGCCAGCTGTCCTCACCGCTGCCGGAAACGCAGCTGGTAGCAGCCGCTGGCACTGAAGCTGGCCAGGAGGCCAACTCGCCTGTGGCAGTGCCTGCCGCACTGCCTGGGGCAGCAGCTGGGGGCGAGGCTGCTGAGGAGGCGGGGCAGGCAGCTGGGCGGCAGCAGGGATGCACAGATGCAGTGCAGCAGGTAGAGGAGGAGACCAGCGCAGCTGCTGTGCCTGTGCCAGCGGACAGGGAGCAGCTGGCCATAGGCGATGAGAAGGCAGCAACAGCGGCGGCGGCAGAGCAGCGCCTGGCTGCCGCAGCAGCCTCTGTGCCAGGAGCAGAGCACGCGGCAGCAGCGGAGGAGCAGCTGGCAGTAGAGGAGCCATCGGAGGAGCAGCAGCCGGCAGCAGCAGCAGGAGAGGATGCCGCTGTGCCACCGGCGCACACCGCCACACATTCTGCGGAGCTGAGCCCGCTGATCGGCACAGTGCTGCCGCCGCCCAGCCAGTTCTGGCCCGAAACTCAGCTGCGGGAGCAGGTGCCGCCCACGCCCTTGGCAGCGCTGCCAGACACCGAGCCCTCCCCAGGTGACATGCTTGCTGATTACGATATACGACGGCACAGATTACCTGGGCTGCTGGAAGTTGCTTCAGCTGCAGCCTGCTATGCAATGTGCGTCCAGTTGTGGCTTGCAACAGTGCCAGCTGGTCTGTCCCATGTTGCAGATGAGGCTGCTGCAGTGGCAGACCAGGGCGCCGAGCCAGCAATGGAGGCAGAGCAGGCACAGCTGGCTGTGCCAGCAGCTGCTTTGGGAGGCGAGCCAGTGGCTCCAGCTGCCGCAGCGCCACTGTCACGTGATGCTGCCCCTCCTGCTGAAGGCGAGCAGCAACAGCAGCAGCAGCAGCCGGATGAGGATGGCAGCGAGGGACGGCAGCAGGAGGCGCAGCGCCTGAACGCCGCCGATCGTCAGGCAAAGGTGGCAGCCGCTGCTGCCGCTCTGGCAGAGCAGGAGCTGATGATGGCGGAAGTTCTGAGTGAGATGGCGCCGGAAGACGCTGCAGCCGTGGTCGGCGCAGAGGCGGCAACCGACTTTGCCGCCCTGGCAGCCATGCACGCCGCCGTAGCAGCGGGCGGCATGGCAGTCGAGGAGGCACAGGTGCCGCAGGCAGGAGAGGATGCCGGCCCCAGCAGCTTCTCATTCCCTGCAGCACCGCCAGCAGCACCAGCAGCCGGCGCAGCCGGCGGACAGCTGCCTGCAGCTGGCCCCAGCAGCGGCAGCATGGTCGTCCTGGGCAGCAGGCTGGCGGGCAGCAAGCGGCCCGCTGCGGGTGCGGCGGTCACCTCCCTGCTGGCAGAGAGTGCGGAGCCAGGTGAGGGTTTGGGGGGACAAAAGGAGTGAAAGGACACATGGTGTGGCACAGAGATGCTAGGGGTTGCATGATGCAGTGTGTGTTGCCATCTGGGGTGCCTGCTTGCACAAGTTGGCTTGCCCAGAACTCCAACACTTTCAGCCTTGATCCTTCCTTGTCTCCCCTTCCTCCATGCAGACCTGTTTGAGCTGCTGCAGGGCAGCAAGCGCCAGCGAGGCACACGGGATCCGCGCCAGCGGCAGCCCCTGGGCCTGTCGCGCCCCAGTGAGGAGGAGGAGGCGGAGGAGGCTGCTGCTGCTGCAGATGCGGCACAGGAGAGGCCAGCAGAGCCAGCTAGGGTGGAGGGGCAAACATCAGGAGCTGCTGTAGCAGCGGGCGAGCCAGCTATGGCAGCAGCGGGCCCAGCCCCCACAGTAGTTGTGGCACATGCCTCTGTGCAGGCGGCAGCAGCTGAGGTGGCAGCCAGGGGTGTGCAGACAGAGCAGCAAGAGCAGCGGCCCATGGGGGTGCAGGCGGGGCGGCCGCAGCTGCGACTGGTCGCTTCCACTGCCGCCCAGACTGCAGCGCTGCCGGCAACAGCCGATGCGGAGGTGCAGGCGCGGTCGCGCCGCTCAGGAGCAGCCCAGACTGTGCCCCTGCCAGTAGAGGTGGCGGCGGCGGCGGTGCAGACGGCTGGCGTGGATGCTGGCGTGCAGCACCGGGCGCACGTGCGCTGCAACACCGCCGGCACCCAGACCAGCGCGGGGTTGGGCCGTGTGGACCGCCAGCTGCAGGTGCGGCAGGAAGGGCCTGGTGTTGTCGCAGGTGCAGGCAAATATTGGGAAGCGCACTGGTGTTCCACAGAGCTCAGGGCAGTATGTCAGCCAGGTTGTGATTTGCACCTGCCAAGCTGCTGCCCTGTTGTGGACTGCAGGTGCACATGGTGCCCAAGCGCAAGCACACTGCGGCGGCTGGCGCCCAGGCGGGGTCGCCTCAGGTCAATGCCCGCCCGCCGGCAGCCCCTGCTGTGGCAGCCGCACCAGAGGCAGCGCAGAGCCCCCCTGCTGCTGCCGCAGCGGCACAGGCAGCGGCAGCAATGCTGGCGGCGATGGGCATGGCAGCTGCCGCGGCCCGGCCTGCAGGCCTGGCTGCCACAGCAACCACGGCAGCCACGGTTTCCAGCCGCAGTACGGCTGGGGGCCGGCGGCAGGGCCCCGTGCAGCATGTGCAGCACCAGCACAGGGCGGCATTGCGGCATGAGACTGAGGCGGGCTTGGTTTTGACAGAGGTGGACAAGGGGGCACACCCCACCCGGCTGGCGCCCGACCGAGCGGGCGTGGCCGCGGCGCAGCAGCGCCAGGCGGAAGCAGCACGCCGCCGGCAGGAGAAGGAGCGCCAGCAGGAGGAGGCGCGGCGGCAGCAGGCAGAGCGGGCGGCTGCGGCACAGCAGGCTGCGCCTGCCGTGGCGGCAGGAATGGCGAGGCACCCAGGCCCTGAGCAGCCGCCAGCGGCGCTGCCTGCAGAGCCGCAGCCCCAGCGGCAGCATGGGCCGGCCGCCGCAGCAGAGCAGCCAGCTGCAGTGGCACCACAGCGCAAGCGTGCTCGGTCTGCCGGTGCAGATGCTGCGCAGCAGGAGGTGCCGCCGCAGAAGCGGCTGAGCCCCGCCCTGCTGGCGGCGCAGAAGAAGATTCGAGCGGCCCAGCTGGAGCAGGCAGAAAAACGGATACGGGAGGCGGCGGATGCTGGCGCTGGAGCGGCGGCCCTGCCAGCGGGCGCCGCGCCTCCCCAGCTGCACCGCCTGGCGGGCCCAGCGCAGCAGGCAGCACCACCTCAGCCGCAGGTGTATGTGCCACCTGCACACCAGCCGCAGCAGGCGGCGCCCGCTAGCGGCCCGCGCTACGCAGCGGCCCCCCTCATGCGCTTGCCCCAGCCGGCGCAGGCGGCGGCTGCCCTGGAGCATGTCGGCGAGGAGGGGGAGCGCGAGTGCAGCCCCGAGCAGGAGCACTCGCCCTGGGGATGGTAAGCGGGGCTGGTGGGCGGTTTGTGAGGGGGCTTGGGAGGTGCTTTATGTCGTTGTGACTGTCGATGCCTGTCGGGCTGATTGATCACCTGGCATGCCATCTCCTGTACAGGCTCCCACCTTGCCCGCCTCCCTTGGCGGCCATGGACGCTTTGAAGTCGCGGACCCGCCTGGCGGCAGCTGCTTCACATGCCACCCCCCTGGCTGCCGCTGCTGCATTGTACAGCACACCGGCAGCGGCAGCAGCAGCAGCGCCAGGCGCTGTGTGGCGGCTGCCTGTGGCGCAGCAGCCGGAGGCGGCGGCAGCAGCTGCAGCCAGGGCAGACGGCACGCCCCGGCATGCACAGCAGCAGGCGGCAGCGGTGCCGCCGGCGGCGGCCCCCACACCCCTCTCCCTGCCGCGCTACACCCCTGCGGGGCTGCGCCCGGACGACCCACGCATCCAGCGCATCAGTGATGCGGAGATAGCGAAGCTGCCCACCACCAACCGGCGCGGGGACCCCAGCCGCAACCCCTTCCTGCGGCTGCGCCGGGGCGGCGCATGAGTGGGTACACTGGGGCGGGGTCTGCGGCCCGAAACCGGAATGCATTAGAACAATCTGGGACACGCATGGGAACCTTACATGCCGAATGCTTGCTGTGACTGAATGCCTGCCTGCCTGTGATACTGCGACGGTGATGGAAGAGGGAGGGGCGGCAGGGGCCGGGGATGGCTGGGAGAGGAGGGGACGAGGGCGCCATGGGGCACCACCAGCCCTTGCGGATTGTGACATGCGAATCGATCATCAGACGAGATGAGGCTTGCCTTGTGTGAGGTTCGAGGCAACAATGTGCATGGGCGGCGCCGCTGTGCGCGGCGTGGGCGGCGGCTCCAAGGCAGGCTGTTGGCGGCCTCTTGCGGCATTCGAGCTTCCCTTGCACACATCAGAGGCCATCAAACACACCGTTTCAGCCACCAAGACCACCGGCCAACTTCGAAGCAAACATGGTGAGCCTCGGGGCGCGCCCGCGCTTGCTGCCGCCTTGTCTGCGTGCCTGAGCCGCCTGGAATTACCGCCCGAGGGCTTGCGGGGGCGTGCCGGCACCTCGAGGCAAATTTGTGGGTGCACGTGGGTGGTTGGGGGCCCGAGGCGGGCTGTGCGTTCCTCACACCGCCTTGGAGGGTCCAGTCGAGGCCAAAAGCAGCGCGGCCGCCCCTGCCGCCTGCCGCCAACCGCCGCCGCCACCGCCTGCTGCCGCCCCTCGCCGCCCACTGCTGGCCGCCTCCCCGCCCACCCCGCTCCCCCTGCCCCTTCGCCCCGCAGGTGGGCGCCAAGCAAGCCGCCAAGCGCGCCGCCAAGGAGGCCGTGCCCAAGGACTCCAAGGACGGCGGCAAGTCGGGCAAGGGCGGCAAGGGCGGCAAGGGCGCGCCCAAGGTCCGCGCCCGCGACGAGCTGCTGCCATGTGAGCCACCAGCCTTGGGGTGTGGGGCACAGGTCAGGGGATGTGGATGGCGTCGAGTGCGCTGCAGCCCTGCTGGGGCCCACTTGCCTGGGCCCTCGCCTCCCCAACCGCCCGGCCACCCCACCCCACCCCGCCCAACCCCCTCCCCCGCCCTCCCCCTGCTCCCACCGCAGGGGGCTGGGAGCAGGCGGCCAAGGACGACCGCAAAAAGAAGAACGCCGAGCGCTCCGCGGTGAGTGGGGCTGGTGTCTGCACCTAGTGGGACATGCCGCTCTGGTGCGCTGCCCGCTCGCCTCCCTCCACCTGCTGACGCCCCGCCTCACTCGCTTTGCCCTCCCCACAGGCCGAGGCCGCTGCCAAGGCGCTGGGAGGACGGTGGGGTGTTGGCTGAATCCAACCCAGCCACCCTGCCATGCCCAGCCCAACTGCCACGTGCCCAACATGCAGCTAAATACAGCCTTCACAGCCGCTTCCTGCCTCCCCTCATCTTTCACACTGCTGCCGCCATTGCTCTCTACACCGCCGCACACCCTGCTCGCCCTGACCGCATGGCGGCAGCTTTACATAGCGACAATGCAGAGCGCTGCGCGGTCATCAGCGTTAATGGATGCACTCGTTGGAACAAAGGGACTGCTGAAATGAAATGACATGGGAGCGGAAATGAAAGAGAAAAGGGGATGCCGGTTCAAATCAGAAAGGGGCAGCATGGGAGACGGGATGCCGGCCGAGGGCAGGGCATGGCGCCCGCGCTGTGCGGCCCAGCATGCAGCAGCACTGCCGTGCACAAACAGAAAGGCGAACAGAAAGGTTTCTTGGGTGGGTTTCATAACGTGCACTCTCCACTCGACGCGCAAGAGAACGCAGTTGCAAACGGGCAGCTTAGGCAGCTGCCAGATGGCAAGCAGACATCTAATAATGGCCGACCTTGCACTGCCTCATTTACTTGAGGTCATACTCGTCCTTCAAGCGCCGCACAAACGTCTCACGACCGGGGCCCTTGAGGCCCGGCCGGCCGCCTGCGGGCGAGGCCGCCACAGCGTCGCCCGGGCTGGCGCTGCCGCTGCCGCTGGCCGCCTCCTCCTTGACGTCTGCCAGTGCGGCCTGGGAGGCGATGCGGGAGATGGCGCCCGAGGCCGTGCCCTCCAGCCCAGCCTCCACAACCTGGGGTGAGGAGAGGTGGGGAGGTGAGGGAGAGCACGGGTTGGGGATGGCCAAGGCGCCAGCTGCTGTCTCAAATCCTCCTCTGCATCTTCCCTCGCCGGCACATTTCTCCCTTCCCACTCTCCTGCCCCACCACCACCCCGCCCTCACCATGGAGCGGAAGGTGCTGTCGCGGCGGCCCATGAGGGAGGGCACCGCGTCAAACTCCTTGACCACGCCGCCCTCCATCACCAGCACCTGCGGGGGAGTGGGGTGGGGTGGGGGTGTGCAAGATGATCGCTGAGAGAAATGAAAGCAGCACCTGCTTGCGGTTCCCAAGTGCGAGTTGCAGGGAAGGGCACACAACCATGCCCCCAGTCACACAGAGCATCGGCCGTCCAGCCTCCCCAACCGGGTCCCCACCCCGCCGCACCTTGCTGGAGTCCAGGATGGTGTTGATGCGGTGCGCAATGGTCAGCACGGTGCAGTGCTTGAACTCGCGCCGGATGGTGCGCTGGATCAGCGCGTCTGCGGCGGGCGGAAAGTGGGAAAAAGACGGCGGCATAAGCAGCGTACCACAAAGATGGCCAGGGCATGCCAACTTGTCACTCCAGCATCTGCCATGCACGGGCAACGGTTCAGAGCACCCCACCACGGAGCACAGCAGCGCTGCTGGGCAGCTGCTGCCACCGGCACCCACCCGTCTCGCTGTCCACCGATGCGGTCGCCTCGTCAGCCACCAGCACGCGGGGCTGGCGCAGCAGCGCGCGGCCCACGCACAGCAGCTGGCGCTGGCCCACGCTGAAGTTCTCGCCTGCGGGGGGGAGGGAGGCGTCATGGCAGGGTGAGGCTGGTGGCACGCTATGGTGCAGCCGCGGTATCATCGGCTGACATTGCATGCAAACTGCATTCGCCAGCTGCCGCCCCCAGCATCAGCGGTCCAGAGACACCACCACCAGGCCCTGTTCTCGCACCGTTCTCCGCCACACGCGCTGACAGGCCCTCTGCCAGGCCCGCCACCACGTCCTTGAGCGCCACATGGCCCAGAGCATCCCACAGCTCCGCATCTGCGGACGGGCGGGGGAGGCGGGTTAGTTCAGAACGCTGCCTGAGCATCTGTGGTGGTTGCTGCATGCCCCAGGAGCCTACCTACCAAAGTTGCACAGGTGCACAGTAGCGCAGGCATGCAACCGACTGCTACACAGCCAGCCAGCCAGCTCGTCAAATGATGCCCAGCCAACAGCAAGCAGGCAGCGCCCACCTGTGTGGCGGCCATAGGGGTCCAGGTTGGAGCGGATGGTGCCCGAGAACAGCACCGGGTCCTGGGGGCAGAGTTGATGTGATTGGAGCAGGTGGTGAGGCAGGTGAGGCGGGGAGGATGGGCAAGCGAATGCCTGCTGTTCAGGCAGTAGCAAGTTTCCGCTCTTCTTCTAACCATCCAGCCCTTTCATCTCCCATTTGCCACGCTCTTCAGTGTTACCCCGCAGACCTGCGGGATGGCGGCAATGCGGCCGCGCACTTCGTCCAGCCCCAGGTCCAGCAGGTTGTGGCCGTCCAGCTCAATGGCGCCCTGTAGGGTGTTGGGGTGGATGGGGTGGATGCGAGGGGTGAGGTATGCTGGGTGGACAATCGTGCTGGGACAGACACATGCCACTCCGTTTCAACCAGACAACAGCTCTATACAGCAGTGCTGCCGCCAGCTCATGCCCCTGCAGCTCTGCTGGCCAGCCCACCTTGCCCAATTGAAAACCACACCCAGCCACCGCCCACCTGGAAGGGCTCCACCAGACGGAACAGCGCCACGATGAGCGAAGACTTGCCCGACCCGGTGCGGCCCACGATGCCAATCTTCTCGCCCGGCTTCACCACAAAGCTCACGCCTGCGCATGGGTGAGGCGGTGGTGCCAATGGCGTTGACACACAACTGGCATGAGAGTGATGAAGACATGTCTGGTGGAGCAATCACAGCAAGAGCAGGCGAAGACATGCCTTGGGCCACTCAAGTTCCGCTCGATCACCACCCGCCTGCCCACACAGCCGGCACCTACCACGCAGCACGGGGTCCAGCTCTGGGCGGTAGCGCATCCACACGTCGCGGTACTCGATGCGGCCCTCCTCAGGCCACTCGGGCTGCAGAGGGAGGGAGGGGGCAGTGGTGGGGGCATGAGTTGCAGGCCAGCACGATGGCACTGCGTTGTAAGCCAAATGTGCCAGGTGCAAGCCGGTAGGGTAGGCCTGCTGCAAACGTTTGTTGATTCATCAACAGCCCCCGCCCCCACCTCGGGCTCGGTGTCTGGGTTCTTGGCGGGTGCCTCCTGCGGCAGGTCCCAGTACGCAATCAGGCGCTCCACTGCAGGGCGGGGGATGCGTGAGAGGGACCAATCAGATAGGCAACAGCTATGGAGCGAGGTC
>VFQQ010001268.1_pt1 | contig 36988 bp, 59 predicted proteins | sample 3512341 | NCBI WGS metagenome assembly VFQQ01 (sample SAMN10412373, study PRJNA504923) | tailings metagenome | isolation source: Relicate 2 Philex TSF1 revegetated site | place: Philippines: Tuba, Benguet | collected 2017-08-29 | reverse complement strand
CTGCTGCTGCTGCTGCTGCTGCTGCTGCTGCTGCTGCTGCTGCTGCTGCTGCTGCACATCTGCCGCCGCTGCCGGCTGTTCAGCCGAGTCCACTGGCGGTGCAGCCACTGCTGCTGCTGCCGCTGCTGCTTGCGCTGCAGCCAGCTGCTTCCGCAAGCTCTTTACCTCCTTGGCTAGCACCTTCAAGTCCTCTCGAGACTTGGCGGCAGCAGCCTCCTTCTCTGCCGCCGCTACCGCAACAGCCGCCTGCGCTTGCTGCACCTCCTCCTGCAGGCTGGCACAGTGGGCCTCCAGGCTACACAGCTGCTGAGCACGCTCCTCATCCTGCTGCGCCTGCTGCTGTGCTGCCTCTCGCGTCGCTTGCTGCCGCCCATGCTGCTGTGCCTGTTGTTCCGCCTCCTGCTGTGCCTGCCGCGCAGAATCCAGTTGTGCCTGCAGTGCTGCCACCTGCTGCTGCTGCGCCTGCTGCTCCTCCCGTAAGCTGTCCCTCTCTGCCTCAGCAGCCGCCAGCCGCTGCTGCAGCACGTCCAGCTCGGCCGCTGTCTGCTGCTGCTGCGCTGCCGCTGCCGCCGCCGCCGCAGTAGCTGCCGCAAGAGCAGCACCTTCTCCACCCTCACTTGCCAGCTGCTGCGCCTCTTGCAGCACTGCAAGCTCAGATGCCAGCTGGGCAAGTGCCTGCTGGTCCCCCGCAATCGTGCGGGCCGCGTCTGCACAAGGGAGCGGGAAACAGGGAACGTGTTCTGGCTGCAGCCCACCAGTGGCTCTCAACGGCTGGTGGGGCAACCCAGCAAACAATAACAGCAAGGCGGCATGCGCAATCAACCAAGTCTCACCCTGCAGGTCTGCCTGGGCAGTGGCCAGCTGCTCTCTCAGCAGGCGCGCCGCCGCCTTGGCCGCCCCGCGCTGCTGCACCGGCAGCGCCAGCCGCAGCTGCCCTCCGACACCAAGGGAGGCACCGGCGCCCGGGCTGGGCAGGCCAGCAGCACCCATCGCCGCTGCCCCAGGCAGCAGCGCCCCTGGCGCCACCAGCTGCTGCCGGCTGCTGTGCGCGGGGCTGTTGCTGTGGGCCGAGCCATGCGCCTGCTGTGCATGCTGCACCTGCTGTGGCCGTGGCGGCGTGCGGTCGTGGTGGGGGGACTGGTGCGGGTGCTGTGCAGGGCTGTCGGCAAATGAGCCGCCACCACCCAGAGCCGCTGCTGCTGCTGCTGCCGCTGCCGAGGCGGCCAGGCTGCTGGAGCTGGAGCCAGGGAAGAGGTCTGAGGCCTCACTGCCAGACCAGCTGGGGGCGTAGCTGTGCATGGGGCTCAGCTGGGCGCTGCTGCCGGCACCCACCGGCACCTGCGCGCCCAGGCTGGCCCGAGGGGAGCCCAGCTGGGAAGGGATGCTGGCGCTGCCGTCCATCTGCCCGCCGGGCGAGGCGGCTGGCGGGCCCACCGAGGCTGCCCGCGGGCGCATGCGCGCCGCCGCATCCAGCTCGCAAAAGTGGAACATCATCACGCTGTTGGCGATCTGGCGGTGCAGCAATCGGTGGGGGGTGGAGTAGCTTGGGTCACCCTGTGCCGAGCACCCTAAACAGATATGAGAGCGTGCAGACGCGTGCGTTCCCAGCCGAAACACAGGATGGCTGGGCACCCCCAGCTGTGCTCACTGCGCCAGGACAGGCAGCACACAGCGACCAGCACCCAGCTGTGGGCAACCGCCCCCTTCTGACAGCTGGAGCGTTCTGAGCAACGCCCGCACGGTTGCAAATAAAATCGGCCAGCACCCACTTGCGGCGACTCTGTGAGGCGCCACAGCCACTGCTCCAGCTCCCACCGCCGCTGCTCTATCAGCTCCGGCCTGCGGGTGGTTGGTTGATGGTAGGGGTGAGTGCCAATGGAGCACAGCCGTCTGACGGTAGAGTGGCGACAACACACGAAGTTTCAAAGCGGCTGTCCATATCCAATCCAAATTGAAGTTACTTTTTAGGCTGCCCAGCATCCGAAACCACACTGCCCACACTGGCTGCAGCCTGCTGAATGGGAGCCTCACTTGCGGTTGACGCCCGCCAGGCTGCGGCGGGGCGGCGGGTCCAAACCTCGCAGCAGCGCTGGGCCTAGCTCCTCACGAAGCTGCAGGGAGAGGTGAGTTATGTTTCGGTGCCTGTGCCAATCTTTTTGCTAGTGAGGCGGAACTTCTAGCACACATTTATGCAAAACAAGGTATCGAGTGCAAGGCCAGCAAGCAGCGGCCCACACTGCTGCACATGGCTCGATGGTACGGTTCTGCATGCCAAGCAACCAGCAGTGTAGCAGGGCATGGCAGCACCCACGAGCAGCCAGCAGCCAGCAACTGCCAGCACCCACCCGGCGGTGCAGGGTGACAAAGCTGGAGTAGCGGCGGCCCACGCTGCGCTTGCGCGCCTCCCCCTGCGGCGGCATCACCGTCACCTCCACCTGGGAGCGGTGAACAAAGTGCGGCGGTTGAAGCTCAGCAGAGGGACTGCTGCAGCTGGGGCCCATCAGGTCACCAGGAAGCCAGCGAGGAAGCGGGTGCAGCAGGGCGGTGGAGACAACGATCGCCCAAGGCTCCTCCTGCCTGGATCCCAAGCCCCCACCTGGTAGAACACGGCGGTCTCTCCGTCTGGCAGCTGCGCCTGGCTCCAGCTGGGCACACGGAGCGTGTAGCGCCAGCCGCCGCCGCCGCCGGGCGGGCCGCCGCTGCCGCCGGCGGGAGGCAGGTCGGCGCTGCGTCGCCTGCCGCTCATGCCGATCAGACTCTCACTCCTGAGAGATCAACGGTGCGCGTAGCCAGGCAGCGGGCCACAGGGGGTGCGCTGGCAAGCTGAAATCGCATTCGCTGCGATCGAGCCCTCGGCGACGCGCGGGGAGCCTCTCGGGCGCGATCTCAGGCGGTAGGCAGCAGCTCCGCCCGCTTTTCCAAGTGGTGCGAGGTCACCGCGCTGCCCGTGCAGCAAAGAGGCCAGCAAGGCAGCCAGCGCGTTCGTCGATCCATAGATCAGCTGAGGCGCAACTCCTTGGGCGACCCAGCAAAGGAAGGAAGATGCCGCCGCCGCTCAGCCGCTGCCGCCAGCGGAAGCGGGGAGGCGATCAGGCGATGGACTGGCAATGCTGCAACTTAGATGCTGTGCGGTCGCTGCAGCACCTGTAACACCGGCATTTGACCGTCCGACATGTTCGACTTCGTGCATGTGCAAGGGTGGAGTGGGGCTGTGCGAGTTGTTTCAGCAGCTGATGCGGTGCCACGGAGCTCGAGGTGATCTGACGCCACCGATAGAGCAAGCCGCAGCTGCAGCTGTGCATGCTTCATACTTGTGAGCCCCATTCACATGTGGTGACCAGTGGGTGCGGCATTGTGTCAAGCAGGTTTGAGTTGCGGACACATTTCTGGCAGCCTGCTGCAACTTAGCGCCCCTCCAGCCTGCCCGTATGCCTGCGCCAGCTCCACTCTAGACGCCAATGTCCGCAGCGCTGTGAGAGGGTGGTTCTGCGCAGGAGAACAAGCAGTGTATGTAGGGTGGCATGCCAGGCGTGGTGGCAGGCAGCGCTGCCCGCTTGGGTTGGGGCACTGCCAGTTGGGCTGGGGCAAAGGGCAAGCGGCGGCGACCAGGCCAATGGGTTGGGTACAGTGCAACTTTGTCAGGAATGAGGATAGCACTGCTGCCCCCCCAATCAAGGCTCACTGCAAGAAGTGGATCAGAGGTGCACACTCATGTAAACCCTTGTGCTGCCAGGGGCTTGCAGGTTGCAAACAAATGCACCCGCGCAGCGCGCGCTCCGGCGGCGGCAGGGGGCAGGGGCATATTGACACCAACACCGCCGATGCGCCTTTCTGGTTGCAGACTACTGCTATCTCACTCACGACGGTCTGCCAGTCAGGACGGGACCCGCAAACCCGAGCGATTTGGAGGCCTACCATTGTTGGTGCTGCACACAGCTGCGGGGCAGCCCTTAGGAGCTGCAAAAACATCCACAGGGGCGGCAGGAAGGCCGATGCAACCAGCAGCGTGCAGGTGAGCGGGCTGAGTGGGCGACCCCAAACTGTCTTATGCTTGTTTCCGCCTCCCAACTGGAGTTCGCTCCTCCCCTCTGCGCTTGTCAACATTATAAAGCCCTGAGCAGCGCAACAGATCGAAGCCGCACACGCACCCACCCCCTGCAGGCCCACCGCCGACGGCCAACCGGTGGCTCAGCCCACCCCGCCACGAGCATCGGCGTGCCAAGGAGGCGACTGTGCTCAGCCTCCATGCTGCCAGAAGCCAGCGGGCGTGGGGGAGGACGGCCGGCCGCGCTCGCTTGCTGACAGCGCTGCCGGTGGCGGCAGCGGCGTTTCCCGCCGCGGCGATGTCGCCGGCGGTGCAGCTCGGGCGGCAGCTCCCGCCAGCGCAGAGATCGAGCCCGCAGTGCAGCAGCCGCCAGGCAGCGCGCCGAGCACGCCAGAGGCGCCAGGCGAGGCGGCGGCTGTGGCTGAGCTGTGGTGCAGGGCTGCCGGGCAGGCGGGGGATGGGCAGGCACCCGCGGCCACCGCCCCATCCGACTGTGCGCCAGCGGCGGCCAAGGCCGCGCTATGCGTCGCACCCTTGGACCACTCCACGCTGCGCTGCGTGCACTCGTTTGTGCACTGCGTGGCGGGCAGCGCACTGGTGCAGTCGGCACTGCTGTACCTGGAGCATGAGGGGGAGCATCCACCCGCGCTGCCGGCCAGCGAGGCAGCAGCTGGGCCAGCCGGCCGGGGGGCTGCAGCCGGGCTAGAGTGGACGCTCGCCAAGGTGAATGGGAGAATGGAACAAAGGACATGGCGGGTACCTGCATGCAGGGAGCGATGGTTGGCAACTGCATGCTGCCCCAATCCCGATGCGGCGGCTCTAAGATCCCAAGCTATTCTTGTTGCTCATCCCCACGCAGCTGCTCGCCCTTTGGCTGCGGGCAGGGTACCAGCAAGGTGGGTGCGGGCCGCTCTTGCACATGACTCACACACCCATGCTGCTGAACTCACAGCAAAACTGCGCTGTCCCACCCTGCTCACCTGCCTGCTCCTGCCGCCCACAACTTCCCCGCCTCTTGACCCCCATTGCCACTGCGCAGCGCGCGAGTCGGCCCTGCTGGGCGCGCTGTGGGTGCTGGAGGCAGCGCACAGCGCGTGGCGCTCGCCCGCCAGCGTGGTCCTGCCCGCCTACACCAAGCTTGTGGGCGCGGTCTCGTCAGAGGTACGATCAAAGTAGCAGCACAGGGCAGGCCTGACATGCAGGAAGAGTGGACAGCCGCCATGCACGCAAGCCTGGGCATGCCGCTGCGTCTGGTGCCTAGCGCATGCGGCTGAGCACTCTGGTTGACGAGCCAACATCTCAGCGCCACACTAAGGCTTAGCCCACTTTGCCCGTGCCTGTCCTTACAGCTGGCGAAGCGCCTCACAGCCGACTGGCCCGCTTCCTTCACCAAGCTGAAGGGCAGCCTAGTTGACGCCCAGGTGCGGGGCTGCTGCTGAGGCTGCTTGCTTGCGATTGCATCTGTTGCAATTGCGGTGGCACGAAATGACAACATGTCCCAACACGGCTGCAGTGCATTGCGTGCAGACAAATGGCTCAAACATGGCTCAAGATTGCATGCAACCGCACCCGCCACCCTTGCAGATGGAGCTGCTCCAGCGCACAGGCTGGCGAGTGCGGCTCGACTTGGCAGCGGATGTGCTGCCTTGCCACGCCCTGCTGTTTAGTCCAGAGCTGCTAGGCAGCACCCAGCTCGGTCCTGGGCAGCAGCAGGCACAGCAGGCGCTGCCGCTGGCGGGTGCGGTGCCGCAGGCGTGGGCGGCCGGCATGCGCCGGCTGTGTGCCGCCATCCGCGAAACGGTGAGCCCCAACTTTGTTGTGCACGCCCCGGCCAGCGCTTGCAGGTTCAGGCTGGCAGCAGACAGGCTTCTGCCGTCGCTTCTCAGATCTCGCTTCTGAGGTCTTCTGAGGAATCTACATTGGATTACCCACCCGATGTGCACACTGTTTCCTCCTTCCTGCAGTCCCGCCGGCTGAAGGCACACGAGCAGGCTCGTGGCCCTGCCCGCCTGCGCACCCCAGAGTGTGAGGACGAGCGACCAGCCAAGCGGCAGCGCGGCTCGGCAGCATGAGCTGCCGACAGCAGTGCTGCTAGCACCGCACGGGGGCAGCAGCGCCGCCACCCATGGATGCGGGGAATGGTGGCGGCACTTGCTCCCTTAACACCGCCGAGCCTACACTGCCAAGCACCAGTTTTGAATGCGCAAGCAAGTTCTACCTGGCAGTTCTCTGTGCTGCACCTGTCTTCAATCAAGTGGAATTTACCCCGCGCCAAACGACCCTTGCTTTCACAGCAACTCTCAGTCCAACTCACCTACTAGCTAGTATTACCACCATGCCCACCCGCAAGCTATTGATTCTCGCTGCTCTTTCTTTTTAACTAAAACCGCAGACTAACCTGTCCAGTTTTCAAGATTTGCACAGTCTCTGTGTTCATAACAGCACCAAGGCACTACATTGTTTGCACTTTCCCAGTCAAAACTTGCACTTGTGATTCATTTGTTTGTTTTCCCAGTACCTCAAGCTGCAGCTGCAGCTATTTGCTGTGCTGGCACCTCAACATGTTTTGACATGTGACATGTTGGAATAGGGCGCGGCGGAAACCGCCAGCAAGGGACATTCGAGCGGGTAGCAGCAGAGCAGCAGCAGCAGAAACAATACTGAATTATCACATGCACGTGTGCAAAGAAGAGGTCAGCAGAGCTATGAGCAGACGGCGGCGTGCCAGGAAGTACGCAGAGCACAGCATGCACACAGTATGCATGCCCCAGCATGAGCACAGCGTGCCGCTCATCCAAAGCGGCGGGCCATCTTGGCCAGCTTGCCGGGCGCGCGGGCGCCGCCGCCCCGCCCCCTTCCACCTGGCTGGCCGCCCCTGCGGCATGGAGCAAACAACAGCAGCAAAAGTCTGTGGCATTCATGCGGCAGCAGGCCGTGATGGTCTTCCAGCTGTGGGTGCAACACATGCTGCACTGCACCAGGCCGCAGCAAACGAGCGCAAAACTCAACCAAAGGCTTGCCTCTGCTGCGTGGAGTACTCCATGTAGGAGATGCCAGCGGCGCCCGACAGCGCCGCCATGTTGCCCACCACGCGCTTGGTGGCCGCCCTGCACATCAACAATAGGTGATAGATCGAGGCCAACATCGGAGCTGTGCAGCGGCGCAACGGCGCACGCAGCAGGGGTGCCGTTGTTCGAGTGACAGGTGGAACGCAGGCAAACGCAGCAGGGATGTTTGCGAGGCATGCTGCGAGGGGCATGCTACGAGGCAACAGATGCATGCTACCCACTTTTTCTTCAGGTTGGCCACATCATCCTTGTCATCCGTCTCATCCTCCTCAGCCAGGTCAGCGTCACTCGCAGCCAGGATACTGCAGGATTGTCCAGGTGGAAAGGATACCGGCGTTTAGTTAAAATGTGCGATGCTCAGGTGCTTGGCTTGTAAATTCCTCAGCCAGGTCCGCATCACTGGCCGCCAGGACGCTGCATGGGGTTGACAACACCGAGAGTGGCAGAGATCGAGCTTGCTTGTGCAGTGCTAACTGTTGCACTGCAAATGCCCGCGGCTTTGAAAGAGACGGTTTGTGAGAACCCTCATAGGTGCCAGCACATCCAACTGCTCCTGATATTATGCAGATTGCACCTGGCGGCCGCAAAATGCATCAGAGCCAACCAGTTCAAAATTCCCACCTGGCAAGCACATCCAGCTGCTCCTCCCGCGTGCCCAGCAGCAGTCCGCCGCCGCCAGGGCCGTCCACACCTGTAGTGCAACCACAAGGCAGGGCAGGCTGGCGGTGTTGTAAGGCGCCCAGTGGAGGAAGCAGCAGTGGCAGCGGCAGCAGCAGTGGCAGCGGCAGCAGCAGCAGCAGCAGGCAGTGCGCCACCCGCATTGTGCTCGCACTCCTGCTCATCGAACGCACTTGCACTCCCTGCCCATCGAACAACAACAGCAAGCGAACAGCAACAGCAAGCCAGCAGCTAGTACAAGCCCCGTTGATTGCCAGAGATAGCGCAAGTGAAGGCGCACCCGCGGCCTCCAGCAGCGAGGGGATGACCTTGTACGAGTAGCCCTGGTCGATCAGGAACTGCTGGCGCTTGGCGGTGAAGTACACCTCCTGCACAGACAATGTACGTGCAGTTCAGGGTAGCTGATAGGAGCCTGGTCGATCAGGAACTGCTGGCGCTTGGCGGTGAAGTACACCTCCTGCGGGATAGCGGGTAGGTAGCAGCACAGCGACGGCTTTGCGACAGAGCAACTGCGGCAGAATAAACTATGCATCATGCTGGATGGTGATGTGCGCCTCCAAAAAGGCCCTACAGAAGCTGTTTGCCCCACAGAACCTGCCCCTGCACCCACCTGGGTGTCCAGGGTGACCAGGGTATAAAAGAAGGCGTCGTACTCCTCGGCGCTGGCCGCCTGCCCTGGCTTGGCCTTCTTCTTGCGCAGGATGCGGCCTGCACAGGGGCAATTTTATGTTGTAAGAATGAGGCAGGCGATGCAATTGAGGCTGGCAAGCTGTGCCCCGGCTTGGACCTCTTCTTGCGCAGGATGCGGCCTGCAGGTGGGGCATGGCAGGAGAAAAATGCGCTGTCGTCACAGGTAAACAGCGGCTTGCAAGCCAGGCTTGAGTGACCCTGCTGCTTGCACTCTGGCGCCAGCTTGCTTCCTCTCACACTCCACTTCCACTCACACCATCCCTCTCCCTCTCTCACCCAGGCGCTGCGCCTCCTGGCGGCGCGACCCCGCGTGGCTGCTGATCTGGATGAGCACGTTGGCCTCGGGGATGTCCAGGGAGTTGTCGCCCACCTGGAGCAGTGAAAAGGAGTACAAGGGAGGTAACAGGCCGCATCAAATGCTGATCTGGATGAGCACGTTGGCCTCTGGGATGTCAAGCGAGTTGTCGCCCACCTGGGAGAGGCAACGTGAGAGGGAGCCAAAGGAAGACGGTATGACCATGGGGTTGTGCTTGAAGTACTTTGCCCGCGGCCATCAATTAACCTACCGCCACACACTCAGGACATTAGCTAACCTTTGACAGGAACACCGTGTTGACCGCGGGGTTGTGCTTGAAGGCGTGCAGGATGCGGGTGCGCTCCTGGTGGCCAGTGCCGCCGTAGATGAAGGGCTTCTTCATGGCCACCTGTGAATGGAATAAGAAGCAAAAGGAAAGCAGTGAAGCTGGGCTGGCAATATTACATGAAGTGCCACCGTCGATGGAAGGCTTCTTCATGGCCAGCTGTGAATCGGAAATGAAGCAGAAGAAAAGCAGACAAGCTGGACTGGCCAACTTGCATCCACTCATTGTGCTCTTTTGCAGTGAAAGATAACAAGGAGGGTTGGCAGGTGGCCCTGAACCCCGTGCTGCCGACGAATGCACACCAGAGCAGCACACAGGACAGCGCAGCGCAGTGCGCTCACCGCATAGTGCCGCAGTGCGTAGATGTTGTCGCTGAACACGATGACCTTGTCGCCGCTGCGGGACAGAAAGAAACGCGGTTTGGACAGGCGGCGACATGCCATCATGTGATGCAACTTCGTTATCTACCGGTGAGCATGCTCGCCGCACAGCATTCCTGGGGCCCAGCAATGCTTATACACAGCATACACGTGGCCTTGCCAGTGCAAAACAGCACCCAGCAAGCAGGGCGCCTCAATTGCCATGATTACTATTGATTACCAAACAGCTCACCGCTGCTCGTGGTACTGCACCAGGAACTGGCAGGCGCGCAGCTTGGCGGGGTTCATCACGTACCTGCGCACGGGAACAGCGGGACAGTGGAGCTTGTAAGCATGAAGCAGATGTCATGCGCCGACAACGCATGCCATGCCCGCCCACTGGCACTTCCAGCACCGCCTCTTGCTCGTGAGTGGCCAAAGGGGCGAGCCCTGCAGCCCTCAGCACCCACACAGCGCTCGCCCCACACTACTCACAGCAGCTGCTTCTGCGTCTGGGCAGCCCTCGCAAGCCCTGCACCCATAACCACCAGCCCAGCACTTTTGCACTCACAGCAGCTGCTTCTGCGTCTGGGCAGCCCTCGCAAGCCCTGCACCCATAACCACCAGCCCAGCACTTTTGCACTCACAGCAGCTGCTTCTGCGTCTGGGCAGCCCTCGCAAGCCCTGCACCCATAACCACCAGCCCAGCACTTTTGCACTCACAGCAGCTGCTTCTGCGTCTGGGCAGCCCTCGCAAGCCCTGCACCCATAACCACCAGCCCAGCACTTTTGCACTCACAGCAGCTGCTTCTGCGTCTGGGAGGCGGTGGGGCGCATGTACTCGCGTGCAAACTCCCGCGTCATGGGGCACCACACCTGCAAAGGAGGGATTGTGTACAGAGGAGCGCAAAAGGAAAAAGTTGATTCAGGCAAACTGTACTCGCGTGCCAAGTCGCGCGTCATGGGGCACCACACCTGCAAAGGAGCATTTTTTGTACTGAGATCAAGTAGGAAAGTACAAGTCAGAAGGGGCGAGCCCTGTGTGCTGCGCTAAGTGAAAAGACGCGCGTCATGGGGCACCACACCTGCAGCAATTGTTATGTGCAGAACCGTACATGAGCAAGAGTCAGCACAGGTAACTGTGCTCCCGCACAAACCCGCGCGTCATGGGGCACCACATGCAAAGATCAGGCGCACAGAACTGTAGGAATAGATCGAGGCCTGTGCGCTGCGCAAATCTAAAAGGCTGAAAATCCTGGCCATGCCGGCCACCTGCCCTGCCGCCGCACCTCTGCGCACTGCACGTTTGCGATGTGGCCGCCGCGCGTCAGGTCCAGCCAGTTGGCCTCGTACAGCTTGGGGCCTGCAGTGACCACAGGGAATGCGCGTATTGATTGAACAATCTGTGGGCCAGGTGCAGCCAGTTGGCCTTGTACAGCTTGGGGCCTGCAGTGTGGCAAATGTGGTTGCACTGCTTAGTAGTTGAACCGATTTGGGCCGCTGAAATGTGCCCGAAATGTGTGCCGTGTTAGCAGCTGGGCCTAGCAGCAATGCCCACCAGCCAGCGGTAAGCACAGCCCCGAACTGCAAATCCATCAACTTCAGTAGCACGCACCGATAAGGAAGTTAAGGTCTCCGATGAGGGAGTCCTCGCGCACCAGCGTGGCGGTCAGGCCCAGCTTGCAGTGCGCCTGAGAGCAAGGGCAATGGGGCAATGGGGTGAGGGGTGGCGATGCAGAGGGGAGAGGGCAGCCAGCAAACGGACGCTCTGTGCGCTGTGGAGCAGGAGCAGTGGTGCAGGCCAGTGCAGGCTGAATGTGGCAGGCAGTGCAAGCCACAATCCAAAAATGCTGCAAATTTGCACTCACTTTGACGATGCCCAGCACTCGGCGGAACATGGCGGCGGGCACCACGTGCACCTGCAGTGGAAGGACGCAGGGGGACCAGCAATCATTGGGTTTGCCATAAGATGCTGAAAGTGGCATTCTTTTCGCGGCACCACCCCTGCCCAAATCAACTAAGAGTAGCCTGCAAAACAGAAGCGGCTGCACCCCACACCTCATTTGCTGTGATACCATGCCCATCGCTCACTTGCTGCCAAACTTGTTGGCAAGCTGCAACCCACCTCGTCTAAAAGAATCAGGCCCCACTCCCGGCTCATGATCTCCCGCATGATGCGCTCGCCCTCCGCGCTGCGCCGCCCGCTGAACGCAACCTGTGGGTTGGAAGGCTTGGTTGCTTGTGAAGATCAGTGGGGGTTGCGGCAGGGTTGATTGAACACTCTACAAAAGTAGGTGACGCAGACGAGCACACATGCATGCACATGCAAGCAATTTCCCAGCTGGGTGAAATTTCATGCTGCACTGCAGGGCTGGGTGGTGCAAACTGGCGGCAACAGAAGGCGGCAATATTGACAATATGCTGCATGATCTGTGCAGTTAGAAAGCGCACCATGGTATACGTGGTGATGCACACGCCGGCGGGCGACTCAAACCACTCGCGCGTCTGGCTGGTGAAGCGGCACACCTGGCCCTTCTGCGGGCATGGAAACGGGGGTGGAGCGCACGTTGCATGTGAGAACCGAGCCGCGGTACCGCTGTGGTACCGAGATGGGTGCGCCAAACGGATGCACACCAGCAGTCGGCGCAAGCCTGGTGCCAAAGTGATGTTTGACTCATACGGCGGTACTGTCCAGCACATAAATCTTACCTGGATGTTGGTCCACATCTCAAACTGGTACTTCCACTGGTCCACCGACACGCCGTTGGTGCACAGGCACAGGCAGCTCTTCTTGATGCGCGCGGCCGCTGACACGCCCACCTGCAGCGGACAATGCAGACAAGGGAACCGGAGCTTCACAACACGTTGCGACTGCAAGCATAGGCAGGTCTTCGTGATGCGCGTAGCCGCCAACACGCCCACCTGCAAAAAAACAGTGAGCAGAATTTCTATGTAACACCCATGCAGACAACTCAAAACCAACGAGCAAGGGTCGCGGGCATCACAAAACAAGCACACGCACCAAGCTCTTGGCGGCGCCGCAGGGCAGCACAATGGCGGCCAAGCAATGAACAGAAAAATGCAGAGTGTGAGGCACACGCACCAGGCTCTTGCCGGCGCCGCAGGGCAGCACGATAAGGACCATACAGCGTGCAGCTGCAAATGCGACAGCAGTTGCAAAGCTGCCCAGGCCATATACAACATCAACAACAACCCACCAGGCTCTTGCCGGCGCCGCAGGGCAGCACGATGATTGCCAGCGACCAACAAATTACGCAAGTTGCGGGCAGAATTGGTCGGACAAAAGACACTGCAAACACGCACACGCACCAGGCTCTTGCCGGCGCCGCAGGGCGGCACAATGGCGGCCACGCAATGAACATAACATGCAGGTGTGATGCACACGCACCAGGCTCTTGCCGGCGCCGCAGGGCAGCACGACGAGGACCACACAGTGTGCGGGTGCAAATGCGACAGCAGTTGCAAAGCTGCGCAGGCCATATACAATATCCACAACAACCCACCAGGCTCTTGCCGGCGCCGCAGGGCAGCACGATGATGCCGGACCGCGCGCGCCCGTTGCCAAACATCTTGCTCAGCGACTTTTCTTGGTAGGGCCGGTGCTGCACGTTGGGCTTCAGGTCTATCGCTAGGTCGGGGTTGTGGCTGTCGTGCTTGAAGTCGTACTCTTCTAACATGGGGTAGTTGAGGGCGTCTGGCAGGCACCGCTCCTTCACCTTCTCCACCTGCAGAAGGAGGGTTAAAAACAGTTGAAGTCGTACTCTTCTAACATGGGGTAGTTGAGGGCGTCGGGCAGGCACCGCTCTTTGACCTTTTCCACCTGCAAATGCGGGCGCGGCACTCTAGAACAAACGATGTGAGACTTGTTCTCTGCAGAAGAACCATGCAGCGGCAGGTGAACCATCAAGCAGAGGTAGTGTGCGATGGAGGAGGCCTGTCACTCCCTTGCGCACGCCTCTGTGTGCAGCACAGCTAGCTGCCGACCACACCCCAATACAAACCCTAGCAATCGGCGCCCACCTTTGCAGGTTCGACCTCAAACATGTGCAGCTCGCGATCTGGATCCTCCTCTACTGCATCCAGCATATACGCTGGCTGCTGCCCCTGCCCCTGCTGCCCCTGCTGCTGCAGGCCCGCCGCCGGCGGCTCCCCAGGGCCCTGCTGCTGCTGCTGCTGAGCGGGCGCAGCTGCTGCTGCTGCCGCACCCGCCGCGCCGCTGTCGTCGTCCTCTGGAGGCAGGGCAGGGGTGCACAAAGGACAGGTTTGACAGCGCTGGAGCGGCAAGGCACGCAGGCGCGGCCGCATTTGGTCCGCCAACAACGCCAAGCACGTCCTGCTGCTGATTTCCCAAGCAGGCATCTCATACAAAAGTCACTGCGATCCATCATAAACAGCACCAACCTGCAGCCAGCCTCCTCTATGTGCGCCAGCTGGGTTACACTGGCACCCACGCCGGTACACACACTTCTGCTTCCCACCATCACCAACCGATTATCATAAATGTGCATCTAAAAACTCACCTGCCGCTAGGTCGATCTCCTCTATCTGCGCCAGCGATGCCACCGCTCGGTCCCTGCGAGCCGCCTCGACTCGGAAGCCGCCCGCCCCGCCCTCGCCCTCCTTGGGCTTCATGGCTGCAAATTCGAAAGAGCAGAATGGGAAATGGGGGTCATCTCTCAGGCGTGGGCTTGCGCATAAGGCTGCCCGCCCAACCCTCGCCTCCGCCTGACTTCATGCCAAGTGTGCCAGGAGGGGGAGGGGGCAGGAGGGCCAGGGATGGAGCGCCGGGTCGTGATGGACGGTGCACCAGTCGCTCGCTCTAAAGTGCAGATCCTCCCACCCACCTGCGTCTTTGATACAGCAGTCCTCCAGCAGCTGACACAGCTTGTGTAGATTAACATGCGCTCTTTCAAGATACACATATACAAGGTGAGCAGTTTGCCCCACCTGCGTCTTTGATAACTGTGTCCCGCAGCAGCTGGCGCAGGATGTCGGGGTGGGGCGACTCCACAAAGAAGCGGTTCTGCTGCAGCACCAGCTTGACCTGGACAGGAAGATTGAGAAGAAGAGACGTGGCCCTGAGGAGCTTGAGGGGCATGCATGGGCGACTCTACAAAAAAAACGCTCTGCTGCGGCACCAGCTTGACCTGGACCGGAACAACAAGAGCAGTGCAGATGCAGGGTGAGCGGCAAGAACGGGCTGCACGGCAGCACCAGCTTGACCTACCCGTGAATTACAGGGCAGCAGAGCAGCAGCGCAAGTGGAGACGGAGTGATGCGCTAAGTGAACAGCACTTCATTTCTGGGTGCAGGCTGCACGACCCCCAGCATTGTAACTCAACCGAAACGGCATCTGTCCGCTCAAGTGGTTTACTCCCTCACCTTGCCGCAGTTCTCACTGGGCGCACATAGAGTTGTACAACCCAAAACTGTCACACTCGTTATTGTAAACTTGAGTGTAACCCACCTTGCCGTAGTTCTGGGTGCAGGCGCGCACAAAGCGCCGGATGTCGGCGGGCAGCACGTTTTTGGACAGGCGGTTGAGCACCGCCAGGATCGTGTCGCACTCCAGGCCGATTGAGACAGCGGCGTAGAGCGAGTGGGGGGTGAGCTGGTACTCGTGGATCCACCTGGGGGGTGAGAATGGGCAAGACAAGGCAGGGAGAGTGTTAACACTCCAGGCCGATGGACACGGCCGCATACAGAGAGTGGGGGGTCAGCTGGTACTCGTGGATCCACCTGGGAGGGGGGAATTCAGAATGAAGGGCAGGGGTTCGGCTAGGAAAAGTGGCGTAACAGACATGGCAGAGCAGAGCGAGTGGGGTGTGAGGTGGTACTGGTGGATCCACCTGGGGAGTGAGAATGAGCAAGGACAGGCAGGGTCTGAGTTGCCTGTAATCATGTGCTGCACTGGGCTGGGCGGGTGGAGGATGCGACAGGAGGCGCCCAGGGCGAAGTGCCGGCACCGCATTTCTGGCTGCCTTCACTGGATGTGTGCCCCTCAGCAGGCTTGGCTGCACCCCATGAATGTTGCTGCTACAGCAGCAGCGGCGGCGGCGGTGGCAGCAGCAGCAGCAGCAGCAGCAGCAGCAGGGGCCTCACTCTGGGCGGGACACCGGCTCGGCAATTGCGATCAGAAAGTCATAGGCCTGCGGGAGAGGGAAGATAGAAAGCAGTCAGCGGTACCACAAAACTACATTGAAATGTGGACTTGGTTGCAACCGACTCGAAGCACTGAGGTGGACGCACTGCACACGAACTTGCTTGTACATGGCATGCAGGTTAGAAAGGCGCAGCCGCAGCGAACGATTGATTCAGCAACTGCTGCCAACCCAACCACCCACCTGCTTACACACGGGGCTAAAGGCTTTTAAGATGCAGCGGCCTTACCAACTAAACAGATTACTAGCAACTGCCAACCTGCTTGTACACGGGGCTGAAGGTCTCCAGGAAGACGCGGGCATCAGGGCACACCCACAACGGCCTGCAGGCCGGCCAGAGGGCAGCATGAGGGCGGTGCATGTGGGCGGGCAAGCCCGTGGTGTGCAGAACAACAACCCTGCACTCCTCAGATCTGCAAACCCTATCCAGCTGCCATTCACATGCCACTGCCCTCTTCCCTGCCCCACCCCCAGCACCACACGCGCACCGGTTGTAGTGGTCTGGCTTGAGCTGCAGGCTGGAGAAGTCGCGGAACTCCTCGTCGCCCGCGCCCAGGCGGTACACCTCCCCCTCGTCCTGTGAATGCAAATCAGGAGGTTACACTGCGGTCAGGATGGGATGTTCGAGCAAACTGGTCCCCCGCACCCAGGCGGTACGCCTCACCCTCGTCCTGTACAATGCACGGCAAGTTAACACTACACACTGAAATGTCAAACAGACTCAGTAGTCAGTGCAGATATTCCCTCGCCCAATCGGACTTTGTCCCGTAGTCAGTGCAACCAATCCATGGCTGTAAGCAATCGCTCAAATATGAACCTATTGCAGGCTGCGACCATTCATCAACTCACATCTGAGATCCACTCCTCCTCCAGGTCTTCATCCTCCCCGAACTCTGTGCGCGAGCGCCGCCGCCCCACCTGGCATGGCAACACGACAGCAGAATGGATGCTCAGTCGACTGTTGCGCGGCATCGCATGCGGGGCAGGCATGCACTTGGCCAGCCACAAAGACAGTTACAGCTGGCGGCCGCATGCTAACGCGCCGGTAACTCCCCGATCACTCCATGCCAGTTCAACAGCAAGCGCAAGGTGCAAGCAGCTCACCGCTGGCAGCGCGGGCGCTGACTTGGCAGCACGCCCCCGCCCCCGCCCGCCGCCGCCGCCACGCTTGCTGGCAGGCTTGGCCGCTTTGGCTGGGCCCTTGGCGGCCGCCCCTGCCTTGCTGCCTGGTGCGCCGGCGCCGCGCATGGGGCCGCGCTGCCGAGCGGGTGCTGACCTGGCGCGACCACCGCCTGCCCCCTCCTCCTCGGCCTCTTCTTCCGAGTCATAAACATCGAAATCGTCCTCCTCATCCTCGTCGTCTATCTGCAATTGGTTTGTGTGGCGGGCGGCAGTTCGGGTTGATGCTAGTTGCAGCAGCTGCAGGCGCAGCCTGCGCAGCGCAGGTGGCAGGCGAGCAAGGGGAGCGGAAGCAGGCAAGCCTGGCTGTCCAACTGCGCAGCATCGATTGATAGTGTCCGCAGTCCAGTGCCCATCCAGACGTGCAGGTCAGCCAGAGTGAATGCGGTGCAGCACGCACCATGTACTCCTCGTCGCCACCCAGCCCACCGTCTCAGCAATCTGTATCTGAACTCCAACATCCAGTGAGGAAAAAAGTTTTACAGTGCAGCACGCACCACGTACTCCTCGTCGCCGCCCGCTTCATCATCGCTAATCACAATGACGTCCCCATCGTCCTCCACCCCAGGCTCATAGTCTTCGTCATCATCCTGCTTTCGGTTAGCAGCAGCAGGAGGAGCACAAAGCCGCTTCAGGAGGGTGCAAGGCCAGAAGTCGAGAACGAGCCCGCTGCAGGTGACGGCGCAGCGGTCGTTGCTTTCCGGGGCGCTGGCTTGCAAAGTGCGCACCTGCTTGCGGCGGCGCCGGCCGCCGTCGCCACCGCCTGAGCCTCTAGGAGCTGCCCCATTGCCGCCCCCGCCAACTTTGAGGCGCACCTTGGCGCCGCCTGCAGGCAGCAAGTGTAGCAGGGTCAGGAGTGAAGTGGGCGGCAGTGGCGGCGGCGGCGGCGGCAGGCGTCCTGAGTGCGTCTGGCCTGCTGCTGTCGGCTTGTCAAGCTTGTAATTCTCATATGCTACAGGAATTCGGCAGCCCTGGGCGCACACGGGCCGTAGACGTGCTTGCCTGACATGGTGTGGGCTGCTCACGCAGCCGGCGTGCCAGGCAGCACTGCCAACAAGCTGGATGGATCGCAAGAGCGGCTTGATGTCGTCACGACAGCGCAAAGCAGCCGCTGCGCGCCGGCAGCCAAGTCTGCAAGCCACAGACGCGCCCTTGCGCCTGTTGCGCAATTTCTGGTGAGTTATTGCCACTGCTCAAGGCAATCGGGCGCCTTGGCCAGCCGATCAATGCCTGCAATGATCGACGTGGCGGCGCATTTCTGCCCCTGTGCCCTGTCTTCCATCCGTGCAATCGGCAGCACCTTGCAAACCGTCTGCGATCGCCCTGGATTGCAGCCAGCCACCAGTCAGCCCGACAACCCCCGTGCCCACCGAGTGCCGCCAGCCGAGAGCCCGTCTCCATGGCAGCGGCGTCCTCGCCGTCCCGCAGGTGCGCTGCGAGTCGGTGATGTTGGCGACCAGGCAGCGCCGTGCCTGAATACAGGCCCCCAAGGGTCGCGCGCTCACTGAGGCGCTCCACGCCCCTCCCTGCAGGCGGGAACAAGATGTGATGAAGCTCAGTGAGTGCTGGAGCGGGGAGCCCGTTGCCCGGGGGCACAGGGAGCGCGCGGGGCCCCGCCGCCACGGCAGCGGCGGCGGCGGATTTTTGCCTGCGCCGCTGCCGCCGACTCACCCCCGGCGGTTGTGCCTGCTGCGCAGTGATGAGCGACTATAAGGTGGAACTGGTGGAGGACAACATCTCGGAGTTCCACGTGGTGTTCAAGGGCCCGCCCGAGAGTGCGTTGCGCGCAGCAGCGCTTGCTGGGTGCTGCCGCCGCCGAGTTGCCATGCTGCTAGCTGCGGGCCTGGGTCATGAGCCTGCCAGTTCATGTGCTTGGGTGCTCACACTTGGTTGCAGAACTAGGTCGCTTTGCTAGTGTCTTGCAGGTGCTGGCTGGCTGCTGAGCAACTGCTGTGGCCTGCACGCTGCCACGCTGCCGGCGCACACTGCCGAAACTCACTCTCGCCGTGCCACCTCCCACCCGCCTGCTGCTGCTTGGCAGGCCCGTACGAAGGCGGCGTGTGGCGGGTGCATGTGGAGCTGCCAGAGTCCTACCCCTACAAGTCGCCGTCCATTGGATTTGTCAACAAGATTTACCACCCAAACATCGACGAGGTGTGTGGGAGGCCGCTGTGCATGCCGCTGCTGCTGCTGGGTGTGCATGCCGCTGCAGCCGCTGCCTGCCCTGCATGAATGTGCAAAGTGCCTGCCTGCGCCTGCTCTTGCTGCTTACATGCCAGGTCCACATGCCACACTGCCGCTGCTCTGCAGCGCGCGGGTAGCATGTGCTTGGGGTGCATCCTTGCTTGATCCTGTGCTGAATCGCCTTTCGCCTTGCACATCTCCCAACGTGCAGGGCGCGGGCAGCGTGTGCTCTGGGCGTTTTTGCATCCCGGCCCCTGCTCCTCAACAAGTCCGCTCTGCCCATTCTTGCTGCAGGGCGCGGGCAGCGTGTGCCTGGACGTGATCAACCAGACGTGGAGCCCCATGTTTGACCTGGTCAACGTGTTTGAGACGTTCCTGCCGCAGGTGGGCCTGTTGTTTGCAGCGGTTTGCCGGCTCCGGCCGCTCCGCAGCACATGCGCAGTTGGCCTGACCGCCGCTGCCACCGCGGCAGCTGCCGCTGCTGTTGCCTGCATAGCCTGGTGCTCTCTTACCTGCTGCCGCATCATCAGCTGCTGGCATTGCCTGCCATGCCACGCCACACTGTGCGTCGCTCTTGCAGCAGCTGTTGTGTCCTGAACCCTGACTGAGGGCTCACTAGATGCCTACCCTCCTGCCTGCCCCTCCGCAGCTGCTGCTCTACCCCAACCCCTCCGACCCGCTCAATGGCGAGGCGGCGGCGCTGCACATGCGGGATCCCACAGCATACCAAAAGAAGGTGGGTAGCGGAATAATTGGTTTTGTTGCTGCTAAAAGCAGTGGGAGGGCTGGGAAGTGTGCTGAGTGACTGCCGCCTGCTGGGTATGAGCATGCAGGCAATGGGCACGGTCGATGGCACAGACTTGTGAGTGGCATTGCTTAGTGCCTTGCTTCCGCTACGCCCTACTTGCAGGTGAAGGACTACGTTGCGCGGTTTGCCAAGGCGGAGGACGTGGCTGCGCTGGAGGCGGAGGAGAAGCACAAGGGGCCGCACCGCGAGGGGGAGGCCATGAGCGAGGATGAGGAGGAGGGTGAGCAAAACAAAGGCTGAACTTAGGTGCCGTAGATCTGCGTGTGTGGCAAGAAAACAAGGGGCAGGGACCGCGAGGGGGAGGCCATGAGCGAGGACGAGGAGTGGAAATGCGGAGTCCATCTGCAGACACAGCGCGTCAGTAAAGAGCAGGCCAGAAATTGTCGGCAATTTCGCACAGTTGGGTGCTTTGCTGCTGCTCCTGCTGCTCCTGCTGCTCCTGGTATGGACAGTGGGCATGAGTTCAGTCGGTTACGAGCTTTACCCATCCCACTGCCCTGTGCACCCACTTGCCCCTGGCGCAGACGGCTTCCTGTCTAGCAGCAGCGATGAGGAGGACGAGCAGGCAGCCGGGAAGATGGAGTGACCCGGGCAGCTCTAGAACGGAGGCCCGCCCGGCTGCCTCTCGACACAGCAGGCAGCCAGCGGCCGCCCCTTGTCACGTGCCTCTGCACCTCTGCACCCCCCAGCGTTCCTCCAGCATAGCCACCCCCTTGCTAGGCGCCCACCCTCCTGCCCCCTCCGCAGCTGCAGCCAGGTCGCTTTACCTGCCACCCTCTCTACCGCCCCTTTTGGCTCCCGTCTGACCTCCCTATTGTTTCCATCTGTACTCTATTCCGAGGGCCGCCCGCAGTCCCCCTGTGTACCCTTCCCACCCCCGCCACCGACCCGCAGCTGCCCTGCCCTTGCCCGCAAGCAATGCCCTGCCGGCAAAGCGGTTTGTGCGGCGGCCGCCCGTCCGCCCCTGCCTGCCCCCACGTGCCGGGCGCCCGCCCGCCTTTTATTTGTGAAATGCTCAGCAGCATTCTCACTGTACAACACCCACCCCCTTACTGGGCTTTCCTCCCTCCCCTTGCCAGACCCCCTCCCCCCTGGCCTCCCCTCCCCACAAACTTTTCCCCCTCTTCCTTAGCCGGCCGGTGGCTCCCCTTCCTTAGCCAGCCGGTGGCTGCCCCCACCTGCCGCCCGCCCGGCATGCCATGCTCAGCTCGACCCTCCCCGCTCCATGCTGTTGCAATTGCACACAAGCCCGACCAAAAACAAGCTGTAACATAGTGCGCAACGGCGGCATAAATAAACAGCACCTGTTGAAATTTCAACTGCAGGGGGTTTTATCAAACAGATGCATCAGCGCTCGGCTGCAGGGGTGGCTGCCCTGCCACCAGCGGGCGCTGTGGCAGCAGCACCGTCGCCGGAGGCTGCGCTGCTGCCATTAAGAGCCGCTGCACTCGTACCATCACTGGCAGCCTGGGCGGCGCCGCTGAGAGGAAATTGCACGCCAGTCAGTGTGCGGCTGTCCAGGCTGGGCAGTGAGGTGGTCAGCGTGCGCCCTGCAGGTGCAGGCGGGCAGAAATGGCGATCTGACGGGCGAAGCAGGCTGATGCGCCCTCGTGACGCACCTGCTGCTGCCGTCTGCTGCGCTGCACATACAGTGTCTACATCAAAACGCCGCCCACATGAGCACAGCAGCGGCTGCCGAGTTGCCGCCGTTGCAAGCACACCTGAGGCGCCCTTGAGAGCGAGATCCAGAGGCGCCGTGGTGTTCAGCGGCTGTCCGTCTTTGTACAACAACCACTGGTTGTTGTCAGGCACAAACTCCAGCTGCTCGCCGTTGATGCTCACAGCCTGGACAGCCTCGCGGCTGTTGCCGACCGTGAAGGCCTGCCAGTAGGGCCCGCTCCCTGCGACCAGTTGTGAGTGGGAGAGGAACAATGCTATTTGGGTGCTTTGAAGGCAAGGCATTCCGCTTAACACGAAGACAGAAAGGCGGGCACTGTCATCTGACTGGCTTGCCTGGGGCGAGGCGCAGGTAAATGTCTCCCTCAACCAGGCTGCCGCACTCCACGTGCCGCCACTCCACCGGGAAAAAGGGCAGCTGGGTGCCGGGGGCGCCCGCAACCTCCCTGCGCTCAGCGGGCACGTGCAGCGGCAGTGTGGGGCACAGAATGGGGCAAACACAAGGGCCTGTGGGGCTATAGCTACCATGCGCAAACGGAGATGCCCTCTGGAGCAGATGCGCGGCCATTGGCGCCCATGCCTCAAACAGCGCCAACACTCACTGGTACACCGGCGGCGGCAGGTTGAGGTCGTCCTGCCCACAGTCGGCGCAGAAGTCGACCACTTGCAGCACCACCTGCTGGTGAGGGAGCAGGGGAAGAGCACAGGTAGTTAGCCGATGCGGATGCAGGCAGAAGGCGGGCAGCTGAGCATAGTACCCGCCCTGCTGCATGCAACTCGAGGAGCAGTCTCCCTCTCCTGTCCTGCCCACCTGGCGACCACCAGCAGGGCAGGGCGTGGCGTTGGCGCAGGATACCTCCAGGCACGAGCCACATGGCCGTTCGCCCGCGTGTGAGATGTGCAGGCCCGCAAAGCGAGTCTGTTGCCAACGATTGGTCAGGGAAGGGCGGGGGAATGCTGATGCTGAGCACTGTGGCTAGCACGCATGTGTTGTGCGTGGCAGGAACATGGTAGTTTGCAGGCAGCAACTCAAAACAGCTCCCCTAGGCGCACCTGGAAGTGTGGGGAGACCGCGCCGAAGCCGCACGCAAAGAACTGGATCTGGTCGGGCTGCACGCTGTCCCAGTAGCCCTGGCGGGCTGTGCCCTGGCGGGGCGGAGTTGCTGGAGCAGCGGGCTGCTGGGCAGCAGCGGCAGGCGCCACTGCCGGCGAGAGGCCGGGCGCCCCAGCAGCTGCTGGCTGCTGATGGGAACTGCCACTCCTGGCAGCTGCTCCCACTGCTGATGGGGCCGCAGCGGCTTCGGGGATTGGCGGGGCGGCCAGGGGCGGCAGCAATTCAGCAGCATCTGGTGATGGTGGCACTGTATACAGCGGGACTGGCTCCACAGCCGGGGCTGGTCGGGCTGCTGGAGAGTCTTCTGGAGTGGGAGGTGGGGCGCTGGTCACACCATCAGTTGCGATAGCGGCGGTGGGCTGCGGGGCCGGTGGGGCTTCTGGTGCCGGAGCGGCGGCTGATGCAGCCGAAGCTACTTGTTGGGGCACAGCGGGAGGTGTTGGTTCTGCAACTGGGGCTGCTGCCCTGCCGGAATTCATAGAGTCCATTCTCAAGACGGAGGGCAGCGGCACAACTTGGGGCTGCCGCTGCGCCATGGCGGCGGCGGCGGCGGCGGCGGCGGCGGCGGGTTCGCTGGAAGGAACCTGGGCGGCCTGCGATTCAGTCATTACTGACTCCTGCTGCAGCCTGCGCCTGCCAACGGAGGCTGACAAGCTCTGATGAGCGCAGAGGAGGACGAACAGCAGCACGAGCGCGCCTCCTGGGGGCGATGCCCAGCGCAGCCGCATCCTGGAGACCTCCATGCGAGCAGGCAGGGCAGCGTTATCCATCCTCTGCCAGCCGGCCAAACGTCTCCCCTCCCAGAATTGATGTACCGGCGCGGCGGCACTCTCGGCCGGTGAGATGCTGCTTCCCCTTGTCACATCCGCGTGTTTCACGGCCTCATGTGTTTAGTCTTACATGAGGGAAACAAAAGATTGATTGAAATCGCTGCTGTTGCTGACAGCGGAGCTGGTGCGCCACCAAGGGCACCCCGTGCCCGCTCGCCTTCCGTCGCCGCCTCTCCCTCGCGCCCGCTGCCGCTGCTCCGCGCACAGGCGTGCATTCGCGCCCGCAGCAGGGATGAACGCTGTGATCTTCAAGCGGCCTTGAACTGCACCTTCAAATCCTGGGAGCGAAGCTCCTTGAAGGTCACGCGCAGCACCTGCTTGTTGGAGCCCAGCAGTGCCAGCTGGAAAGGGCCCTTGGGGTTGATGGCCTTGCCCGGGTTCCACTCCCTGCTCAATTGGGAAGATTGTCAAGGCAATAAGACGCACTGATTACGTGATGCACAGTGTGGGACTGGGAGTAACCACTGCCCGAGGGGAAGCCACGCGCTGTTGGGCAGCCTGCGGCCGCTCTGTTGTAGCTCACCAGAAGTGGTTGGTCGAGTGGCGCAGGCGGTCGCCGTTCAGCTGGACGGCGGTGATGGGCTGCAACAGGTCACGGGGCAAGAAAGAAGTTGGCATGGCGAGCAGCAGCAGCGAGGTGCAATGAACCGCTTTTGGCACGAGGCAGCGGCAAGCAATGTGCACAGCAAAGGCCACTTACAACGATGGAGTTGGCAAAGTTGAACGCCTGAAAGTATGCGCTGCAGCACAGTGAGGAACAGCAAGTTGCTTTTAGCTTGTGCAGCAGCGCATGAGTACTCAGCAAATGAGTTCACACGCGCAGCACGATGTCAAGCAAAAGGCAGCGACTGCGCTGCTCTGCCCAAGGCACCCCATTGCACTCACTTGCCGCCCGGCTTGATCAGCATCTTGATTGTGCCGTTGATGAACGGAGCGCAGTCGACATAGTCCCACGAGATCTCGACGTTGGGGTTGTTGCTGGGGTCCTTCCCTGTGTGAAGAAAGGATGGCAGGCACAGTCAGCTGGGTGTTGCGGTTGGCAGCAGCCTTGGGGAGTCAGTGCAGCCAGGTTGGCATGGTTGCAGACGCTTGCCAGCAAACATCACAACATCGCAGCACATCAGCGAATGCGTGCTTGCCTGTCAGGTTCTGCCAGGCAGGGATGGCCATTGCAATGTCGTAGTCGTAGCAGTCGCCTGCAGCAGTTGGCGGCAGAGGAGAGCTTGGGCGAGGCTGGGTAGAGGAGGGAGCTGTGCAGCGCCAGCGAAGCCGCTCCGCTATGGCATAGGCAGCCGACCGCGCCGCCCAGATGATGTGTGAGCACAAGCGACAAATGTACGGATCATACCGCACAGGTCGACCACCTGGGCCACCACGCTCTTGCCTGGCTCGGTGCAGAAGGTGTCATCGCTGCGGGAGGACTTCGACGCCAAAAGCATGAACTTAGCAATAAGCCAGCCAGCCTGGAAAGTGCTTTCACGCGCGCCTGGAGTGCATTGCATCGCTGCTCTGACTTGCGCAGCACACGCCTGCCTGGCAATTCACACGCATCAGGCTGAGCAGCAGCCAGCTGAGCCTCGCCACCCACCACTGTATCTTGACACAACGGCCGCAGCTGAAGCCCTTGCTGAAGGCGCTGGACCCTAGGCCGATGTACGCGCCCTGCAGTTCGAGTAAGTGAGGGTGGACGAGGAGCAGGGTAAGCAGATAGAATGTGAACGCAAGTTGCAGTGCAGCGTAGGATAGTGCTTGGAGCAAGGCTTTGGATTCAGGGCTCCGCATGCAGGGAGGCGCCCAGCTGCCCGTCACCGTGGTGACCTGGAGGTTGGGGTCGACCCAGCCAAAGCAGCCTCGATTTACTATGAAAACTATGCAATGACACACAGCGGCCCGCCCACCTGGAAGTTGGGGTCCACCCAGCCAAAGCCGCAGGCCAGGCCCACCGCCCCCGACGCCGCAATCGGCTCCGGCTCGTACGCGCTGATGGCGGTGCCTGCGTTTTTGAGTCGGTTCACGCCGCTGGCGATGGAGCCGCCCTTGGTAGCGCTGCCATCACTGCCATCAGCCTGGGAGCCGGAGGCTTCCGTGGCGTTGCCGTCGCTGCCGTCGCCAAAGTCAAAGGCGCCCTGATATTTTTGTGGGAGGGGGGGAGGAGCAGGAAGGCATGCGATTGGAAGGCAAGCTGGATGTGTGCTCAATGGTCGCAGACGCAGTGAGCATGTGTTCAGTGGTCGCAGTGAGCATAGCACAGCGCCGCACAGCACAGTCCAGTGCAGCACCTCAGCACACGAGCGCACACAAGCGCACCGCTTCCTTGGCATCCTCCGGAGTGAGAAAGCCTGCGAGGAGGGGCACAGGGCGGGTGCTCTTTCAATCGAGCGCCAAGCGCCAATGTCGGCGCCTGTTCGAGCTAACATGCAGGGCATGTGCTGCGCATCCCCAGTGTGCGTGTGCACCGCCTTTTGCTCAGCATATGCGAGCAGTCACTGCCCACACTGCGAGCGAGCAAGCCAGCACACATGCAGCGTGCACAATGCCGCACCTGATGCTTCGAGGTCTGCTACTTGGCCTGCATCCGCGACGAATGGAGCGTCGCTGCCCTCCTGCCTGCTGCGGGCCTGCGAAAGGGTGAGATGAAGAGGCTACAAGGTCACGGCGCAGGCCCAGAGCAGGCGCAGAGGCTGCTCGTGGGGACAGCTGCTGCGAGGCAGGCATGCCGTCGCTGATGCATGGTGCAGAGGGGGAAGAGCGGCGGCGGCGGTGGCGGGCGGCGGCCCCACCTGCTGGGCTGCAGCGGGCTGTGCCGCAGCCAGCAGGCAGGCTAGCAGGGCTGCTGTCGCTGCCAGGCTGAGGATCCTGGCGCGCATTGCGAAGTGGGCCGGCTGCAGGGCGGGAAGGCGAGGAGGCTGGTGCGATGGCGGTGTGCAGCGTGCTCTGCAGGCTCTCAATTCAGCGCGAGCAGCAGTTGGAAGGCGTTGTGGAACCACGGAGAGGGATGGCGCGCAGTTCAAGATGAGCAGCCGCTGGCCCGTCCAAGATCGGGCGCGAGCGCTGCGCAGCAACGCCTCTGGGCTGCCGCTCCACTGCTTGAAAATTTACAGGACAGGTCACTGGCGATTTTCAAGGCACGTCGCAATACGATAGCACGCTAAGCAGGCTTCAATACAAGTACAGGTGCACAAGCGGGGGCAGCGGCAGGAAGCACAGGCGCTTGTGCCCGCTCGCCTTCCCTGCCCGCCGCCGCCGCATGCGCAGGATGGCAGGCAACGGCTGCCCAGCAGCAGGCAGGCGGGTGTGCAGTCCCAGTGGCGCGAGGCAGAGCTTGAACGGCTTCATGAAAAGTTGATGCCCAGGTCCTGAGAGCCCAGGCTGCGCAGGCGCTTGGAGATGCGCTGGCCGTCCACCGAGGTCAGCACAATCTCGGCGCCGCTCTGGGGGATGGCGATGTCGCGGCCCGGGCTGTTCAGCTCCCATGCGCCTGCGGGATGTTGAGGTATTTCGCATGATAAGGTCGGCTTTGTGATTGGAGCAAGCGTCGCAGAAGTTTGGCTGCCGAGCCCACTGCGCACCAGCGGTGGCCGGCTGGCGGCAGGCACAGAGGCGGTGCATGCCATGCGTGCGAGTGCCCTTGCTTGCCCAACCGCCCTCACCATAGCCAGTGCGAGTGAAGGGAATGCCTCCAATGGTCACCGCCCGCAGCAGCTGGCGCAGGTTGCTGCGGTCAACGAGGCAGGAGGGAGGGGAGGCGGGGTTCTTTGCGTGAGCAGCAACAGTTGCAGCCGCAACAGCAACTGCGGTAGCTGTCTGGTACAACCAAGTTACGAAGTGCCACCACACAATCGGTCTTGCAAGATTCCAAACAACACCAAGTCAATCCAACCTCCAACCTGAAGTTGTAAGACAGAAAGGTTGGCCCGTTGTTCTTGGAGGCCAGCATGCGGATGCCGCCTGCAGAAAAGGCAGAAGGGAGGGAGGGGCGTCGGCTTGGTGCCGCTGCAGTGCAGGCAAGTTTGACGCCTTGGGAAGAAGTACTGCTGCATCCAAGGGAATGATTGCCGTCCATGCCGCACTTTCCCATGCCAAACGCCAAAGCGGGGTTCGCCAAAGCGGGGCTCCCTCCGTGCGCCATGTACCATCAGGGCCTCCTCACTTCAGCCCAAGCGCACAACATTCTCAACAGGCAGTGCGCGCACCCTGAATGAGCGGCGCACACGACTCGAATGTCCAGGCAATCTGCATGGAGACGTACCACAAAGCTGGATTGCCAGCAACCGAGAATATTGGCTCTTGGTGTATCGCTGTCTGCCCTGCCGTCAAGCAGGCGCGGCCACCCATCCCGCAGCCCTGCCAACCGGCCAACTGCCACAGCCCACCTGCAGCACCGGCGAAATGTTGATGTTGACCCCCGTGAGGTTGGCGAAGCCTCGCTCAGACACCAGTATGTTGTTTCCTGCGCACTCCTTGCAGCTGTCAGTCACCTGTAGACGGCAAGAGCAGAGGGTGAGCCAGTGTTGTGAAGGCTTGGCATCAGCTTGAGCCAGCATTCAACCGCTGCTCAGGAGGCTGCGGCGCTCCAAAGGCAGGCACGTGTCCAATCCATCCATGCAGGCTGGCAGGCATGTAAGCAGGCAGCACGCCCAGGCCCCAACACACACACCGTTACCGGGGCCCCCAGCGCACCATGAACGAGGCATTTCGCACAAGTGCGTCGGTGCAGACCGAGTCCACGCACCACATGCGCACGCAGGCGCCGCACAGCTCGCCGGAGCGGTACAGGGTGGTGGGCAGGGACACAAAGTGGTCCTTGAAATAGTCTGGGTGTGGGTGAGGGAGGACAGGTGAGGGTTGAGCCACAGCGGGCGGACTCCAGTGCTGGAAAGCCTATGTGAGGACGGCTGCTAGAGAGCCCTGCCCCGGACGGTGCCATGCTGGGCGGTCAGGTGGCTCCCGCAACATGCAGCAAAACTGGGCGACACTCCACCCTTGCACAGCTCCCCCAGCACGTGCACAGCGCACTCGACAGGTAGCCCATGCCGCAGGCCATCTGTGTGCCCCCAAAGTTGCCGACGTCGCGCCACACGCTGACGGTGCCCGTCCCCAGCCGCAGCTGCTTCAGCTTTGGAGCGTTCTCCTGCTGCTGCGGGCTGAGCGGCGGCATCTGGAAGGTGGCTGGAGGGTCCAGCAAGCTGATCAGGCTGGAAAAGTTGGAGCCCTGCGCCCCGGGCGGCGGCGCCTGCGCCTGCTGCAATGGCTGTGCCCCTGCAGGGGTCGAGGTGCCAGCCGCTGGGAAGGCTGGCACGCTTGCGTTGGCAGCTGGGCCGCTCAGGGCAAGCTCTGCCTGGGCCAGCAGATCCGCTTCGCTGCCTAGCCCTGGCACCTCAGCTGTGGCTGGCTCGGCGGCCGCTGCTGCAAGCAGGGCTTCAGCCTCTGGAGCAGCTGAAAGCTCAGAGGGCGGCAGGCCGGGGAACAGCGGCTCGAAAGGCTGCTCCTCTGGGGCTGCGCCTGCCGCCTCAGCTGCCGGCAACGGCTGCTCAGACGCTGTTGCTGCCACCTCGGCTGCTGGAGGCTGCTCTGCCGCTGTGGCTGCTGCCTCGGCTGCAGGCGGCTGCCCTGCTGCTGGCACTGGCTCCGCTGCAGGCGCTGCCTTTATGCCAGCAGGGGGTAGAACCAGCACAAAGGGGGAAGCAGCCTGCTCGGCGGCCGGCGCTGCTGCCGCTGGTGCCGCTGCCGCCGCCTCAGGCTGCAGCAGTGCTTCCACGAGCGGTGCAGCTGCCAGCAGCCGCCGGGTGCTCCCGCCTTGCGGCGATGCCCCCTGGCCGTCTGAGGCAGCGCTGCTCTCTGCCGAGGTTTGGCTGTTGGTTGCAGATGTACGCTCTGCAGAGGGGCTGGCCCTAGCTGCCACCTGCTGGTTCACAAGCTGCTGACCTGCGCCCGACACACGCTGGCCAGGGCCAGGCAGGGTCAGCGGCCCAGCAACCTGCTGCTGCTGCTCCCCCAGGCTGCGGCTGACGGGCCGCGCATGGCGCTGGGCAGGTGTGCGCCCTGGGCTGGGCAGTTCAACCCGGCTCGCCTGCTCGGCAGCTTCGACCAGATGCTTCCGTGGCACAATGCTGGCTGGGAGCTGGGCTGTCGCTGTCGCTGCCGCCACAGCTGTCGATGCCACCGCCTGCAGGGAGCGGCGACCCTGTGCCTCTGCCCCCAGCTCAGCCGCAGGGACAGCTAGCTGCACATTTGCACCTGGCAGCGCTGCTGCTGGGCTACCGGGCTCGGCCGCAGGGCTGCCAGCTGCCGCCAGCTGGATGACTGTGGTGGCTGGGAGGCGCTGGCCAGGGCTAGGCAGGAAGAGCGGCTCCGCAAGCTGGGCAATGGAGCTTGCATCCAGTTGCCGCAGGGTGCGGCTGGCGGGGTTGACCGTGGGCTGTGGGGCTGCGTGCACTCCGGCCGTCGTAGGCGGTGGCAGCGCTGCTGCTTGCACAGCGCGCCGGCCCCCTGCCGCCGCACCCGGTTCGTCGGCAGGGACAGCTGGCAGTGCCGGCTCGCTAAACATGCTCAGCTGGCCCTGCTCTGCCGCCGCTGTTGCTACACCGGCCGAAGGCCCAGGCAGCTTCAGAGGGCCGGCAGGCAGCTGCTGCGCCGCGGTGGGCAGCGGCAAGACGGCCAGGGCGCCAGCGGCGGCCAGCAGCAGGGCTACCACTACCTGCCGCAGCATTGTCCTTCCGGCGGGGCCTGCAGCCAGTGGTGTTAGGTGCAGATGAGGGAAGGCTTGCAAAAAGCCAGGGAGGGGGAGGTAGGGCTGGGAGGTGGGCTTGCAGCTCGGCTCACCCTCGCAAGAATGCGCGTAGAGGAGCTTCAGATCATCAGAATACAGACCTGCAGTAGTGCAAAGCAGATGTTGAAGCTAAGGCCAGTCAGCCGCTCCGAGAGGAATGCTACCTCCTCCGCCGGCGGTTGTTGCGCAAACCGTGCACTACGACTGCAACTTTGCTGAAAATGGTTAAACCGTCTTCGTATGCGTGGGAACTGAAAATCAAGCACTTTGCATTAAAGTTATGATCATACGAATCCAGCAGTGGCAGCCATTTTTGGCAGCGCGCAGCGAGCGGCGGCAGGCGGCAGCGAGGGGCGCATGAGCTGGCGCTGGTGGCGGCCACCGCGTCGCTTCAATCATTGCTTTGATCCTGTAGCTCTTGCTGTTTGTTATCCAGCCGAACACGCGATTCCAACCTTCGTCCTGCCCACGTGCCGGCAGCCGAGGCTCTTTCACCTCCGCTGCGTGTGGATCGGGCTGCGATCACAACGTCGAGCAGTGTGCAGCGCCCCCGGGAGCCGCGTTTGCGGGTCCAGCCTGCCCGCTCTCCAGCCGCCGTCTAGCGCTCCTGACGCCTCTTGACAACCATCAGCAAAGCGCGGGGACGCTGACAATCCCACTGGCTACCAGCTCGGGCAGTGCGAGCAGCTGCCGCCGCCGCCACTGCCGCCGCCGCCACTGCCGCCGCCGCCACTCTCGACCGGCAGCTGAGCGGCTCTTCAACAGCTCCCCGCAGCAAGCATGTCGTCTTCCGAAACCTTTGTCTCGGTGAGTCGCTGCCATGCCAGCTGGCTTCAATGCCGTAACCCGCTGTTGTCCGCTGTGGCACGTGGCAGGTTGTCCCCTTCCCGCTGCTTTCACTGCTGCTGTGCTCGCCCGCGTGCTTACCAACCTGCCTCCCTCCCCACCACTGCCACCCCAGGCGGAGCTGCTGATTGTGTGGACGCTGCTGATCACCATCCTGACGGTGTCGTATGTCATCCAGCGCAAGAAGTTCCGGGCGCTGCCGCCCTCCAGCTCGGCCATGCTGCTGGGCATCCTGGCAGGTGATGCGGCTCCTTTGGCTGCGGACAGCGAAATTGCTCCCAGCAGCTGTGCACACGAGGCACTGAGCCCGAGCAGCTGTGCGCACGAGGGAATGGACCGCATTGCAGCAAGGAAGTGCCTGTGCCTGTGCCCTGGCGCCGCTCTTCGGTTGCTGGCAACCTCCTCTTGCTCCCTGCACTTGACACATGCAGGCATCGTGACACGCATTGCGGGCCTGGCGCAGCCGCTGCGCTTTTCGTGAGTGGCCACCCGGATTTCAGTGCAGCGGCGAAGTGCAAGCGCCCTTACCTTCCTTCTGACCCTGCTGCTGGCGCAGCCCTTGCCCAGCATGTGAGGCCTCTTTCCAACCCAAGCTGCCGCTGCCACTCATGCTCAACCCTGCAGCCCAGCTGCCTTCTTCTACGCACTGCTGCCGCCCATTGTGTACCAAGCGGGGTTCAGCCTGAAGAAGCGGCAGGCACGTGCTGCTTGCAACTGCAGTAGCATTGTAGTTGATGACAAGGTGCCGGTGCTGTACTGCGGTGCTGTGGCTCCTGCCGCGCTGCCACTGCCCACACGCAGCCCACCTAGCAACATGTTCATTGCTTTATCCCTGCCTGCCCTGCAGTTCTTTGCCAACGCCGGCGCAATCCTGGTGTATGCTGTGAGTACACCTGCCTGTGGCTGGCTGTGCACTGCCAGTCACGTTTTGCCAATCCGTGCCGTGGCTTGTTGCGCTTGCCAAGCAGCTACCTTGCCCGCCCTCTTGCAATACTAATTGTCTTACGATGCCTTTCTGCCGCCGCCTTCCGCCCCCCTTGCACCCACTTAACTTGCACCCCTACCTTGAAACCAACCCCTGTCCCACACAGATTCTGGGCACCTTCATCTCTGCCCTGGTCTTCGGCCTGGCCACCTACTTCCTCGTGCTGCTGGGCATTGTGCGGCGCAGCCACCTGGGCGGCTCGCCCTTCATTGAGTGCCTGGCCTACGGTGGGTGCAGCTGGGTTTGAGTCGAGGTTGTGGGCAGTACAGGTGTGGGTGAGTGCGTCGATGTGTAGCACACGTCTGCTGGTGGGTGAATCTGCGTGCACCCACCTGTCCTTGCGCACCTTCCATTGCGTGCTGCGCATCCCATGCACAGCACTTGCAGCAACAACAGCGGTGTTGTCTGTCTATGTCTGCCCCCGTCGCTTCTTTGGTCATGGCCTGCTTTGTTGTATCAATTGCAATAGGCGAGCATTTTCTTGAATCGATTTAATGCGTGCAGGTTCGGCCATCAGCAGCATCGACCCGGTGGCAACGCTGGCGGTCCTGGCAGACATGGACGTCCCGCCACTGCTGTACAACCTGGTGTTTGGAGAGAGCGTGCTGAATGAGTGAGTGCGTAGTGCTGATGTCGTTGCACAGCTGGCCTGTAGCCTGGTTGGCGAGAGAGAGTGCTGAATGAGTGAGTGCTTGCAGGACTGAACTGCGCCTGCCTGCGTGCGATGGGTTGTTTGGGCGAGCCAGGCTGCAGGCGGCCACATGCAAAGCGCACACATGTTCGGCGGGCGCGCCGCAAATGAGCAGCCAATGAGCAGTTGGCCGCTGCTGTAGCCACCAGCCAATTGCCGCAGTAAGCTTATGATTTGCACACTGCCCCTGCACACAGTGCCGTGGCGATTGTGCTCTTCCGCTCCACCGCCGACTTTGTGAACAAGCCATTTGGAGTGCTCACCCTACCAGGCACGCTGCGCTGCGCCATTTGGGAGTCATGGCGTGGTATACTCTTGGCCACGCTAGCTTAAGTGTACACCATGCTGCCGCCCGGCCCACCCCTGCCGCCGTCGCGCCTAATGCCACATTTCCACGTCACCTACCCATCATGCCCCATCCTTCCCTGCCACCCCATCCTCCCCTGCCGCAGCCATCCTGCTGCGGTTCTGCATCCTGGCCGTCGGATCCATGGCCATTGGAGTGGGGGTGGCGCTGGCATGTGCCGCCGTGCTCAAGCGGTTCAATCAATCGGAGCCCTCGGGTGCGCTTGCTGATACATGCCTTTACTGATACATGCCAACTTGCTGCGCTGCAGCTCAAGCGGTTATACCAGTCAGAGCCATCGGGTGCGCTGGCTGGCTGGCTGCGCTCGCATGGGATGCAGGCTTGCAGGCGGCTGAGATGCCATGGCATGACATGACATGCGCTGCCATGCCATGGCATGGACATGCGCTGCCTGCACGGCCTCGCGCTGCCATGCCATGAATGACACATGCCATGCCGTGACGTGCTTGGTCATGTGCTGCCATGCTGTGGCTATGCCAAACATGCACCGCCATGCCATGGCATGCTGTGCCATGTGCTGCCATGGCCATGCACTGCCGTGCCATGCCATGCACTGCCATGCCATGTGCAACACATGATCCACCTGCCGGTTCAGGCCACACAATGTGATTCGACATCTGCTGTACTCCTCCTCTCTGCCAACCCCAGGCGTGGAGGGCACGTCGTACGAAATCGCGATCGTAGTGATGGGCTCTTATCTGGCCTACCTTGTGGCAGAGGTGGCAGGTGAGACCCGCTGGTTAGGACGTACGAGCGCTCCTGTGGGTGTGCCTGGGCGGATCATGACCAGTCATGACGAAAGCGCAGCATGCCATGACAACACTGCACTGCAGTGCTTCGAGCAGCACCCTCAGTGTGGGCTTTGCCTCTCAACTCGACGCATGTCCCTGCAGGCATGAGCGGCATCGTAGCCCTGTTCTTCAGCGGCATCTGCCACAGCCACTACACGTATTACAGCGCATCTGTCAGTGCACAGGTGCGCCCATTGGCCAGTGCCTTGCAACGCTGCTTGCGGTCCATTGCATGCTGCCGGGTGTCGGCATGCGGATCGGCTGTCATTGTGCTGTCGTGGGTGTGTGCTGTTGGCGTGTGCGCTGGTGCCGTCATTTTGGAGCGACCATGCCTGAGCTTCAGCGCAAGGTTACTGCAACTTGCAACACATGGCATCTCAAGCTGCCGCGCCACGAAGCAATACCCCTGCCTTATAACCTTCTGCTTGCCCTTCGCCTGCCCACTAACCCATCCAGGTCACGCTGCGCCAGTTCTTCGAGTTCCTCTCCTTCCTCTCCGAGATGTTTGTGTTTGCCTACCTGGGCCTGCAGGTGGCCACCATGCAGGTGCGCTTTACAAGCTGCCGCATCTGCTTTCGTGGTCGCGATGCATGCACGCCTGTGTCCCTTTGCCCATGCACTCTGTGTGCTTCCATGCGGTCTGGCTTACCTGCTGATGCTGTTCATGCGGGTAAGGCACACACTGAAAGCAGCATTCCGCCCCCCGGCCCAATACTTACCCTGCCCGTCTGCTCCCTTTGTCACCTCTCCCTCCAGCACGCCTTCGACTTTGGCCTGTTCTTCTCTGGCATCCCGCTCGCGGTGCTGAGCCGTGCCGCCAACATCGGCCTGTGCTCCCGGCTCATCAACCTGTGGTGAGCTGATGGCATGGTAGCGGCATGCACTATGCCGGGCACAGAGGCCGAGCATTGCATGTGCAAAGTCAGACGCGTACGCTGCATGCCTCCTGCGGTGCGTTAGCGCAGCTGGCGTGCCACCGGCCTGGCATGCCCTGCTTTGCATGCACGAGTCGTCACATCAGAGCACACGAGTGGCATCAGAAAGACCGACATGCATGCTGCCTGCCTCCGCCCCCATGCCTTGCAGGCGCACCCACAAGCTGCCGGTGCCGCTGCAGCGCATGCTGCTGGCGGTGGGGCTGCGGGGAGCGGTGGCCTATGGCCTGGGTGAGTCTAGCTGCCTATTGAAAATCAAATCGTTGTTCATTAAGCCGCAACGCGTGGATATTTAGAAGAATGAGTATTACTGGTGCCTTTTGGAAAGGCGCCTGGATTGCCAGGCGCATCGATCCAATCATTGATCTGCCCATGCCCCCCTGCGCCCGTGCAGTGGTCAACCTGCCGCGCAGCGACCGGCCAGGGGAGACCGGCATCCCCGCCATCGAGACCGCAGCCCTGCTGATTGTGGTGGTGAGCGCAGGAATGGGTCAGCGGCCTGCACTTGCCATGTGTAGAAGGAGATTCCAGCCTGCCATGGTGTAGGCGGCGGCAGGGGGGTGCAGGCTCCGCACCAATGCTTTGATGGATTCCATCGTGCCTTTCCTTGTCCATTTTTATGCTTTCCTTGTCCATTTTTATGCTTTCCTTGTCCATTTTTATGCGTTCCTTGTCCATTTCGAGGTCACCACGTTGGGCCCCGTCATGCGCTGGCGCCTGCAAAGCTCCTCTCAGTGGCTGCCTCATCTGTGAGCCGCCCTGCACACACCTCACACATCTGCACAGGTCACCACATTGGGCCTGGGATCCGCCACCGGCCCGCTGCTGCGCCACTTTGAGCTGGAAGGCAAGGACGATGCAGATCTGTACGGCATGGCCTGGACAGAGGGGCTCAGGTGAGCAGCACAAGGGTATTGGTGTGTGTTTGCCAAGCTGAGTCAAAGATGATGCGGATCTTAGTGACGTGGCCTGGACGGAGGGCCTCAGGTGAGCAGCGTGGGGCGGTTTGGGTTGTTTCGCCTGAGCCGCAGCAAGGACGGCGTCGACTTGCGACATGGCCTGGACAGCGGGGCTCAGGTGGACGGCATGTGGCACCACTGCTTTTCCAAGCCACCGCTGATTGCTGCTGGTGATGGAGGTGCATGTGGGCATGCTGCTGAGGCATGCTCCGCTATTAGCGCCGTGCCCTGCTGGCCCCACTGAGTTTCGACCCACCTTGCTTTCGCACACTGCCTTTGCAGTGATGCCATGGCTCCCAACCAGGGCGGCGGCGCGCTGCGCATGGAAGTGGAGCAGGCTTCGCGCTTCCACGACTGGTTCAGGGTGCGATATGTGTGTTGCTGCTCCTGGCATGTTGTGCCGCGACCACCACACCCCTGCACAGCAAAGGAGAGGCACAGATCACTACAACACACAGCAATTGAACTAACTGCACGGTTTATTCGTATTGCAGGAGCTGGACGAGAGCTACCTCAAGCCGTTGTTTGGCGGGCGCCAGGCGGGCGCCAGCTTCCGAGGCAGCTACGCTGACCTGCAGCTGCACGGATCAGAGGGCAACAGCCCGCGGCGGCTGCAGCACCAGTGGCAGCACCAGCAGCAGGGGCGGCACTACGGCGGCAGCGGCGGCGGCGGCGCACCCCAGCAGGGCGGCGGCGCTAGGCAGCACAGCTACCAGCACGAAGGGCAGAACGTGACCGAAATCCAGATGGAGGCGCCTACAGAGCGGCCGGAGAGTGCTACTGGCAAGGGCGGCGGCGGAGGGGCCAACATGATGTGAAGCATGTGTTCGGATTCTACGCTGTGCTGCTGGATTTTTGTTGCTGCCTGTTTTGCCAACATCCGCATCAAGGACGTTGGTAGGTCCCCAGGCGTGTTACACGGGTCATGTGGTGCAAGTAAAATATAAGTCAGCAGCATCAGTGAAAGAGAGTCAGATTAGGTAGGATTCTGAGCCCAGCATGTTGAGGTCAGCAGGTTCCAGCTCCCAAAACTTGATCCATCACGCAGCACAGCCAGTGCCCTGCCTTCAGCCCGCATGCACATCCAGCGTTTGTGGGCCTTCAGCCAAACTGCACATCCAGCGTTTGCGGCTTGAGCGACTCCAGGCGAGTGGCCAGCCGCTGGTTCTGAGCCGACACCAGCACCAGGG